>Ga0181534_10001373_pt1 | contig 15883 bp, 19 predicted proteins | sample PEATcosm2014_Bin_37_FD_119758 | JGI IMG/M metagenome (GOLD analysis project Ga0181534, IMG submission 119758) | Peatland microbial communities from MTU Mesocosm Facility, Houghton, MI, USA - PEATcosm2014_Bin17_10_metaG | ecosystem: Environmental > Terrestrial > Soil > Wetlands > Peat | place... | reverse complement strand
CGGCCAGCGCACGCCCGTCATATCCATCGGTGCCTGCTGGCTTGTCGGAGTCCCCAAAGCCGCGCATGTCGGGAACAAGGACGGCGTAACCAGCCTCCGCGAGAAATGGCATCACCTTGTGCCACGAATAGCTGGTTCCCAGGAAACCATGCCAAAGCAGCACCGGAGGACCCTCGGGATTTCCGCCGACCCAGTAGTGGAGACGGACCGCGTTTACCGTTGCCGTTGCGCTTCGAAACGCCGCTATCTCTTTAGGGATTGATGTCTTTTGACTGCTCATCTTAATCGTCCGTTATGACTTCGGTATCGTCGCCATCAGCAATTGAATCAGCTCTGAGCCTTCAGGAGTGCTCCAATCCTGCACAAGCTCAGCGACAGCGGTGTTCGTTGTAGTTAAGACCACGCCCGCATCCTCCATCCGACGGCGTGCAAGCGTCTCCTGCACTTCGTACGACGACCCCGAGGCGTCCAACACGGCTAACACGTCAAATCCCTCTTGCACCGCACTGATGGCCGGAAAAATCAGGCAGATGTCCGTTGTGACAGCTGCCATGATGAGCTTCCTGCGTCCGGTCGCGCGGACGGCGGCGCTAAAATTTGGGTCCGCCCATGCGTTAACAATTCCGGTACGCTTGACTCGATTCTTGTAGGCCTCCGGTAACGCTTGCTGCAGTGCGGGCGCAGTCGGGCCTTGGGCGTGATCTTCCTGGCTAGTTGTTAGGACTACGGGCATGCCATAGGCCTTCGCAGCTTTTGCCAGCATGATCGCGTTCCGAAGGGAATCATCCGAAGACATGTTATGCACAAAAGTCAGGGTTCCCACTTGATGGTCGATCAAAACAAGTGCGCTGTTTTCGGGCGTGTACTGACCTTTCATCTCGTACTGCTTGCTGCTTTGGTTAGACATCGTCTACCTCTTTCCTTGTGTGTTATAGGTGCTCAAAATAGGGAATTCCCGTCAGTTCTCCGATCGCGACCTCGCCTGCCGGCGGCTTCGAAGCTTCAGGATGTTTCAGGGACAGCCAATCGCACGTTTGCAGATCTCTGCCTTGCGCTTCTGCAGCTCTCTCACGACTTGCGCACCAACTTTGCCGGCGCCGCCGTTCACTAAAAGTTGCATATTGGAAATCTCCTGTAGACGGTTTACGAACCCGCCAACGCGCAGTCGTTCTTTTCGTGCCATCTGTTCGAAAAAATACTGTCGATCGACGCTTGCACTTCATAGATGGCCTACAACACGGTGATTATGTGGCGAATCTCTTGCCTCAGCCTTCGACCACGGAAACAGCTTGGCATTGTTGCCAGGGAGATTTCTGTGCCCTAGTGCTCACACGAGACAAACCGTCTGCCGAAATGCTTCGAAAAAACATAATGCTCGAAAGTTCCGGTTAGCATAATGTGGTTCATCGCAATCTCCCCTCGATGCTCGATGTTGAGCGGCTAATCAAATTGCCTGCATCGTCGGGGTCGCCGACCAACTGCTGCCGAAGGAAGTTGCCTATATCGTCAAGCGCTTCCTTGGCAGCGTGCAGGAGAGCGACGTTGGAGGGGAAGACGTGGATCATGCCCTGCCACGTATGGATCTGGACGGTCCCGCCATGGCTTTCGATGCGCTCGCCGTAGCGGACCGAGTCGTCAAGGAGGACCTCGTCTTCACCCACGTGCACTCTAACCGGCGGCAGCCCGCCCAGATCACCATACAAAGGCGACGCAAGCGGGTCGCGCGGGTCGTGGCCGCCGAGGTAGAGTCGCGCCGTGGAAGCGAGCGACTCCCTGGTCAGAAGCGGGTCCGCCTCAGCGCGCGTTTCCATACTCGTGCCGGAAAGCGCCAGGTCGGTCCAGGGTGACATCACCGCCGCACCACTAGGACGCAACGCGGATACCTCACGCGCCTTGGCCACCAACAAGGACAGCAGCACCAGGGCAAGCCCGCCTCCTGCAGAGTCGCCCGCCAACGCAATTTTTCCAAAGCCCTTTTCGACCAGACCCCTATAACAGGACTGCGCCTCGTCCACCGCCGCCGGAAACGGATGCTCGGGCGCTAAACCGTATTCCGGCACGAAGGCGACCACGTTCGCCCGCGCCGCGACCTGTCCCACGAAATGTTGAAAGGCACGCGCCGAGCCGACGACGTACGCGCCGCCATGGAAATAGAGAATGGCCGCACCTGCAACTGCGTGGTCCGGCCGGCACCACCATCCAGCCACGCCACCCACCTCCGCTTCCTCGTAAGTCACACCGTCAGCCGCCGGTGTCTTCTCCATCAGCTCATCAAACGGCTCGCGCGCCGACGGCCCGGTTATGCTCCCCTTCATCGAAGCAATCCTCAAGCGCATGGCCGCCATAGCGACACGATCCAGGAGATGTATCGGGTGATGAATTATCGTCGTTCTGACTGCACCCTCGCGAATGATCGAATCTCTTGTAATCATTTGTCTTCTCCGGCTGGAAGTTGAAAAGTCGACGGCACATATCTGGTGGTCGAACTGGACAGGGTGCGCTGGTTTCGCGATTGAACCTGAAAATCATCTGTTTGCGGCATAGCATGTCCTTTTCGGAATGACTCACGGGAGCAAAATGATCTTGCCGAGTTTGCCAGGCTTGCCGAATGCGTCATAGGCGATGGCAGCCTCCGTGAGCGGATACGTCGCTGCAATTGATACCGTGATTTTCCTGCATGCAACAAGGGGGATAACCTCGCGCTCGACACCGCGCGTCGCTAATGCTTTCTCTTCCAGGGGGCGCGAACGCAATGTGCTGCCTCGCACTGTGGCGCGCTTCCCCGCCAGGAGCATGAAGTCTAGCTTTGCCTCAGTCCCCGAACTTGAACTCGCCCCGATAAAGACGATCCGTCCTCCCTGGTTCAGGGAGCGTAGATTGGATTCGAAGTTGCTCGCACCGACCAACTCCAGCACGACGTCATAGGGGCCGTTCGCTTCTGTCACGGCAGGATCGATGGCTTTGATCGCGCCCAACCGCCTGACCGCTTCACGGTTGTCAGGATTGCGAACGGACGCGATTACTTCGGCACCCGCTGCGGCAGCTATCTGAACCCCCGCGCTGCCTACACCGCCGGCAGCGCCGGTGATCAGGACGCGCTCGCCCGGGCGTAGCGCCCCTTGTGTGAAGAGTGCATCATGTGCGGTGACGAACGCTTCCGGAAATCCGCCCGCCTGCTCCCAGCTGAGCGCGTCCGGCACCAGCATCAGCTGACGCTCGTGGACGGCCAGGAGGTCTGCTTGAGCGCCTCCGCCAACGACACCCATAACACGGTCCCCGACCGAAAACCGCCTTGCAAACGATCCGACCGACACTACTTCGCCGGCAAACTCAAGCCCGGGAATGTCCGGAGGCGAGCCAAAAGGTGCGGGGTATACTCCCGCCCTCTGCCCGAGGTCTGCCATGTTCACTCCTGCGGCCCGGATGCGCACGAGTACCTCACCTACACCAGCATCGGGGTCTCTGTGCTCCCGGATCGCGACGACACCTTGGGGCTCGATCGTTATTGCTCTCATCAGATATGTTTCTTTCGACATCCGTAGGTCTGTTTCACATGTCCTCGCAAAGGCTTCCGGCGTTCAGCTCTTCGAAGAAAGTTTGGAGGGTTCGCGGCTCACGCCCGAGGATGGCGCGCAAGGTAAGATCGCTCCCCATAAGGCCGCGCTTGTCGTACCAATCGAACATCTTCTCCAGCGCGGGAGCGCCGGGCCCGGCGCCTGCGGCGGCCATCTTTGGACCAATTCTTTCCGCCTTTATCGGTCGGCTAAGCACCTCGCCAATGATCGTAGCGACATCCTTACGGTTGAGCCAGCCCGCGGCGCATAGTTCGAAGGTGCCGTACAGCAGGCGGTCTTCCGTTAGCGCAATAGCTGCGGCTTCGGCGACGTCGCGGTAATCGACGCGGGAGAAGCGCGTATCCACCGACCACGGTTCAGCCAAAACTCCGGTTTCTACAGTCTTTGGCCACGCTGCCGTGAAGTTCTGGAAAAAGATGGTTGGATGAAGGAAGGTGTACTGCATTCCCGAGGTAAGGACGGCTTCTTCGACCGGCGCTTTTTGAGCATGATTTCCGAGTGCGCTGAGAATAGGATGTATGACCGACGAGAAGACGAAACGACGTACACCGGCGCGCTCGGCCGAATGGACCATGCCTTTGCCGATCTCAGCCTCATCGGGCAAGAAAGCTGGCGCTATATAGAAGACGGCGTCAACGCCCTTCAACGCCGCATCAAGGCTCGGCCCGTCACGCAGATCGCCTATCGCGATCTCTGTCGCGCCACTTTTCCGGACCTCTTCGCCTTGCCTTGCATCCCGAACCAGCCCGCGAACCTTTACGCCTCGCTCTGCAAGCGCGGGGACCACGAGACCGGCGAACTTGCCAGCCGCGCCGACAGCGAGGATCGTCGAGGTCGAACTTATCATGATTTCTCTCTTTCCAGATCGACGGGGTATCCCCTTTGCGACGTGAAATGATTAAACATTACGAACTGGTTTTTACTCTGATTGACCATGGCATCTGTCCTTCAACTGTGAATTCGTTCGCGAACTTGGTTGATCTCGCTGCGCCAACGTGCAGTGGTTTCTTCTAGTGCTTTACTTTTCCGCCATCCACGTTGATAATCTGGCCGGTGATGAAGTCTGCGTCCGGCGAGGCGAGGAAGAAGACTGCGCCGACGAGATCCTCCGGCTGTTCATCGCGCTTGAGCGCACGCAACTTGGGCTGCGTTGCGATGAGTTCGGGCGGAATTGCCTGCAGTACCGGTTTCGTCAGGGTTAGCCCCGGCGTCACGACGTTCACAGTGATTCCGTAGCCACCCAGCTCGATGGCGAGGCAACGCGAGAGGCCGACGATCCCGGCTTTTGCAGCCACATAGTGTGCCTGGCCCTCGACTCCCTCGAAAACCGAGGCCGATCCATAACTGATGACTCGACCCCAGCCGCGGCCCTTCATTAAAGGCAGCATGGCGCGGGTCATCAGAAAAGCGCCGGTCAGGTTGATGTCGATGACCTGCCCCCACTCGTCAAGCGACATCTCCTCGAACCGGCGGATCGGGTAATACCCGGCGCAGTTGATGAGAACATCGACGCGCGTCGTTTTGCTGCGCAGTAACTCTGCAAGCGTGGCGCAATCCTTCTCCTTGGAGATGTCACCCACCGCCGTAATTAATGCGTCGGCGTTATGCCTCTCCCGCAGTTCTTCAAGGGGCGCGCTTTTGATGTCCGTCGCGATGACAGTATCGCCATTCATCAGGAAGCGGTGCACGAGTACCGAACCCATTCCGCCGGCGGCACCGGTGATTACAACGACGCGATTCGTTTTCATCGCATGTCTCCTTTAGATGGTCGATAAGGCCTACCAGGAAGCGGTTCGGGCCGTCGGGATCTGACACCGGGCACCCTTAATTGGTCATTGTAGGTTTTCGACGTCCAGATCTTGGCGGCCTCAGTCATCATCGATCGATCTCATTCCTCTCCTGCAAAAGCCGAAAGATATCCCGGAGACTCTCCCAAATCATGATGCCTTGTTCCCATGGCGCGGCATGCTTCCCTGTGCATCTATGCCCCTCAATCACCCGGAGTCCGCTCGCTTTTCTCAAGGTCGCCTCCAATTTGCCCCTCTGGTTCATTGGCACGAGTTGATCCTCGGTGCTCTCATCAAGGACAACGAATCGCGGCGCCTTGTTTTCTCGCACACGCACAGAGATTTCCGCAGGATCGAAGCGCGCCGGGCTCGCTGCTGACCATTTGCCCTGGTCTGGTCCAAACGCGTTGGTCAATAAGTCCTCGTATTCGTCGCGCAGGTGCTCGTGGGATGCACCAAGCCGATTCACTAGGTCGGGAAAGTCATATAGACCGTTGAGGCCGAGGAGCGCGGCTGGACAGGGAGCATCGGGAAGGTTTTTAAGCGCATAGTGCTGCGGGGACTGGAGGACGGCTTGAAATAAGAGGCTTGCACCACTGCTATGGCCCGAGAGGATGTAGGACTGGTCGGTCAGGCCGAAGGAACGAAGCAGTGCGAATCCGTGAAGAACGTCGCTCAGGTGTTGGGGGTGTATTGCCTCGCGAGAGGGATCCGAATGGTGGTCCTTGATGGCGTCGTAAGGAAGTGAGGGACTAGTGGGGAATTGGGAGAGGGTGTAGTTGAGTGAAGCGACGGCGATGATTGGGGCTGACCCGTCGGTAGCGCAGAAAATGTGAGCGACGGTAGGTTCGATCGAGTCAGAGGTGAGTTTCGGGTCACGCCAAGCGCCGCCGTGGATGTGTACGTGGTAGCGAGGCGAACTAGACTGCGTGTTAGGGTTCGGGAGTGAGTTGGCCGGAGTGCCAATAAGACTCGACGTTTCCGGCGTCTTTGACAAATAGATGCTGAGGTTCTGGAAGCGGTTGGCATCAGGGAAGTAGGGAATGTCTTTAGCAGCTACTACGGAGACGGGATGGTCAAGATGACGGCTTATGACCTCGGCGAGCTGCCATTTCACCTGTTTGGCGTCTTGCTGAATTCTCATCGGACCCGGCTCCCGAAACTAGCCCGCTTTCGCTCGAGAGCTTGGGCGAACACTTTTGATGGCGATGTCGAACCCGGCACACCTTCGGTGCCCGGTCGACCGAAGTTAATCCAGCCGGAGTTGAACCCGTCCATCATCTCCTCCCAGTTGACCGACTTCGCTGCGGGCAGGCCCATGTGCTCCAGCACGGCCCCCCAGCGATCCCGCGGGATTGCCCGAACTTCGACGGGCTTGTTTAGCGCCTCGCTCATCGCATCCGCGATCTCTGTGGGCGTATAATACGAACCGACTTCGACGACCTTGCGTCCGTTCCAGCCCTCGACCAGCAAGCGGGCGACTTCGGCGCCCACGTCGGCCGTGGCCGCCATTGGGAAGGCACGATCGCTCGGCTGGAGGAAACTGTCGAAGACGCCTGTCCCGTCGGCCCGCTCTAACGGCTGAAGATTGTTTTCCAGCAGGGAACCTGGCCGGACGATCGCTAGAGGAAAGGTGAAGCGGTCGAGCGCCCGCTCGAGCATGTGGGTCTGGGTAATATTTCCCAGGCTTCGGTCCTGTTCGGACCCGACTGAGGACAGCACCACTGCTCTCGGCGGAGGCATCCGGTCAAGCGCTTCGACGATGGCATTGGTCAGCGCTTTCGCCTCGGTGAACTTGCGCGTCACCCCCATCGGCGTGGGCTGCATCAGAAACGCCGCCTCAACGCCCTCCAGCGCGGCTGCGAGCACTTCCGGGTTGGTGAGGTCGCCGACCCGAAGCTCCACACCTTTCTCGGCCCAGGTGTTCGCCTTGCCTAAGTCGCGAACGAGCGCGCGGACCTGCTTGCCCTCGGCAAGCAGCATCTTTGCCGCCGCCCCGCCGATATTTCCAGTGATGCCTGCTATGAAGAACATAAATGAATCGCTTCTTAATTTGCTGCAGACACTTGCCGGCCCACGGGGTTGTGCCTAACCCGCAGCTACCGTGGGAAAAAGCGGGAACGCGTCGCCCGTGAACGGGGAGGTGTCGAGCCACAGATATTGGAAGGAACGGCTTGCGAACACCCACCCGTCACCCGCGCGCCGCAACCGATCGAAGGCGATAGAGTGATTCCGGTAGTAGGTTTTGCCAGGCCCGCGCGCAGCCTCGTGACAGAACGTTCGCGTGGTTGCTTCGTCACCGTCGATGTCGATGACGCCTGGCAGCGCGAACTGGACGAAAAAGTCCCTCCCCGCTCGCGCCCGCCGTAGCATGGCAACGATGTCGTCCACGCCAGTGGCGCTCTGCCCGTGAGGAGCATGGCCGATGATGAATTCTGCGTCGTCGGCCCACACCGTGCGGAACATATCGTTATCGAATCTGGTCGCGCTATCCGCGAAGCGAGCGATTGTGTTGCGGATGGACGCCTCGTCCATGAACCGCTTGAGAAGAGCTTGATCGTTGGGCATCGGAATTCCTTTTTGTGTTCGGATCGATCTGTCGCTCGGCTGTCGCCGAGAATTCGTTTTCATAACCCCAGAGTCCCGATGGACGTTTCGCCAGCTACGCCTCTTTAAGTAGTTCGGTGTGGTACTTGGGTGCGAGCGATTTCACTTTCTCGATGAATACGGCCTGCTCTTTTTCGCCTAGCTTCGGGGGGGGCGTCGTACGCGTGGCGACCGGTACCCCAACCTCCATGAAGAACTTCTCCTGTCCGGCTGGAGAGCAGATACAGAGCATGCGTACCGGCTCGGTGGAAGTGTTGTGAAACTGGTGGGGAGCATTGGCAGGAATGTTCAGCGTTTCGCCAGCGCGCACGACCGACTTCTTGCCACGAAAGGTCGCTTCCATCTCGCCTTCGAGCAGGATAAAGGTCTCCTCGAAGTCATGCCGATGCGGTGGCGGCCCGCCTCCAGGCGGGATGTGCATATCAATAACGCAGAAGCGTCCATCGGTCTGCTCGCCCGTCACGGTGATCGTGTAAGTATCGCCGACCAAACCGAGGTGAGGGAGGTTGTCGGGTTGCCCTCGCGTGAGATTACGTTTGGGGTTGTCCAGCGGAATCGTTGGTAAATCGGCTGTCATTGTATTTCTCCTTTTTATGTTCTTTTGTGTTGACCTTCGCCCGTTACGCGGCGAGCCTGGGATAGTCGGTGTAGCCTTTGGGGCCGACGCCGTAGAAGGTGGAGGGATCGAGCTTGTTGAGCGGAGTGTCGCGCCTGAACCGATCCGGCAGATCCGGGTTGGCGATGAACATGGTACCGAAAGCGACGAGGTCTGCATCGCCGCTCGCCAGCACCGCCTGGCCCTTGGCTTTGTCGAACCCACTGTTGATCATGAGCGGCCCGGAAAAGAGCGGGCGGAAAGTCTTCGCCACGTGCTCGATCTGGACTGTCCCGGTTGTCAGGTCTTTTGCATTAGGCTCAAGCAAACAGAGGTAGCCCACCCGCCTGGCGCTGAGTTCCTTGATCACGTAACTGAAGGTGGTTAATGCATCGCTGTCGTGCATGCCATAGAGGAGGCCTGAAGGCGACAGGCGCACCCCCACACGTTCCGGCGACCAGGCCGCGACCATGGCGTCGATAGTCTCCAGCATGAAATGGGCGCGGTTTGTCACTGCGCCACCATAGTCGTCAGTCCTTTGATTGCTGCCGTCCCGCAGGAATTGGTCCTGCAGATAGCCGTTCGCCCCGTGAAGCTCGACGCCGTCGAACCCCGCTTCGCGGGCGTTGCGGGTCGCTTGCGCAAAGGTCTCGACAATAGGCGCAATTTCCTCGATGCCAAGCGCACGTGGTATCGGAAAATCGACGCGGCCAGACGGCAGGAAGAAGTCGCCTGTGGCGGGGATCGCAGACGGTGCGACGGGCTGGGCGCCGCCGCGCATGTCGGGATGAGCCACGCGCCCGCAGTGCCAGATCTGATTGTAGATGTGCCCGTCCGCCGCGTGCACCGCGTCGGTGACTTTGCGCCACGCGGCGATCTGATCCGCGCGGTGGATACCGGGGGCGCGCATAATGCCATGGCCCTGGTCGGAGACTTGGGTGCATTCGGTCACGATGAGGCCAGCGGAGGCCCGCTGAACATAGTATTCGCTGATGAGGTCCGTGGGAACATCATCCTCGGTCGCCCTTGTCCGCGTCATGGCCGACATGAGGATGCGATTGGGAAGTTTGAGGCCGTGAAGGTCAAAGGGGTCGAATAGGTTTGCGTTTGTCATGTTGACTCCTTTTGCGGTGCTATCGTGGATCTCGGAACGCCCGATATTTCCTGGAATTCCGACCGGTTCCTAAACGGCTACTGCCAGCTCTTGCCAATTCACTGCGGTTTCTGCTGCAAAGTCCTCGTATCGACGAGGCCGATGCCCGAGGAGTTGCGTCAAGGTCTCGATGTCTCCCGCTTCCGCAACGAAGCCACGTTCGAGATACCCCTGAAACATCATGCGGACGTCGAACGCCGACCACGAGGGAGCCCGCTTTCTCATCTGCTCCTCGAACGCATCCATGTCATCCCCGGAATAGCGAATCTCCTTGCCCAGCAGCCCGCTCCAAATCGATGCCATCTTTGGACCGCTCAGCACATCCGGACCGTTGAGATTGTAGGTTTTGCCGAAATGTCCGTCGGAGGTAAGCGCAATCGCTGCGGCCTCGGCAATATCCCGGATGTCCACTGCCGAGATGCCCACCTGGCCGAGAGGCATCGGGTAGATCCCAGCCTTCGTAAGCGCGTCTTTCAACGTCGCGTCGTTCTGACTGAAGTAGTTTGGGCGAATAATCGTGAACGGGACATCGAACTCCCTCAGGGCGTTTTCAATAGCGAGCTTCGACGCAAAGTGTGGAACATCCTTGAACTGGTCCACGCGAAAGACCGAGTGATAGACGACATGTTTCAGCTTCAGCTTCTTGGCCAGATCGTAGGCGATAAGGCCCTGCGTCAGTTCATCAGGAATGACCGCGTTCAGCAGGTAGAGCTTATCCACTCCGTGCAATGCCTTCTGGACCGAGACCGGATCGAGCAAATCGCCGATCGCAACCTCAACCCCCTTCGGCGTCTGAGCGCCTTCCTTGCGTGCAAGCAGGCGAATGTCTGCCTTGCGCTTCTGCAGCTCTTTCACGACTTGTACACCAACTTTGCCGGTGCCGCCCGTCACTAGAATTTTCATCCTGGAAATCTCCTCTAGACCTGCTCTACGAACTCGCCAACGCGCAGTCGTTCTTTTCGTGCCATCTGTTCTAAAAAATACTGTCGATCAACGTTTGCCGGTTCAGGATCGCCTACAATACGCTGATTACGTGGCGATTCCGCGGCTTTCAGCTTTCGACTACGGAAATAGCTTGGCATTGTTGGTAGGGAGATTTCTGTGCCTTTGGGCTCACACGCGGAAGAACCGTCTAGTCTCCGTCTCAAATAATTCTTTACAGCGTCGGAACTTGTCAAGAATGACAAGTCTATGAGGATTTGTGGTAACGATGGCATTAGCCACTGAGTTTAACGACGTCCTCGCCGAGTTCTGCCGAGATCTAGATACCGGCAGTATGAACTAACAGCGGCGATTCATTAATTAACCACCCAGGCGACTAGGCGGCTCATCCGGTCATCGAACTGCACTTTCGATACGTGAGCCCCGCCGGATCGCATCAGGCCCTTGGCCGCGACGACCACCGTGTCGGCGACCGCGTCCGCCTCGTGATCGCGCCCATGGCTCACGACCGCCTTCACGACCATTCGCTGGAACGCTTCGTCTGCAGCACGGGTCGCCGGCCCGTTAGGCGATGGGTCACGTCCACCAACTCCACGCCGTTGGAACTTTCACTCATTAGAGCGAGTGCTCCCCCCGAACTTGGCCTCGAGAAGCCCTCGAAGCGCCGTGTCTAGGCTTTGGCTTTGCTCCAGCGCTTCGATAGCTGCGGCGTGTGACCTCGCATGAAGCGCGTCGACGAGGGCCTGGAAGACGTCCTCCTTGCCTGGAAAGTAGTGGTAGAGCGCCGTCCTCGGAGAGCCAGCCCCTTTGCGGTGGTCGGCCATACGGAGCGCTCGAAGCCAAACCGCAACAAGGGCGCGCGCATCCTCCAGGATCCTGCTTCGACTTGAAGGCCTAATGATAGGCCTTCTTACGCTGGCCTGGGAATCCGGAGCAAATTCCGAACTCCCCTGATGAAAGGCGAATCGCTCATTCCGTGGCTCGAAGATACAGTGCTCGCGAAACTCTCGACCGGCATTTGCGGCCCTAGCTCTTTTCAGCCAGCACCTTGAGCGCGCGGAGCCACTTTTCGTGCGACGTGAGAAGCGTGCGTTGCGTACGCCCTCCAATGAACGCCAGGAGCAAGCCCCTCTGCGCCTCCTCTGTGATCACCCGGCAGCCACCTGTCTTGTGTTTGATGTACCACGCGTGTGCACCGCGGGTGCCGGCTGGACCCTTTGCCGACCAGATGAGCATCTTGAAGGGCTCGAAAGTCTCAATGTCAGGTTCGAAGTAAAATCCGAGCGTCTTGAATCGAAACTTCGATTGGGCAGAAAGGAGCGGCCCACCCCGCAACATGGAGACGTCGGTGCAATCTTTGTACCACGACGGCCACTGCACACAGTCAATCAGCAGTGACCACACCCTCTCCGGCGTCGCTGCGATGTCGATGCTGTTCTGTGCGAAGACCCTCGACGTTGCCGGGGCGTAGTGCGGTGGCCAGACGATGCGTGAATCCGGGATTTGCACGTTTTTGGTCATGACATTTCTCCAAATCCTCGAAGGGCAACTCCGAGCGGTCAGTTTGAGACGTGGCTTGAGGCGACATTTTGGTCGTTGATGATCGGTCACGCCTCCGCGGCGATTGAGAATTCCTGGACGCCTAGGGACCCTTCCAGCACCGTCCTTCAGATGTTCGATGTGTTACTTAGAGATCACCGAAGGAACGTAGCGCGGCCTGTGCAACCGCCTCGCCCCACTCTGGTAAAAAGTGGTCTGCTTCTGTGACAACTAACGGTTCCGGACAACCTCGGATCTGGCTGCGCAACGCTTGCATCGTGTCCACATCCGCGTCCTTTGCTCCAATAGCCATGAACGACTGGCCCGACCATTCTTCTTTCCAAAACCTGAGAGCTGCCTCAGCTTCGGCGACTCCTTTCATTCCGGCCTCGACCATGGCTAAATCCGGAAACGTTCGAACTCCTGCCTTGAATCGAACATCCGGAAAAGGAGCATCGTAAGCAGCCGTTTCCTGATCTGTGAGCTGGGGTGTTATCTTGCGAATCAATTGTCCCACCGGTAAATCCGGCATTGTGTGGACCAACGATCTCCACTCATAAAAATGCGGACCGAGCGGCTTGCCAACGGGAAGAACTGTGTTCATCACAAACAGTCTGTCCAATTTGGAACGGAAGCCAAGGTCCACGGGCAAGGTGAGACCCAGCGTCCCTCCCCAATCCTGAACTACCAAGCTGATATTGCAAAGAGCGAGATGCTCAATGAAACGCAAAAGGAAATCTCGATGAAAGTGAAAGGTGTAGGTAGAGTCCTGCACGGGCTTGTCGGAACGTCCGAATCCGAAAAAGTCGGGCGCAACCACACGCATACCACTCTCCAGCATCACAGGAATCATCCTGCGATAGAGATAGCTCCATGTCGGTTCACCATGCAGACATAAGAATGTACGGTTGGCGTCCTTCGGCCCCAAATCCAGATAGTGCGCTCGAAGTCCTTCGTACCCGGGCAAAGAATCAACATATTGCGGTTGATACGGATAGTCTGGCAGTTCCTGGAAGCGCCCGTCGGGAGTGCGCAAGAATTCTATTTTCTTCACGTCAGTCGGATCCATCCAGCGCAGCGGGTGTGAGAGGCATGTTGGTGAGGAAGCGAGTGCCCATGGATTCGAGCCATGCGACGACGAGGGCGTCCTGCCCGCGACCACCCGCCAATGCGCGATCGAAGCCGCCAGGGAAGTGGAAAATGAGGAGGCGCGACTCTGCGCTGGCTTGCCAGCTTACGACTGATCCCGCAGGCACATAGGTCAATGAGCCGATTCCCCCGCCGATTAATTCGCCGTCGCTCTCGACGGTCACCGCGCCCTCAAGCACATAAATCGCCTCGTCGGCACCGAGAATGCGGGGCGGCATTCCTGCCCCGGCGCCAGCGGCAACCTCGAAAAGATCGTAGTTGTTTTCGGTGTCCGCGCCTCCGGCGAGGAGCCGCCAGTGAAGCCCGAACGCGTCGAATGGGGGCCCATCCTCCGGCCTTGCGACCTTGATGGTCCCGGCCCGCCAAAAGCCCGGCTTGGTGACGAGCAGTTCCTCAGTAGGTTGGACCTCGAATGGCAGCGCAGTCACGGCGACCGAGCCATAGAGTCGCGACAGGATTTCGTTTGTCTCAAGGTTTTTTGGCGGCGGGCCCTCCTCCATCGTGGGTCGCCGGCGTTCCTCCGCAGGACGGGCAAGGGAGATCACGTGGATTTCGGAGCCGGCGGGCGCATAGAAGTTTATGACGCGCGTCTCCTCGCTTTCGACGGTGAACGTGTGGGGGACCATGCGCGGCAGGTGGATGAGCGTCCCAGCCTCAGCCCGCACCTTCCTACCATCCACGTGAAAGCTGACGACGCCCTCCACGACATAGAAGCCCTCGATGGCGAGCGGGTGGCGGTGCGTCGGCGGGCCTAGACCGCGGGGCATCACCTGTTCCAGAAAAGCCGACCGGTTGTTGGTCTGAATGCCGGTCGCCTGGATCAGCCATAGCGTCCCAACCAACCACATGGCGGGCGCCGTCTCGCGATCGAGGGTGTATGGTGGCCTGTTGCGGAGGATGTGCGTGTCCATTCGATTCTCCAGATGATGGGACTAGGCGAGCCCGATCTGCTGCGCCTGCAGAGCGGAATCCCAGAAGACATACTCTTCAATCATCACGTCTCCGTCCCACCTGGCAGTTGTGGCAAAGTCCAGGTCGAACGACTTCCCTGTCGGGGCGATCACCTTGCCGTCGGGCAACTTCATCTCTCCCTTAAAGGTTCCTGTAGTGCGTGTGACTACGGTGATCCAGTCGCCGCTTCCGAACTGGATTGGGTATGGGTCGCTGTGAACGTGGACGTCGGGGAAGATGCGAATCATTTCATTCATCGCCGCGGCATGCGCTGACTCTCCTCGGATCGGCTCTGTGCTCCCCATGACGTGCGCGATCATCTCTGGGTGGTGCAGCGCCTTCGTCGTTGCGAAGTCGCGGACGTTGAAGGCGTCGTCGCCCTTCTTCATGAGCGCGAGAAGGTGTGTCGTGCGATTGGTGTTCTGGGTCGTGGTGGCCATGACGGCTCCTTTTCTTTGGTTGTAGACTTCTATCTAAATCTTGCGGTGCGAATTCGGGCCGAGCGCAGAGAAGGCGAACCGCCCGCACACCTATTGCTCTTGTCGGTGAATGCTGCCGGTTACATCCCGCCCGGTTCGAATCGCCCTGCCTGGTAGTCAGCGTTGGCTTGGCGAATCTGCTCTTCGGTATTCATGACGAAGGGTCCCCGTGCCACGACCGGCTCACGGAGAGGGCGGCCGGCAAATAGGAGAACGCGCAGGGGCGCGGCGCCGCCAACGATCTCCACTTCTGACAGGGCGTCGGCGGCCCGGGTCAACCAGACAACATCGCCCGCGCGGACCGGCGACCGGTCTCTGCCGACCAAGCCATAACCATCCAGCACCACCAGGAAGGCGGTGTAATCCGCAGGGAGTTCCTGTCGAATGCGCGTCCCGGCTTCGAGGCGAGCCTCGATCATGGTGACCGGCGCATAGTTCTTGGTGGGCGAGTTCACTTGGCCTGACTTTCCCGAGAAGACGCGGATCTCGGCGCCAAGTTCGCGCCGCACAGGCAGGTCGGCACCGATCAGATTTTGCGTTCGCGGTTCGACCATCTTGTCGACGGCCGGGAGATTCACCCACAGCTGGAAGAGGTGAGCCGTGGTACCCTCAGCCGGTTGTTCGACGTGAATGATGCCGCGTCCCGCCGTCATCCATTGCACATCCCCCGCCATGAGTGAACCCTTGTTACCGTAGTTGTCGTAGTGATCGAACTGCCCCTCGATCACATAGGTGATCGTCTCGATGCCCCGATGCGGGTGCCTCTCGAAAACGCCGCGCGGAAACCAGTCCTCCATCATGAGAAGAAAAGGGTCAACGGCTTTGGGGTCGCTACCTGGAGGAATAAGGGGCCGGTTGCGATGCTGGTCCGTCATGCCCTGTTGCACTCTCGGGTGGTCGATCCGTGCGACGCTCCGTTGAAGAATAGGGGTGTTCATAATGTTATGCGGTTTACGATGTGTTGAGCCTCGGAATGCTAAATGCTTCCTGGCATTCGGACAGAGTTCCGATTTCGCTGGTCGAGCTGAGACGGATGGTGATTGCGTCGTGGATGGCTGACGCCAGGTCCGCTCTTCGAACCAGAAGCCGACCGGCATCGGGTTGGT
>Ga0181534_10001372_pt1 | contig 15886 bp, 12 predicted proteins | sample PEATcosm2014_Bin_37_FD_119758 | JGI IMG/M metagenome (GOLD analysis project Ga0181534, IMG submission 119758) | Peatland microbial communities from MTU Mesocosm Facility, Houghton, MI, USA - PEATcosm2014_Bin17_10_metaG | ecosystem: Environmental > Terrestrial > Soil > Wetlands > Peat | place... | reverse complement strand
GTCCCCCTCGCTAAAATTTTTCCTTTTTTCAACAGGATCAGGCTGTCTCCGTATTGCGCCGCTAAATTCAGATCATGCAGCACGACGACTACGGCATAACCCTCCGCCGCCAGCTCCCTGGCCTTCTGTAAGGACAATTGCTGGTGCAGCCAGTCCATACTGGCCGTTGGCTCATCCAGCAACAATAATTTCCGGTCTGCCCTTATCTTCCCCTGATCCCTCAGTTGCGCCAGTACCCTGGCCATTTGCACTCTTTGTTGCTCCCCTCCCGACAACGTATTGAACGGCCTGTCAGCCAGATGTGCAACCTGCATATCATCCAGACATTCCCCCACGATCAGTCTGTCTGCTGCCATAGGATTGACGGAGAAATGAGGATACCTGCCCATCATGACTACCTCTTCACTCGTAAAGGCCAGCCCCGAAGTATAATGCTGCGTAAGTACCGCCCTCTGTAATGCCAGCTCTCCCGGCGATATGGAATGGATCGACTGACCATGGAACCATACCGTACCCGCATCCGGTTTCTTCTCCCCCGATAATATGCGCAGCAGGCTGGACTTCCCCGCCCCATTCGCACCCAGCAATACCGTTAGCTCGCCCGGCCGGATGACCGCATCGATGTCGGTAAGGATGCTCTCTCGCCCTCCTCCCTTTCTATACCCATACGATATGTTCTCCAACCTGATCATATACTTATGATTTTCTTCTGCCTGCTTAGCAATAGCATGAACAGAGGCGTCCCGATCACCGCAGTAATGATCCCGATCGGCAATTCCGCCGGTGCGATCAGCGTCCGGCTGCAAACATCAGCCAGCGTTAGCAGACTTGAACCAAACAAAGCACTGTTCACCAATAAAGAGCGATGATCACCTCCGGACAAGACCCTCAATATATGTGGCACGATCAAACCAACAAACCCGATGATACCCGATACGGCCACTGAAGCACCCACAGCCAGCGTCGATAATAAGATGACGGCTATCTTCAACCGCCGCACGTCGATACCCAGGTACGTCGCATCCGCTTCACCCAGCGCATAAGCATTGAGCGACTTGGCCGCACGCGGCAATCCCCAAAGCGGTACCAGGATAAACGGCAGCAAGGACAGGATCACCTTCCACGAAGCCCCACCCAGACTCCCCATCAACCAGAAGGTCACCGACCGCAATTCTTCATTGTTCGCCGTATAAGTGATCAACCCCGTCAGCGCATTGCACAAGGCATTCACGGCAAGGCCTGCCAATAACAAAGCAGCAATACCAGTCCTCCCCGCCCCGCCCGACAACCGGAATACCAGTAAAGAGCTTAGACACGCTCCGGCAAAAGCAGCAAAGTTCAACAGGTAATGCCCTCCTATCCTGCTCCCTGCCATAATAGGCAAGGAAGACAACAAGACGATCGACATCACCGCAAAAAGCGAAGCCCCCGATGAGATCCCAATAAGGATGGGATCTGCCATAGGATTGCGGAACAGTCCCTGTATGGCTGCCCCTGCTATAGCCAGCCCCGCACCTACCAATACACCCAGACATACCCTGGGCAGCCTGATCTGTAGCAGGACCTCAGCCATCCCAACGGTAAAAGATACCGGCAGATGGATACCCACCTTCCCCAATAATATCGCGATCACCTGTAAAGGAGTGATCGACATAGCCCCCGTACCGGCAGCGATCAATATGGATATGATGAGTACGAAGATCAATACGATCCTGATCCCATGTCTTTGCATAGATAATCTTCCTTACTTTATTTTCTCCTGTAATTCCCGGATCGCCTGAGGCAGCCTGAGACCAAAACCACTCAACAGCTCCCCATCCATCGTAATGATCTTGCGGTTCCGCCCTGCATTCGTCTGCGCGATACCAGGAACCTTCAACAAACCGTCAATTCCACCAACACTCTTCAATCCACTGTCGAATAATAAGATGATATCGGGATTGGCAGCTACCAGCGACTCCGCAGCCAAAGGCTTGAAGTCCACAAATTCCGTGACCGCATTACGCGCACCCGCCAATTGGATCACCTTCTCGACAGAAGTCCCGGTCCCACTGACCATCATCGTGCCGGCGCCGCGTGCATAAATGAACAATACCTTCTTATCCGACCGGCCGCCTGGCAAGGCCGCCATTTCTTTATCCAACTGCTGCTGGACAGCCACCGCCTTCTCCGCAACGCCAGCCGCGGCAGCTACCCCACGGATCAACGCCCGAAGCCCTTCCACAGTAAGGTCCTGTTGAAAAAGCACCGTTTTTACCTTTACCGCTTTCAGTTGCTCGTCAAGCGCAGGATTCACCTGCTTGTCCAGCCCCAATACCAGCGTGGGCTGTAATGACAATACCCCCTCCGCGGTAATATTCCGGTTATGCCCAACCTTGGGCTTCGCCTGCAAGGACGCCGGATAAGTACTCGTGACATCCGTTCCTACGATCTGCTGCTCCAGTCCCAATGCACACAATATCTCGCTGATATTGCCATTCAACGATACGATACGCTGCTGAGCCCCTGCCCCCAATGTCATCAATAATGCCGCTATCCATAAAAGCTGCTTCATCAATTTATTTTTAAACCGATTAAAAAAATATCCAGCCCCGTAGAAACGGGACCGGAGTTACTGAAACCATAACATTTACTCGCTAGTAATGCTTCAGCCATTTGTCAATTCTTTATTGCTGTCAAGGTATTTGCAAATTCGTACTCCCATCCTGCTGCACCCAATAGCGAAAGCTCAGATAGGGCACCGGCGTTGTCAATGAAGGACTGGCCGGATTTCCTTTATACAAGGTGATCATCTCCAGTTTGGCATATTTCCCATTCGCCATCCGGATGACCAGGGTCTTACCCTGTATTTTGGTCAGGATATGCGTCGTCGGATTGTACTGATACCACCCGGGCCAGCTGGCAGAAGGATATCCATCCATCCCCGCCGAACCATTCACATTGGCAGCCGTAGCGGCAGGTACCGTCTTCACACTGTCAAATGGCTGGTTCACGATATACAACACCCCTTGCGCCGATCCGCCATATCCCGGACTGGTGGTCACCGTCGCACTATTGATGGTGACATAGGAATTATAAATATTGGAGAATGCCACATCCCAACTGGTGGACAGTTTCTTCGAAGAATCCACGGTCGCATTGGCGGCAAAACTGAAATAGAGCGTCTTGGCCGGAGCCCCTGGATTAGCTGCCGTATCACCAGGCAGGTCCGTTACATATACGATCCCCTTTCCATCCTGCTCTACATAGGTCGATAACCGCGTACGCACCGTAGGATCCGTATTCGCTTTGTCTTTTTTACAAGCATAGCCAAGGGTGAGCAGCACAAGTGCTATAATAGACCATGACCATTTCTTTTGTTGCATGCCTTAATTGTTTATAGGTGATTGATTGTTTACTTTTTTTGCCCAGTTCCACCGCAACCCCGCAAAGAACTGCCGCCCCGGCTGCCCGGCGATCAACGCATTCGTATAGTTGGTGACATTCTCCGTAGACACCTGCACCGACAACCGCTCTTTCAGGATTGACTTTTCCAGACTAAAGGAGAGGATACAGTATGCGGGTGCGAATTGATCATACTGATCGATATACCCATTCCCATTCACGTCCGCAAAACCCGACTTACTGAAATAATTCGCCCTTGCCCCCACAGTCAGCCCCCAATAAGGATACTGATAAAGCAGCTTTGCATTAAACTGATGCCTCGATCTTTGCGGAAGTCCGAAATAATCCTTTACCGTCGCCCGGCGACTGACCCCGGTAGCAGGATCGGTCAACGTCGCATAACTCCCCGATCCCGCCTTGATGGAATCGATGACCTCCTTGTCTTTTGCATACAGCAATTGATAACCTGCCTGCAACTCCAGGTTTGTCAATACCTGCCATCTTCCCGATACCTCTACTCCTTTCGTAAATACTTTCGATACATTCATATAGGAATAGACAAACCAGCCATTGGTCTTTTCCGCAATAGGGATGGACATGATCAGGTTATTGACATTGTTATAAAACGCATTCACTTCGATCCTCGCCTGCGCCACTGGTCTGTAGACGAATCCCGCATTATAGGACCAGGACTTTTCTGCCTTCAGGTCTGCAGAAGCCTTGTACGCAGCCGGATAAACGACCGTGATCTGACCCGCCTCCTGCATCTGCTGCAACGCCCCTTTCTTCACCTCCTCCGTTCCCAGTACCGTATAGCCCACCAGCGGATTGGTAAATGTGAGATAGAGCTGCCTGAGATCAGGCGCCTTGAACCCTCGGCCCAATGAAGCCTTAAAGGATAACTTCTTAGCGGCATTATATTGAACCGCCAGTTTCGGACTGACCAGGGAACCATACGCACTATGCACATCTCCTCGTAGTCCTCCGATGATATTCCACCGCCGCCCGGGATTGTATTGCTGTTGCAGATACAGGTAACCGCTTCGCATCGTCTGTTTACCGGGATAACGGGTGGCAACGACAGATTCCAGATTTCCTCCCGCACCCGCAGTGAACAATAACTGACGGTTGAAACTATAATCGTGCTGCCATTCCAGTCTTTGCAAAGTCTGCCGGAAAAAGCTGGTATCCATTTGCTTGCCCGTATTCAACACGGTGATCTTTTCATCTGTATTATACAGACTGAGATAATAGGTCAGCCTGCTTTTCCATTTTGAGTTGAAGGCATATTGCCAGTTGCCGGTAATATTGACGTCCTTCTCCCCCGTTGCATCCTTCTCCGGATTATTGCCACTGAAATTATACTCGGTATGCTGATACCGATAGGCATACCTGCCGGATAACTGCAGGGACGACCGCTGACTGAGATCATATCTCAGCTTCCCTTGCAACGTATAACTATAGAATGGCGGAAGGGTCTGACTGCCAGGTGTCAGCGAATACCCATCCGTACGATAATAGTTCGCCAGCAATTGCACTCCGCCCCTGCTGGGCCTGCCTCCTGCTCCCGCCTTCCCCAAGGCGTAATCCCCGCTCCCCGTCACATCCATCGTTCCATATGATCCTCCACGTAAAGCCAGCTCCGTATTATTCCCCGCACCAGGACCACTCGTAATGATATTGACAACTCCCGCCAATGCCTCACTGCCATATAAGGAGGACGAAGCACCTTTGACGATCTCGATCCGCTCTATATTGGCTACCGTGACCCGGCTGAGGTCCAGCTTACCCGTAAGCCGCCCGATCAAAGGCTGCCCATCGATAAGGATCATCGTATAATCAGGATCGAGCCCCTGCATCTGCAATCCACTCCCATGCTCGTCGGTGACAAAATTCAATCCCGTCTGCTCTCGCAATACATCGATCAGCCTGCGCGAACCCATATGCTGAATGTCCTTTTTAGTGATGACCGTCACCGGAATAGGAAGACTATCCTGCCGTCGATAGGTCCGGGATGCCGTAACGATAACCTGATCCAACTCCTTGACAGGGCCCGAACTATTTGTCTGTCCATAAAGGACATACAGGATGAGACAGTAAACTACAGTGAGGCCCGTTCTTTTCATTTGATTGAATGAGACTGATAATTATATTTTGACGAATGCTAAAGCATGCACCAGGTTCTGGCGCAGTAGGCGAGTAAATGGAATGCAAACTTACCAGGATCGGCCAGCCTTTGCTTACATCTTCAGGAAATTGACTTACGAAATGGGAAAAAGGATACCCCAACACCATACTTTCCCTTATTAGGAAACACATTTACCGATTGCGTAATAGCTCTTCGCAACAAATCCTAATATTTGTTACAAATTGTACCGAAATGTGTCATTTTAAAAGCTGGTATTGCGACGAGTATGGATATGTTATTGAATGCGAACAATGCAGACACTTCCAGGTCTGTTTCGGCACCACAATGCTTACCTTATCCGAAACTGACTACCAGGCTCTTATCGAAGTTGTCCAGAAAAAGAAAGAAGATTATGTACCCATGCAGGACCCCAATGTCCGGTGTGTAGTATTGCCCACCCCTTGTAATATGGTACATGCCGTACTTAGTGGAAAAGAATTAGACCAATTGCATACGATGCTCCAGGAGGTCGATATAGAAATGAGGGCCGCACAATTGCTCGACCTCTTCAAGGTCTAGCCACAAGCAAGGCCCCGATACAATGCGCAGCCTCCTCCAGGAGCGGCTCAGCCTCCGCCTGTGCTGTCTCAAGCGTCATAGGTTTATTGATGATGGAAAAAGCAGCCGTCACCCCCATCTCCCGCCACTCCGCAGGAGGAAGGTCCAGCGTTCCGCATATGGCCAGTACCGGCTTTTGATATTGTCTGCCAAGCGCAGCGATCCCAGCGATCAGCTTCCCCTCCGGCGTTTGCCGATCCATCCTCCCTTCCCCGGTAATGACCAGGTCAGCCTCCCGTATTTGCTGCTCCGCCTTACTGTATTCGATCGCCAACCTCGCCCCACTTACCATTTCAGCATGGAGAAATGCCAGACACCCCGCCCCAAGCCCTCCGGCAGCTCCAGCACCTTCCCTGTCCGCTATGTCGAGCCCCAGCTCCCTTTTCAATATGATCGCATAATGCTGCATCCCCGCTTCTAATTGTTCTATCATCCTTGGATCAGCCCCTTTCTGGGCCGCATATACCCTCGTAGCGCCAGTAGACCCATATAAGGGGTTACTAACGTCACACGCCACACGAAATTTAATATCGCCCCACCTGGGGGGAACCTCGATCTTCTCCACAAGTCCCAGATTCCCCCCTATCGGGGATAATTCTTTTCCCGCTTTATCCAGGAAGCGGTATCCCAATGCCGCCGCCATCCCCATCCCTCCGTCATTGGTCGCACTGCCGCCAATACCAATAACGACTTCGCTTACTCCACAGCGGATCGCTTCAGCGATCAGTTCTCCCGTTCCATAAGTAGAACTATGTATACAGTCATATTCCGATGGTTCCAGCAAATGCAGCCCCGAGGCCCTGGCCATCTCCACGTACGCCGTCCGGCCATCGGCCGATAACAGCCACTGAGCCATCACGGGTTTGAACAAAGGTCCCTTGACCCGCATTTCCCGCATGCCACCTCCCGTATAATGTGCAATGATATCCAATAAGCCATCCCCTCCGTCAGCAAGCGGCAATGGTATGATGTCGAAGGCAGTCGAGGCCGACCGCAGCCCCTTTTCTATGATCCTGCAGAGGGCAAAACTATCCAGGCTCCCCTTGAACTTATCCGGCGCAATGACGATACGAAACATTCCACTATATTAAGGCCTTCAACGCAGTCAGCAAATTATTTCCTTCCGGTACGCCCCATCCGGTAACAGCATCATAACCCGGTCCGGCAGTATAGCCGCCTACCGCAGCCGTAATATTATCCCCGGTCGTAATATCTCTGCAAACATCCGTACCCAATGGATTGCCATCCGCTCCCTGCTGATATAACAAGGGAGTGAGATAGCCCACCTGCTTACCCGCTGCCAGACCGGCATTGACCCGGGCAATAAGCCCGGCCCACAACGGTGCGGAAGCACTCGTCCCTCCATTAGCCCCACCCTGGCCATCCACCACCATCCAATAACCGGTATTGCCACTGGCATCGGCCGCTACATCCGGCACAACCCGCCCATCAATGGAACCCGGATTGACCGAGACCACCGTGACCGTTTGCCAGCCTGGCCGCTGAAAATGAGTGCTGACCCCGCCACCCGTACTGCCTCCATTGTCTTGCCGCAACCCGTCTCCATCCTTCCAGGCCGTCTCATCGATCCCCCCGTTGGCAAGTTTCCTCAAGGTTGTCCCTCCGACGGATAATACATAAGGGCTCGAAGCCGGAAAATCCACATGGGCCGGCCCATCCCCTACACCATCATCAGACCCGTCATCCCCGGCAGCGACACAGATCGTCACCCCCAATAACGTCGCAGCCTGCAAAGTATCACTGATGGCATCGATGGCCCCCGCAGACCAGGCGCCCTGCGCGTCTTCCGCATAACCCCAACTGATCGACAATACCTTCAGCGGATTGTCTGTATCATGGACCGCAGTATCGATATTGCTGATCCACCCATTTTCATCAAAAGTTGAGAAATAAACTACAATGGATGCCGCCGGACATACCCCCGCAACCACTTCCACGTCAAGCATGACCTCGTCTTCCGCCCCATCCCGCTGGTTGGTGGGTGTATTGTTGACGCTGACAGCCTTGACCGTCGGTACCGGAATACTGGCATCCTGGCAAAAAGTGGCGAGATCGTCGGAGAAGAAACCACCGCCAAATTCCAGTATACCAATCGTCTGCCCCTGACCGTTACCATCCGGGAATCCATATATCGAAGCCAGCTCCGCCGGAAAAAACCAGGAGCGACTCGATGGATCGGCTTGATCCCGGGTAAACGTGGAGAGCTTCCTCCGGTGCGGCCGCGATTTCACGAGCTTTCGATTGTCCAGCCCAAACACACCCGTCACGATCCCCGCCAACTCCGCCGGTATATGGAGATCCCCGGTGCGCCCCCGGTAATTACCACTCGCATGTGAATAATGGAACAGCTTTACCAGGAACACCTTCTCGACAATATGAGTCGGCCCGGCAACTTTTACACTACAACTCATTGGATCTTCACTCAAGACCTTTAGTCCCAGCCCGCTAAGGACGGTACTCACTTTCTGGATATCGGCCGGATCAGCTCCATACTCCGCCTCCAGCTCAGCCCGGGTAAGGATCGTAGAAGGACGTCCCGTGATCACCGGCAATTCCTTTTTTCGTCGCAGCTTTATCGTCAGCTCGATCCATTCATCAGGCCCCGCAACGCCCAATAACTTCGCGCCTGGCCTGACCTGTCGCGCACTCCCCGGCAATTTGACATGTTGTTTTTCCATACATAAGTGTTTAATAAAGGATTAATGGTGGTTCCATACTAAATTTACGATTTAAAAGCTCCCCTCATACCACTTACTTATTCTTCGCCCGGGTGGTATTGTTTTTCCATATTGCCTAGCACATCCTCCTTATAAAAAAATACATCTTTGAATCTTCCTTCCAGATACATCGCGGCCTGGTCTCCAAAATGTGGGGAATGGGGATCACTGCTCTCCCCGCCTGTCACGATCGTTTTCGCCTGCACCCGCTTGCCAAATTGCACGGCGGCGATAAAACTATTCCCAGAGTACCCATATCGTTTTTTTGTTCCAGGCATGACCTTGCTTTGATAGGATGGAAGTGCCCCAAATGCAGACGAAGCAAGTCCCACCGGCAGACTGGGCTGCCCGTCGTCATAAGTCTCCGTGATCTTCCCCGTCAGTCGCTGATACCGGTTGATATCTCCCCACATCACCTTCCAGTCCCCGTATCGCTGTTGCAAGTCCCTTACCACACTGTCCAGTTGCCCCACCATCCGGTCAGCGATCGAATCGGGCACACTCGTCTTCCAATCGAGCATTCCCCCGGTCTCACTCCCTTTCGACCCGGCTCCCTCATCTTTCAGCCCTCCTATCGGCGCCGTTACATATCGGATCAATGGCCACGCCCATTCGACAGCCAGCGTAGTGGCGACCGAACTCGTCGAGGTCCGCCGATCCCATTGCCGCAATGAATCCAGGGGCTCCCTTAGCCTGTTCTTAAGGGTATCAGCCGATTGTGCATACGCCTGGAACAAGGCAGGCAACAATACATCAAATGCAGTCAGGTAATGATCATATCCCTTTTCGATCAGCGCGTCCAGCGTAAGATGATCCGCAGCGCTCAACAGACGGATCGCATTCAAAGCCCGGAAATTCTGTATATCCGGAGCCATATAGGCCGGATAGTGACTTCTATCGGGACTGCTGGTCCCTGATAAAGTATAAGGCGTCGAATTACAGTTCTGTATCCAGCCTGTTGCGGGGTTATAGACATGTACGAGCTCGTCCACGGGATGCAATCCCTTCCATTCCGTTGCAGCCACTGTCCCATCCACAGGCCGGGACCAATCATAGGCAGTATCCCGTCTGGGCATAAAATTTCCGTGCCAGTAAGCGATATTCCCTTTGTCATCCGCATATACAGTATTGTTCGTGGTATTGGCCCGAAGGTCCATCGCCTGTTTATACTCACCCAGGGTATTGGCCTTGGTGATCAGCCACGCTTCCTGCAAAGCGTTCATCGAACGGTTATATTCTTTCAGGCTCAGCCATTTTCCATTCCGGCTGCCCATTACCGGCCCATGCCCGGTATAATATCCTGTCACGGGAAAAGCAATTTCCTGCTCATCCTTTTTATAGTAGACTGTAAATGGTTTGGAGATGACCGGCTGTTGCCGGCCCTCATATTCATAGACCCATGTACGCCCTTGTTGATGGGTCTTTTCTTCGTACAGATCAGCCACATCCGCATAGCTGGAAGTATGCATCCATCCGCAATGGGCATTGAATCCCTGGTAGATGAAGAACTGCCCCCAGGTAACGGCGCCATAGGCATTCAGCCCTTCTTCACTGACGAGCTGAACCTCCAGCCGGAAATAAAAAGGTACATGTGGATTGATATACAACATCGCATTCCCCGATGCACTCCGCGAAGGAGCAATGGCCAATCCATTGGAACCGGCTTCACGCTCAGTAATAGCCATCGGCTCAGCGGTCGTTTCCCAATGTCCCCCATCCGCATCCTCCGGTGCCAGCATTCCCCGATCCGCCAATACCAGCTTTTCTATATCCGAGATCGGCTTCCTGGACACGGTACTTTTCTTTTCGTAAAAGGCCTTGATCTCATCCGGCAAGATCCCTCCTGTACTGGTGGCGGATACACTTCCGTCGGTAAACATCAATGCATACCAGGGCTCGAACCGCTTCAAGACAAGCGGCTTCGTCTCCGGATGTTTATAGAGGTAATAATTGACGCCATCCGCAAAGGCATCCAATAACTTGCGCATCCACTGCGGACTATGCTGATATTCCTTGATCGCCTGCGTACTGTCATAGATAAGCCGCATCATGATATCATTGTAGAGGTAGCTCTCTCCATATGCTTCAGCCTGCCGTCCCAGCATTTCCAGATAGTTCTTCTCCACCCGGCTGAAATCTTCCTGGCATTCGGCATAGAGCAGCCCGAAAACTGCATCCGCATCTGTCTTTCCATATATATGGGGAATGCCCCACTTGTCCCTGATGATGGTCACATTTCTCGCTTGCACTTCATACCGGCGCAACTCTTCCCGCGATGGGTCTGGCTGCCGGGCACCAGGACCCGCCGAGGCATTCATATAATGAAGCAGGAAGGTCCCCAAAAATACAGCAGTCGATAGGCCCCCAAATTGTGGAACAAAGCGTTTTCTCATGCCCTAATTTACTCCATAATTCCATCAATCCTTCCCGCTCATCCCTGAATTTCCCCACATCGTCGATTTTCCGGAAACCTACATTGCCGGCCCTTTTTTGTAACTTTACGGTATGGCATCCCATACCCATCCAGCCATTACCCGACTGCCGGTACAGAAGGTCAACGCCTCCACCCATCAGCATGCCTACGACCAGGTGGTCGTCGAAGAACCTTTGGAGATCAGGCTCGTATATGGTCCTGCATCCCGTCGCACAGAACAAAGCGTCTCCGTCACCATGCGCACACCCGGCAATGACGAAGAGCTGGCCCGGGGATTCTTATTTACAGAAGGCATCATTCCCAACGCCAGCGTGATCCTTTCTGAAAATCACGGCGAGGCAGCCGAGCACAATGTCCGCGCAGCCAACCTGGTCCGCATCGCCCTCGATGAATATTTTGTCCCCGACCTGGACAGGCTAAAACGAAATTTTTATACCAGTTCCAGCTGCGGTGTCTGCGGGAAATCTTCGATCGACGCGATCAGGACCATCTCCCCTCCTTCACGATCCCAGGTAGACTCAAGATCGCAAGCAGATTCACGATCCCATGCAGACTGGCAGGTATCAACCGGGCTTATCCTTACCCTGCCCGGATCACTCCGTGGGCAACAGGATGTTTTCGAAGCCACCGGCGGCCTCCATGCTTCGGCTCTTTTCGACAGACAAGGAAAGTTGTTATTCGTACGGGAGGATATCGGCAGACACAATGCCCTGGATAAATTGATCGGTCTCGCGCTTCAACAGGAGCTCCTGCCCTTGCAGGAATATATCCTCCTGCTCAGCGGCAGGGCTTGCTTCGAACTGATCCAGAAGGCAGCGATGGGCGGCATCCGGCTGATCGCCGCAGTAGGCCCCCCTTCCAGTCTGGCCATACAGCTGGCGGAAGAATATGATATTACCCTGATCGGCTTCCTGCGGGAAGGCCGATTCAATATTTATAGCGGATCACAGCGCATCGCAACGGCGTAACGCAGACCATCCTAAAAACGGAATACCATGGACAACGACGCACAAGACCTTCCATCTTCGCATTCACTGCCGGAAGACCTTCCATCCGCCGAATCTCCTTCCGACTTTACCGGTCTCCATACCGGCGATCCCAAGAAATCTGCCGCCGGCCTCCCCGCCGTCCTGGTCAGTTTCAAACACGTCTTTAGCGAGACAGGTATCGCTCGCGGTCTCAAGGCCCTGGCCCATGTCAACCAGAAAGGCGGTTTCGACTGCCCCAGCTGTGCATGGCCCGATCCCGACGACGAACGCTCCGGCATAGCCGAATACTGTGAAAATGGCGCCAAGGCCGTTGCCGAAGAAGCCACGACCAGGCGGATCGATGCCGCCTTCTTTGCACAGCACTCGGTCGCCGATCTGGCCGACCTTTCCGACTACGAGATGGGTAAGAAAGGCCGCATCGCCCAACCCATGTATCTGCCCCAGGGCGCTACGCATTATCAGCCCATCTCCTGGGAAGACGCATTCCAACGTATAGGCAATACCCTGAATGCGCTATCATCCCCCGACGAAGCGATATTCTATACATCCGGCCGAACCAGCAACGAGGCAGCCTTCCTCTACCAGCTCTTCGTCCGTGAATATGGTACCAATAACCTGCCCGATTGCTCCAATATGTGTCATGAATCCAGCGGCGTTGCCCTGGGTCAATCCCTCGGCATCGGCAAAGGCTCGGTAAAACTGGAAGATCTCTACCAGGCCGAGGTGATTATCATCATGGGACAGAATCCCGGCACCAATCATCCCCGTATGCTGTCTGCCTTGCAAAAGGCCAAGGCTGCGGGTTCGATGATCATCGCCATCAATCCTCTTCCCGAGACAGGCCTCATGGGCTTCCGGAATCCCCAGACCGTAAAAGGAATGATGGGATTGGCTACCCATCTCACCGATATCTTCCTGCAGGTAAGACTGAATGGGGATATGGCACTCCTGCAAGCCATCGAACTATTGCTTTGGCTGGAAGAAGAAAAAGCCCCCGGTTCCGTATTCGATCTCGATTTCATTGAAAAGAACACCCAGGGCTATTCCGAATTTATCCAGCACCTGCAAGGCGTCTCTTTGTCCGATCTTTCCGAGGCTTGCGGAATATCCATCCCACAGATCGGAGAGGTCGCTACCGCCCTCAAGGACAAGCGCAAGATCATCGTCTGCTGGGCCATGGGACTTACCCAACATAAGAATGCAGTAGATACCATCAAGGAAGTGGTCAATCTTTTGCTGCTCAAGGGTAGCATCGGCAAGCCCGGTGCCGGCACCTGCCCCGTTCGTGGACATAGCAATGTGCAGGGTGATCGGACCGTGGGTATTTTCGAGCAACCTTCGGAAAAGCTGCTGGATAAGATACAATCCGTATTCGGCTTCTCTCCTCCCCGGCACCATGGCTATGATGTGGTTAAGTCCATCCACGCTATGCACGATGGGCAGGCAAAAGTATTTTTCGCCATGGGCGGCAATTTCCTCAGCGCCACACCCGATACCACTTATACCGCAGAAGCCCTCCGCCGCTGTCTGCTGACGGTCCATGTATCGACCAAGCTCAACCGCAGTCACCTGGTACACGGGCAGGAGGCCCTCATCCTTCCCTGCCTTGGCCGTAGCGACAAGGATATGATCGATGGAGAGGAACAGTTCGTTTCCTGCGAGAACTCCATGGGCGTCGTTCAGCAATCCAAAGGTGTGCTGACCCCTATCTCCAAAGAGCTCCTCGGCGAACCCGTTATCGTCTGTCGCCTCGCCAAAGCGACATTGGGTAGCCGGAGCAAGGTCGATTGGGATAAATATCAGCGACACTATGATGCCATTCGGGATGACCTGGAACGCACCATTCCCGGATTTGAACAATACAACAGCAGGGTACGTCATCCCGGAGGTTTTTACCTTCCCAATTGCAATCGCGAAGGACGTTTCGAAACACCCAGTGGCAAGGCCCAATTCAACAGCGCCGATCCCGAGACCATCACGCTGGCGCCCGGCGAACTCATGATGATGACGATCCGCAGCCATGATCAGTTCAATACGACCATCTATGGATTGGACGACCGTTATCGCGGAATCTACAACGAACGCAGGGTTATTTTTATGAATCCCGAAGATGTCCGGGATCAAGGATTGAATAAAGGAGATATCGTCGACCTGCACAATGATCAGGATGGGATCAGCCGGGTCGCCAACCGGTTCATCGTTGTCCCTTACTCCATCCCCCGGGGATGTACCGCCACCTATTACCCCGAGACCAATGTACTCGTCCCGCTCAATAGCGTCGCCGACAAGAGCAATACCCCCGTCTCCAAGCTCGTGATCATTACATTAAAAAAGCAGTCAGCCCCTACCTCAAAATAAAGCTTGACTTAATACCCTTTTATTGTATATTTGCATTGGAGGCTTTGTCGGGAAACTGACATTGCCTTTTTTCATTTATACAACGACTGCACTCCAAACAACATACTCCGCTTTATCCCCAATTTCTCTTGTAGTTCTATACCGCAAGGGCTTAATAAGCTCCAGATATTTATTCAATTCCTCCCGCTGTGGCTTGTCTAGTTTTCCGACTCTAAAGTTCCAGGACATAATGTAAGCAATGAAATCAACGACTTGTATTCCAGTTGTTAGATCACTATGGACAAAGAAAGGTTCAGGAATTATCAAACCTGCCCTATATCGCCCCTTTGCCGTTTTCTTGAAATATTTGTCCATTTGCCCCAGCAATAAATGACTCGCGGATTTATCCAATTCATCAAAAACTACAATTCCTCTCGGCTCGTCAGCTTTATCTTCCAGGAAATAGTAAAACCTTTCAAACAAATAAACATAATCTTTACGCAACATTTCTTTATCAGTAGGAATGGATGTTTCATCACAAATTATCGACGCAAAAACTTTGAACCTGAACCGCTGACATAGCTCAAGCAATTTTTCTACATAGTCAAGTTTGGCCTGGGCCAGTGCCGTCAACTCCATTTTAGTAATAGTAGCTCCATTGTCCAAGGCTCGTTTTGCCAATGAGGTCCTCTCAGGTAATGAGATGGCAGGCAATTGGTTCGCCAGGCGGAAGGTTTTCCTTTTTAAAAAAGCTCTTGCCTTAATTTCATTGTCATTTCCACTATACTTCCTCCCAAAACAATCTATTTCCAACTCATGTGCACTCTGGATGAAATTCCAAAGGTCTTTATCTTCAATGGCTATTCCGGCCAATACCTCATACGGAGAATCGTGGTGATCCTGCCCGCTTTCGTCAATGAATAGGAAGAATGCCATATACCATTTCTTCACAAAATACTAAATTATGTAGTTTAAAAACTAATAAAATTAGCTTTTTGCAACTAATGAATATTCCCCCAGCTCTTAAATAAAAAGGGCGCCTCAATTATACTGAGACACCCTTTCCAAAAATTTTATTTCCATTAAATCCCCAGGCAATCCCCGGTAATAACCTAATATTTCGCCGCCTCCCCTGGCTTAGGCAACGACGCCAGAATAAACCGCCGCAGGCTCTCATTCGCCGCAGACAGATCCTCCTTTCGCAAGTACATCATATGCCCGCTCCGGTACCCTTCCCACTTGAGCCTGTCCTTCAGCT
>Ga0181534_10001371_pt1 | contig 15898 bp, 9 predicted proteins | sample PEATcosm2014_Bin_37_FD_119758 | JGI IMG/M metagenome (GOLD analysis project Ga0181534, IMG submission 119758) | Peatland microbial communities from MTU Mesocosm Facility, Houghton, MI, USA - PEATcosm2014_Bin17_10_metaG | ecosystem: Environmental > Terrestrial > Soil > Wetlands > Peat | place... | reverse complement strand
GGCGACCAACGCCGTGCCGTTTGTCCCGTGAGGTTGGCGCAGGGCCGCCAGGCCGTGGCAAACAGCAGCGATCGGCTTGTTGGCGCGATTCATCGCTTCAATGAGTGCGATGGAAGTCCGATCGTCCGTCAGATCAAACACCGGGCCCAGGCCGCCGCAATAGAATACCGCGTCGAAATCAGATGGATCGATGCGCGCCAGGGGCTGCGTAGCGGCCAAGGCTTGGCGGGCAACGGGATCGGCCCTGAAGCGGCGGGTTGCATCGGTCTGCGCCGCCGCAGCCTCACTGAGTGGGTCAAGGGGGCCCGGGCCTCCCCGCACCGAAGCGAGCGTGACCGTCGCGCCAGCGTCCTGGAACACGTAATAGGGAGCCGCGAGCTCCTCGAGCCACGTGCCTGTCTTATGGTCAGTACCGGGCACACAATCAACGGAAGTCAGGACAATCAGGATCTGCATGGCGAAGGTATATAATTGCTCCGTGACGCTTTATAAACACCCCGCAGCATGAAAGCCTGGCTGACTCTCACCAATATCGTCGTCGCTGTGGCGGGCGCCGTAATCCTGATCATCGTCGGCACGTACCTGGGATCCACTGGACTGCAGGACTCGTCGAACCACTTCGTCGGACGGCCGCCGCTGGATCTCCAGGCATCCAACATCACTTATGCGAGCGGCGCCGGCGTGCTCATTCACGGCTGGCTCGTCCCCGGTAAACCGAAGCAGGGGGTCGTCATACTGCTGCATCCCGTGCGTGGCGATCGCCGCGACATGATTTCCCGCGCCGAATTTCTGCGCAAGCGCGGCTATGCCGTGTTGATGATTGATTTTCAGTCGCACGGCGAGAACCGCGGCAATCGCATCACTTACGGCGATCTCGAGTCGCGCGATGTGACGGGCGCCATCCAATACCTGCGCCACAAGCTGCCGGACGAGAAGGTGGCCGTCATCGGCATGCGGATGGGCGCGGATGCTTTTGTTCTGTCCGAGGACCGACCGCCCGTGGCTGCCGTCGTCCTCGAGCAGATGTATCCGACAATCAACCGCGCGATTGCCAGCCGGGTCCGCAACAACATCGGGCCGTTGGAACCGTTGTTCTCGTGGCTGTTGATGATCGAGATGCAGTCGCAGAATGCGATCCCCGCCAACCGTCTCAATGTGATCGATCGACTCCCGAAGATCGGCGCGCCGGTGCTGATCATCAACGGCACCGCCGATCGCCACGTGACAATGGATGAAGCGCAGGCCGAGTTTGCGGCCGCCGCGCAACCGAAAGAGCTGTGGGCAGTGGCGGGGGCGGGTCATGTGAGCCTGTATGAATTCACAACCGCCGAGTACGAACGCCGGGTCGGTGATTTTCTGGCGCGGTATCTGCCGCCGGTGACCGACGCGGCGCCTGCGCCCGCTGCGCCGCAAGCGCCGCATTAATACAGTAGGACGCCCGGATTTCGAAAATCCTCCGTCGCTTCGGTTCGGCTGGGGAGCGTGTTACCGTGCCGCCAAATCGGCATCCGTCGCATGGCAACAGCTGGTTCGCCCGCGGCGAGTACGACCGGATGTTGTTGACGTTGAGAGATCGGGACCCTCTCGACAAACTCGGAACCGACAGCCCCATGGCGGACGATCGTATTTCCATGACCGCCACGTACGTGTTGGAGCCGGGGCGTATTACACGTACGGATGTCTACACACCCCACGGCGAAATCTCGCTGAAATCGCTACGAATGGAGTTCGCTACCGGGTCGAGTGCTGCATCACAACAGGGCACGACCACTGTTTTTGGACGCGGTTTGGTGCGCAAATTCACCGCTGCCGGCTTCGAGCAGTGCACCGTCGCGACCGTTCAAGATGATGTCGCCTATCACACACCCACGGGCCCCTGGGTCAGCCGGGTGTTGTGCGAATCGGCCTCCCGAACGCTGAAAAGCCCCATAAAAATGCGCTGGACGTTAAGTTACAGCGACTTCTGAGCCCGCGAAACTGTGAGCCAGTTGCGTCGCTGGTTCGCATAATGCATGCAAAAACAGTCCGCCGCGCTGTATGACCAACAGCATGGCGGCTACACTCGTGCGCAGGGGGTATCGGACCGTTCCGGGTCCGAGCGTGCAGCGGATCGCGCGTACTACATAAAAATGGACCTGGCGCTTGCGGATCGCGCCGGACCAGGAAAAGGGTTCGTGAGACCATGAAGAGACTGCTAGCCATCGCGCTGACCAGCCTCGTGTTGACGAGTGCCGCGGCCGTGGCCAAAGACAAGACACCACCCAGCCTGCCCAAGGGCACCCAGGTGGGTGTAGTCAACCTGCTCGATGCGGAGGTGATGCACTATCACGCCGCCCGCCAGACCATCAACAGTTATGTCAAGATCCAGGCGGTCAACTGGAACGTCGATGAGATGTTGCTCACTGCATTGCAGGCCCAGCCGGCGGCGTCGGATCTTGCATTGACACCGGTGGCACCGAGCGACGCGCTGTTGCGTTCGCGTGAGAGTTGCTTTGTCAATGCGCCGCTGGCCAAGGGTTTGCCCAAGAACTGCTCCGCCGGGCTGGTCGAGCTGGCGAGCAGCGCCAATGTCAGTTACCTCATTGTCATGGCGCCCGGGTTGAACAATGCGGATCACGCGGATGGCGGTCCGCGCCTGGAGACGAGCTCCATGCTGCGCGGCTGGGGATTTGTGACGCACGAGTTTTCCGGGGCCAAGGACAAGCCCAACCTGTTTTGCGAGGTTGAGTTGATGTTGATTGCGATCACGCCGGACGGGGCGGCCCTGCGCGTCCGTGAGTGGGGCGGGTCGTACAATTATCAGTGGCAGACCTACACCGTGCCGCCCGATCCCAAAGTGTTCCCGCCCGACCAGCTCGAGCAGTTGCAGCCTCTGTTTGCCACCATCCTGGGGCGCCAGGCCAAAGACTTCGTCGAGCAGGTGCACATCGAGTGACGTAGGTCACACTTTCGAGCGCCGCCGGCCTCGCGGCGGTCCGGATGAGACGCAAATCGACGTGGAAAGGGTCCTTCGGCAGCACGCTGCGACATAAAATCGGCGCAGGGCCAGGGACCTAAGCAATGACCATCCGTCGTCTGTTCGCAGTAGCACTCGTATCCCTTTTTGGTATTGCCGCCTGTGGCGGCGGAGGCAGCGGGGACACCGTCGTCGGCAGTACGACCTTCACCAAGGGCGTCTTCCAGCCGGAATCCAGCTTCGCGGCCAAGTGCAATGTCCCCCGGAGCGGGACTGACCCGGTTACCAAAGCCACCTACCCGGACTCGCAGGGCACCACGCTGGACGAAACCAACTGGTTGCGTTCCTGGACCAACGATCTGTACCTCTGGTACAGCGAAGTGCCCGATACGGACCCCGCCGGCTACTCGACCGCTGACTATTTCGCGCTGCTGAAGACCTCCGCGACCACGCAGTCCGGAGCCCCGAAGGACAAATTTCACTTCACGGAAACGACCGCGGACTGGGAATCTCTCTCCACGAACAACGTCGATGTGGGTTACGGCGTGCAGTTTGATGTCATCGCCCCCAAGGTCCCGCGCCACATCGTGATTGCCTACACGGAAGCGGGCTCGGCCGCGAGCCAACCGCCGTTGAGCCTGGCGCGCGGTGCAGTGGTCCTCGCCATCGACGGCACGGACATCCAGACAACGACTCAAGCAGGCATCAATACACTCAATGCCGGGCTCTCGCCGGTTGCGGCGGGCGAAACCCATACGTTCCAGATTCAGGACCTCGGCTCGGCAACGTCCCGGACAGTGACCTTGACGGCCGCCACCATGACTACCCATTCGGTTGGAGCGGCGACCACGTTCGCAACTAACACCGGCGTCGTGGGGTATCTGTTGTTCAACAACCAGCTCGCGCAGGCGGAGACCGAGCTGGTCAGCGCCATCAACCAGTTGAAGTCCGCCGGCGCGACCGATCTCATACTCGACATGCGCTATAACGGCGGCGGGTATCTCGATATCGCGAGCGAGCTCGCGTACATGATCGCGGGGCCGCAGCTGACCGCCGGCCAGACCTTCGAGCTCATTCAGTTCAATTCGAAGCACCCCAGCACCGACCCTGTCGCGGGTACGGCGATTACTCCAACGCCGTTCCATACAACAACGCTGGGACTGTCGGTCACTCGCGGGCAGGCGTTGCCAACACTGAATCTGCAAAAAGTCTACGTGCTTACAACCGCCGGCACCTGCTCCGCCAGCGAGGCAGTGATGAACAGCCTCCAGGGAGTCGGCGTGCAGGTGATTCAGGTCGGTACCACCACCTGTGGCAAGCCGTATGGGTTCTATCCACAGGATAACTGCGGGACCACCTATTTCAGCATCGAGTTCCAGGGTGTCAACGCACGCAGCTTCGGCAGTTACTCTGATGGGTTCACGCCGACGCCGGGTATGACTGCCAGCAGCGGAACCGACTACAAGCTCCCCGGTTGTGTCGTGCAGGATGACTTCACCCATTCACTCGGCGATCAGAACGAAAGTTTGTTGTTCTCCGCATTGTCCTACCGGGCCACCGGCAGCTGCGGCACGCCTCCGGCGGGATTCGGTGACAATGGCGGGGTGAAGCTTGCGCAGCGCGGCGCGGAGCCGGGTTATCTGGTCCGTTCGCGCATGAAGGAAATCCGGATCCTGCGTCCACAGACTTAGCCGCGCGGGGGACATACCGCGCCGCCAGATGCATTGCCGCAGCGGGACGGCTAAGATCCCGCCCCCTCAACCGTCACAGCAACAACAAAATGGTCTGGCAGTGGATCTGGATTTGCCCGCGGCGGATGTGCAACCGGGCGCTCTATCAACCGGCGCGGCGCCTCGTGATCACAGATCTGAATGTCTCGGCCCGTGCCAAACGCCAGGCCGCGGGGCGACCCAAGATGGCATCCGAGCCGTGCCGCTCGCCTCACAGAGCAAGACCCCTGGTGCGGGTCTGCGGGCAAGCCTGACACTTCTACTTACAGTCGCACGTGCAGTTGCGCGCCGACCCAGCGCGGATCTCCGATCCCGTCATAGCCGATCGAGCCGTTGCTGTTGACGTTCACACTGGTGGTGTAGTGCTTATTGAAGACATTGCGCCCCACGAAATCGAGCTCGACCTTGCGATCAGCGGTGGCGATCCCGACACCGCCATCGGTCAGTCCATAGGCCCCCTGGATGCCATAGCGCGACAGGTTGTTGTCGAAGTTCTGCCGACTGCGATACACATTGGCAGCCCACAAATGCCCCTCGTAGCGGCTTCCCAGCGGCGGGTGGTAGTCCAACGTGACGGTCGAGATGAATCGCGGCGCGCCTACGATCTGTCGCCCTGTGTTATCGCAGAAGGTGGTATTGGACTTGACGTTCGCCTCATTCGGGCAGGTTGCCTGGCTCCAATCCTGATACACGGCATGGTTGTAAACGAAGCCGTAGTTGAAGGTCAGGGTGCGAGTCATCAGCCAGGCACCTTCGAGCTCGGCGCCGCGGGCAATGATCTCGGGAATGTTGCCCAGGATCGATTGGTAGTACAGCGTGCCGTTGTGGCGCAAGGCTGTGGTCGCCGGGTCGAACACTTCGGTTGTTTGCTGATAGTTACGGACACGCGTCTGGAAGAGATCGAAGTCGAGTTGCAGAACGTTATCGAACAGCTGAGTTTTGACGCCGAGCTCGAAATCGAGTGTCTTTTCCGGAGCGACATTGGCAGTCGCTCCGCTGCTGGTAAATTGCACTGAGCCTGACTTCTGTCCGGCCGCGGCGGAGGCATACAGAAGCGTGTGTTCTGTAATCTTGTACGAGGGGCTGAACAGCCACGAGGTTGCATAGGCCTCGAGCGGTACGCCGTTGACCAGCGTGAAGCTCGGACCAATGCTGGTGGTGCGGATGTTATTCGCCGAGGCGATCTGCAGAGCGCTGGCGCCGACACTCTGACCGAAAGTGCTCAGGTTATCCAGTGGACTGCCGTTGATGTAGTCGGCGCCCGCGACGTCTGTGCTCGTCTTGTGCTCATAGGTCTCCCGCACCCCGAACGTCACAGTGCCGCGATCGGTAAAGTGCCAGTTGGCTTGGCCGAACACCGCGTAGCTCTTGGTGTCCGGGCTGATCTTGTTCGTGACATAGACGTTCTGCAACGAGTCCTGCAGCAGCAGACGCCCGGGCGCATTGCTGTACAGCAGGTTGTAGTCGCCGTTGCCTGACGAGAAGGCCCCGGAATCCTTGCCGTAGTAGGTACGGCTCGTCGACTGATTCCAGAAATGCAGGAAATACAGGCCTCCTTGGTAGTCGAAGGCGTCAGTCACCGTTTGACTGATGCGCAGTTCGTGTGATTCCTGGCCGGTGGTCAAGTGCGTGCCAACCCAGCCGGTGTCGAATTGCGATTGCTGCGAGTCGTTTTTGGCGTCGAAGTCATAGCTACGCCAGCCGCTGATGAGCGTCAGTGCCAGGTCGGAGTCCAATTTCCACTTCAGGGTGGCGCTCACGCCTTCATTGCGCGTCAAGACCGGAATGTTGTAGTACAGATCCTCCGTGTCCCAGGACCCTACGACAGGCTGGTAGCCACCGTTGAAATAGCCGCGCTGAAACAAGCTCGTGTAGGTATTCGTTCCGGTGTTCTCAATGGTCACCTGAGCTGCCGTAACAGGCACCACGCCGGCTCCGCCTGGAGTGGTGACACGCGGCGTATGAGTCGCATTATCGTAGTAGCTCAGTACCTGGATAACGGGTTTGGTGTTGCTGCTCTCATCCGAACGGGCGTAGTCTGCATTCAACAGCGCCGAGAACCCCTCCACGGGCGTAAACAACAACTGCAGCCGCCCGCCGGCGCGGTTCTTTTCATTGGTGGTTCCTCCCATCTGCCCAATGTTGCGAATGTAGCCATCTTCCTTGTCAAAGAACGCGGACACTCTGTAAGCCAACACTCCGTCCACAATGGCGTTGCTGACGGAGCCGTTCGCCAGGCGTGCACTGCGCTCGCCGACCGTCAAATCGGCCGCCGCTGCCGGAGTGAAGGTTGGCTGTTGGGTTACGAAACTCAGCGCGCCGATCGTGGTGTTCTTGCCAAGTAGCGTACCTTGCGGGCCGCGCAGCACTTCAATGCGGTCCAGGTCGGTAAAATCCTGGTACGTCATACCCGGGTGAGTCAAATAAATGCCATCGACGAGCACACCAACCGAGGCTTCGAGCGCATCGTTACCGGCCGACTTGCCCAGGCCGCGGATCGCAATGCCCGTACGCCGGGAGTTGGGTGTGGTGGCCTCCAGGCCGGGGGCCTTCCGGGTCAGATCCTGAATGCTGACCGTGCCATCGCGCACCAGGGAATCGGTCTGGATGACTGAGATCGGAATGGGGACCTCTTGCGAGGACTCCTCGCGATTTCGGGAGGTCACGAGTACTTCGGCCAGGCCGTCATCCGCAGGTTCCGCTGCCACGGCCTGACCTGCGACCAGGGCGACCGCCAATCCGATACTCCATCTGGATCTCATGAATGCTCAATGCAAAAGACAAGGGCGTCTCTTGCAGAGCACAGCCCGTGCCAGCTGTTGAGCGCTCAGCCAGCAGGGGAACGGCGCGGGGGTGTTGCTACAGCAACAGTAATGTCTGCGGACGAACAGGGCAGTCCCTGATCGGGACTGCCCTTTCACTTCGGACTGTTAGAACAACTTCAATGCGGGCGTCAAGTCGCCCATGGCAGTGCCGCCATTGGTGGTCAAGCCCTTGTCACGCTGGGTCAGACCCGGCAGCGTGTCGGTGGCGAACGTGCGCGTGATCAAACGCAGAACCGAACCCGTGTCATACTGCGTGTGATCGACCGTACCCATATTGGCGAAAGGCGAGATCACGATGGCCGGAATACGGGTACCCGGTCCGATCAGATCACCCTTCGGAGGTGCCACGTGGTCCCACTGACCGCCGAACTCGTCGTAGGTGATGATGATGACCATGTTGGCCCATTGCTTGCTCGCCTGCAGTTTGGCCACCAGGTCGGCGATGTGCGCATCACCATCGCTCACGTTCGCATAACCCGGATGCTGGTTGAGATCGCCCTCGGGTTTGTAGAACACAACCGCGGGCAGAGTGCCATCAGCGGCCTGTGAGACCAGGTCCGTGTAGTCCTTCAGGTGAGCTGCCCGGTAATCGGAATGGGCAACCGGGTCTGCCTTTGCATAGTAGTTGAACGGCTGGTGATGGAACTGGAAGGTCGGAGCAACAGGCGGCGGGTTGCTCGCATTGTTTGACGGTGGCTGCGAGTAAGTCGCACCCGTGGTCGCTGTGAGGGCCTGATTCCAAGCGCCCGAGTACCACGCCCAAGTGACGTTTTTCGCGTCCAACTCGTCGCCAATGGTTGTCTGAGTCTGCGGCGGCAGGGTATTGGCTGCGTTCGGGTCTGAGTACAGACGCGTGGTGTCCGCCGTCGGGGGTGCGTTGCCACTCGGTTGATACGGAGGCTGCATCGTGTTGATGGCACGGTATCCGTCGCCAGCGCCGAAGTAGTCCTTCGGAGCGATGTTGCCGCTGCCGGTGAAAATGGGCGCACCGGAGAGAGCAGAGGGCGGCGAAGCGGTGGTTGGAATCAAGTTGGCTGTATACGAGCCATCCGCATTGGTGGCGACTATGGAGATAGTCGGATGTGCAGTGGCCGTATCCGCATTGGGATACTGCGGCGCGCACGCGCAGATCAGATATTGGTGGTTCAGGAACGATCCACCGAAGGCCGCCTGGAAGAAGTTGTCAGCCAACACATATTTCTGAGCCAGCTTGTACAGCGCAGTGGACGAGCCATCGAAGTGGCCCATCACGAGTCCGCCCGAGTCGGCCCAGGCAGTGAACTGGTCGTTCTTGCCGCCGTCAATCTGCATCTGATTTTCAAAGAAGCGGTGATACAGATCGCGGGTCACTGTCGACAGGCTCAGCGTTTGACCGCTGGCGGCCGCAAAGGCCGTTTCGATGGAGAAAGGCGCGTTTGGCAGGTTGTCGCTCTGCGCCTGGGTCACTGTTGCAGTCTGACCGGCGGCGGTCACGCCACCCCAGGTCTGAGGCAGCTTGGACAATACGGTTCCATCGCGGTCGACCTGCGGAGCAATTTTGCTGGCGTCGGTCGGCAGGCCATTGGCACCCGGGAAGTTGCCGAAGAGGTTGTCGAAGCTACGGTTCTCCGCGTAGATGACCACGATGTTTTTGACTTTGGACTGCAGTCCTTGAGTGGTTGCAGTGGCTGTATCAACGGTGGTGACCGAGAACGCTGCGTTAACGGTTCCCACGGTCAACTGAGCTGTCGTGGCGGTGGCCGGCGTGCCGGAGGCGGTTTCCTGGACGGTGACGGAATCCCCGTTGTTAACTGTGCCGGCGGCGGTGGTATAGGTCCCGCCATTGATGCTGTAGCTGCCGCCCGAGACGCTGATCGAGACCGATTTGTTGATACCGCTGATCTTGACCGCGTTGCTGGTCTGGACGCTCGACAGGGATGCATTCGTGATGGCGGTGAACGAAAGCGCATCCGGCGTTCCGTCGTTGTGGTCAGTGCCGCCGCACGCCGCCAGAATGGCGGCAACCATGAAACCTACAGCTAGAGCGGCACGTGGACGGCCGTTTATGGTATTCAACAATGTTCTCCGAAAAACTACACAGGAACGAAAGCTTCAAGAAAGCGGCGCATTGTCCAAACCCTGTATGACAGATAGATGACTTTTCGTAATTTTTATTAGGCGTCCCGGCCACTTGCTAGACTTTTAGACATGACGGTTTTGTTTCGGCTCGGGGCCCCGTGGACCCTGCTTTTAGTGGCGGCTTGCGGCTCGCAGGATTCCAGGCCCCCAGTTGCGGCTCCCGCGGTTTCGGCAGCAGCCACCCAATCCAAGGCTCCTGCACAGCAGTCCGCGTTTTATGCCGATACGTTCAGCAAGCGCCCCACGGTTCCCGAGATGACCCGCCTCGGGCGCTCGCTGTTTTTCGATCGCTCGCTGTCGGTGTCTGGGGAGCTTGCTTGCTCAACCTGCCATGACCCGAAGTACGCCTATGGACCACCGCCAAAGGGCGTGATGATCAATGTCGATGGCAAAGCAGTGCCGTTGGTGACGGCACGAGCCATTCCCTCCCTCAAATATCTGCAGACTGTTCCACCGTTCGCCGAACATCACTTCGACGAGGCGGTTGATGAAAGCGTGGACCAGGGTCCTACGGGCGGACACATGTGGGACGGTCGCGCCGACGCGCTGCACGATCAAGCGCGATTGCCACTCTTAAATCCGCAAGAGATGGCCAACTCCAGCCCGCAGGAGATTGTTGCCAAGGTGCGCACGGGACCGAACGCGGCGTGCGTGAAATCAACTTTCGGCGACGATGTCTTTGATCAGGATGAGAAGGCGTTCAAGGCAGTGCTGATGGCACTCGAAGTCTTCCAACAGAGTCCGCGGGAATTCTATCCTTACGACAGCAAGTATGACGGCTGGCTGCGGCGCAAAGCGCAACTCAGCCAGGCGGAGGTTCGCGGCCTGAAATGGTTCAACGATCCGCGGGGTGGCAATTGCGCGAGTTGTCATCCCAGCCAGATCCGCAACGATGGTGGTTTCCCGCAATTCACTGACTTCGGCCTCATCGCACTCGGCGTACCTCGCAACACCACGCTGCCGGCCAACCAGGACCCTGCATACTTTGATATGGGGCTGTGTGGACCTGTTCGTACCGACCTGCGGGACAAGGCCGACTATTGCGGCCGATTCAAGGCGCCGTCGCTGCGCAATGTCAGTTTGCGCCACTCGTTCTTTCACAACGGCGTGTACCACGACCTGCGCAAGGTCATCGACTTCTATGTGGAGCGCGACAGCCATCCCGAAAAGTTCTACCCGCGCGGCAGCCGGTTCGATGACCTGCCGGCGCAGTATCATGCCAATGTGAACACAGAAGCTCCGTTCGGCACGGAGTCCGCCGGGCGGCCCGGACCTTTGTCGAAACAACGACTCGACGACGTCATGGCGTTTCTCGCCACGTTGACGGATGGTTACCGGGATCCCGGTAATCCCCAACCACAAGCACCAGACCCGGCGGCCATGAAGCCGTTGCCGAACGGCTGCTGAGAAACGCTCATCAGTTCGGGCGCATTACGAGCAATTGCACGGTTCCCGGCAGGGCTTCGGGCCAACCCAGCTTGTTGAGCGGGCCGAAACGTGCGGTCGGCAGATACAGAGTGCCTGTCTTCGGGTCGATGGCGCCCGTGCGAGTCCCTATCTGAGTGGGGACCTGCTCGAGGACCTTGATCGCCCGCGGGCCGTTGACCTGTACGACTGTCAGGAGGCCGTCGAAGGCTGAAGGGATATAAGCGCGCCGGGTCCCGTTGTCATAGATCACGGCGTCTGCGCCTGCACCCACTGTAATGGTGGCAAGCTCGGAACCCGTGTGGGCATCCAGGACTTTCAACATCTTGTTGGCGCAAACCGAGAGCAGGGCGTCGGCGGCTTCGCTGTACGCAAGTCCGGACGGGTCCTCGCATCCTTCCATCTTCCAGTGTGCGAGGATCTTCCGCGAGGTGGCGTCGACAGCGATGATCGTTGCGCTCTCGGTCGCATTCACGAAGACGTGACCCTTCCCGTCTGCGACTGCGAATTCCAGCTCTTCTCCGAGGTCCACGACGCCCGTTGCTTCGAGCTTTTCCGGATCGATCAAGGTCGCTTCGCCCGATCCGCCCATGACCCAGAACCGTTTGCCCACCGGCTCCCAGACGGCGGCGTCGGGTGGCTGGCGCAGCTTGAACATCTTGCTGACTTTGCCGTCTTCCGCTGCGAAAAGTATCGCCGCCGAATAACCTGCCACCGTGGTGAGCACCTGGTCGCCGCCGGGGAGAATCGTGACGGCCCGGCCTTCCGACCCCGGCACAACGCGAGAATCCATCAGTCCGGTATCAACGTCGAGTTTGAATACCCCGTTGCCGCGCGCCACAAAAAGGCGGCGATGCACGGGATCAAACGAAGTGTAATCCCACCAGCCATCCGTCATCGGGATGCGATCCACGATGTGATATCCCGGGGCCGCGCCTGGTTTCACCGCGCCTGTTATGCCGGCCAGCACCCCAAGCAGAAGAACGCCACGCATCATTCTGGACATCTCGAGCCCCGCTGTTGCCGATCGTATTTTTCAATCTCAGGCGATTCTAGTCCCAGTGCAGCGGCGGACAGCCCACGGTTGCGGGTAGGCGGGCACGAATGAGGGTAGTTTGCCGGCTCAGGGTCGCAGAAGACCCTGTTCGCGTGAGAGTTGCACGGCGGCGCGCCGCGAGGTCACTCCCATCTTGGCAAAGAGGGATTTCAGTCGATACTTCACCGTGTTGGGCGACACTTTGAGGAGTCTCGCGATCTCCTTGTTTGTATAGCCCTTGTCCAGGTGCGTGAGTGTCAGAAGCTCGGGCGTGCTCAGGATGGTCGAGTCGCGGTGGCGCGGAGATGTGCTGCGTAGAATGCGCCGCAGTCGCCGCAGATATTTTTCCCGGAACCGATCCGTCTCGAGGGCTGTCGCATCCACCGGTCCCTCCTCCAAGGAGGCCAACGTGAGATAGTGGCGGCAGTCCAGGAATGGACCGACAAAACCCTGGAACATCGACATACTCACGGCGTCGTCGAAACACTCAGCACTCTTGCGCGCGTTACCTACCAACTCATGCGCACGTGCCGCGAGAATCGATAGTGTGATGAGCAGTCGTCCGTGTCCGTGCCGCTGGCCCCAGTGGCGCATGCCGTCGATTTCGGCCAGCGCGGTCGAATGGTTTTCAGCGGACAAACACAGCTTGATTCTGCAGACCGAGGCTGCGATCGCAACCTGTCGATAAGCGGGAATCTCTTCCTTCATGGTGTCCGCGAGCTGAGCGAGGCTCGCGGCTTCGGCCCGTACCTGGGCGTCACCGAATCGACCCGTGTACAGCGTAGCCTCCACCTCATGAATGCCTGCCAACAGCTCGAGCTGCTTCAGATGGCGGCGGGTTGCCGTAGCGCGCATCAGGGCGATGATGGCCTGCGCATCGTCCGATCCCGTCGCGAGCGCCGAACGGATTGCCGTTCCAAAGCCCGCGGCATAGATCTCAAACCAACCGTCGGAACGCTCCATGTGCGGCAGCGCCCATTCGAGCAGGTCATTGGCTTCGGCGACGGTGCCTTGCTCGAAGCGCACCTCGGCCAGATGGGCCGCGCAGTTGGCTGCAAGGTCCGATCGCGGTCCGTAGGCGTTATGAATCGCTGCCGCCGTTTCCTCCAGGATCGTCCTGGCCTCTTCGAGTCGACCCTGCGCGAGGATGATTCGAGCTTCGAGAAAGCGGGCGAACACGTCGCCGTAGAGTGACTGGAGCGCCTGGTGATGCACGCGGGCCCGTCGGGCGGGCTCGAGTGCACGTTCCAGCCAACCACACTCGCAGTACTTGTTTCCCAAGGACTCGTACACGTTCGACAACATCAAATGATCGTGAGAGGGGAGGCTACGGATCAGCGCTTCCTTCGAGAGCAGGTCCTCGAGCTGCACCGGCGCGTTCTCGTACTCAGCCAGAACCTCGCCCACGAGGTTAGCTTCGGTCAAAAGGTCCGGGGCAAGTCCCGTTCGATCTATCGCTGCTCTGAAGACGTCGTAGTCGGCACGGGCGCCGTCCATTTCGCCTTGTTTGATCAGTTGGTAGACGCGGGCCAGGATCAGGCGTGGGAAGCGCGCGATGACCTTCTCTGGGACGTGGGCGAGCCCGGTCACGAGCGCGTCCATCCGTCCCTCCGGGATCATGCGCCAACCCCCGGCATCGTCCAGAACTCGTGCCAGCAACTCAGTGTCTTCTGATAACACGGCGTGGCGGATGGCTTCCTGAACCTGAGCCTGATCGGCAAACCAACGCGCGGCCAGCGCATGAAGCCCGCAGAACAGGCGCGGCTCCTGTCTTTTCAACCTCGTACTGAGAATGTCGGCAAACAGTTGGTGGTAGCGATAGTTAATGTGCTGCGGATCCAGGGGGACGATGAACAGCTCCTGCTGTTCGAGTTTCTCGAGAACGAAGGCACCGTCGGTGCGCTCACACAGAAGATTGACGAGCTCGCCATTCACGCGGTTGAGGATGGCGGTGCGCAGGATGACTGCCTGCAGATCGGGCGGCAGGACGGCCAGAACCTGCTCGGACAGGTAGCTGGCCAGTTGCCAGTCGGGTCCCGAGAATTGGGAAATCCGCTCGCCGCGATCCCCACCCGCACGGAGTGACAGAGCCGTCATCTGCACGGCGATTGGCCACCCCTCAGTGCGCTCCACCAGGCGAAACACCTCATCGGCGGTGAGTGTCGCGCTCGCGGAGTTGCGCAGCACGATCTCCGCTTCTTCCAGGCTGAACCGCAGGTCGCCGAGGCCGATCTCGAGAAACTCGTGGTCGGCTGTCAACTCGGCATAGCCCAGATGAGGGCAGTCGCGTGACGAGATGACGAAGTGAACCGTGCGAGGAACGAGGCGGATCAAAGCGCGAAAGAAGTTGCAGACGTCAACGCTTTCGGCGCGCTGGAAGTCGTCCAGAATGACGATGAGCTCCCCCGCGCTTTTGATACAGCGGTTGACTATCGCGGACGTAGCGGTGCGAAGCGGTGCGTTTTCACCCAGGCGGCCGCCGACCATGGCGAACATGAGGGAGTCCGCGAACCGAGTTGGGTCGGATTCCTCTTCCTCCAAGGTGAGCCAAACGACCTCGAGGTTGCGGTCCTTCAACGCCCGATGCAATTGCGCTAGCAGACTCGTCTTGCCGTAGCCCGCAGGAGCGTGAATCAGTGTGAGCCGTCGAGAGGATACGGCTTCGTCCAATTTGCGCAGCAGCGCAGCGCGGATGACCTGGTGCGCCGGGCGGACGGGCGGCGCGAACTTTGTGGCGATAGGGTCGGCGAGTTGCATCGAAGAATTCAATGGTGAATCGGCCCCCTGCGGTCCCATCATACACGGATCGGTCTCCCTCGCTCCTGGTCGGGCGGGCTACCCACCGCGGGGCTGCCGCCTACCCATCCGCCACGGACGGCCCGCAAGGCGGGCAGGCTAGGATGTCGCGCATGCGATTGGGAATAGATGTAGGCGGGACCAATACGGACGCCGTTTTGGTCTCGAAAGGCGCCGTCATAGCGTCTGCTAAGCGGCCAACGACGAGCGACGTCAGCAGCGGCATAATTAATGCGACGCGCGGTGTTCTGGAGGCGGCGGGCCACGAAGCCGCCAACATCTCGCGAGTCACCATTGGTACGACGCACTTCGCAAATGCGTTCGTGGAGCGGAAGGACCTGCTGAAGGTCGCCGTGATCCGGCTGGCGGGAGCCAGTGCCGCCGCGATTCCACCCATGAGCGGTTGGCCCAAGGACCTGCGCGAGCGGATCGGCGGGGCTAGTTTTCAGCTTTCCGGTGGCTACGAATTCGACGGTCGGGAGAATACCCCCTTCGACGAGCCGGCCATCCGCAAAGCCGCTCGGGCCATCCGGTCAGCTGGGCAGCAGTCCGTGGCGATCTCCTGCGTGTTCGCGCCGATCTGCCGGGACATGGAGGAGCGCGCTGCCGCCATTGTTCGCGACGAAGTGCCCGGCATCTTCGTCACGACATCCGCGTCCATTGGCCGTATCGGCTTCCTGGAGCGTGAGAACGCGACCATCATCAATGCCTCACTGATAGGAATTGCCGGGCGCGTGATGCGATCAATCGACGACGCGCTCGTAACGCTGGGAATTCGCGCCCCGTGTTACCTAACTCAAAACGACGGTACTGTAGTTTCCTCCGGTTACGCGTCCCGAGTGCCTGTTCTCACGTTTGGCTCGGGTCCGACCAACAGCATGCGCGGCGCCGCCTTTCTGACAGGGCTGCAGGATGCGATCGTAATGGATGTCGGTGGCACCACCACCGACATCGGGGCGCTGGTGAACGGTTTCCCGCGCGAATCTTCGATCGCTGTCGACATCGGCGGCAT
>Ga0181534_10001370_pt1 | contig 15909 bp, 11 predicted proteins | sample PEATcosm2014_Bin_37_FD_119758 | JGI IMG/M metagenome (GOLD analysis project Ga0181534, IMG submission 119758) | Peatland microbial communities from MTU Mesocosm Facility, Houghton, MI, USA - PEATcosm2014_Bin17_10_metaG | ecosystem: Environmental > Terrestrial > Soil > Wetlands > Peat | place... | reverse complement strand
ATTGGCGCCAACGTGACTGTCTTCAGCGTCGTTCGCGAAATGATTCTGGATGACCTAAGCGCCTGGCGCCCGGATCGCCTGGCGCGCGTCGAGGGCATGGACGCATCCTACACGCTGTACCGGGAATTGCGAAACGCGCGCGCCTTTGAAGACCTCGCATTTTATCGCGGCCTCCACGATCCAGTCGGGCGCTCCGGCGCTCGCAACGAGATCGTGTGGCAACTCACCACCAGCGCGAACTTTTTCGACGTCCTGGGCATCCACGCCTCCGTTGGGCGGCTCTATTCCCAGCCGGACGAGGGCCGTGAGTTGGCCGTGGCGAGCCACGGTTTCTGGCGCAAGCGTTTGCATGCCGATATGAACGCGCTCGGACAGCCCATTCAGCTGAATGGCAGGCTCTATACCCTCGTCGGCGTTCTTCCGCCGGACTATCGCAGCATCTACGGCCACGGCGTGTCTCCCGAACTGTACCTCTCCGACCCCGGCAGCGGCGATCCGCACGACCATCTGTGGGGGATGTTCGGGCGGCGGCGTGACGGCGCTTCTCTGGAGCAAACCCGCCAAGCTTTGGCAGCCGCCGCCGAGAGACTCAGCGGCCCCGACCCGGCGCGCCGCATCATCGAATTGCGGCCCATGAGCGGGCTGCGCGCCAATGCCGCCAAACGCGGCGACGAGCGCCTGTTCTTCCTGTTCTTTGTGATGCTCTTTGGCGTGGCGGGTATGCTGGTGCTCATCGGGTGCTCCAACGTGGCAGGGCTCTTGGTCGCCCGCGGCATCAGCCGCCGGCGTGAATTGGCCATTCGCAAGGCCCTTGGAGCCAGCCGCTTTCAGATCGCGAGGCCGCTTCTGGTGGAGGGGTTGGTGCTGGTCCTGTGCGGCGCTGGCTTTGGTCTCGCGCTCGACGCCTTCCTGCGCGACAAACTCAGGTATATCCGCTGGCCTTCAGCCTATGGCATTCCTTTCGAATTCCATTTCCAGAACAACACCGGATTGTTTGTGTATGCCTCCATGACGGCATTTGCGGCCCTCCTGCTGTCCTCCTTGCTCCCTGCCTTGCGGGGGACGGGCGCGGATCTCAGCCTTGCGATCAGACAGCGCGAACCGGCATTTTCAGTGCGCCGTTGGAACATGCGCAACGCCTTCGTGATCCTGCAGGTAGTGCTGTCGATGGTGCTGCTCACGCTTTCCAGTCTCTTTACCAGAAGCCTCCTGCATCTCACGGCGGCGGGGCCCGGCTTCGATGTCACGCACACGCTAATCGCCGCCATACACACGCCTCCGGGGAGCCATACCGGAGATCGCGAATGGGATTTCCGCCAGCAGATGGTGCGGCGTGTGACGGCCATCCCAGGCGTCGTCAGCGTGACCTCCGCCGGAATACTTCCGCTGATGGGCGAGATTCCGGATGCCATGCTGCGCCGCGAGGGCCAGCCGTTGTCAGTCTTGCGCCATGTCTATGTCATGGGGGCCGGTGAAAACTATTTCGCCACACTGGGAATTCCAATCCTTCGCGGCCGCGATTTTGAAATAACCGACCGCCTCCGCAGCCCGATTCCGGTAATCGTTAACCGCACCCTGGCACAGGACTTTTTCGCGGCGGCCGACCCGATCGGACAACATCTCGTGATGGGCCGGGAACAGGAGCAGCTCTTGGAGATAGTTGGCGTCGCGGCGGACTCCAAAATGCGTACTCTCGGGGAAGCCGGCGTGCCGGCGTTTTTCAAACCGGATTTCAATGGCCAACTGCTGGTTCGCGTCGCCGGAAACGCCTCCCAGTGGATCGAACCGCTCCGAAGCGTGCTGGGCCAAGTCGATCCAACCGGCGCGTTGGATGTCCGGCCACTGGAGGAAGCCGTCGCTGGAGCGCTGTTTCCCATGCGCGTAGCCACGGGATTTCTGGGCTCGTTCAGCAGCCTCGGCCTGGGGTTGTCGCTGATCGGGTTGTACGGATCGGTTTCCTATGCCATAGCGCGGCGAACGCGAGAGCTGGGAATTCGCGCCGCGCTGGGCGCCTCCGGGCCGCGGATCGTCTGGAGTGCGCTGCGCGACGGAACCGCGGTGCTTGCGTGCGGTGCGGCCATCGGTGTGCCGCTGGCGCTGCTGGCCATTCGCTCCTTGGTCGATCTGCTTCCGGCCGGCGTCAATCCTTGGGATCCCGCCCCTTTCTTCGGCGTCCTTCTAGTGTTGCTTACGGCTGGCGCGACTGCAGCCTGGATTCCAGCCCGCCGCGCCGCTAAAATCGACCCGTCCACAGCCCTACGGCAGGAATGATAGAGGCCGGTGGCGCAGGCACTTTTGCCTGCCGCGGCCGCACTCTTGCGGTCGCCTGGCGCCGGTTTCTGGCGCCAGAGACGGTCCCGAAGGGATCGCCTGTCGCTCTTCTCGACCCTTGTCTTGGCGGTCGGCGCGGGGTCGCGGCACGACGCGCCATGAGTTTTGGTGCTAAGAGGTACTCAACGCGGTTCGAGTTCAGCAACCTCAAGAACTCTTTGAAGTCCCTCGCTAGCGCTGGTACTCAAATGAACGACGGAAAACTGCGTTCGGTCCAGCCGGAACTCCTCAAGCTCGGCCTCAGGCACCGTGTCCATAGCTCCAGTGGTTTACCGCCGGACCAATTACCCTTGGGCCTTTTTTAGCGGACTTGCCAGGCGAACACTAGCGCGGCGTGTGCGCGCGGCGCTTCCAATTGTAGAGGCCCCAAGCCAAAATGGCGACCAACCCAAGGGCGATCAGCATTTCCGGGATATCGAGCATAAGCATCCTCCCGATTGCGATTATACCCCAACCGGAAGATAAAGTCTAGCTTAAGGTCCGATTATACCGATTCTTCGAATTCGGCCTCGGGCGTAGGCAGCACGTCCTGATCGCCGGCCACCCACACGTACAAGGTGGGCAGCAGGAAGATGTTCATCAGCATGGCCACCATCAGGCCGCCCACGATCACGATGGCGAAGGGCCGTTGCGAATCCGAACCAATGGCCCGCGACATGGCCGCCGGCAGCAATCCAAGGGTGGCCACCAGCGTCGTCATCATGATGGGCCGCAGCCGCAGCACGGCGCCCTCCACCGCGGCGTCCATCACCGAATGACCGCGCGCGCGGAGCTGGTTGATGTACTCCAGCATAATCACGCCGGTCTGCACGCAAACGCCGAAAAGGGCCAGAAAGCCCACTCCGGACGAAACGCTGAAATGCGTGCCGGTGATCAGCAGCGCCAGCAGTCCGCCCAATGGCGCCATGGCGATGTTGGCCAGCATCAGGGTGGCCCACTTGAACGAGTGGAACATCGTATACAGGATGATGAAGATCACCAGGATCGTGATGGGCAGCACGATCATCAGCCGTTTTTGGGAACGCTGCTGGCTGGCGTATTCACCCGCCCAACTAATGGTGTAGCCTTCCGGCAGCTTCACCTGCTTGTCCACATCCCGGATGGCCTCCTGCACGGTGCTGCCCAGGTCGCGGCCCCGCACGCTGTACTTGATCGCCACATAGCGGGAGTTCGCTTCGCGATAGATCTCCGAAGCCCCGTCTTTCACCTCCACTTTCGAAAGCTGCGCCAGGGACACACGCTCTCCCGTCGGCGCCAGCAAACGGACATTTTCGATGGCTTCCTTGGTGTCGCGATAGGGCGCCGTGTATCTCGGCACCAGGTCGTAGCGCCGCTCCCCTTGCAGGATCTGGCTGACCGCATTGCCTCCAACCGCCGTTTGGATCGCGTCTTGGACGTCGGACACGTTCAGCCCATAGCGCGCCGCCGCGTCCCGGTCCACGATGAAGTTCAGATTGGGTTGCCCAATGATGCGAAACAGACCCAGATCCTCCACGCCCTTGATGTTCCGCATCACGTTGACGATCTGATCGCCCGTGTCCTCCAGCTTCTGCAGGTTGTCGCCGTAAATCTTGATGGCTAGTTCGCCCTTCACGCCGCTCACCGCTTCTTCCATGTTGTCCGCGATCGGCTGCGAGAAATTCCAAAGCACGCCGGGAATCTTCTCCAGTTCGCGGTCCATGGCGGCGATCAATTCGACTTTGTTTTCCCGGAACACTGGCCGCCACTGATCCTTGGGCTTCAGGTCCACGAAGTATTCGGTATTGAAGAAGCCCGTGGTATCGGTCCCATCGTCGGGACGCCCCACCTGCGAAACCACCTGCGTCACCTCCGGAAAGGAGGCCAGGATGATGCGCGCTTGCGTCATCAACCGGTTGCCCTCGTCCGGGCCGGTGCTGGGGGCCAGCGTGCCGCGCGCCCAGATGGCGCCTTCATCCAGGTGCGGCAGGAACTCGGAACCGATGAGGCCGCTCGAAGCCAGCCATCCGGCCACCGCGAGGCTGACAACCGCGATGCCCGCCGTCACCCAGCGCGCGCGGACCGCCAGGCGCAGCGTCACGCGATAGCGCCCAATCAACCATGCCAGCACCGGATTGCGCCATTCCCGCGTGTTCTGGCCGAACGCCAGGCTGGCCAGCACCGGGGCCAATACCATCGAGAAGAGCAGCGCGCCCAGTAGCGCGAAGGCCACGGTCCACGCCATCGGCTTGAACAGACGGCCTTCCACGCTCTGCAGCGTGAAGATGGGCAGATACGCCGTGATGATAATCCCGATGGCGTAAAAAACCGGCCGCTGCACCTCGTGGGCCGCCTCGCGAATGCGCTCTATCACCGGACGCGGTGGGCCGCCCTGGTGCCCCAGGTGCCGGACAATGTTCTCCACCATCACCACCGCGCCATCCACCACCATGCCGAAATCCAGCGCCCCGAGGGACAGCAGATTGGCCGGAATGTGCCTGAGATCCAGGCAGATTGACGCGAATAAGAGGGAAAACGGAATCGTGATGGCCACGATCAGGGCGCCGCGAGCGTTCCCCAGGAACATAAACAGAATAATGGCCACCAGAAAAATGCCCTCGCCCAGATTATGCAGAACCGTATGCGTGGTGAAGTGCACCAGGTCGCTTCTATCGAGGAACGGAACCACCTGCACGCCCTTTGGCAGAATGTGATGGTTCAGCTCGTCGACCTTAGCGTGGATGGCCTCCAGGGTGGCATCGGATTCGGCCCCTTTCCGCATGAGTACGATGCCTTCCACCACGTCGTCGTTGTCCACAATCTTGCCATCCTTGTGGTGGATCGCCTGGCCGATGCGCCCCAGCCGGATTTTCGGCCCCTGCATCACGGTGGCAATGTCTCTCACGTGAATGGGCGTGCCGTTTTGCGTCTTCAGGACCGTCTTGCCGATATCCTGTACGTTATCGAAGAGCCCGATCGATCTCACGTTCACCTGTTGCAGGCCCTGCTGGATGAAACTGCCTCCGGCATTCACGTTGTTGTTGGTTAATTGCTGCTCCACATCGCCGATGCTCAGGGCATATTCCACCAGCTTGTTGGGGTCAATCGCCACCTGGTATTCCCTGGTAATGCCTCCGAAGCTCGACACATCCACTACGTTGGGAACCGATTTGAACTGCTTCTCCAGCACCCAGTCTTCGAGCGCCTTCAATTCCATCAGGTCATACTCGGGATTCGTACTGCGCAGCGAGTACCAGTAAATCTGGCCGACCGGGCTGTAGTCCGTCCCGATCTGCGGCTGCAGGTTGTCCGGCAGGGTGACTTCGGAGAGCCGCTCCAGCGCCTTCGATCGGTTCCAATCGTTGTCCGAAGCGTCGTCGAAGACCAGCATTACGCTCGAGAGACCGAAAAGCGAGGTGGACCGCAGGTGTTCCAGGTGCGGCAGCCCGTTCATCACGATCTCAATCGGGATCGTGACCTGCTGCTCCACCTCCTCCGCCGCGCGGCCCGGCCATTGCGTGATGATCTGAACGTAGTTATTAGCCACATCCGGATAAGCTTCGATGGGAAGATTCTTGAATGAAATGATGCCCCAGGCAAACAACAGGATGGCGAGGGCCACCACCAGCAGCCGGTTATTCAGTGAGAAATCAACGAGACGGCGAATCATCGGTTATCTCTATCGGAACGTCACCACGTTGGCCGACGGCCTATTTGTGCGGGCGTTCTTCACAATGCCCATGAACCGGTGCGCCAGTTCCAGAATCCATTCCTGTTTGCGCAGGCGGATGGCTTCTTGAGTGATCAATTCCCGGCCGACACCGATGGCGCTGGCTCCCGCGGAAATGTAATGGCCGGCCGTGTGCTGCTGCACGCCGCCTCCCGCGATCAGGCGAATCTGCGGCAAGGCTGTCTTCAGCGCCCTGATGTAGCTGTCTCCGCCCAACGGCGCGCACGGAAACACCTTGACAAAATCGGCGCCCGCCTTCCATGCGTTGATGATCTCGGTCGGCGTCAGCGCGCCCGGCAGCACCAGGACGCCTTCCTCCACGGCCAGTCCCACCACCGTCGCGTCCATGCCGGTGCTGGTGATGAATCGCGCCCCTGCGTCCAGCGCGCGCCGCGCCGTGTCCGCATCCAGCACCGTTCCTGCGCCCACCACCTTGTCCGGAAAGTCCCGCAGCAGCGCCGTAATCAACTCCAGCGCTCCGGGAACGGTCAAAGGGATTTCGACAATAGGCAACCCGGCGCGAAACACCGCCTCCGCGGCAAAGCGCGCATCTTCGATCGAAGAAAGCCTGATCGCGGGAATGATGCCGAACTCTTCAATGCGTGCGCGGACGTCCTCTTTCGTCATAATGGCTCCACTTATTGTTCCGCGGTAGCTTGCAAAACGAGAGCGTTCGAGACCACTTTTTGGCCCGGCTGGATGCCCACGACCTCCTGCAGATTGCCCGGCAGCATCTTTCCGCCGGTCACCTCCATGCGCCGGAACTGCCCCCCATCCGCCGGCACGTAGACCCAGTCCCGGTCATGCAGATGCAGGACTGCCGGCGCCGGCACCGTGGCGTGCGTTTCTTTCTTAAGGCCATGGAAAGTCGAGGTGACAAACATGCCCAGCCGCATCAATCCCGGATTCGCCATCTCCAGCCTTACCTTGGCCGTGCGCAGGTTGGGATCCAGAACCGGGCTGATGTTGCCGATTCGCCCCTTGAAAACCTGCGTCGGATAGGCGTTCAGCTTGACGTCCGCGTACTCGCCCAGGTGTACCTGCTCCAAGTCGTTCTCGTACACATCGCAGAGAATCCAGATATGCGAGAGATCCGAGATGGTGAATGGATTGGGGGAGGCCAACCCCTGCACCCCGGCGGCGTTGGTCACTTGCTGGTCGGTGATCACGCCCGCCACCGGCGCCCGCACTTCCACGATGGCCGATGGGTGATCCGGATCGGCGCCCAGCACGCGCAAGTGATCGAGCGTGGTCTTGACCGTTACTTGCGCCTTCGTCTCCGTATCCTGGGCGACCTCCAAATCCTTCTGCGCGATGGCTCCCTTCTCGTAGAGAATCTTGGAGCGGTCAAGCTGCGCTTTGGCCAGCGTTTCGTCAGCCAGAGCCTGCTCGTAATCCGAGTACGCCCCGGCGATATCGGCGCTCTGCACCTTCATCAGGAGTTGGCCTTTGGTCACCGTATCTCCCAAACGGGCCAGCACCTCGATCACCCGCCCCGATGCCAGCGTAATCACCGGAATCGTCCGCGAGACATCTGCGCTGACCACGCCGGTCACGTTCAATTCCGGCGCCACATCGATGCGGCCCGCAGTGGCCAGCGGAAATTTTCCGGGATCGTCCACTTTGAACAGGCCCGCGCTTTGGACGTGCTCGACGTCGGCCGGCGGCGGGGCCTCGGCTTTGGAATCGGGTTTGCCTTGCGCGCTGCAGCCCGCCAGCACCAAGGCCAAGCACGCCAGCGCCACCCAGGCAACTCTTCTGCGCCGCGACCTTATTCCGAGCCGCGACCGTAAGGGAGCGGTAACTAGTTCGCGCCGTTTCATTGAATCACCTCACGGCCCACCGCGAGATTCAACTGACTCGCGGCGGATAAGTAACTACCCACCAGGTTCAGATAACTTACCTGCACGGCCCGGTAGTCTCTCTGGGCGTCCAGGTAGTCGACCAGCGCGGCCTGTCCGTGCTGGTACGAAAAGGCGATGGTGTCGCGCACTCTGGCCGCGGTTGCCAGGAATTTCGTTTTGTACGGCCGCAGCAGTGTCACTGTGCTGACCAGGGTGGCATAGGCCGTATCCACGTCGCTGAAAACCTGTGCCTCGGCCGCGTCCCGCAGCCTTTCGTTGCGCGTAATGTCGACCTGCGTGCGCGCCTTCTCCCCTTGATTCTTATCGAAGATCCGCAAGGGAATGCTGACGCTGGCGCCGAGAGTGTTGTTGTCGTACGGGTTGTTGAACGAAGGGTTGTGCGTCACCCACACGCTGAACGTCGGATCGGTAGAGCCGTTGGCCACCGCCAGCTTGTAATCGGTTTGCGCCTTCTCCACCGACTGCACCGCGGCTTTCAGATCCGGACGTTCTTCCATGGCGATCCGCCGCAGGTCCTCCGGCGATGGGATCTGTTCCCCGAAATCGAAGGGCCCCTGCACATCGAATTGCTCGATCGGGGTCCTGTCGTTCAGCAACTGCAGCAATTGGATCTTCGCCGTCCGCAGGTTCACTTCCGCGGTTTGCAGATCGGACTGGTACGTGGGGAGTTGCAGTTCCAGCCGGTCCAGATCCACGCGCGCGATATCGCCCGCCTTGTAGCGCTCCTGGCTGATCGAAAGTTCATGCTCGAAGTAAGCCAGGTTCTCCTTCGCCAGATCCCGCACCGCCTTGGCCTGCAGGGCTTGCACAAACGCGCCGCGCAAGGTGAAGACCAGATTCCGTTCCTGGTCGGCCAATTGCGATTGCGCGACAGCGGTACCCTTTTGCGCACTCTCCAGGCGCAGTTCCCGCTTGTGCTCGCGTTCGTGCAGGTAGCTGATGTTGGGTGAAAATTGAGTGCCGGCGAAGGGCCGCCAGACGCCTTGGTAGCGGGAGATTTGAGTCCCATCCGTCGAGAGAGTGAAATCCGGGTTGGGACGCAAATAGGCCGTGATCTCTTCGTCCCGCGATTCCTCGACGCCGATCCGGGCCGCCCGCAAGGTCGGATTCGACTTTTCGAATGCATCCCGCGCCTGCTGCCAGGTCATGGTCTTGGGCGCGGCGGTCTGCCCGGAGATCCCTCCCGCAAAGCAGCCCGCAAATAGATATCCCATCGACAGCCGCCCTAAAAGGCGCCGCATATCACCTCCCTAACGAATTGGCCGGGTGTCTTTGCACAGGAGGAAGACTACCATCTGCCGACACGGAAGACTGGGGAATACGCTCAGGTGAACGAGCATCCCACAGGCGGACCCTCATTTTATCATGAGATTGATTGATACAACTATCTTTAGATTACTACAAGCTATCCTTTGGCTCAGGCCGGCAATCCAGAGTTTCGCACCGAAGGCATTCGGAAGATGTAAAAATTCTATTAAAGAGACATTGCAGTATCGGGAAAGACTAAGCCGCTCACTGGCTCGCGCGGTGCTAAAATCGAGCCAAATGCGAATCCTATATCTGTTGCCCCTGGCCCTGACCGCTTTAGCCGCCACCGTTCCCGTGATCAAGTGGAAAACCGGCGACCGCAGCCGGCCTTTGCCCGCCATGGTGACTCCTGGCGAACCCAGCACCCAGCAGCATGCCGGCACGGCTCCTTCAGATGCCGTGCAGCTCTTCAATGGGACGGATCTTTCCGCGTGGCAGCAGCGCAGCGGGAAACCGATCGCCTGGAAGCTCGGCGACGGCCACTTCGAGGTCGCCCCCGGTACCGGCGACATCGTTACCAAGCAGCCCTTCGGAGACTGCCAACTGCACGTCGAGTGGGCTACTCCCAGTTCGCCCCACGGTAGCGACCAGGAGCCGGGCAACAGCGGCGTATATCTGCACTCGTTGTACGAAATCCAGGTGCTCGAATCCAACCGTAACAAGACCTACGCCGACGGCCAGGCCGGCGCGATCTACTGCCAGTATCCGCCGCTGGTGAACCCCGCCCGTCCGCCGGGCGAGTGGCAGACCTACGATATCGTCTTCCACGGCCCGCGGTTCGCGGCCGATTCGAAGCTGCTGCAGCCGGCCACGGTCACTTTGCTCTTCAACGGAGTGCTGGCGCAAGACCACGCCATGCCCACCGGCCCCACCGATTATATGAAGCGCCCGCCCTACAAACCGGGGCCGGCCAAACTGCCGCTCCTTTTGCAGGACCACGGACAGCCCGTGCGCTATCGCAACATCTGGATTCGGGAGCTACCCGAGCCGGAATAGATCGGTGGGGCAGGCTCCCAGCCTGCGCGGGGCTCTCAGCCCCGCAAGTGCCGGCCTGGGATGTAATAGGCGAGCCTCAGCAACTCGGCCCCGCCTGCGCCGTCAGGAAGTCGTGCGTGAGGTGGATGCGTCGCAAATACTCCCGCAACAGAATCATCTTGTGTTCCTGGTCGGCGAAGCAGTCCGGGGACGCGCGGCGGATCCGCTCGAACTGCGAAATGCAGTCCGGTTCCAGAATGCAAGCGCCCAGGAACTCGGCTATATATTGCAATTCATCCTTGGAGAGACCCTGCAGGAATTTCCGGGCCTTCTTCTGAAAGGGCTGCCCGGCGCACATCGTGATCGCGGAAATCAGGGCGGTCTCTAAGCGAACCATAACACTGGCGAATGTCAATTATGCCGCCTTGTGGGGCAGCTTGGCAAGCTGCGGCCGATTGTCAATCGGCCAACCGCCGCCACGCTACAATCGAATTAACCCCGGCATGTCCACCGATGTCAAAGCCGTTCCCAGCGTGCACCGCTTCTTCGCGCGGCACGGCGCGCTTTCCAAATGGCATCCGAATTACGAATACCGTCCCGGCCAGTTGGAAATGGCCGAAGCGGTCGAATCCGCGCTCGCGGACCGCAAACACCTGATCGTGGAAGCCGGTACGGGAACCGGCAAAACGCTGGCCTACCTGGTTCCCGCGATTCTTTCCGGCAAGCGCGTGGTGGTCTCCACCGGCACCAAGAACCTGCAGGAGCAGCTCTTCTTTAAGGACATCCCGTTCCTCCAGCAGCATTTCCCCCGCCCCCTGCGCGTCTGCTACATGAAGGGCCGCAACAATTACGCCTGCCGCCAGAAAATCTACGATGCCGACCGCGAGGCGGTGCTCACGGGCCTGGAGGAATTCGCCGACTTCCAGGTGATCCAGGCCTGGGAGCAGACCACCGAAATCGGCGACCGCGCCGAGATCAAGAAATTGCCGGAATCCTCGGCCGCCTGGGCCAAAGTGGACGCCCGCAGCGATCTATGCACCGGCCAGAAGTGCAAGCAGTTCGAGCGCTGCTTCCTCACGCTCATGCACCAGCGCGCCCAGTCGAGCGACATCGTCATCGTCAACCACCACCTGTTCTTCGCCGACCTCGCCCTGAAGGAAGTGCTGGAAGACGGCGATACCGAAGGCGGCATCCTGCCCGAATATCACGCGGTGGTTTTCGACGAAGCGCACGAAATCGAGGACGTGGCCGGGCAGTATTTCGGCGTCTCCGTGAGCAATTACCGCTTCCAGGAGTTGCGCCGGGACGTCTCGGCCGTGGCCCGCGCCAAGCAAATCGGCTCGCCGGAGTTGGATCGCATCCTGGATCGCTTTGAAGAGCTGGGCAACTACTTGTTTTCGGTGCTGCCGGCGCCGGAAGGCCGCGCCGCGTTCGGCGGGCGGGCCGAGTTTGTGGAGCGCAACGAAGAGATTTACCGCAACCTGCACTCCGCGCTGGAATTGATCGGCTCCCATTTGAAGCTGATGAAGAACCCGCCGGCGGAGATCATCCCCTTGCAGCGCCGCGTGGTGGAGTTGGGATTGGCGCTGCGCTTCGTGCTGGAAAGCGACGACCAATCCTACGTGTATTGGGTGGAGCGCCGCGGCCGCGGCTTCTTTCTGCAAGCTACGCCCATCGATGTCGCGCCGCTGCTGGCCGAGCGGCTCTTCGATACCGTGGATACGTTAGTGCTGACCTCCGCTACGCTGGCCGTGGCCGGCGGCTTCGATTTCGTCAAGAAGCGCCTGGGAATCGCGCAAGCGCGCACCCTGGTGGTGCCCGGCCACTTCCAGTATCGTAAGCAGGCGCTGCTATATGTGCCGCAGCACCTGCCGGATCCGCGCAGCCCCGCGTTTCCCAAGGAAGCTGCCGGCGAAGTGACCCAATTGCTGAAACTCAGCCGCGGGCGCGCCTTCGTGCTGTTCACCAGCTATCAACAGATGCGCCTGATGTACGACCGCGTCTCGCTGGATATCGATTACCCGACCCTGCTGCAAGGCACCGGCCCGCGCAGCGCGCTGCTGGAAGAGTTTCGCGCCACGCCCAACTGCATCCTGTTCGCCACGGCGTCGTTCTGGCAGGGCGTAGACGTTCCGGGGGACCAGTTGAGCTGCGTGATCATCGACCGGCTGCCTTTCGCCGTGCCCAGCGACCCAATCGTTGAAGCGCGCGTGCGAAAGCTGCGCGACGAGGGCGGCAACCCGTTCTACGATTACCAGGTGCCGCAGGCGGCCATCGCGCTGAAACAGGGCTTCGGCAGGCTGATCCGCAGCCGCTCGGATCGCGGCGTGCTGGTCCTGCTCGATAACCGTGTCACCAAGCAGCGCTACGGCCAGGTTTTTTTCGACAGCTTGCCGGATTACGGATTTACCACCCAAATCACAGATGTGGAAAGGTTTTTCGATGTTTGAAGTTTCCGTGGAAGAGACCTTCGCGGCCGGGCACGCGTTGCGGAATTACAAGGGCAAATGCGAAAACGTGCACGGCCACAACTACCGGGTGCAGGTGACGTTCAGCGGTCCGGAGCTGGATTCCATCGGCCTGCTGGTGGATTTCGTGGTGGTGAAGAAGCTGATGCGGACGGTGGTGGACCGGCTCGATCACCAATATCTAAACGATCTGGCGCCCTTCGATGTGCTCAACCCTTCCGCCGAAAACATGGCCAAGTATTTCTACGACGAGATCAGCCGCGATCTTGGGCGGAGCACTCCCGTGAAACTGGGACAGGTGCGGGTCTGGGAGACCGACACCTCCAGTGCCACCTATCGGCCGTAGTAGGCGGCGTTCTTGGCGGTGAATTCCGACCACTTTTCCGGCAGGTCGTCGAGCGCGAAGATCGCCGAGACCGGGCAAACCGGTACGCAGGCGCCGCAATCGATGCACTCGACCGGGTCGATATAGAGCAATTCCGCGTCCGCGTAGGCATCCTCATCCTTTTTGGGATGGATGCAGTCCACCGGACAGGCGTCCACGCAGGCGGTGTCTTTGGTTCCGATGCAAGGTTCTGCTATTACGTATGCCATGGTATATATTTTCCCAGTTAAGAAACCGACCATAGCATAGGGCCGAGGGAAAACACAAGGCGGGTGCTGTACAATCGAAGCGATGGATGTACTGCGGGCGCTTTACGGCCAGTTCGATCCGGCCCGGCCTCTGGAGGTGGAGGAGACGGACCTGTATGTGAATTGGCAGGAGGAGAAGGCGCTGGCCCCGGACGATATTAAGAAGCTGCTAGCGCGGGGCATCGCCCGGTCAGAAATACCAGTTTGCCGAATGTTCACAGGCCATCGCGGTGCTGGGAAAACCACAGAGTTGAAGCGGGTCAAAAATATGCTCGAAAAGGGCGAGGCCGGAAGGCCGATGTTTGTCTCGCTGCTGGAGGCCGAGCAATGGTTGGACCTGCAGGACGTGCAGGCGCCGGACATTATTTTCCAAGTTGTCCGCCAGCTTGTCGACGACCTGTCGAAGGCCGGATTTTCGGCACAGTCGAAGTTCGCCCAATTCTTCAGCGACATTAAGGATCAATTGAGCCGAAAGGTGGAACTTCAAAGCGTCAAGGTGCCCACCGGCTTCGCCGAACTCGGACTGGTATTAAAGGAGGTGCCGTTTGCGCGCGCCACTCTGCGAGAGCTAATTGAGGGGCGGCTCCCCACCATATACCAATTGATCAACAAGGAAGTCCTTACTGAGGCTCGCGAATGGCTGAAGGAGAGCGGACGAGCTGCGGACATTCTGGTCATCGTAGACGAACTCGACCGCATACCCCAAAAAGTCATCAACCCGCAGGGGCTCACGAATCAGAGAAACATATACCTGGACCACGCCGCGATCTTGCGTTCGCTGGGCTGCCACGTGTTGTATACGGTCCCGATTGAACTGGCGTTTAGCGACGCCCATCTTCCGCTGAAGGCAGCCTACGGCTGCGAGACTCTCCTGCTGCCGCTGATTCCTGTCTCGCAACGTAACGGCGAAGACTGTGCGGACGGCATTCGGGCGCTATGCCGGATCGTTCGCGAGCGTGTCGCCAAGGCCGGGGCAACACCGCAGCAGGTTTTCGAAGATGACGTGCTGGAGCAGCTTTGCAGGGTCTCCGGGGGCTACATCCGCAGCCTGTTCATCCTGCTGCGCTCGGCCATTGAGCGCTGTGATCGACCACCGATCACCCGCGAGATAGCGGATCGGACTATCCGGCGGCAAGCCATTGACCTTTCCCTTGCTTTGCAGCCGAAGCAACGGGCGGCGTTGCGCGCGATACACCAGTCCAAAGCGGCATTCAGCGACGACGCCGAGCTTTGGAACCTCCTCCTGGGCAATTTAATGGCGCTGCCCTACGAGGACAAGTCCGGCGTCTGGTACGATTGGAACCCGCTGATCGCGGCCGTTCCGGGGGGCGTTTAGGATGGCTGCTATTTCTCCCTCGGCCATACTCTCGCCGGAAAACCAGGTCGAACTTGCCACGGTCGCCCGAATGCTGGAGTTGGCCAGCGGGTTCACCCTTGCTTTTGTGCGCGTCAACCACGCATCTCTGCGTGACCGCTTGGTGAGTGAATTACTGGCCAGGTTCCCGCAGAAAAACGTCATTCGCCTCACGCTGCGGCCACCGCTGGAGGATGGCACCGTAGTCCATGGTGTGGTGACGCAGCTTCTGGACGCGGTCGGCAGCGGTCGCACGGATGCGATATTCGTCTTCGGGCTGGATACGATGTTCGATCCCGCGGCGGCGCACTCACCGGCTCTCGACATCTTGAATCTGAACCGCAGCTATCTGGCCAAGCGCTTCTCCTGTCCGGTAGTTTTCTGGATCGCCGAATTCGGCATGCGGGAGCTGATGTCACGCGCCCCTGATTTTTGGGCAATCCGCTCGGGTACTTACCACTTCATGGGAGAAACCGAAGACGCCCGCTCCACGCTAGAGCGGCTGGAGGATGGTTTCGACTGGAATCTGGGTCTGCGCGAGAGGCACGAGCGCACCGAGATTCTGCGGAATGTCCTGAAGGAGATCGAGAACGCCACTCAGCCGGACCTCCCAGTAATGGCAGCGGTCTTGTACCAGCTTGGACGGGCAGCCTACTTCGACTGGTCCGAAGGCCGGGGCCGTACCGATTTTGAACGCGCGTTGGCGCTTTATAGGCGGCTGCGAGACGTCCGGGGCGAAGCTGTCTCGCTCCAGCGCCTGGGAGATGCGGCGCTCGGGGAGGCACGCCCTACTGAGGCCGAGGAGCGTTACGCGCAGGCTCTGCCGCTCTACCGCCGGGTCGGAGATGCCTCGGGCGAAGCCAACTGCGTCAGGGGTATGGGCGATGGGGCGCGCATGCGGGCTCGCTACCGGGATTCCGAGAACCTCTACCAGCGGGCTCTGTCCATCTTCTGCCTAATCGGGGACCGCCTGAGCGAGGCCGAATGCGTCAGGAGCCTGGGCGCTGTGGCGCACTTTCAATCGCGCTATGCGGAGGCCGGGAAACTGTACCGTCAGGCCCTGCCCATCTTCAGGGAGGTTGGGGATCGCTTGGGCGAGGCGTGGTGCTTAAAGAGGATGGGGGACGTGGCGCTCCGGCTGTCCCGCTACGCAGTGGCCGAGAAGTTCTACCAGCGGGCGCAGCCCATCTTCCGCCAAATCGGTCATCGCTCGGGCGAGGCCAACTCAATCAAGAGAATGGGCGACGTGGCGCGCATGCAGGACCGCTACGTGGAGGCCGAGACGCT
>Ga0181534_10001368_pt1 | contig 15919 bp, 15 predicted proteins | sample PEATcosm2014_Bin_37_FD_119758 | JGI IMG/M metagenome (GOLD analysis project Ga0181534, IMG submission 119758) | Peatland microbial communities from MTU Mesocosm Facility, Houghton, MI, USA - PEATcosm2014_Bin17_10_metaG | ecosystem: Environmental > Terrestrial > Soil > Wetlands > Peat | place... | reverse complement strand
TCGGTCCTGGGTCCGCCGCATCGGCCCAAGGTCGCGATGCCGGACGAACTCCTGGAGGATTTGCCGACCACGCTGCTCGGCGGCTTCCTTCGCGATTGGTTTGGCAATGGCAGCGAGCCCGGAACAGTCGCAAGGCCGAAGCCAAGGCTTCCTTCTCGAAGTACGAGCTCACGGTGACCGGCACCACCACGGTGGGCAACTACACGCCCCACATGTCCGTCACCGGACCGTCCACCTACTGGGACACGGAAACCCCCGTGGAGAAACTCACCGTGTATTCGCGCTGGGCCAGATGGAAGGACTCGTTGGCCTTGGCCATGAGGCCAATGTTAGACCGGTGGTAGATCAGCCAAAAAGAAGCCCCCGGGTCAAGGGGGCTCAAAGTGGCGGAGAGAGAGTCTAACTCAAACCCGTTTTACGGAATGTCACCGCATCTCAAAAGGCCTTAAATTCAAAGCAATTTTAACGATTTTACAGCTCTGCCCGTCTCCGTCAATTTCCTCAAATCTGGCCCCTTGATATGGGTAGAAAAGTGGGTAGAATTCTGGAGTTTAAGTTGGGGTTCCAATTCGACCATGGGCACCGGACGAGACAAGCTGAGCGTAAAAAAGGTAATGGAGGCCACCAAGCCAGGATACCTCCTGGACGGTGGTGGATTGTACCTCCAGATCGCCAGGCGTGCCGGATCCAAGCCGGGTTCGAAGCAGCGCAAGCCGGGCGAAGAGGTCACGAAATCCTGGTGCTTCCGTTACCGGGACCGCGCCACCGGGAAGTTGCGGGAACTCGGCCTCGGCTCCCTGCTGGACCTGCCCCTGGCGGAAGCCAGGATCAAGGCCGCCGAACTCCGAAGGGTTCTGCTCGACGGCATGGATCCCATGGTCGAGCGGGCCAGAAAGCGCGCGACGATGAAAAGAGGTGACTGGATGAGCGGAGAAGTGGTTCTTTACCGGACTCAGGATGGCAAGGCCCAGATCCAATTCCGGTCCATGGATGGCACGGTTTGGCTCTCCCAGGGGGAGATCGCCGAACTGTTCGACACAACCAAGCAGAACGTAGGCATCCATGCAAAAAACATCATCGAGGAAGGGGAGCTGGCGGAGGAGGCAGTTGTAAAGGAATCCTTTACAACTGCCGCTGACGGCAAGAACTACAGAGTCAAGGTTTACCAGATCGAGATGATCCTGGCCATCGGCTACCGGGTGCGGTCCCCCCGGGGCACCCAGTTCCGCCAGTGGGCCACCAGCCACCTGACCGAATACCTCGTGAAGGGCTTCGTCATGGACGACGAACGCCTCAAGAACCCGGGCGGCTGGGACTATTTCGATGAAATGCTGGCACGCATCCGGGAGATACGGGCCTCCGAAAAGCGGTTCTACCAGAAGGTCAGGGACCTGTTTGCCCTTAGCGACGATTACCGGGCCGACGACACCGACGCCCGCCTATTTTTCGCGGAAGTCCAGAACAAGCTCCTCTTCGCCGTCACCCAGAAGACTGCGGCGGAGATCATCGTCTCCCGGGCCAACCCGGACGCTCCCAACATGGCCCTCACGGCTTGGGCCGGATCCCGCGTCCGGAAGCAGGACGTCATCGTCGCCAAGAACTACCTCACGGCCGATGAGATAGACACCCTGAACCGCCTGGTCGTGATCTTCCTCGAACAGGCTGAACTTCGGGTGAAGGAGCGAAAGACCCTCACTCTGGCCTATTGGCGCGAGAACGTTGATCGGCTCCTGGTATTCAACGACCGTTCCGTGCTGACCCATGTGGGGTCCATCAGCAATGACGATATGATGGCCATCGCTCATGACCGTTACCACAGGTTCGACCGGAACCGCCGTCACATCGAAGCACTTGCGGCGGATGCCGAGGACATCAAGGCCCTGGAGCTCATCGAGGAACAATCGAAAAGGAAGGGACCCGGAGGGGCATGATGGCTTCCCGTTCAGCTTTCATCGACGAATCAGGAATGTTGATCGGCATGGAGTTGGAGGACCCGACGGGACGGGTGTCTCCCATTCCGGCCACCGCCCAGCTTTGCCCGTCACCCCTGTGCCCTTGTAGCGAGCTGAGGCTGGTCATCCGGCCGGACCTGTCGGAGGCCGCGGGGGTACCGAAGGAGTGCGCCTTCACGCTGGACCTGGAGCGCCAGTCCCTGGTCAAGGGCACGATCCGGCCGGACGATGCCCGTACCCAGTCCCTGGTAAAGGCCCTGGTGCGACGGATGACACCCTACCTGTGGTCCCAGGCCCGCGGCTGGTTCACCGAACAGAAGCACATCCAGTTCCAGGCCGCTGCGGCTGCCGCACTGAAGCCCTGCTTCCCCGAGGAACTGGCGCGGGATCCCGCGCTGCTGGTCTCCTACGGCGGGATCGTGCCCCACGCCCAGCCCCTGATCTTCCTCCTGGAGGGTCAGACCTGGCAGGCCATGGACGACTACTGCGTCAACCCGCACTGTCCCTGCACCGAAGTGCATCTCACCTTCCGCCCCTGGCCCGCAGGTGCGCCCTGGGGCCCATCGGTGCACGCGGATGCCCTGGGCATGGGACCGGTGGCCTGCCTCGAACTGACCCGTCCCACATGGAAGACGGCCTTGGCGGCCCGACCCGGTGATCCGAGCCTGCAGCATCTGGTTACGTCCCTTGAGGGAGCCTGGCCTAGCCTGCGCCCGCTTCTGCAGGCGCGCTGGAAGATCCTGAAGCAATTGGCCGCCACCCACCTGCCCAACATGGCCTTTCCCGCGCCGACGCCTCCGGTGCCAATGTTCCTGACCCCACCCGCCAAGGTCGGCCGGAACGAGCCATGCCCGTGCGGCAGCGGCAAGAAATTCAAGCATTGCTGCGGCTGAACCACCAAGGTCGGAGTCCCGGCCTGTACTCCAGCGGTCACCTGCCCGTCCTCTCCGCGTCCGTGAAGTCCTTCCAGGGCCTCCAGCAACCGCAAGGCCTGGACCTTCCTTTCCGAATGACAACCGGGCAAGGATCCAGGTGGATCAGCGCCATCCCGGGCATGGTAAGGCGCATGGGCTGCCCAGCGGGAGTCAGGAAGTAGTACCGGACGGCCAAGCTGTTGGTTGTCCCGGAATGCTTTTTGACCATTTCCAATGGTAACTCATACCCGAGGTGGGTAACCGGAGCCGGGATCCGCGATCCTCCATCCTGTGGGAAACCGCCCTGGCGGTCTTCCATCCGAGGCTGAGGGGGCCGGCCTTTCAGACCTCACCCACCGTGACCTGGCCTTGGCAAGACACCACAACTCTAAAAACCAAAAAGGCCCCCGAAGGGGCCTTTTTGGCGGAGAGAGAGGGATTCGAACCCCCGGTGAGATCGCTCCCACGTCTGATTTCGAGTCAGGTGCCTTCAACCACTCGGCCATCTCTCCAGAGCAGCCAGTCTACCAGAGTCCGCCCCAGGTTTGCGCCTTGCCGTGGGCCCGCTTTGCCTATGCTGTGGCAAGGGAGGGCGCCATGAGACTGCCGGGAGCGACGAGGCCAGTCCCGGCTGGAACGCCCATGGCGCTCACGCCGGCCGCGGCCTCGCGGTTCGCCCGCATCGCCCTGGGCGGGGTGCGCCGTGAGTTTCCCAACAAGATGGACCACATCCTCTACGCCCCGGAGGACGTGCGCAGCCCCCGGCAGCTCCACCCGGCCTTCTACGGCTGCTTCGACTGGCACTCGGCGGTGCACGGCCACTGGATGCTGGCCAGGCTGCTGCGCGGGTTCCCGGACCTGCCCGAGGCGGAGGCGATCCGGGGGGTGCTGGACGAACACCTGGCGCCGGCGGCGGTGGCGGGGGAGGTGGCCTATTTCCGCCACCCGGGACGCCAGACCTTCGAACGCCCCTACGGCTGGGCCTGGCTGCTCAAGCTGGCGGCGGAACTGGAGGCCTGGGACACAGAACCGGCCCGGACCTGGTCGGCCCAGCTCCAGCCCCTGGCGGACACGGTGGCGGAACGGTTCCTGGGCTTCCTGCCCCGGCAGACCTACCCCATCCGCACCGGGGTGCACCCCAATACCGCCTTCAGCCTGGAACTGGCCCTGGACTATGCCCGAGTGCACCGGGACGGCGCGCTGGAGGCGCTGGTGACGGAACGGGCCCGGACCTACTACCGCAAGGACCGCTCGGGACCGGTGCGGTCCGAGCCGGGAGGCGAGGACTTCCTCTCCCCCTGCCTGGAGGAGGCCGCGCTCATGGCCAGGATCCTGCCGGCCGGATCCTTCCGCACCTGGGTGGCGGGCTTCCTGCCGGACCTGGAGGGCAGCCCGGTGCTGACGCCGGCGGTGGTCTCGGACCGCTCGGACCCCAGGATCGTCCACCTGGACGGGCTCAACCTCAGCCGGGCCCGGGCGCTCCAGGCCCTGGCGGCGGCCCTGGGCCCGAAGGACCCCGGGCACGCCATGCTGGAACGGGCCGCCCTCCGCCACGCCGAAGCCGCCCTGCCCCACGTGGCCTCGGGCGACTACGGGGGGGAACACTGGCTGGCCACCTTCGCCGTGCGCCTGCTGGAGGCCTGGCCATCAGGCTCCCGGTGACCACAGCGCCGGAACCGGCATCGCCCACAGGCCGTTGCCGAACGGCACGGTTTCGCTGCCGGTGTACAGCACCACGCCGGCCTTGAGCCGGTCACCCACCATCCCGCGCAGTTCCTGGAGCCCCTTGAAATCCGAGGCCTGGACGGTGGAGGAGGCCTTCACTTCGATGCCGACCAGATCCCGGCGCCGGGTCTCCAGGACAATGTCCACTTCGGCCCCGGCTGCAGTCCGGAAGTGGGAGAGGGTGGGGCGAAGCCGGGACAGCGGCGCGGTCTTCACCAGTTCCATGACCACGAACGTCTCCAGGACCGGTCCGGTCATTCCGGGCAGGGCCTCCAATCCCGCTTCGCCAAGGCCCAGCAGGTGGGCCAGCAGGGCGGAATCGTTGAGGTAGACCTTCGGCGCTTTGACCAGGCGCTTGCCCAGGTTCTCGGACCAGGGCGGCAGCACGACCAGGAGGTAGAGGGTATGGAAGAAGGCCAGGTAGCGCTTGACCGTCATGAGGCTGATGGAGAGGCCCCGGGCCAGGTCGGACAGGTTCAGGGTGCTGCCGGCGCGGGCCGCCAGGGTCCCCAGCAGTCGCGGAATTTCCTGGAGCCCCTGGATGTCCGAAAGCTCCCGCAGATCCCGCTGGACCAGGGTGGTGAGGTAGCCGTCGAACCAGCGGGTACGCTCTTCGGCGGTGGGCCGCTGGATCGCCTCGGGATAACCGCCCCTGGAAGCCACTGCCAGGAGGTCCCGCCGGCTGAGCGGGTGCATGGCGAGTGACCTGGGTTCTCCCCGGAAGCAGGCGTCGATGAACCCGGCCTGGGTTCCCTGAAGTTCGCCCTGGGCCAGCGGCCAGAGGGTCAGGATTTCCATCCTCCCGGCCAGGCTGTCGGCCACCTTGGGCAGGGCCATGACGTTGGCGGATCCGGTAAGAATGAAGCGCCCCGGCCGGCGATCCCGGTCCACGGACGCCTTGATGGGCAGGAACAGTTCCGGCACCCGCTGGACTTCATCCAGGAAGGCCACCGGGGGCAAGTCCGCGACGAAACCCACGGGATCCCGCCGGGCGCCGGCCAGGGTGTTCAGGTCGTCGAAACTGGCGTACCGGCTGCCCGGAAGCTCGGCCTGGAACGCCTGGATCAAGGTGCTCTTGCCCGTCTGCCGGGCGCCGGCGATGAAGCTCACCGGCGTGTCGGCCATGGAGGTTCGCAGCTGGGTTTGCAGCGCCCGATTGAACATGGGTCAAATTTATCACGTCTTGTTAGAATTTCTACCAGGTCATGATAAATTTGCACAAGAGGCAAAATACCGCCTGATTACAATACCTGGCTGGCCCGCCGGCGCCGGAAGAACCCCTGCAGCTGCTCCCGGCACTCATCCTCCAGCAGCCCCCCCTCCAGGGCCAGGCGGTGGTTGAGCCGGGCCCCGGCCAGGTCGCCGGCCCAGCGGCTGATGCCCACCTTGGGGTCCGGGGCGCCGAACACCACCCGGGCCACCCGGGCCTGGATCAGGGCGCCGAAGCACATGAGGCAGGGCTCCAGGGTCACGTAGAGGGTGGCGCCGACCATGCGGTAGTTGCGCAGCCAGGCGCCGGCGCTGCGCAGGGCCATGATCTCGGCGTGGGCGGTGGGGTCGTTGCTGTCCACCGGGCAGTTGTGCCCCGCGGCCACCAGCTGGCCGTCCAGCACCAGCACCGCGCCGATGGGCACTTCGTCCTGCCGGTCGGCCCGCTCGGCCTCGTCCATGGCGAGCTTCATGAAATGGATGTCATCGCCCGACCACATTCACGGCCTCCGAGTCGCCTGCCTCCCTATCATCTCCCCAAAGACGCGTTCCAGCTCCGCCTGTTCCGCGGTGCAGCCCAGGGCCGTGAGGGCCTCCCGCAGGGGCTGGAACACGGCGGTCTCCTCCTCCCGGCGCCGCTCCATGACCCAGGACCGCTCGCCGGCGTGCAGCGCGCGCAGGGGCCGGTGGTCCAGGCTCTCCCACACCGCCCGGAACCAGTCCCGCATGACGTTGAAATTGCCCTGGCGGCGGAACTCCGCGGCGGCTTCCCGCTGCACCTCGTAGGGCAATCCGGCCTGCCAGTTCCACCGGGGACTCCAGAAGGCCACCGACTGGGCCAAGGCCAGCACCGAGGGCTGGGCGGGGTGGAACCGGGCCCAGCTGACCCAGGCCCGCCACAGGTAGGCCCGGTTCGGCCAGGTGCGGATGAGCTGTTCCAGGGCCGGCAGCGCCCGCTGGGCGGCCTCGGCCCAGAGGCTGGGGTCGGGCTTCCAAGCGGCCTTGGGGTCGAATTCCAGGGTGACCAGGGCCTGGGCGGCGTCCTGGGCCAGGGTGGCTTCCAGGCGCCGGTCGGGCATGCGCCGCAGCAGCAGTTCGAAACGCTCCCGGTGCGCGGCCCGGTGCTCCGGGTTGGCCGCCAGCACCGCCTGCAGCCGCAGGAGCATGGGCGGGCCGTCCCCTTCCAGCATGCCGGCCAGGGCCTGGGCGCTGGGGCACTGCTGGCCGGAGGCCCGGAGCTCCTCGCCCCGGTACAGCGCCCACCGGGGGCCGGCGGGCCAGCCGTGGGCGGCCCGGCGCTTTTCGAAGGCCGCCCGGTCCGCCACCTCCCAGCGCAGCTCCGCGGGGGACCACGGGGCCAGTTCGGCGGCGCCGCGCAGGGCGTTCCACTGGGGCAGCCACTTGGGCGCGCCGCCCAGCACCAGGCGCAGCGGCGGCTCCAGGGCCGGCATGGCGGGGGGCTCCCCGCCCCGGCCCAGGGCCTCGGACAGCAGCTGGCGCCAGGCCGCGGCGTCGCCGCCGGGCCCGGTGAACAGCGAACCCCGGGCCAGCAGGGATTCCCGCACCCCGCCGCTGCCGCCCCAGTACCGGGCCTCGCCCAGGGCCGACTTGGCCTCGCTCCCGGAGCCCAGGCCGGCCAGGGCCAGGGCCCGCTGGCCCTGGATGGCGCACTGGAGCCGGCAGTAGCTCTCCCAGCCGGAGGCGGTCATGGGCTCGGGCGGACCCTGGGGGGCCAGGCTGGTCATGAGCCGCAGCACGCCGTTCCAGTCCTTGCGCCGGAAGCTGGGTTCCACGAACCGGCCCAGCAGCCCGGGATCCGGCCAGGGCTCACCGGGCACCGGCACGCAGAGCCCGGTGAGCTGGTCCAGGTCCAGGCCGGCGGCGTCGGTGGCCTCCACCCAGAAGTTGGCCACGTCGACGTCGTAGGGGTCCTTGGCCAGGGCCGCCCCCAGGTCCCTGGAGGCCTGGGTGAACAGCTGGCGCAGGCGGAACGACTGGCCCACGTCCCAGTATCCCAGGTGCGAGGCCACCGCGCCGGCCTGCCACTCCCAGCCGGGCAGGCTCAGCAGGTGCTCCAGCTGGTCGGCCACGTCCCGGTACACCTCGTCGGCCAGGATCTCGCCCTGGGGCCCGGCGGGCAGGCTGACCCGGGGGCTGACCAGGTCCGGCCGCTGGCCGGGCTCCCGGTGCCAGGCCGGAATCCGCACCTTGCCGTCCCGGTCCAGGGCCTGGAGCCGCATGCGCACGATCTGGAACGCCTGGTTCACCGCCTCCAGCCGGGCCTCGCCCTGCTCCGGGTGCTCCCTCAGGAACGCCTCCCGGGCCTCATACCGGGGCTGGGCGCCGCTGGCATGGATGCGGTCCAGGACCTCCTCGCCCCGGGCCCGGGCGGCGCCGCTGCCGGCCTCCTCGCCGGCGGGGGAGAGCAGCAGCCAGTGCGCCTCCCGGCCCCAGCCCTTGCGCGACCAGAGGTCCTGGGCGGTGACCGAGGTCAGGACCTCGATGGTGAAATCTCCGGAACTCAACAACTTCTGGAAAACCGGATCCTTGGCCGCCTCCACGTTGGAGAATTCACCCTGGCGCACGCAGAGGGCCCACTTGGCCACCCGGGGATCCTGGCTGCGCCGGCGCTGCACCAGGGCCTCCCAGGGGGAGGCGCTGGCCAGGGCGCAGGTGAGGACGAGGACGGGTACGGTCAATGAGCATCGCATTAGCCTTTAATGCGGCAAAAACCGTTTCGGATCCAGGGGGCCGGTGGATTTTTTTTCCAGGAGGCTCCGGGCGGCCAGCTCCCCCACCGCCAGGCCCGAGGTCATGCCGTGGCCGCCCAGGCCCGCCACCCAGAACAGGGCGGGGTTGACCGGGTCGGGCCCCAGCACGAAGCGCCGGTCCGGGGCGAAGGTGCGCAGGCCGCACCAGATCCGGGCCACCGGCAGGTCGGCCAGGGCCGGGATGCGTTCCCGCAGGGAGGCCCCAAGGCCGTCCAGCACCGCGGCGTCGGGGTCCGGCTGCAGGCCCCTGGGGGGGAGCGCCACCTCGGACTCGTCGCAGGGGCAGAGCAGCGCGCCGCCGGACTCCGGCCGCAGGTAGATGGGCCGGTCCGCCCACCAGGCATAGGGCTGGTCCGCGGGATAGGGGGCGCTGCTCCACACCAGGTGGCGCCGCAGGGGCCGGAACGGGATGTCCAGGCCCCCGGCCATGCGCCCCACCGACCGGGCCCAGCCCCCGGCGGCGTTCACCAGGATCCGGGCCCGCAGCGGCCCCTGGTCGGTCTCCACCCGGAAGCCGTCCCGGCCCGGGAGGATGGTCTGCACCTGGCAGCCGAAGCGCAGGCTGGCCCCCCCGGCCCGGGCGGTCTCGGCGCAGTGGTTCAGCTCGGCGTGGGTGTCGATGACCCCGTCCCCGGGCAGGAACAGGTGTTCGGCGGCCGCCAGGCCCGGCAGCGGGGAACCGGGGCCCGGGCGGGCCTCCAGGCCGAAGGCCCGGGCCTCCTCGGCCAGGGCCCGGGTGCCGCCGGGCTCCGCCCCCAGCAGGCAGCCGCCGGTGACGCGCAGCAGCCCGGCCTGGGCCAGGCGGTCCCGGCCCCGCACCGCCAGGGCGGTGTGCTCGGCCCGGCCGGTGAGCTGCCGGGCGATGCTGGCGTTGTGGCCGCTGGCGTAGAACCCCGGCAGCAGCTCCCGCTCCACCAGGGCCACCCCGCCCTGGCCGGCCCGGGCCAGGTGGCAGGCGGTGGCCAAGCCGGCGATGCCGCCGCCTATGATGAGGATTTCAACGGTTTCCTGGTCCATGCCACGCCCCCCGGGCCATTCTGCCAGGGTTGACAGACGCAAGTTGAGAACCCATCCTTTCCATGCCCCACCCCAGGGGGGGAGGGGTATGGAGGACGCCATGGTCAAACTCAAGGTCAAGGGCATGAGCTGCAACAACTGCGTGGGCCACGTGCGGACCGCCCTGGCGGCGGTGCCCGGGGTGACCGGGCCGGTGGAGGTGAGCCTGGAGCGGGGCGAAGCCCTGGTCACCGGGACCGCCGACCCCAAGGCCCTGGTGGCCGCGGTGGAAGAGGAAGGCTACGACGCCGAGCTGGTGCTCTGAGCCATGGCCATGGCCGAACCCGAGGGGATCGAGCCCGGCGGCTGCTGCTCCGGGGCCCTGCATCTGGATCCGGAGGTGCGGGAGGATGCGCGCCGCAGGCTGCGCTCGGTGCGGGGCCACGTGGAAGGCGTCCTGCGCATGCTGGAGGACGACCAGATCTACTGCGTGGACCTGCTCAAGCAGCTGAAGGCGGTGGCCGGCGCCCTGGACAAGGTGGGCAGCCTGGTGCTGCACAGCCATCTCAAGCGGCACGTGGTCACCGCCCATGAGCGGGGCGACCAGGACCGCATCATCGAGGAGCTCATGGAGATCCTCAAGTACCGGTAAGGGAGGATCCCATGGCCATCCGCACGTTCCGCGTGGAAGGAATGACTTGCGCCAGCTGCGTGAAGCGGGTGGAGAAGGCCCTGGCCGGAGTGCCGGGGGTGGCCTCGGCCCAGGTGAACCTGGCCACCGAGGAGGCCGCGGTCACCTTCCTGGCCGCGGCCACGGTGGCCGACACCGCCCTGGCCGGGGCCCTGGAGGCCCGGGGCTACCGGATGGTGGCGGACCAGGCCCCCGACCCGTACCAGGGCAACGTGAACCGGGCCGGGATCCGGGCCGGCGCCGCCTGGATCCTGGCGCTGCCGCTCATGGCGGGGATGTTCCCGGGGCTGCACCTGCACCTGCCCTGGCCGGTCCAGGCAGTCCTGGCCCTGGCGGTGTTCGGCTGCGGCAGCGGCTTCTGGCTGCGGGCGGGGCGGCAGGCCCTGGTCCTGGAGACCAGCATGGACACCCTCGTCGCCCTGGGCGCTTCGGTGACCTGGGCCTTCGCGCTGCACGAGGCGCTGGGCGGCGCGCCGCACCCGCCGTTCGAGGCCGCGGCCGGCCTGGTGGCGTTCCTGCTCACCGGCAAGTATCTGGAGGCCAAGGCCAAGCACCGGGCCACCGGCAGCCTGGAAGCCCTGCTCCAGCTGGCCCCGGCCATGGCCCTGCGCCTGGGCGAGGACGGCGCCGAGGAGGCCGTGCCCAGCCGCCTGATCCGGCCCGGGGACCGGGTGCGGGTGAAGCCGGGTTCGGCGGTGCCGGTGGACGGGGTGGTGCTGGCGGGCCTGGCGGAGGTGGAGGAGGCGCTGCTCACCGGGGAGCCGCTGCCGGTGACCAAGGGCGTGGGCGACGCGGTCATCGCCGGGGCGCTGGTGCACGGCGGAGCCCTGGAGCTGCGCGCCTCCGCCACCGGCCAGGACACCTGGCTGGCCCGGCTGGCCCGGCAGGTGGCCCAGGCCCAGGGCTCCCGGGCCCCGGCCCAGGACCTGGCGGACCGGGTCTCGGCCCGCTTCGTGCCGGCCATCCTGGCCCTGTCCCTGCTCACCCTGGCCGGCTGGTGGTGGCACACCGGCGCCCTGGCCCTGGCCTGGCGCCCGGCGGTGACCCTGCTGGTGATCGCCTGCCCCTGCGCCCTGGGCCTGGCCACTCCGGTGGCCATGGCCGCCGCCCTGGGCACCGCCGCCCGCAACGGGCTGCTGGTGCGGGACGCCGCCGCCATGGAGGCCCTGGCCCGGATCACCGACCTGGCCTTCGACAAGACCGGCACCCTCACCCTGGGCCAGCCCACGGTCCTGGAGGTCATCGGCGCCGACCGGGACCGGGTCCTGGGCCTGGCCGCGGCCCTGGAGCGGGATTCGGAACACCCGGTGGCCCGGGGCATCCGCGCCGCGGCCGCGGGCCTGGCCGCGCCCGTGCCGGTGGTGGCCGACTTCCGCAGCGTTCCGGGCCAGGGGGTGTCGGGCCGGGTGGACGGGCGCGAGCTGCGCCTGGGCAACGCCGCCTTCCTGGGCCTGGCGCTGCCCGAAGCGCCCCGCCACGGCCTGGTGGTGGGCCTGTCCGAGGACGGGCGGCTCCTGGGCGCCGTGGTGCTGGCCGACGGCCAGCGCCCCGAGGCCAAGGCGGCGGTGGCCGCCCTGGCCGCCCAGGGCCTGGCCCTGCACCTGCTCAGCGGCGACCAGCCCGATGCGGCCGCGGCCCTGGCGGAGGAGCTGGGCATCGGCCACGTGCACGGCGGCTGCACCCCCGCCGGCAAGCGGGACCTGATCCGCGAGCTGCAGTCCCGGGGCGCGGTGGTGGCCTTCGTGGGCGACGGGGTGAACGACGGCCCGGCCCTGGCCCAGGCGGACGCGGGCATCAGCCTGCCGGGGCTGGAGGCGGCCCAGGCGGCGGCGCCCCTGAACCTGCTGCGCCCCGGCCTGGAGCCGCTGCTCCAGGCCCGCCGGCTGGCCCTGCGCACCCGGCGGGTGGTGCGGGAGAACCTGGCCTGGGCCTTCGGCTACAACCTGGTCCTGGTGCCCCTGGCGGCGTTCAACCAGCTGGACCGGTTCGGCGGGCCCATGCTGGCCGGGGCGGCCATGGGGCTCAGCTCGCTGACCGTGGTGCTCAACGCGCTCCGGCTGCGGGAGTGACGGTCATCAGACGATGGTCCAGCCGCCATCGGTGAGGAGGAAGGCGCCGTTGACCATGTCCGACGAGTCCGCGGCCAGGAACTGGACGGCGTTGGCGATGTCCTCGATGGTGCCGATGCGGCCGCGGGGGATGTTGGCCAGCACCCCGGCCCGGAACGCGGGGTCGTCCAGGCGCTCGGCGGTGCCCGGGGTGTAGGTGAAGGTCGGGCCCACCGCGTTGACCGTGACGCCGCCCTTGGACCATTCCAGCGCCAGGACCTTGGTCAGCTGGTTGACGCCGCCCTTGGAGGCGCAGTAGACCGCCTCGCCGTCGATGGCGATGACCGCGGCCTGGGAGCTGATGTTGACGATCCGGCCCCGGCCCTGGGCCAGCATGTGCCGGGCCGCGGCCTGGGCGCAGAAGAAGGTGCCCTTCAGGTTCAGGGACATCATCTCGTCCCAGTCGGCCTCGGTGATGGCCACCGCCGGGATCGGCTTGCCCATGCCGGCGTTGTTCACCAGCACGTCGATCCGGCCCTGCTCGGCCACGATGGCGTCGAACACCGGCTGGATGGAGGCCACCGCGCGCACGTCCAGGGCCTGGATCGAGCAGGCTCCACCGGCGGCCCGGATCTCCGTGGCCAGTCCGTCCAACTGGGCCAGGTTGCGGGCGCAGGCGACCACATGGGCGCCCTGGGCCGCGAAACAGGTGGCAAGCCCCCGGCCGATGCCCCGGCTGGCCCCGGTGATGACGATGACCTTCCCCTGCATGCTGAACGGCTCTGCCATGGTGTCGCCTCGATACAGGGATCATACCTTTGCTGGCTGGCATCCTGATGGGGAAGTTGTCCGCGGGCTCCGGCCAGGCGTAGCCGTTTTGACGACACTTGTCCACTCGGCGGGGGCCTGGCTGGTGACCGGCAACCTCAAACATTTCCCCGAGGTGATCCGCGAAGGCGTGACGGTCATCGCGCCGGCTGATTTCCTGGCCCACCTGAACGGCAAAAAAGCCGCCGGACCCGGGAAAAACAGTTAGATTTACGATGCTTGGCACTTTCATGCTCAAGCCGTTTATTTTCAACTTATATATAGAATGAGAGGCTATCCATGGACAACCGGTTGCAGGTCCGGATCCCCGTCGAACCCCAGTGCAAGGCTCGGATCCGTTTCGAGAAGCAGTCCTTCCGCAATATCCCCGTGTCCAATCTCGGCATCTCGGGCTGCTGCATCCACGTCCCGGCCCAGCTGGCCAACGGCCTGCTGGACCAGGCCGCCCTGGACGGCCTGGTGCTGATCCACCCGAGCCTGCCCAGCGCGACGGTCAAGGCCAAGGTCGCCTGGGTCCAGCGCCGGCAGGACCCGGTCACCGGCCTGGTGGCGGCCGGAGTCCGCTTCATGGCCGCGCCGGGCAACTTCACCGATGACCTGGCCACCTTCGTGCGCACCTGGGCAAGGTACGCACGCGAGGACTCCGGGTTCAGCGGCATGCCCGCCTAGCGGGCGCCCAGCGCGTCACCCAGGCTGCTGGTCCAGGCGCCCGCCCAGGCTGCGCATGAGCAGGAACGCCACCAGGAAGGCGATCAGGTCCGCCGCGGGCTCGGCGACCCATACGCCGTCCAGCCCGAAATAGACCGGGAGCAGCACCAGGAAGGGGATCAGCAGGATCACCTGGCGGGAGAAGGCGATGAACAGGGAGATCTTGGCCCGGCCGATGGACTGGAAGAAGCTGGACGTCACCATCTGGTAGCCCACGAAAGGGTAGACGATGAAGGTCAGCCGCAGCCCCCGGACCGCCTGGGCGATCAGCCGGGGATCCCGGGTGAACAGCCCGGCCACGGCGTGGGGGAACAGTTCGCCCAGCAGGAAACCCAGGGTGGCGACCCCGCTGGCGATGGCCACGGCCCGCTGGAACACCTCGCCCACCCGGTCGAACCTGCGGGCGCCGAAATTGAACCCGGCGATGGGCTGCATGCCCTGGTTCACGCCGATGATGATCATGATGAACAGGGTGGTCATGGCGTTGATGATGCCGAAGGCGCCGATGGCATAGTCGCCGCCGTAGCGCTCCAGCCGGATGTTCACCAGGAGGACGACGATGCTGGCGCAGAACAGCATCACGAAACTGGACATGCCGATGGCGACGATCTCGCGGATCACGGCCGGCCGCGGCCGCAGCCGGGCGGCGATGAAGCGCACCGGGCTGGGTCCGCCGATGAAGTGGTTGAAGGCGACCAGGGTCCCCACCACCTGGGCGGTGACCGTGGCCAGGGCGGCGCCCCGGATCCCCCAGCGGAAACCGAAGATGAACAAGGGCGCCAGGGCCAGGTTGACCGCCACCGTCATCAGGGTGGTGGCCATGGCCCGGCGGGGATGGCCCGAGGCGCGCATGACGTTGTTCAGCCCCAGGTAGAGATGCTGGAACACGTTGCCCAGCAAGATGATCCGCATGAACTGCCGGGCGAAGGGCAGGGTCGCCTGGCTGGCGCCCATGCTGGCCAGGATCGGGTCCAGGAAGGCCAGGCCGAACCCGGTGAAGCAGAGCCCCAGCGCCACGTTCAGGAAGATCGCCTGGCCCAGGATGGCGTCGGCCGCGTCGCGCCGCCGCTCGCCGAGCCGGATCGACACCATGGCCGCCGCGCCCACCCCCACCATGGCGCCGAAGGCCGCGGCCAGGTTCACCAGGGGAAAGGTCAGGGCCAGTCCGGAAATGGCCATGGGGCCGACCCCGTGGCCGATGAAGACGCGGTCGATGATGTTGTAGAGCGAGGCCGACGCGGTGGCGACCACCGCCGGGATGGAATAGCGCACCAGCAGGGCCAGGACCTGGTCCTGGCCAAGGGCCTCGGAAGCGGGGCTTGCCTCCCGGCGGGGTTCCTTCCGGATGCTGGTCATGCCATTCCCACGATGGCACACCTGGGCACCGGCCCTAAATTAAGATTGTTTTATCCGTTTCTTTGCGGATAGGCTGGTGCGGAGGTTAGTGGAACATGCGCCGGATGCTCCAGGTCTTTGCCCTGCTGCTGACGATCCTGGCCGGATCGTTGCCGGGGCTGAGCCTGCCCGGGCCCGCCCGGCCGGAACCCTGCCGGTGCGGCATGCCCATGGACACCTGCCCCATGAAGATGCCCGTGCGGGCCCCGAGCCCCGGCAACCCCTGCAATGCGGGCGCCACCGCGCCGGGCTTCATCCTCGCCGCCCCGGTCCGCCTGGCCCAGGCACCCCGGGCCGAGCTGAGCCGGGAACCCTCGCCCTTCCCCCGGGCCACCTTCGTCTCCGCCGTCCAGCTGCTGGCGGCCGGCCCCTCGGTGCTGCCCCGCCCCGGCCCCGTGCCACCCGTCCAGCCCTGTCCGAGCCTGGCCATGCTGTCGGTGTTCCGGATCTGAAACCAGCCGTCTACTTGAGTTAAGTAGTATGGTTTGTTTCTTTTCCAGCACCGGAGTCGTCCATGCGCATTTTCCTGTACCTGGCCGCCGGCCTCATCCCCTTGGCGGGATGGGCCCAGACCCAGCTTCCCCCCGCCCCCGCCCCGGCCGCCCCCCCCGGCGCAAAACCCGTCCTCCTGGCCCTGATCCGCGACCCCCACGCCCGGAACCCCGCCCTGGCCCCAGCCACG
>Ga0181534_10001367_pt1 | contig 15921 bp, 12 predicted proteins | sample PEATcosm2014_Bin_37_FD_119758 | JGI IMG/M metagenome (GOLD analysis project Ga0181534, IMG submission 119758) | Peatland microbial communities from MTU Mesocosm Facility, Houghton, MI, USA - PEATcosm2014_Bin17_10_metaG | ecosystem: Environmental > Terrestrial > Soil > Wetlands > Peat | place... | reverse complement strand
TACTCGCCGGGCCTCGAAGCGGCCTCCTGGCTGCCCTTTCTCATCAAGGCGGCCCAGCACCCAGGCGCCCGATTGCCCTCGGCTCAAGCCTGCACCGTTCCCAGTCGGGACTTCAGGAGACCGTAAGCGTCTGAGAATCACCGGAGCGCCCCAGCGCTCAAGGCCGGTCCGGGCGATTGGAGGTTTTATGAATAGCGGCTTCCAGTCAGGCGACTTGTCCCACCAGAGGATCGGCAGATTGTTGTCAGGGACGGCGTGCTGGAAGGCATATGTGAGTTCGAGTCCGCCGTAACCGCGCCGGTCGCATGACGCGAGGGGGATTCCGCGGTTCTCCAAAAGCTCGTAATAAAAGGACTCAGCAGCACTAGCGTTGTTGGTCCCGTCGTCGAAACAACCGGCGCTCGGGTCGAAGATCTCGTTCTTTTCGTCAAGGAACTCCACGGGTCGGATCTTGAGCAGGGGCACGGCGGAGTTCAGAGCGGCGATGCCCTTTTTGTGGGCGGCCAGCGGGCAATATGCGACGTATGAGGATGTAATCACCGAGAGCAAGTTTTCGCTGTCGACCAGTTGCTTGAATTGGTCGCCGGTGCCCAGCAAGTCATCGATAAAAACAAACACACCAACCCCCCTGCTAAGGCAGGCAGAGATACAGGCGGGCTCGATTATCCATCTCTCGTCGATCTGAAGGTGCCGTTTTAGGTGGCGGAGTAGCGTCGGTGAGCTTTTGGAGGGGGGATCGCTCGACTTCGTGGCTGACACGAGGCGCAGCCCAGGCTCGGCAGGGAACTCGGCCCGCTTCAGCTTTTGGTGTGCGTCGACGAGGGCACCTGAGTGTCCCGGTTCGAGCCGTGCGAGGTCCGGGATAACACGCAGAAACAGATGACGGAACAGGGAGATGGTCTGCTTCTCAGAGCGAAATATCAGGGCATCGAGCACGCACGCTGCAAAGTACCTCTCCTCGTCGGTCCGAAAATTGGTCAACCATGCCCGCAGCAGATTCTTGTCGAGCCCCTCCCAAATGCCACAGTTGATGAAACCATGGCAACGGTCGACGATGTCTTCGTAGTAAAGATGGCCATCGAGCGGCACATGAAACCGTCCGTCCGGGTTGGGCACCGATGCCATTATGCTCTTTTTGTACCAACTATCGTAGCGCGAACGAGCGGTCAGCGGTAAAATCCGAAGCGGCCGCCCGCCTCTTGCCGGTCGGCCGGCAGGCCAGCCTGCGAGCTGGCTCGGTTTGGTCTGGCTCGAATTTCGCCGGCTTCCTTACAGTGCACGGTCGTTGCTCGGGTGTCGGGCCTTTGAAAGCTGATCCCCTGGAACGCCGCGCGCGGAAGGCACTTGGCTGCTTTGTCCCCTACGGTGAGAAGTGCCAATCCGGGATCAGTCCCCACAAGTCGGCTTGTAACGCGGCGCGTCCACCCGCGTTCGGACGATCTCACTCAGAGCCGAATCGGTAATCGCCGGAGCCGGTACCCCTGGTCCTCGACGATGACGATCACGCCGCTTGTCAGTTCGCTCGCGCAGTCGCTGATCACGCGAAACAACCGCGGGTTCACGGCGGCGGGCGTCTGATTTCGCAGACGAAAAATGATGACGCTGGGCGCTTCCGCGCGCGATACGGCGAGAATGTCTCCGAAATCCAGATCGAACGTGAGCACAACCCTTTGCTCTTGGGCGGCTTTCGCCACGATATCAGGATCGGGAAGCCGAATCAGCCCTTCGTCGCGGAGATGCATCGCGTCGTGAGCGGCCGCACGCAGGGCGCGCACGGTCGTGACGGACACGCCCATGTCGGCCAGAAATCTCACGCAGCGGGGCTCTTGAAAAACCCAATCTCTTCGTTGGCCAGCGCGGAGGCGTATTGCAGCGCCTGGCGCATGTCTTCGGCCTCAAGTTCAGGATACTCGCGGACAATATCCTCTGTGGACATCCCGTTCGCCACGAGATTGACCACAAGCGATACGGTCATCCGCATCCCGCGAATGCAGGCCCGCCCTCCCATCACGGTGGGGTCAAACGTGATCCGATCGAACATAGGGTTAGTCTACCAGTCCGAGGAGCGGTCCGAAAGCCAATGCGAGCGCCTGGGGGCTCTTTCAACACGGCCATGCGCGATTGAAGCAGTTGCAAAAGGAACGGAAGGCCCAGGCCCAAAAAGCGGCCCAACAAAAGCCGGCCTCCGAGCCCGCGCCAGAGCCGCAACTGAACGGAGCGTCGCCCGAAGAGACCAAAGAGCATCCAGCCTACAGCGCCCTCGCCGCCACCGATAGCCGTTAGCAATCTGCCCCCTGGTCTTTGACAACCTGGTCGCCCGTCAAAACGGGTACACAACTGTCCCCAAACTATCCCCCAAGACGCTCCGTAATAGCCCTCTCCGAAGCCCCGCGCCTCCACCAACCCACCACCCCCTCTCAATCCAACAACTTGGGGTTCGATTGCTCTTGGAGTCCTCCTTAATGTCCCGACCATCTCCCATGCAACGCGGTCTGCTGCGCCGCCAGCAGCACGAAGAAGACGCAATTGTACGTGGCGTGCATCAGGGCGGCGGCCTTGGTCGATCCGGTGCGCTGGCGCATCCAGCCGAAGGCTGCGCCCGCGAGAGCGATCAGCAAGCCGTGCCGCCAGGAGTAGCCATATTCCTGCAGATGCATTAGGCCGAAGGTCAACGCCGTCAGCAGGATGCCGGGCGCCACGCCCAGCGAACGCACTAGCAGCGGCTGCAGAAACCCGCGAAACACGATTTCCTCGCATACCGGCGCCAGCGTGGTGCCGATTACCGCGATCATCAGGACGGATGCCGGATCCGAGAGCAGCGATTTCATGGGGCTGTCGATGTCCGGAGTGCGCATCAATACGCTGAATACCATGACGCCGAAGGCCACCATCACGCCGGCGGTCACCACAAACGGGCCGTTTAACTCCACCGGCGCCCAACGCAGCGAGCGCCAGAAGGGCTGGCCGTAGTAGCGGCGAAAAATCATGGCCAAGGTACCGAGCAGGAAGGCGTAGAGCAGAACCTGCGCGGGCATCAGCACATAAATCTGCTTGACGTGCGTGGCGGCGATCAAGGCGGCCGATAGCAGCGACTCCACCACCAATCCCACCAACGCGATCAGGACAAAGCCGAGCAGGTCCAAATAACCCCAAAAGGGATAAATCTCCGGCGCTGGAGCCGTGTACAGCGAGGGTTGCGGAACGGGCGCGAGAGGCGATTCCGGGCTCATGCTTCCATCTCCACCAGGCAGGCAGCCAGCAACGGCACCAGCAACTCATGGTGTCCGGTAAGCGCATATCCCGCCCCGCCCGAGCCGGCGTGCGGCCGCTCCACCACGTTCAGCTTGGGGCGGTAATGCTGCAAGAAATCCAGGTTCACGGTGGTGAATCCGGCCAGCGGATGCCCCAGGTTACGCACCGCCGAGACCGCCTTCAGGAAAACCTCCGGCAGCACCACGGCGGACCCCACGTTCAGATACACGCCGCCATCGTCAAGCGCCGCCACCAGCGAGCACAACAACCGGAAATCGCGATGCGTGGCGCTGCCGATGGCCGCCGCGTCCGCCGCCGGATGCATGTGTGGTGTGTCGGTGCCGATGGCCACGTGCACGGTGACCGGCGTCGCCGCGCGCCAAGCCTGCAGCACCAGGCTGGCGGGCGCATAGGCCGGATCGGCGATCTCGTCGAGCCGCCGCCCCAGCGCTTCCCCCATGCCCAGCGCGTCGCGCGCGCCCGCCGAAATGGCCACATTCATCTCCCGTCCGGTTTCCTCGGCCGCGCCGAAGCGCCCGTCGGGCAGCACCGCTTCCACATCCTCGCTGGTGTGGCCCGCGAGCGCGATTTCAAAATCGTGAATCGCCGCCGCCCCGTTCATGGCGAACGCGGTGGCATAGCCGCGCCCCATCAAGTCGATCAGCACGGGCGCCAGGCCGCACTTGATCACGTGCCCGCCCAGCCCCCAAATGATGGCCCGCCGCCGGACGCGCGCCGCCGCGATGGCCGCCACTACTGCCCGCAGCGAATCCCCCGCCAGGATATGCGGCAGAGAGTCCAGCCACGCCGCGACGCCCGCGCCTTTGCGGTAGGGTGATGCAAAGTCCGATACACGGACTTTACCGCCGCGGGCTTGCAGGGGGATGGTTTTCAAGTGGGAAAGATCCATGGGATGGATGGGGTATTTGGTCATTGTCAGCGCCCGATGGGGGCGGCCTGAGAGGCCGCCGCAGGCTGGGAGCCTGCCCCACTTATCACCTTTCGCAGAGCTTCCGCCGTGTAGCTCTTTTTCGAGCGCGCCACCTGCTCCGGCGTCCCCGCCGCCACCAGCCGCCCGCCGTATTCGCCGCCATCCGGTCCCAGATCGATAATCCAATCCGCGGTCTTGATCACGTCCAGGTTGTGTTCGATCACCACCACCGTATTGCCCAGGTCCACCAGCCGCTGCAACACATCCAGCAGCTTGCGCACATCGTCGAAATGCAATCCCGTGGTCGGTTCGTCGAGCACATAGAACGTGCGCCCGGTCTGCCGCCGGCTCAACTCCTTCGCCAGCTTGATGCGCTGCGCTTCGCCGCCCGAAAGCGTGGTGGACGATTGGCCCAGATGGATATAACCCAACCCCACGTCGTTCAGCGTCTGCAGCTTCGGCCGGATCATGGGAATGTTCTCCATCAGCGGCAGCGCCTCTTCCACTGTGGCGTCCAACAGGTCCGCGACGGAATGGCCTTTATATTTCACTTGCAGCGTTTCGTGATTGTACCTCCGCCCGCGGCACACATCGCAGGTCACGTACACATCCGGCAGGAAATTCATTTCGATGCGCTTCAGCCCGTCGCCCTGGCACGCCTCGCAGCGCCCGCCTTTCACGTTGAAGCTGAAACGCCCCGGCTTGTAGCCGCGCTCGCGCGACTCCGGCAGCATGGCGTAAAGGTCCCGAATCGGCGTGAACAGGCCGGTATAAGTCGCCGGGTTGGAGCGCGGCGTGCGGCCGATCGGCGATTGATCGATCCGGATCACCTTGTCCACAAATTGCATGCCCTTGATGGCCGTGAATTTGCCTGGATTCTCGCGCGACCGGTAAATCTGCTGCGCCAGCGCGCGGTACAGGATCTCGTTCACCAACGTGGATTTTCCGCTGCCCGATACGCCCGTCACCACCGTGAGCACCCCCAGCGGAATCTCGACATCGATATCTTTCAGGTTATGCTCGGATGCACCCAGGATCGCCAGTTTCTTGCCGTTCGAGGCGCGCCGCGCCGCCGGCACCGGGATCTCCATTGCGCCCGAAAGGTAACGCCCGGTCAGTGATGCGGGATTCTCCGCGATCCCTTGCGGAGTGCCCGCCGCCACCAGTTCACCGCCCAGCCGCCCCGCGCCCGGCCCCAAATCGATCACGTAATCGGCGCGCTCGATGGTCTCGGCATCGTGCTCCACCACCAGCACCGTGTTGCCCATGTCGCGCAAATGCGTGAGCGTATCCAGCAGCCGCCCGTTGTCGCGCGGATGCAGCCCGATGGAAGGCTCGTCCAGCACGTAGAGCACGCCGCGCAGCTTCGACCCGATCTGGGTGGCGAGGCGAATGCGCTGCGATTCGCCGCCGGATAGCGTGGCCGCGGAGCGCTCCAGGCTGAGGTAATCGAGGCCCACGGCCGAAAGAAATTCCAGACGCCGCCGGATTTCGTCCACGATCCGTCCCGCGATTTGCGTCTCGCGCTCGCCGAATTCCCAATTGCGCACCGTCTGCAGCGCGCGCGCGATGGGCATTGCGGTGAACTCCGCGATGGAGAAATTCTTCACCCGCACCGCCAGGCTGGCCGGCCGCAGACGCTTGCCGTGGCACGCCGGACACTCGGCCGGCGACATATATTCGGTCAGCCAGTCGCGATAACCCTCCGTCGACTCTGCGTAGGTCTGCGCCAGAATCTTGAGGATGCCCGGAAATCCGTTGCCCGCAATGCCGCCATCCAGCAGCGCCGTTTGCACCTTCTTCGGGAACTGCTCGAATGGGGTGCCCAGATCGATGCGCAGGGCCTTGGCCGCTTCCGCCAGCCTCTGCCGCATATAAGCCGATCCCGCGCCCGGCCCCAGCCCGCCCTCGAGCAACGGGCGCGAAAAATCCACGATGGCTTTGCCCGGATCGAACGCCCACTTGCTGCCCAGGCCCGTGCATTCTTCGCAGGCTCCGTAGGGGCTGTTGAACGAAAACGAGCGCGGCTCAAGCTGTGGCACGCTGGTGCCGCACTCGGTGCACGCCAGCTTCTGCGAATACAGCCGCTCCTCCCCGTTCACCACCGCGATCAGCACCAGGCCGTTGGCCAGTTTGGTGGCGGTTTCGATGGAAGCCTCCAGGCGTTTCTCGATGCCCGTCTTCACCAGCAGCCGGTCCACCACCACCTCGATGGTATGGTTGCGGCGCTTATCCAGCGGGATATCGTCTTCGAGCGAGCGCAACACGCCATCGATCCGCGCGCGCACGAATCCCTGCCGCGCCAGCTTCTCCAGGTCCTTCTTGTACTCGCCCTTGCGCCCGCGCACCACCGGCGCCAGCACCATGATGCGGTCGTCCGGCCGCAGCGCCAGCACGTGCTGCAGGATCTGTTCGGTGGTCTGGCGCGAGATCGGGTTGCCGCACAGCGGGCAGTGCGGCGTGCCGATGGACGAGTACAGCAGCCGCAGGTAATCGTAAATCTCGGTGATGGTCCCCACGGTCGAACGGGGGCTGCGGCTAGTGGTCTTCTGCTCGATGGAAATCGCGGGGCTGAGCCCTTCGATCGAATCCACGTCCGGCCGCTCCATCTGGTCCAGGAACTGGCGCGCATACGTGGAAAGCGTCTCCACATAACGCCGCTGGCCTTCCGCGTAGATGGTATCGAACGCCAGCGACGATTTGCCGGAGCCGCTCAGCCCGGTGATCACCGTCAGGCTGTGGCGCGGGATCTCCACGTCGATGTTCTTCAAGTTGTGCTGGCGCGCGCCGTGCACCGAGATCCGTTCAAGCATAGTACTTATTCGGGGGAAGAGACGATATTCTATTGTTGCGCGGTTGAGTTGTGCACGCAAATGTAGTATAAAATAGGACGAAGTGCTTCACTGTCCGACTTGTCAGGGAAGGTTGCGTCGCGTCCATCGGAATTTCGCCGAGAAAATGTTGTACGTGGCGATGTATGAGTGCGGCACGTGCCACACGCGCAAGCCGGATCCGCGTTGGTACGCCCTGTACCTTGGCGATTATCCGCGCTGCCCGCGCTGCGGGACCTATCGCCTGACGCGGCTGGCCACGCGCGACAAGATCGATCAGATGCAAAAAGGCCTGGTGAACTGGGCGCAGTTCCTGTGGGGCGCGGACCTGTATCACTGCCGGTACTGCCGCGTACAGTTTTACGATGTGCGCAAACCGGTGGCTCCGGAGGTGCGGGCAACTGCCGGCGCTGTATCGGTGGCCGCGGTGCAGACCAGCCAGGCCGAATAGCTTCGCCTGACCCACCTTAGTGGTGAAACTGCGACCCTTCCACTTTGGGCCGCAACCCCGGCTGCGTGGCGAACCAATCCAGGTGCCGGCGAATGTCCTTCACCAGCATATCCGCCAGATCGCAAGTGAACCCGTTGCGCACCACCACGCGCTGCACGACCATTTCCTGCCGGTTGGCGGGCATGCGGTAGGCGGGCACCTGCCAGCCGCGATCGCGCAGGCGGTCCGCCAGGTCATATAAGGACCAGTGCGTGCCCGCCTTTAACGTCCAGCCAAATACTGGCAGATCAGTGCCGCGGCTGACCAGTTCGAACGGCCCCAGATCGGCGATCTGCCCGGCCAGCCGCACGGCGACATCCTGGCAGGCCTGGTGAATCGCGCGATAACCCGATTTTCCCAGCCGGATCAAGTTGTAGTATTGGGCCACGATCTGGCTGGCGGGGCGCGAGAAGTTGATCGCCAGCGTGGGCATGGTTCCGCCCAGATAGTCGACGTTGAAGATCAAGTCCGGATGAAGGTCGGCGGCCTCGCGCCAGATCACCCAACCGACGCCGGGATACACCAAACCATATTTGTGTCCGGATGTATTAATCGACTTCACGCGCGGCAACTGGAAATCCCAGAGCAGCTCGGGCTGCAGGAAAGGCGCGACAAAAGCGCCGCTCGCACCATCCACGTGGATCGGAATATCCAGGCCGGTCGTCTCCTGCAGCCTGTCGAGGGCGGCGCTCAACGCCGCGACGTTTTCGTAGTCGCCGGTGAATGTGCTCCCGAGCACGGAAATCACCCCGATGGTGTTCTCGTCGCAAGCTTGGGCGGCGCGTTCCGGATCGGTCACGAACTCGCTGCCCTCTAACGGGACGGAGCGCTCTTCGACATCCCAATAGCGGCAGAACTTGTGCCAGCAAACCTGCGTGTTCGTGCCCAAAACCAGGTTCGGCCGATCGGCCGGCTTGCCTGCCTTGCGCATCTTCTCGCGCCACCGCCATTTTAGGGCGAGTCCACCCAGCATGCACGCCTCGCTGGAGCCGATGGTGGAAGTGCCCGCTGTGTTTTCCGGATCGGGAGAGTGCCAAAGTTTGGCCAGCATGTGGACGCAACGCAGCTCGAGCTCCGCGGTCTGCGGGTACTCGTCTTTGTCGATCATGTTCTTGTCGAACGTCTCGGCCATCAGCTTGGTGGCTTCCGGTTCCATCCACGTGCCGCAGAAGGTGGCTAGGTTGAAGCGCGAGCTGCCGTCCATGATCAGCTCGTCGTGGATCAGATGGTAGGCCGTCGACGGAGGCATGCCCTCGTCGGGAACGTCATGCCGGGGAGCCGGTCCCAGCAGCCAATGGCGCGCGTACATGGGCCGCATGACACGCAGGATTTCGTGCTTCGGGTGGTCGTGGTCGTCCATGGATTGGTTATCACTGTACCAGATCGACAGGCTACAATGAATTACAGATCCGTGAAATGACTTTTTGTTTGGGAATCACTGTTGAAGACGGCCTGGTTGGCATCGCCGACACCCGCGTCCTCACGGGCAGCGAGTCCATGGTGGCAAAAAAGGTGGCCTCCTACGAGGGGCCTGGCTTTTCTTTTTTCATTATGACCTCGGGCTTGCGCTCGCTGCGTGACAAGGCCCTGCTCTATTTCGAAGAAGCTTATACAAAGCAGATCGGCGCGCGCGACCGTCTTTTCAAGGTGGTGAACCTGTACGCGGGCCAGATCCGCCGGCTCGCGGAGGAAGAAGGGCCGTCGTTGCGCCAAGCCGACTTCCACTTCAATATCAACTCTCTGATTGGCGGTCAGATGTCGGCCGACTCCGCGCATCAGTTGTTTATGGTTTATCCGGAGGGCAACTGGGTGGAGATCGGGCCCGACACGCCATACCAGATCATCGGCAATTCCGGATTCGGCAAGCCCATCCTGGAACGATCGCTGACTCACCAGGACCCCATTCTGTATGCGTTTAAGCTGGGAATCTTGGCTTTCGACGCCACGCGGCTGTGCGCGGCCAACGTGGATTTCCCCATCGATCTGCTGCTTTACAAAAAGCAGAGCTTCGAACTGATCGAGCACCGGTTCGAGCGCAAGGATCTCGCGCAAATTTCGGACTGGTGGCAGGAGCGCATGCGTTGCGCGGTGAATGAACTGCCCTCGGAGTGGGTCGAGAGGGCTTTCTCACGGCTGGCGGGGAGAAAGCAGCAAGATTAACAGCTACTCCGGCGCCACATCCACTTCTACTTTTAGCTCGTGTCTGGCGCCGCCTAGGAGAACGCCGTAAATGGGACTGACGTCGCTGTAATCGCGTCCCCAAGCCACCGTGATATGGCCGTCGGAAGGCAGGCAATTGTTGGTGGGATCGAAATCCACCCAACCATTCGCGGGGCACCAGGCCGCGCACCAGGCGTGGGAGGCGTCCGCGCCCACTAAACGCGGGCGGCCGGGCGGCGGGAAGGTCCTCAGATAGCCGCTCACGTAACGCGCCGGAAGGCCGAGAGATCGCATGCAGCCGATCTGGAGATGTGCGAAATCCTGGCACACGCCGCGCCGCTTTTCGAAGAAGGTCTGCACCGGCGTGGCGACCTCCGTGGCCTTCTTGTCAAAGCGGAAATCCTGGTGGATTCTGCGGGTGAGATCGAGGACCGCCGCCAGCAGTGGACGTGCCGGCGGAAACGACTCGCGCGCATAAGCGGCGAGTTCCGGACTGGACCGCACGCGCTGGGAATCGAAAACGAACTGCCAGGCGTTCAGGACTTCGCTGGTGGGCTCGGCAGCGTCGCCGGCCAACGACTCCCGCACGGTCTCCCAGGGAGGGGACGCCGAAAAATCCGGCGATCCGACGGGAGTCACTTCCAATCTGGCATTGGCTTCTACGACCAGGGACTCATGAGGCTCGTGCAGGGTGAAGAAGGTCAGAGTGTTGCCGAAGTAGTCGGAATGGGCGGAGGTGACCGCCGGGGCGGGCAGGATGGCCACGTAGCTTTCCCAGCACGACTGTTTCGGCAGATTCCGCGGAGTCAGACGCAGCACATGGTGCGACACCGAGACGGGATCCTGATAATGGTACGTGGTGCGGTGCTGGACGCGATAGATCAAGTGGCCCGCTCCCTTTCCGCATGACTGAAGTAGACATGCGTGATGGCATCCGACAGAGCCGGCAGCGCCGCGCCGGTGGCCGCCAGCAGTTGGTCCAGATGCTCGCGCACGCCGTTCCCGTCGGGCTGGCAGAGCCTGCGGACGTCGGCCCGGAACAGTCTCGCGGCGGCCACTTCCACCGCGCGTCTCTGCTTTGAAACCGGCCATGCAGCGCCCGCGGGCTTGCCGGACAGGTACCGGCAATACTTCAAAAGATCGCGTAGCTGGAAGACGAGCGAGCGCGGATTAGTCTCGTCGTTCATCAGCAGATCGAGCACCGGCGCAGGCTGCAGCACGGTGAAGTAGCGGGAGCGGTAGGTCATGGAACTGTCGCACACCTCCAGCAACATTTCCAGCGTGGACCAAGTTGGCGGGGTAAGCGGCACGATAATGGTGCGGAAGAGATTCACCAATTGGATGGCGCGCTCGATGTGTCTTCCGGCGCCTAGAAAATGCCATCCGGGGCCGCGGGTGATGTTCCCCACTTCGATGCCGCGAAGTGCGGCGAGCGTCCCGATACAACGATCCAGAACGGCCAGGGCTTCGCCGGTGGAGGCGTAGCCCCAAGCCGACGTGTGTGCGGCGCCGAACTGGCTCACGATACGCAGCATGTCGCTCGAAAGGCTGGCCCGCACTTGCGCGGCAGCCCGTGCGGCGCGGCTCAAAACGGCGTTCAGGCTATCGCTGCGCTGTTCCTCAAAAATCAAAGAAAGGATTTCCTGTTCCAGATCCCGCCATTGGTCCAGATGCCCTTGTGGGTCGTCCTCTGAAAGACGCGAGTGAGGCGATGCCAGGCAATCGTACAACTTCATCAGGGAATCCCACTCGGAGGCGCCGGACGTTCCGAACTCGCCGGTAAGCTGGATGAGCATGCAGCGCAGCACGCGGGCCAGGTGCTCGGAGCGTTCGGCGTAACGGCCGAGCCAGAAGAGGTGGTCGGCCGCGCGGCTCGGCAGGTCGGTACCGCGGCCGCGATTCAGTTCCAAGGGCTGGTCAGGGGGAGGTGGCGGGGTGAAGGTGTCCGCCGATTGGCTCGAAAACACCCACGTATCCTTGCTGCCGCCGCCGCGCTGCATGGACACCACCTGCGTGTCGAGCGAAGGGGAGACGCGGGCCAGTCCGCCGGGCATCACCACCCAGGAGTCTCCCGACGCCGCCAGGAAGACGCGCAGAACCACCCGGCGCGGAGTCAGGCCGTCCGGGGACCAGACCGGGACCGTGGAGAGCTCCACGAGTTCCTGCCCGGCGAATTCGTAAGGACGCTCCCGCAGGCGGGCAATCAGCCGCGATCGTTCATCCCCGGTAAGCTTCCCGCCAAAAACCGGCTCCTTACCCAGTCCGGGAAAGGCCGGCTTGACCACCAGGTAGTCCAGGTTGTCGAGCACGTATTGGAGGGGCTCAGGCTGGCCGCACCACCAGGTCGCGACCGAGGGGAGCTGCAGCCGCTCTCCGAACAACAGCCGGCTCAGTCGAGGAAGGAAGGGCATGAAGGCCGGCGATTCAATCAGACCGCTGCCCAACGCGTTGGCGACCACCACGTTGCCCGCGCGCACGGCCTCCACCAGGCCGGCCACACCCAGAAAAGAGTCGGAGCGCAGTTCGATGGGGTCGCAGAACCCGTCGTCCACGCGCCGCAGGATCACGTCGACCGGCTTGAGGCCCTCGAGGGTCTGCAGGAAAACGCGGCTGTCGCGCACTGTGAGATCTTCGCCCTGAACCAGCGTGAAGCCGAGATAGCGGGCCAGGTAGGAGTGCTCGAAGTAGGTTTCGTTGTATGGCCCCGGCGTGAGCAGCACCACCCGCGGATTGTCGCGGCGGGAGGGCGACAGGTGCAGCAGAGTGCCGCGAAACGAGTGGAAAAACGAGGCGAGCCGTTCGACGCTGAACTCGCGGAAGAAATCGGGAAAGGTTTCCGCGAGCACCGTGCGGTTCTCGAGGGCGTATCCCGCGCCGGAAGGCGCCTGGGTGCGGTCCGCGATGACCCACCATTGGCCATCGGGCGAGCGGGCCAGGTCGACGGCGAGCAAGTGCAGGTAAGGATGCACCGGAGCGGGCATGCCGTGACAGGCGCGCCAGAAGCCGGGGTTGGCGAATACCAGCGCCGGCGGGAGATGGCCGCCGCGGAGCAGTTGTTGCGGGCCGTAGATGTCTGCCAGGATGTAGTTCAGCAGGTGCGCGCGCTGGATCAGGCCGGCTTCGAGCCCACTCCACTCCGCGGGCGGGATGAGGAGCGGGATGGAATCCAGATTCCACGGGCGGTCCATGCCGAGCGGATCGCCGTAAACGTTGTAGGTTACGCCGTTTTCGCGGATTCGCTGGCGCGCGATTCTCCAGCGGCGGGCCAGTTCTTCTGCGCCGAGCGCGGACATGGAACCGATGAACCTATCCCAGTGGGGACGCAGAACGCCGGGCGCGGCGGACATCTCGTCGTAGACGCCGGCGGTCTGGCGATAACCGGCGGACAAGATAGGCGCTTCGAGCGTGTCTCCGGAGATGCTCATCGGGGAAATTCAACGGTCGTCGGATGGGCTTAGTTGTTCGTGACGCCGACTGGCTGTAATTTTAGCAGACTCGGACACTAAGGTTTCACGCAAAGGCGCGAGGGCGCGCGAGGGCCAGGGGCATGTCAGACTGGGCATAGCATTACCTTGAGGGCGACTTCAGCGCACGAAGGACAGCCGTTTTGAGCGGCGGCAGATCGTTCTCGGTCGTTCCCCAAACGACCTCGAGGTTTACCCGCTCATAGGCATGGCGCAGCCAGTTGCCGGTTCCGCGGATTTTGTGCCATGGTTGGTCGGGGCAGAGCGCCGTCGCCTGTTCCCCGAGCCTTACGGCGGCTTCGCTGATAACGAGGAGCTTCCGCTCTACAGCGGCAATGGTCTTCGCATCCTCTTGAAATGCATCGAAATCCATGCCTGAAATGAATTCCTCAATCATCTCGATTGCCGCCAAGATGTCGCGAAGCGAAATGCTGGATTCTCTAAAAGGCAACGACTGCTTCCCGCTCCGCGCGAAGGCGCACCGGCTCCTTAAGCATGTGCCGGTCCGACAGATCGACACGATTTTCCAATATTTCGCCGAGGCGCACTTCCAGTCCGGCCATGTCGAACAGGGTCAGTCCTCGCGCGCGATCGAATTCGCCCATCAGGTCGATGTCCGATTGCGCGGTGGCGTCCCCGCGCGCGACCGAGCCGAACAAGGATAGCCGCACGATACCGGCAGCCTTAAGCTCCGGTTCATGCTGACGAAGTTTGGCTATGACTGTGGACTTGTCCATTCCGCAATCCTTGCCTATATTCTCTCGCATCCCGGCAGCCCTTGTTGGGAGCGGCTTCTGGAGAACCCGCGCAGGTCTGGAGACCTGCCCCACGTTAACGCCGCAAATCCAGCGTCAGCGGAAATTCCGGATTGCGCTCTTCCGGCGGCACGGCCATTGGACCGGGGGTGTGGCCGGTCGCCCGAAAGCGGGCCAGGCGGCGGCTCTCCGCCTCATTGGCGTTGACCGGAAACTGCTCATTGGCGCGCCCGCCCGGATGCGTCACATGATACGTGCAGCCGCCCACCGAGCGGCCCGACCAGGTGTCCACGATATCGAACACCAGGGGCGTATGCACCGGGATGTTGGGGTGAAGGCACGAGGGGGGCTGCCACGCGCGATAACGCACCGCCCCTACGGATTCGCCCCTTTCGCCGCTAGGGTGCAGCGGCACGCGGCGGCCGTTGCATGCCACCACGAAGCGCTCGCCGGTCATGCCGGATACCTTCACCTGCAGGCGCTCCAGTGAGGAGTCCACATTGCGCACGGTGCCGCTGCCGGAGGCCTCTTCGCCCAGCACGTGCCAGGGTTCCAGCGCATGCCGCAGTTCCAGCCGCACGCCGCCCGCGGTGACCGAACCGATCAGCGGAAATCGAAACTCGAAGTGGGGGGCAAACCATTCCGACCGAAACTCGTAACCGGCTTCGCGCAGGTCCGCCATGACATCCTCCCAGTCGAGTTGCACAAAGTGAGGCAGCATGAAACGGTCGTGCAGCGTGGTCCCCCACCACACGAGTTTGCGGCGGTAGGGAGTTTCCCAAAAGTTGGCTGCCAGCGCGCGCACCAGCAATTGCTGGGTGAGACTCATTTGCGCGTGCGGCGGCATCTCGAAGGCGCGCAGCTCCACCAGGCCCAGCCGCGATCCGGCGGCGTCGGGCGAATAGAGCTTGTCGATGCAGAACTCGGCGCGATGCGTGTTGCCCGCCAGATCCGTCAGCAGGTGCCGGAAGACGCGATCGGCCAGCCACAGCGGGCCCGGCGGAGTGTCTTTGTCGGGAATCTGGTCGAAGGCGATCTCCAGTTCGTAAATGGAATCGGTGCGCGCCTCGTCCACGCGCGGATGCTGGCTGGTGGGGCCGATGAACAATCCGGATAGCAGATACGACAACGACGGGTGATTGTGCCAGTAACCGATCAGGCTGCGCAACAGATCGGGACGGCGCAGGAAGGGGCTGTCCTCCGGCGTGGGGCCGCCGATGACCACGTGGTTGCCGCCGCCGGTGCCCGAGTGCTGCCCGTCCAACATGAATTTCTCCGTGCCCAGGCGGCACTGGCGCGCGAGATCGTAGAGTGCGATAGTGTTGGCGGAAAGCTCGTCCCAGGATGCCGCCGGTTGGATGTTGACTTCGATCACACCCGGATCGGGCGTCACTTTCAGCACGGCGACGCGCGGATCGGAGGGCGGCGCGTAGCCTTCCAGCATCACCGGCATTTTAAGATAAGCAGCGGTATCTTCGATGGCGGCGACCAGATCCAGATAGTCCGCGAGATACTCGACCGGCGGCATGAAAACGAACAGCTTTCCCTGGCGCGGTTCCACGCACAAGGCGGGGCGGGAGATCCAGGCGGCGGATTCGCCTTTCTTGGGGAACGCTTCCTCACGGTCGCGGCTCGGTAAGCGGGCGGCGGCGGGCGGATCCTCGAAAAGGTGAGGTTTGCGTTCCGGTCTTAATGGAAGGCGCGCGCGTTTTTCAAATGGATCCGGGTCATAAGCATACATGGCGTCTTCCGGCTTCGTCCACGGAAGAGACTCGAGCGGCAGGCGGTATCCCATGGACGAATCGCCAGGCACCAGGAACATTTGTTTCGTGGCCAGGAACCAGGGCTGGCTGGTCCAGCTCGGCTCGCCGGTACGGGCCGGAATGCGCCGCAGCGGCAGCACGTAACCGACGGGCTGGTCGAGGCCCTGTTCGAAAATGCGCGCCACGCGCACGCGCTCGATCGGATCGGCGAGCTTCGAATCGAGCGGATCCACGTTCACCGGCAGCTTGCGTTCCTTCCACAGATAATAGAAGAC
>Ga0181534_10001366_pt1 | contig 15921 bp, 14 predicted proteins | sample PEATcosm2014_Bin_37_FD_119758 | JGI IMG/M metagenome (GOLD analysis project Ga0181534, IMG submission 119758) | Peatland microbial communities from MTU Mesocosm Facility, Houghton, MI, USA - PEATcosm2014_Bin17_10_metaG | ecosystem: Environmental > Terrestrial > Soil > Wetlands > Peat | place... | reverse complement strand
TGTTTTTGCAGATTCAAAGAAAACGGGCGCGTAGAAAGAGCCTGTAGAAGACAATTCTAAACGCCCGCGAGAGGAACTACTTTTCTCTGGATGAAGTCCAGCGGAGACTGGCGCTGTATGTCGGCTTGTAGTACTCGCGCTGCGTCATATACTGCGGGCTGCCGTTGTAGAAGCCGAAGACCTCGTTGTTCATGTTCAGCCCATCCACCGTCAGCTTGAGTCCGCGATAGAGACGAGCGCTCATCTGCGTGTCGATCTGCATGTGCGGATAGAAGTAGTTATCGCCGAATGGCCCCTTGGGCGGACCGGGAGTATTAAGTGCCGGGTCGGGAGCATTATTGAAGTACTGGTAGGCGTTGTCATTGGCGCCGTTGTAACTTACGGCGAAGTGAACTTGATAACGCCCGCGCTCGTAGAAGGGTTCGATATTGAATGAGTGTTTGGCTTGACCAATCAGCGGCGGCGCGTCGGTGCGGTTGGGAATATTGTTGGTGTGTGATTGCGTATAGGCATAGTTGGCGTGAGCGCCCAAGCCGGCAAAAGATGCGGGAAGATTTGTGAACCTCTGCTCCCATGCAAATTCAAGGCCTGAGACACTTGCGCTTGCTGCGTTCAGGTTCTGCTGTGCAACATCTGGATAGCCGTCACCATCCGGGTCAGAGGACGCGGTTTCATAGGGCACATAGGCTGTGACAATTGGATCTGTCAACTGTTTGTAGAAGTACCCGGCCTGAATAAGCCCAAAAGGTTTTAATTGCTGCTCCAGCAACAGGTCGTAGTTGTTGGCGTGGGTGGGCATTTCTTTGGGATTACCAATCGAGTACCGTGGAATTGTTCCCGGTCCGTTATCTAAGAAGTAGGGAATCAGGTCGAATTGGTTGGGCCGCGAAATGCCGCGCGCATACACGGCGCGGATTGCCGTCAGGGGGGTGGCCTGCCAGCGGCCCTGAATGCTGGGTAGCGGATCAATGTAAGACCCGCTGCCCGTCGTGGGGGTGGTCCCGGTCCAGTTTCCGTTTACATCGGCAGTTGTGATGTATCCGAGCGTTCTCTCTTGCGTCCCTTCGAGGCGAAGTCCTGTTTGCAGCCGGAAATGATCCCAATTGATAGTGTTCATGATGTAGCCCGCGGAGACACGTTCAATCATGTTGAAGTTGTTTGGGTCAGATCCGAGATGCGTGTCACTCTCGTCCAGCGAGAACAGACCTTGATTCGCATTAAAGTATGCAGTCTCCTTGTAGTAGTCGGTGAACGGCCCATTGTGGTAGCTGCCATCGTAATATTTGGGGTCTGCGAATCCGCTCTGGAACTGATCCGCCGTTGCTGAGCCACTGTAATCGAATGTCGGCGTGTATGCGTACTGGTATTTATGCGCGTTGCGGAACTCGCCGCCGAATTCCAGAGTTGCCGAGTGTTTTCCCGCGTGATAGTTCAACCCCATGCTGCCCCATTCCTGCAGGTTGAGTTGAACCGTCTGGCCGGTGGTAGTGATGAACTGATTCATCGTGTAATTACCGAGACCGTAGATTGGCGAGGTCGCTACCATGCAGACCGAGGACCACTGTGGGCGATAGATGCTGATTGGGGTTCCGATGTAATTGCAATTGTCCGCGCCGAACGTCTTCAGCGCTTTATTGGCCGACCAGGAGATTTCAGGATTGCCGCCAGAATTGAGTTCGCGGGAGCGCGAAACGGAAGAGCCCCAGGTGACCCAAGCGCTGTTGAAGATATGGTTTCCGCCCAGCGAAAAGCTGCCGATTGCGAAATCTGGCCGGCGAGTCGATTCGTAAAATTTTGGCTTGTCATTGGTGTTGATCTCGTAATACCACTTGTCGCCCCAGTCTTTGAAATCCGAGAGGAGAAAATGCGCGTTAAGGCTGGAGTGATCGTTGACTTTGTAATCTGCACCCATCGTTCCGCCCCAGCGCAGGCGCTGATAACGGTATTCGCGCAGCGTTGCTCCATCGTAGTATGGAGTAGCCGTGCCATCCGGATTCACATCGGGGGCTGGTTCAATATCGTTGATGCCGCGACCATTGTAATCATATCCGGCTCCTATAATGACGCCCCAGCGCTTGGTTGCTCCGAAGCGCTGGCCAAGAGTGGTATCTACTTTTCCCACATAACGGCCATTTTCAATGGGCGTATAACCCAGTTTAGTGCCAAGAGTAAATGTTGGCGCTTCGCCCGCCATCTTGGTAACCAGATTGACCGATCCTCCGATGCCGTCGGCATCTTGATTGGCCGAGAGGGTCTTGTTCAGCTCAATCGTCTGAATCATGTCGGAAGGAATCGTGGCGAGATTGATTTGGCGAACATTCGACTCCGGCGAAGGAACCGTCACGCCGTCAATGGTGAGGTTGGTGAGGCGCGGGTCCAGTCCGCGCACCTGGATATAGACACCCTCGCCTTCATCGCGTTGCAGCGTGACACCCGGCATGCGTCCAATGGCGTCCGCCACATTGGCGTTGGGGAGTGAGAGAATCTCCGTTTCGGGCATAACCTGCAGGATATTGGCGGAAGTAATGACCTCATTGATGGCCTGCACTTCATCCTGCCCGTTGCCCGCGGACACGACTACGTTTTCGTTGCCTGAGGCGACGGTAAGTGCAATTTCCTCATGCGCCGTTTGCCCCGCAGTGATTGTGAAGGTCTTTGACGTTGCGGCAAACCCAACGCTTGTAACCTTCACGGTGTAAGTACCTGCAGACACGTCCGAGAGGATGAATTCGCCAAGGTTGTTGGTGACGGCTGATAAGCCGGATGGAGAAATTTGCACAGCGGCATTCTGCACGACCGCGCCGGAAGAGTCGGTCACACGGCCTGAAATCGCTCCTTTACCGGCCGCGACAACTCTTGTGGTCTGGCTGAATCCGCACTGCGCGACTATCAAAAGCGGAGCAAAGAAGAAAAACAAGCGTCTCATAATGGTCTCCTCGCACCGCCAGATACGAATCCGAAGAGCGATTCATTGATCCCAGCCAGCGCTAGGTTGAACTTTAGATAGTCATGTTAAAGACTTGTTAACAGAGCGGTGAATATTTCCTAAGGTTGCCAATGAGCGCCTTGATTGTGAATGTGCGGTGAATTTGGCGTGTGGCCTCACGCGCGAAGGAGAAATCCCTTTAGGCTGAAGAGTACGGAACAAAATGCGAATCCTGATTATTGAAGACGAAACGCGCATGTTAGAGCTGCTGCGCAAGGGTCTCTATGAGTGTGGGTATACCGTAATGACGGCAGCCGATGGCGTTACGGGACTCGAGATCGCTACTGCGTTCGAATTCGATGCGGTTGTTTTAGATATAGGATTGCCAAAGCTGGATGGTTACGGAGTGATGCAGGCGCTACGAAGCCGCCAGTGCCAGACGCCGGTGTTAATGCTGACTGCGCGCGATGCAGAAGATGAGATCATTCGTGGACTCGACACCGGTGCAGATGATTACCTGACAAAGCCATTTTCCTTTGCTGAACTTATTGCTCGGTTGCAGTCGATTACCAGGCCTCGCCGCGCAGAGTTGCACGGAGTGGTTGAAGCTGGGTCGGTGATTCTTGATCCGATACGTCACGCAGTCCGGCGCGGCGAGCAGAGCATTGATCTGACGCGGCAGGAATTTATTCTGCTCAACTGCCTTATGCGCAGTGCTGGACGGTGTGTGACGCGCCAGGCGTTGACAGAATGCGTGTGGAGCGACAGCCATGCAGTTGGTTCAACCGCTCTCGACGTGCTGGTGAATGCACTGCGGACGAAGATCGACTCACCTTTCCGGCATAAGCTGATCGGCACGGTGCGCGGCTCCGGATATATCTTCAAGCCGGAGCCTACTGCGTGAAAGGAAATGCATGAGGTCATTGCCCATTCGGATCCGCTTGACGCTCTGGTACTTTGTCATGTTCGCCTCGGCTGCGGTGCTGCTGAGTGTTGCGAGTTTGTGGATGCTTGAGCGCAGCCTGGACGCAACCGAGTACCACGACATGCAAGAACGCGCGGAGGATGTGCAAGAGGTGCTGCTGCACGATAGCCCGGACAAAAGCGTCCAGCAGTTGAATGATGAATTCATGGCTATCTATGCCTTCAAAGACGACGGCAAGTACCTGCAAGTGCGCGATGCGCAGGGCAATTGGATCTTTCGCTCCAGGCGGATGATCGCCGAGAATCCCGATCTACCAGCTCCAGATCGCCTGCCAAAGTCGGGCCAAATTGCCGAGTTCCACCAGGGAACGCGCTATGTGCGCGTTCTCGCCTATCCGATAACGGTGAATGGCAGACAGTACTCGGTGCAAACAGGCATTGCCCTGAACAAATCCATGGTGTTATTGCAAAGCTTCCGTACCAACCTGCTCTGGTTGACCCCGCTGGTCATTCTGCTCGCAGCCGCGGGAGGTCACTTCATGAGCCGTAAGGCTCTCCGGCCCGTGGCGGCTCTGGCGGCGCAGGCGCGGCGCATCAATGATCGCAACCTCGATATCCGCCTGCCGGTTCCGAGGGTTCACGACGAGATTTCAGATTTATCTCTCACACTGAATCAGATGCTGGAGCGCATCGATCATGCCTTTGCCAGTGTGCGCACCTTTACCGGCAACGCCTCCCATGAGTTGCGCACACCGATCTCGATTCTGCGCATGGAGATTGAGGTTGCGCTGCTTCGTCCGCGCGATGGCGATGAGTACCGCGCGGTTCTCGCTCGCCTGTATGAAGAGACTGTGCGCATGACCACCCTGGTGGAAAACCTTCTCTCACTGGCGCGGGCCGATGGCGGCGCAGAGACCATAACAGTGACACCAGTTTCGGTTGATCTTCTCATCCATCAGCTTTCCGAAACCTGGAAAACAGGCATGAATCAGGCTCTTCTCAACTTCAGCGTGGATGTGCCGGAAGAGAATCTAACTGTCTTTGGAGACTCGCATGGAATTACGCGCCTGCTCTCCATCCTGCTCGAGAATGCAAGCAAGTACACACCGCCCGGCGGAACGGTAAAGATCAGCGCTGTAGGCGATCGTACGCGCGTCAACTTCTCGGTGAGTGACTCTGGGATAGGGATTGCCCCCGAGCACCGGCTGCGAATTTTTGACCGCTTCTATCGCGCGACGCAGGTGGATAATACTGTTCCGGCAGGCTCTGGCCTGGGTCTTGCCCTCGCCAAATGGATCGCTGACCGCCACGGTACGGAACTCTGTGTTGAGAGTGAGCCTCAACGCGGAAGCTGCTTTTCATTCTCGCTGGAGCGGGCAGATGTTGTTGTCACTTCCCCCGACTCACTCAGTATGTCAGCGGCATCATCATAGAGAATGCAAGACAGCGGATGAACCCCTCTGTGCTATTGTGACCGTAAACCGCTTCAGCGATTGCTCTCTCCGCATTGGCATTAAAACAGTCAAACCGTCGCGTCCTGCAGGACGCGACGGTTTGAGTAGAGAACATCAAGGCACATCAACTCTGGTTTGCCGAGATCTAACTTCGGTGAGTTGATTACATTTTCAGTACAACAGCACACCCAAACCATGCGCTTAGGCGGCTATTTCCTCACCGGGTCCCACGAACTGATCTTTGTCCATGGGGTGAAGAAATAGCCGCCTTCCTGCTTTACGGAATGTTGATAGTTGTGACGCTGTACGCGGGTAATGTTAGCGTCAGCGTTGAACCGCTCACGGCCTGCGTTCCAATTGACACCGGAGTAACCGGAGCCGACGGGCTTTGCGTCGCAGCTGTTGTCGCTGTCATCTGGTACAAGCTGGCCGTACCCGAAAGAGTCATGCCGGTAATGGCCACTACCTGCGAGGTATTCGCGCGATTGACGGCCACCATGACCACACGGCCCGGGGTTGTGGTGTCGTTGCTGACGTAAACCGTCACCGCGCCGGGGTTGCTCGATGTTGTTTGCACTAATTGATTGCCGAAGTTCGAACCTGCGCCATCGTAGTTGCGATAGGCGCGGAAGCCCGCGAGTTCATAATCGTAGGTTCCGCTCGGAGGCCACATCATGGCAGCGAACATTCCGTTGCTGGCATAAACGCCCAGCTGGTCCGCCTGTGCGACAGTGCCGGCAATGTTGTTGAATCCTCCTGTCTCGTACTCACTGATGGAGAGCTTGATTGAGGGGAATTCTGCATTGATTTTTGCCTGCAACCTGGGCAGGAACTCAAGTGGCGCGCCACCCAGCACGGAGTTCGGCCAGGGATTGCTGTTGCCGGGATCGGTAAACGTCGGATCCCAGAGGTTGCGCGGAGCCTGCACAATCAGCTGCATATCGGCATCCGACAAGGTCGAGGCGGTCAAGCTGGTTACACGGGTGCTGCCCGCGTCGTAGTCTTCTGGATACCAGTGGAAGTCATAAACATCGACCAGCGGCTTTCCGAAGGTTGCAGATGCGGTGGCCAGCGCCTGGAAGTACATGTCAGGGAACCAATTCTCGCCGGTTGGGGTGGTGTTTGTGATTCCCCCTTGAAAGTTGTACACGCCAAGGAAACCGTAATGCGACGGTCCAAAGATAATCATGTTCGGGAACTGAGTCTTCAGAGCCTCGGTCATTGTCAGAGTCTTGGCAATATAGGCGGCGGGTGTAATTTCCGTCGGACCCTGTACTTCAAGATGTGTTGAGTTCCAAAGATCCGGCTCGTTGTCGAGATCCACAAAAGCCGGTGTGGACGTGGTGCCGCTGAATAGCTCCTTGGTGGTGGAGAGCTGATTCATGGCCCATACGAACTCGTCCGAGAAGACATTGCCAGTCTCCTCGCCACTGACCACAACAACGGGCGGCGTAGTCGTAAAGGGAGCGGAACTGACTGTGCTCTTCTGATCGACTATTGCCTGGAACCTTGCAAGATCCGGTGCATTGGCGGTGGGGACGGGACCGGACTCATCTGCGGATACCAGTCCTTGCATTGGCACCGTGAAGAGGGTGGCTTGTCCCGCTGCAATGTTGGCATTGATCGACGGATACACTGCAAACCCTGGAATAGTACTGGAGCTCAGGAAATTGTCGCTCTCGTACTCAAAGTCGCTGCCCGCGTTGGAGGCGTTCGTTGTCCAGTTATAAGCTGTCCAACGATTGCCGCCCATGCGGAAGACGGTGACTGCCGGCACATTGGGAATCGATGCATTGGTGTTTCCGTCGATTCCATAGATGTACGGCGAAATCGCCTGGGTTTGCGCGGGGTTGACGATGACCGTCACATTCGGCGCGACGGCGCCTGGTTCATCGAAGACTTGATTTGAGTTGGCGCTGGCGCCGGCCGAGTTCACCGCCGCGACCACATAGTAATAGATGGTTCCGTTGGTCAAGCCGGTATCCGTGAAGCTGGTGGTTGCCGGCATACCGACGGTCGTGTACGGCCCGCCGTTCGTTGTTGACCGCTTAACTTGGTACGTCGTCGCAGTCAGGCTTCCTGTCCAAGTAAGCGTGATCGTTTGATTGCCGGATGCCGCGGTCAACCCGGTCGGAGCCAGCGGAGCATCGCCGCTCAGCGGAGCGCAGAGGCTTCCATTCACCGCAAAGGCTGTCGGAACAGCATTGCCGCCAACCAAGGCACCGTTGAAGCCAATGTTGGTTATGCTTCCGCCCGCCGCAACCGCGCCATTGTAGCTTTCGTTGATCACAGTGACCAGCGCGCCGGTCTGGGTTTCAACGCCGTTCCAGAGAGACGAAATCGTCTGTCCGTTGGCGAAGATCCACTGCAGCGACCAGCTGGTCCAGGCAGTAGTGCCCGTGTTATTGAGAGCGATTGTCGCGCCGAATGCGGTTGAGCTTTGCGGTGTAATCGTGTACGTCACAGAGCATCCGAATCCGGGCGTTGTCGTGGATGTGACGGTCAGCGAGATTGTAGTGCTGGCGGTCAGAGTACCCGATGTTCCGGTGATGGTCACGGTCGAAGTTCCCGCAGTGGCCGTGCTGCTGGCGGTGAAGGTGATCACGCTGGTGGAAGTTGTCGGGTTGGTGGCGATCGCGGCAGTTACGCCCGCTGGCAAACCGGTTGCCGCCAGTGTCACGCTGCCTGCGAATGGACTGACATCGCTGACCGTAACAGTGCTGGCGCCGCTTGCTCCTTGCGCAATCGAGAGCGTTGCAGGCGAAGCCGCCAGCGTAAAGCTGCCGGTTGAAACGGCAGTGACCGTCAGAGCAATCGTTGTTGTAGCGCTCAGCGATCCCGATGTGCCTGTGATCGTCACCGTCGAAGTTCCCGCAGCGGCAGTGCTGCTGGCCGTAAACGTCACCACGCTTGTCGCAGTGGCCGGATTTGTGCCAAAGGCAGCCGTTACGCCTGTCGGCAAGCCGCTGGCGGCAAGTGTCACGCTGCCCGCGAAGGGACTGATGTCGGTGACTGTGATCGTGTCAGTACCGCTGGCTCCCTGAGCAATTGAGAACGTACTCGCTGAGGGCTTCAGTGTAAAGCTGCCGGTAGAAGCGGCATTGACTGTCAGTGCAATCGTCGTTGACGCAGTCAGGCTGCCAGAGGTACCGGTGATGGTCACTGTGGAAGTGCCAATGGTTGCTGCAGAGCTTGCGGCAAATGTAACAACACTGCTTCCGGTAGCGGGGTTGGTGCCGAAGGTAGCAGTAACTCCGCTCGGCAAGCCGGTCGCGGCCAGCGTCACGCTGCCTGCGAAGGGACTCACATCCGTCACCGTGATGGTGTCAGTGGCGCTGCCGCCCTGTGTAACGGCCAGGGTGGCAGCCGAGGGCTTCAGCGTGAAGCTGCCAGTCCCAACGCCGCCGCAGGTAACTCCGTTGAGCGCAAACGAAGTCGGGATCGCATTGGTCACATTGTTCCAAGTTCCATTGAATCCCATGCCCGAGTAACTGCCGCCGGCGGGGATGCTGCCGTTATAACTCAGGTTAGTTACAGTCACATTTGCGCCGCTCTGCGTTTCGGTTCCGTTCCATATTTGCGAAACTGTCTGCCCATTGGCGAATGCCCAGGTTAGCGTCCAGTTGGAGATAGCCGTTGTGCCGGTATTTTGGATATTGATGGCTGTGCCGAAGCCGCCTCCCCACTGGCTGGAGATGGTGTAGACGACGTTGCAGGCGGTTTGAGCATGCGCCAATGGTGCAAAAAGCGATAGCAACAGGGCCGCAAGTACGGTAACGTACCCGCTCAATCGACGAACGCATCTGCGCTCGCGGGAGGAATTGAATATCTGTGACATGGTTTCTCCTTGAACATCACATAGACCGCTTACGGCACTCTGTGCGTGAGTGTGTTCGCAATATGATGGCGGTTTGGGTGTCTTCTCCTGCAGACATGAACAATGACACCTTGATCTATGACATGAATGTGTGCTGGCTATCGGCTATGAGATTAAGACGAAGGGAAGAACCAGGTTTCCGCTTCGCACGGGGTGGACGGACACAGACTGATTCGATCCAGGCAAACGGCCGCATCCTGTCTTGGAATGCATTCAAAAGCGCAACGTTTTCAAAAATACGCACAAGCAATGCGGCAATTACCGCATCTCCGGCGGAAACCAGCAAAGCAGCGCCTGCAACAGCGACTCCTTTCCCCGCCAGATTTCTATTCGTTCAACTGCGGCAGGAATAATAAAACGTTTGATCGAAAATAGGGCAGATTACTAATGGACGGATACTTGCACTAAAGTAATAATCTGTGTGCTAATGAACAGATGTGTGCTTTGAGCTTTTCAAGTGCCTAGGCTAGATGTATCGGCGACGCCTAAGGTCAGGTGGGCTGGCCGGAGATCAACATTTGCCCAGCTCACCCGCCCGCCGCTTAAGCCGGAATGGTGAAAGCGTGAACCCAAGCGGGAGAGCTCTCGATTCGGCAACCCCGCGGACCAGTCTCAGAACACTACAACCTGTCTCATAAATAGCACTCTGCAAATTTGCCGACTGTGAGACCCGCATCAAAGCGGGTTGAATGCACTTCGCGAGTCAAAGAATTTGGTTTGTGAGACAGGTTCTAAGCGTGGGCACGTGAGTTTGGATCCGGCTGGGCCTGGCACCGTCACGGCGGGCACAGCGGCCAACTATACCTGGACCTACGACCGCTGGGGAAACCGCACGGCGCAGACTCCGTTGAATGGGGGACAGGCGTTCTCGGCCAGCGTCAACACCGCCAACAACCAGCTTGACGGCTATACGTATGACGCCGCCGGCAACATGACCAACGACGGCACGCATAGTTACACCTACGACGCCGAAGGGAACATTACGGCAGTGGATGGGGGCGCGACGCAGACCAATGTTTACGATGCGCTCAATCATCGGGTGCGCACGGTGGTTCGTTCCGCGGTGACCGAATTTGTATTCAACCAGAACGGACAGCGTGTCTCGACCTGGAAACCGGGCTATTATCAGCTCGCCGGGCAGACATACTGGGGCGCAAAGCCTGTTGAGTTCTACGCGGCGAGCGTGGCGAACTACCAGCATCAGGACTGGCTGGGGACAGAGCGGCTGCGGACGACGTATACTGGCGCGGTGGAAGGCTCCTACCAATCCCTGCCCTACGGCGACGGGCAAACCAGCAGCGGCGCGGACTACGACGCCTATCACTTCGCCGCGCTGGACGCGGACTACGCCAGTGGCACCGATAACGCGCAGTTCCGGCAATATTCGCCGGCGCAGGGCCGCTGGATGAGGCCCGACCCGTATTCGGGCAGCTATGACCCTGGTAATCCGCAGAGCTTTAACCGCTACAGCTATGTGCTCAACAACCCGCTGAGCTACGTTGATCCTAGCGGGCTTTACTGTATGTGGGACGACGGAACGGCCGACGAAGAAGCCCAAGACGGCGGTGACGACTACGCAACATGCATGAGAGACGGTGGTACTTGGATGGACACGACATCCGTCACAGTTGATGGTGGTGACCCCAGCAACCCCGGAATAACGATTGAAAACGGTGAGCAAATTTATCCCATAACGATAAGTGCCCCAAGTAAAGGACTCTTGCACTCTCTCGTCTGTGGAGTCTTTTCCGGTCTTGTGAATGCAGCTGATCCACAAAACTTAAACAGCACAATTGGGGTAGGCATCGGCGGGAACGCAGGTGTGGGTTTTATTCTGGGTGTTGCGGCATCGGCAGGAGTGCAAGTGGTTGCAGACAGCAGCGGGAATTTGGGTGTCGCAATCAATGTTGGGGGGAACCCCGGCTATGGAGTTTTTGGTGTTGGGGCCATGTACGGTGGGCAAGCCTCAGTATCAACTGCCAGCACGATTTACGATTTGCGCGGCGGATCATATGATTTTGGCGCTAGCGGAGGAGCGGGCCCCGCATACGGTGTTGATGTTTCTGGGGGCGACGGCGGCTTTACAGGCACGGTTACGGTCGGTGCCGGTGTTGGAGGAAAGGGATCAGCACTGACAGGTGTCTACACTTTTGTTCCCTCCGCGCTAAGCACCAACTGCCGATAAGGAGAAAACACGTTGAAGAGTTTACCTTTCATACTAGCTTTAGGTCTCATCGTCTCCTGTATCGGGGTTTTTGCCCGGATATACATGGACATTTCGCTGAGTCATGCACATCTGTCGGATTCACAAAAGCGGCGTAATACCGAGTTGAGATACTTTCACCTGATCAAGCAACGCGGAGTACCGGCTTGGCCTCTGGTTGTGGCCATATCCTGCATTCCTCTGGGAATAGTGATTATTTTTGGCGCTATTGTCTGGAACAATCATTTGCGACTGAGATGACAATTGAGGCGTTGCCCCAAGTAAAATTGCGGCGGCGATTTGTGGTGCAATTCCGTCTGGCAGAGTCGTTGGAGTTGGCGCTTCAGGAGGGCCAGGTTTTGGCGGACTAGTCGCTGGAGGAGAAGCCGTGTTGAATTACAATTCGGGTCAGACTAGCGCATTTGGTTATGTGGGATTGCAAGTTGGGTGTTGCAATATCTTGTCAGGTTCGGTCTACACGGGCTTTGCTTATGGTCTCTATAACAACAATTCAAACTATTCAGGCGGTTTTACTTCTATCAGCGGCAGCGGTGGGCCGATCTCCGTCACTGTCTCTCGATCGAGCAACGGAGTTGGTGAACCGATTGGCGTTGCTCCCCTAGGAACCTCGGGCGCTGTTACAACTGTCACAGTTGGAGGAGGAGAGGGTGTGAACACTCAAGCCACTGGCTTTGGATCAGTGACAAACTACTCCAATCCGCTCCAGACCGGACAGTTCACGGGGTTTGGCCTCGACGACTACCTTGCCTATGGTGCAAGACAACTTTGTAAGGCTGCTGGTTACTAAAGGAGTATGCAAGTGGTGGTGAGTACAGTCTTTTTTCTCATTGGCATCGGATGCATGCTTCGTGCCAACCTCCTTTTCCGCGAAATCGTGGTCGAAATCAATCGCTTGATCCCTACGGAACGGGCGATCTCCCTCGCTGGATTTGTACGGTATCGATTTTTCGAGATTCTGGGAGAGTATAGGAGGCTGTATCCAGACGGCAAACTGGTGCTGAGGTTGTCGATTTGGAGTGCAGTCGGATTCGCCTGTTTGTTCGGATCTGTAGGCTACTGGTTCTTTTCGGGGGCGGCGTCGACAGGTTACATTCCGAGAAACCGCTAGCACTCGTTACGGCGGTGGATGGCGGCGTGACGGCGAGTTACGTTTACGATGCGCTCAATCATCGGGTGCGCACGGTGGTTGGTTCCGCGGTGACCGAATTTGTATTCAACCAGAACGGACAGCGTGTCTCGACCTGGAAACCGGGCTATTATCAGCTCGCCGGGCAGACATACTGGGGCGCAAAGCCTGTTGAATTCTACGCGGCGAGCGTGGCGAACTACCAGCACCAGGACTGGCTGGGGACAGAGCGCATGCGGACGACGTATACTGGCGCGGTGGAAGGCTCCTACCAATCCCTGCCCTACGGCGACGGGCAAACCAGCAGTGGCGCGGACTACGACGCCTATCACTTCGCCGCGCTGGACGCGGACTACGCCAGTGGCACCGATAACGCGCAGTTCCGGCAATACTCGCCTGCGCAGGGCCGCTGGATGAGGCCCGACCCGTATTCCGGCAGCTATGATCCTGGCAACCCGCAGAGCTTTAACCGCTATAGCTATGTGCTCAACAATCCGCTGGCAGGCATCGATCCGAGCGGCCTGAACTGTGATGTTGGGCCGGGATGCCCTGCTGCAGGCGACTGCGCCAATGACCCAAATTGCTATGCTGGCGATGTCCCCGGCACCCCTGGCTGGGGCGGTGGTGGTGTGGGAAGTCTCTGGGCCCAGTCGGCACAAGCAGAGACAGATTGGTTGGGGAGTGGGAGCATCCCTTGGTTTCAGATGCAAGGAGGATTCCTGATGTTGCAAATTCCCTCCACTTCTGTATGGACTCCTAATTCGAATTACGATTACGATGACCCTCTTGCCGCCAATGGCACTCTCAGCGAACAAGCGAACTGGATACAGGTAAATGCTGATGGATCAATCACTCAGGGACCGGCTGTTCCGTCGGGAGGGACAGCGCAATGGAATGCCTCAAGTAACGGAGCACAACCACCATACAACCGTGTGGGACCATTTGATCCAAGGTGGAAGCCAAACGGCGGGTATCCTGAACCACCGGGAGCTGAAGAGGCGCGCTGCAAAGGCGTTGAGAAAGCGGCGGAGGGAGCGGATATGGTACTTACTGCCGGCGGAGTGGCTACAGGGGTTACGGCTTTGGTCTCGGGTCCGGTGGCAGTAGCTCCAGCGATATTCACTGCAGGGGCGGGTGTGGCAGATTTGTTCATTCACGGTGTGCATTTCTTTACTTGCCCGTAGCACAGCGCTCGCGTTCATAAGGAGGAACTGATGGCACAATCGATTGAAGGGATGAGCGGAATGACTAACGACGGCACCATGCGCAGGCAGGAGGCGGAGTGGTATCGTCCGATGGTGATTATTTTCCTATTTGTGGCCCTCGGTTGTGATGTCTTTCCCCTGACCTTTGTTTTCCAACATCACGACCTTTCAAAGCGGTTGGTTGCGTTTCTTTTGTTCATAATTATCCCTCTCCTTTGGGTCTGTGTGGTCGTAGGAGACCGCAAGCTTGAAGGGATTCTCGGGGAAAGGGAGGTGGATTTAACAACTCGGCAGGCGATCTTAAATGCAAGTTCAACATTTTCGCTGACGGTTCTTTCTGTGGCTTATTCCACAATTATCGTTACGACCTGCAATCTGTTTACTTGTTGGAAGTGAAGGCGCTTACAGCCTGCGTGTCCATAGCTTCTGAGTGACGAATTGGTCCCTGCAAGTGAACGCCCCAAATAACGGACCACTAAATTGCGCTACGTGGCCTTCAGGAGAACAGCAGCAGTGTATCGAGACAAACAGGAAGGCCCAGAAGTGCTATGCCGTTGCAGATGCAGCTGCCGCAGACGATTACGCAGCCATGGGGACGATGCCGCGAGCACGCACCATTGTTGGTGGCGGAATTATCGGTACACTATTCGGGATAGCTACGAAGTCAAATCCGGTTGGTTGGCTTGCAAGTGTTGCAGTAGCTTTTAAGGACAACATTGGAGGAGCCGTTGTCGGCTCGATTAAATGGGAGAATGCCTATCAAGCGTGCGCTGTGGCCCCCTAAGTACTGCGCCTGCACAACTGGGTTCTATCCCGGGTCTCAGAATTAAGATTCGGGATACCCATTTTCCGAAGAACGACTGCAACACTACACGGGCACAGTACTAGGCTAGGAGGCTAAGTGACAATGCGCGAATCGAGGCAACTTATGAACCGACTATCTTGGGGGGAGGCATTGATGATGGTAGCTGCCCTCATATTGCCTTGGGCAGTAATTGGTGCCATTTTTCGATCGAATGTAAAGCTTGGATTTTACATTGGGTTTTCTGCGGGTACAATTTGCCTGCTGATAGTCAAGCCGAAAAGGATTAGTAAGTGGGCAATTATCGTGTTTTATGGTGCAGTTCTGCTTGTTCAAGCAATTCTGGGACCGAACTTCATTCATTGAGGTGTGTTGTAGCCCCAAATGAAGGGAACAGTTGCAGTGTCCTCGATCCGAACTGCAAGAAGACGGGAAAGGTTGCCACGTATCTATCTTTCCTCGGGTGTGAAAACCTCTCGATAATGGAAACCATTACCGATGAGGAAGATGGTAAAGGCCCAATAGCCTACGGGTTCATAAATGCCGGTGCTGCTGCTGCCATCAAGTACAAGCAGTTCAACCCGATTGGTCTTACGTTTGTTGCGACGGCTGCCATCATGGATTTGAGTGCGGTAGCTAAGGCCAACTCTGTTTGCACAAAGGCAATCTATGGCAATTAATTCCAGCCAATCATCTTTGGGGAACACAATGCAGATTTTCAAGACAACCCGTGGCTATGCACTTGTATTTTCCGCTTACGCATTTATCGCGCTGGCCACTTTGCATAATTTGTTCAGGAAGCCAGGCGCGTCGATCACTCACTCGCCGTTTTCGACGCAGATTCCTGAGATCGTTGGTATGCTATGCTGCGCAATAGTCTTACCGGGACTGCTACGTAAGACCTCGAATACCATTGAAAGAGTGGTTCTGATTCTTACAGAAGTGGTTTGCCTTCTATGGCTGGCGAATGTGCTGCCGAAGGCCGGACTTGATTGGGCTGTGATTCCATATGAACATTATTTTTCCGCAACCCTTGTCTGTGCTTCGGCTCTTTTGGCAGGTGTGCGCTTAGTTGGCGTGGTGCGCCAATGATAAGCCGATCAGCCAGCAAGCCATCTCGTCTGCGGGCGGGTGGCTGGGTGCGCCACCCTTGACCACGAACCCAGCTCAGCTTCAATCCGGTGATCAACCAGATCAACACCACGCCTACACCTATGACGCTGAGGAGAATATCACAGCGGTGGATGGGGGCGCGACGCAGACCAATGTTTACGATGCACTCAATCATCGGGTGCGCACGGTGGTTGGTTCCGGGGTGACCGAATTTGTATTCAACCAGAACGGACAGCGTGTCTCGACCTGGAAACCGGGCTATTATCAGCT
>Ga0181534_10001364_pt1 | contig 15933 bp, 15 predicted proteins | sample PEATcosm2014_Bin_37_FD_119758 | JGI IMG/M metagenome (GOLD analysis project Ga0181534, IMG submission 119758) | Peatland microbial communities from MTU Mesocosm Facility, Houghton, MI, USA - PEATcosm2014_Bin17_10_metaG | ecosystem: Environmental > Terrestrial > Soil > Wetlands > Peat | place... | reverse complement strand
TTCCGAATCGGAGGCCAGGGCTTTTGCCCCTCCCGCAATGATGAACTGCACGCGATCGCTGTTGAACGTGGGCGGGCATTCGGCGGCGTCGAGCGCGGCGATTCTGCCGCTGGTGCCGGCCCCCACATAAATAAGTCTCCCGCCCTGGCGCAAAGCCGCCGCCGCCAGATCGATGACCCGGGCAATCTGCGGCAGCACCTGCCCCACCGCGGCCGCTACCTTGGCATCTTCGGCATTGATGATGCGCGCAATCTCCAGGGCCGGCTTGCCATCCAAATCCTGCGCGTTTACGTTCGATTGCTCGGTTCGCAAGCGGCGCAAATCGAGCCCGGCATGGCGCGGCGATTTCAAAGCGCAAGCCCCGATTCAACCGCCTCCACCACGGCATCGTGAAATCGCGGGCGGATTTCCTTGATGGCTTGATTCGTGCAGTCCGGCCAGGTGCGGTTGGTCAGCAACGTGATCGAAAGGTCGCGCGCGGGGTCGATCCACAAAGAGGTCCCTGTATATCCAAGATGGCCGAAGGATGCGCCGCTGAAATGCCTTCCGGATTGCGAAGGCGCCGAAGGCGTATCCCAGCCGAGGGCGCGAGAAGTGCCTGCCGGCTGGGCTTCGCGGCGGGTAAAAAGCTCAACTGTCTCCGACCGCAAAATAGGCGCTCCACCGTTGAGCATGGCGTGGGCGAAATGACCCAGATCCGATGCGCTGGAAAAAAGCCCGGCATGACCGGCCACTCCGCCCAGCACGCTGGAGTTTTCGTCCTGCACTTCGCCCTGGATCACCCTTGCTCGGAATTCTCGATCGTGGGCGCTGGGAACAATGGTTTTCCGGATCGCGGCCGGTGGGTTGAAAGTGGTGTCGGGCATCGCCAGTGGCGCAAAGATCTCTCGCCGGCAAAAGCCATCGGGCGGTTCGTCGGCCAACCGCTCCAGGGCTGTGCCCAGAAGGATAAAGCCGATATCGCTGTATTCCGCGCGCGAGCCGGGATCGGCGGCGAGCGGCATCGCGAAAGTTGCGTCCAGTAATTCCTCGCGAGTCCGGTTCTGTAAGAACAGTTTTCCGTATGCCGGCAGGCCGGAGGAGTGCGCGAGCAGCATGTGGAAGGTTATTTCTTCGCGGCGCGAGTCTTTCTCCGCTTCCTGCAAGAATTCGGGAACGACGCCGGCGATGGGAGCGTCGAGATCGAGCACTCCGCGTTGATAAAGAAGCATCGCCATGGTGGTGGTGGCCACGACCTTGGTCAGGGAGGCAAGATCAAAAAGCGCGTCCGCGTCTACCGGAGGGGAGTTCGATTCATAGGTGAAATTGCCCATGCCCTTGAGTGCAACCAGCCGGCCCCGGCAAGTAATCGCCGCGGAGGCGGCGGGGAATGCGCGCTGCGCAATCGCCTCCCGCAGGATCTCGAAGGCGGTGCGAAAAGTCTCATCCTGCCGGTCGAAAGCATCGAGGAGAAGTGGAGATGTCACGGCGGAATTCATCGGGCCAGGCATTCGCGAAAAAAGCAGTCTGCCCGGTTTATAGCAGAGCAGGGTGCCGGGGTAAAGGTGACCGCGGCTGCTCCCTTACTTCAGTTTGTTGAGTCATCCCGCCCCGGTTGTGTAAAGTCAAGTCATCTTCTTCCTTCAATCAATCTTGTGGATGCGATCGCGCAGGTCGGTTGACTGCGCAGTGGACACCCCGGCAGTCTCAAGTTTCTGGAGAAAAAGTGGGGCTTTCGTCCGTTGGGGGAGCCTCGTCGTAGTTTTGTCGATTGCTCCCCGCGTTTGCGCGGCCACAGATACCAGGCGGCCAGCGATGTTGCCCCGTTTTCCCGCTGCCGATGGCGCCATTGAGCGGGCGATTCAAGAGGGCACGATTCCCGGCGCGGTTTTGCTGATCGGCCACGACGGCCGGATCATTTACCGGAAGGCTTATGGATCACGCGCGCTGGAGCCCAGGCGCGAGGCGATGACACTGGACACGGTCTTCGACTTGGCTTCGCTGACCAAGGTGGTCGCTACTACTCCGGCGATGATGCAGCTGGTCGAACGCGGCGAGGTTCGCCTCAACGATCCGGTGGCGAAATATTTGCCGGAGTTTGCCGCCAACGGGAAAGAGGACATCACGGTGCGGCAACTGCTGACGCACTATTCGGGACTGGAGCCTGATCTCGATCTGAAAACGTCATGGGTGGGCAAGAACAGCGCTTATCGCATGGCCTTCGCCGAGACGCCGGAGGCTGCGCCGGGCTCCAGGTTTTCCTATAGCGACGTCAATTTCATCGTTCTGGGTGCGTTGATCGAAAAGGTCTCGGGCGAAATGCTGAATGACTACTGCGAGCGCCACATTTTTGCGCCGCTGAAGATGACGCACACACGATTTCTGCCGCCCACGGGGAGGGGGGCGGGCTGGATCGAAAAGATCGCGCCCACTCAATATGACGAAAATGACGTGATGCTGCGTGGCGTGGTCCACGATCCCACGGCACGCCGCATGGGCGGAGTGGCGGGGCAGGCGGGATTGTTTTCCACGGCGGAGGATCTGGCGAAATTCGCGCAGGCGCTGCTTTCGGGCGGAGGCGGAATTCTTTCGCCTCTCACGGTCGAGAAAATGACGCGGCCCGAGCAGCCGCCCAACGCCGCCGTGCTGCGAGGGTTTGGCTGGGATATCGATTCGCCATTTTCCTCCAACCGCGGCGAACTGCTGCCCGTCGGGTCGTATGGGCATACCGGCTTTACCGGCACATCGATGTGGATCGATCCCACCACGCAGACTTACATCATTCTGCTGACCAACGCGGTACATCCCCGGGGCAAGGGCAATGCCATTGCCTTGCGGTCCAGGGTGGCGACGGCGGTGGCGGCGGCCTTGCCGCTGACCGCCAGCGAGAAGGAGGCGCTGCGCTGGCAGAGCATTACCGGCTACAACGAGGCGCAGAGCGCGGAGCGGCGCATGAGCGCCCGCAACGGCACCGTGAAGACAGGAATCGATCTGCTGGAAGAGCACGGCTTCGAAGTATTGCAAGCGGCCAGCGGCACAAAACGCATCGGCCTGCTGACTAACCAAACCGGCGTGGACGCGGAGGGCCGGAGAACCATCGACGCGCTGGCGCATGCCCCCGGAGTATCGCTGGAGGCGATCTTCAGCCCGGAGCATGGCGTGACAGGAACTCTGGATACGACCAACGTGGGCAACTCGAAGGATGCGGCGACGGGCGTTCCGGTTTACAGCGTGTATGGCGCGACTGACGCGACCCGGCGTCCTCCCACGGAAGTGATGAAGCAATTGGATGCGGTGGTCTTCGATATTCAGGATGCGGGCGCGCGCTTCTACACGTATGAAACCACGCTGGGATATTTTCTGGAGGCGGCGGCGAAGGCGGGAATCGAAGTGATCGTGCTCGACCGTCCCAATCCGATTACGGGATCGTTTGTGCAGGGACCGGTGGCCGATTCCGGGCGTGAGAGTTTCACCGATTATTGGAGGCTCCCCGTGCGGCACGGCATGACCATGGGCGAACTGGCGAAGATGTTCAATGCGGAGCGCGGGATCAACGCCAAACTCAGCGTGATTCCCATGCAGGGTTGGCAGCGCGGCGACTGGTTCGATTCGACCGGGCTGACGTGGGTGAATCCGTCGCCAAATTTACGCAGCGTGACTGCGGCGGCGCTGTATCCCGGAGTGGCACTAATTGAAGGCACGAATGTTTCCGTGGGGCGAGGAACGGATTCGCCATTCGAGTTGGTGGGCGCGCCCTGGATCAAGAGCCGGGAACTGGCTGCTTACTTGAACGCGCGTGGGATCGCGGGAGTGAGGTTTGTGCCAGTGAATTTCACCCCGTCGTCGAGCACGCATGAAGGGAAAAACTGCCAAGGGGTGAACCTGGTATTGACGGACCGCAACGCGCTGGATGCGCCGGAGTTGGGAATTGAACTGGCGGCGGCATTGAAGAAGCTATATCCCGCGGAGTACAAGCTGGAACGGATGGCGGAGTTGTTGGTGAATCAGGCGGCCTACGACGGGCTGGCCGCGGGTCGCGACCCGCGGCGTGTGGCGCAGGATTGGCAGGAGGAACTGGAGAAGTTTGAAGTGGTGATGAAGAAATACCTGATTTATTAGCCAGGAGTTTGCAACTCGATGTGTGGCGGCTTTGAAAGGGCGCGAATTTTAGTCTTGGAGCAGAAGCTCACTGAAATCAACAGCTGCTTTAAGGTCAGAGCGGATCCTGGTAAGGTGAAGCGCCAGGGCGGGAGGGATGAGCATCCTGGTCAGGCACCTGGAGGATGAAAGTTTGCATCCCAAGCCATAGCTGCGTGATATTCTCTGCCTGATCTGGCAGTTCAGGAGGTTGGAAATGCGAGCGATAGGGAGGGTCCTGCTGATTTCTGCGATGTCGTTTTCTGCGATTTCGTTGGCGCAAACGAGCGAACCCCAGCCCATGGAGCCCCAGCCCATGGAACCCCAGGCGACCCAGCCTACCGATACGCCAACTGCGGCCGCCGTCCCCAAGAGCGGAGCAGTTGCGGCCGCTCCCAATGCGATCATTATTCCGGCGGGAACCAGAATTCCGTTGTCTCTGAAGCAGGCGATTTCAACGAAAAATGCACACGAGGGGGATACGGTTTATGCGGAGACCGTTTTTCCTTACGTGGTCAACGACCGGGTGGTGATACCGGCGGGTTCCTACGTGCAAGGGGCGATTTCGCATGTGGAGCGGGCGAAGCGGGTCAAGGGGCGCGCGGAGCTTCTGATGCGCTTTACCTCGATCATCTACCCGAGCGGATATACGGTGATGCTGCCGGGGTCGGTGGAGAATACGCCCGGCGCGGAGAACAAAGGGGTGAAGGACTCCGAGGGGACGATTCAGCAGGATAGCGATAAGGGCAAGCGGGTGGAGGATGCTGCCAAAGGCGGCGCCGTGGGCACGGTGGCGGGGGCGACGGCGGGCGGACTGGCCACCGGCGGCATTAACGGCGCGCGGGTAGGGGCGGGAGCGGGAGCGGCGGCGGGCGTCGCATGGGCCCTGCTCAAACATGGGAGTGATTTGCGGCTGGAAGTGGGAACGTCGATCGAGATGGAGATTCAGCGCGCCATCACGGTGGATGGGGCGCGGATCGCGATGGCCAAGGCAACGCCTTAGGCAGTCGGCATGACCTTATCCCAGGACGTGGTTCAGGAATATCCTCCGGCTGATGTTTTGAGGGGAGATTTGCGGAGAACTCAAAGACTTAGTTCGCTTTGTTTTAAGTAATCTACTTACTTAGGTTTATGTTCGATTAGTTCATCTTGTTTATCAAGTCCCCAACAAAAATCAAAAGCGGTGATCACCGCTACATCGGACGCCAGCCCCGGCCTTTCCAGGGAAGGATACTGAAGCGTCCTGTTTTTCAGATGTCCCGGCTGTCCCTGCTCGCATGGGAGGTTGCGGGGGCGGTGAGTTTCCTAGGACTAGGCACCGCTACACATCCGTCGACTGCATAACCAGAATAGAAACCGTTGCACGCCTGCGAAAGGTCAGATGTCACAGGGTGGGTGATTTTTCTGTGGAAAATCGAGGATCGGGTTCGAACCCACGGATAGTATGGAAAGGCCAAATTCGTGGGCTAGAGCAGGTATCGAGTCGAGTACGGGAGAAAAACGAGGATGAGGAAGAGAACAAAGCTTCAGATTGTCGCCTTCGCGATGAGCCTTGCATTTAACTTCCATTCGCTAGCCCAAACTGGGGACGCAATCTTCCCCAAAGGTGAGCTATCCACCACGAAGAACCACACGGGAAATATTTGGCTTAAAGAGTTGAACGTAGGTGACAGTACGTTCGATCCCAGTATTGCGGTAGCAACCTATGATGCCGGGGCAAAGCTGGATTGGCATATCCATCCGGGTGGTCAAGTTCTACTTGTCACGGAAGGCACCGGCTATTATCAGTAAAGGGGAAAGCCGCTACAAATAGTTCACAAAGGGGATGTGATCAAATGCCTTCCCGGCGTGGAGCATTGTCATGGTGCATCGCCGAAAAGCGGCTTTGCCTATCTGGCAGTCACGCCCACTCAAAAGGGAAAGACAATTTGGTTGGAGCCGGTCAGCGACAAGGACTATAACAGCCTGCAATAGCGCACCCCTTCAAAACAAAACAAAGGGATTATCCCTCGCAGGTCAGCGGCGAATCCCATGTCTCACAATGCAGCGAGACATGGGGCACCCAGACATGGGGTGGGCTCAGTGCTTCCGATGCATCATGTTCCCAAGGTACAAAGGCTTAGAGGGTAACCGCAGCACTGATTGCAGTGATCGCACCGTTGGCGGGAACTTTTATGGTCTCCAGCGGGCTGAGTTGACTGTTGCGACTGATGCCAAGGGTTGAAGAATTGCCGAAGACGAAGTAGCTGATGCGCATCATATCGCTGCCCTGTGTGGCGAGAACCCACGAGTAAGGAACGCTCACGGTGCACGTCCGGGTGGCGCCGCTTCCCGTGCCAGCGGCGCCGGCACTTTCCAGGTAGGCCCGTGAGCTGACGTCTTCGTCGTCCAGTACCTCAACGTTGGCGGTGCATGAGACGGTGGAGATGGAAGTGGTCTTCAGGGTGACAGTGAGAGTGAGAGTAATGGTGCCCCCGAAGGTGGTATGAGTGGAGGGATCGGGAGCCAATTCGGTGCCGGACGGAACTGGGCGAAAGGCACCGGTCTGGGGATCCAGGTATCCGAGGATGCCGGATCTGGCTGCAGGTTTCGGGCTCTGGCCCCAGGAGGCGAGCGCGAGCGTCAGGCAGCACAGGCAGGTTAGGAACAGCTTTGCGACTTGCATGGAATCTCCTTCAGGGAAGAGATACTCCCCGGATGTTCGGGCGAATTCTAGCACATAGGCAACCATGAGCCTGCCCGCTGGAGGGGCATCAAGTTGAACCTAAGCGGCGATGTGCTCGGGAGATCTCTCGCCCCGCCGGTGGAAAACGCGGACCTTCGAGGTGACGCGTATCGATTCGATTCCCGAGGTCTCCAGGCGGACTTGCGATCCGCGGAGGCTGCCAATCGGAAAGCTGGATTGGTAAAATAACGCGAGCATGGGATTTCCTATTAAGACCTGCGTAGTCTGCTCGGAGGAATTTGAGCTGCGGCCGGGCAAGCCGGGATTTGCCAATCGTTGTCCGGCGTGCAGTGAGCCGGAACCACGGGCGGAGAATAAGGAGAGCCGGGGTGGAGACGCCGAGGAGCGCAAAGCTCGGGCGGAGGCGAATGAGGCGCGGAGGCAGGCGATGAAAAATCTGCTTTACCGCAAAGATAGTTAGGCCGCCTGAGGTTTGCGGCCGTTCAAGGCGGGCCATCTTGAATTTAAGCAGCTTGAATTAGACCGTTTCCTGCTTCCGGTGCCCGAGCCTAGGAAGCCAGCGTGCTTTTGTAGAGGGATTCGGTAATTCCAAGTTGCGCCCGTCCGCGTTCATCCAAATCCGCCACGGTTCCGCGGCCAACGAAATTAACCTCGAAATTATCGGCGGGGAAGTCGGGAGGAGTCTTTCCCGTGAGGAAAGAGAGAGCCTGCTTTTCGAGGTAAGCGCTGTTCTTTGGGCAGCCGGGGGCCGAGGGAATGTACATTACGTTGCTGTAGCCGCTTCCACGGTGTTCGTTTTCGACGGCGTGAATCAGGTCGCAATGCCAGAAGATGGTGTCCCCCGGCTCCATTTGCGGGATCGACGAGAGCGCTTGCAGAAGAGGTTGGTGATACTGCTCGTTCACGGAGAGAGCGCGGCCGGGTTCAGCGCCGCAAAGGCTGTCATCGGGCACATCGTCCTGAAGGGCGCGAAGCAGGACGTAGACCATTGCTTCGGCGATGGGAATCAGTTGCAGCGTGCCGTCGCCCGGGCCCTGCCGGGTGAGCGCGGTCCATCCCTGAAACGTGCGAAACATGGAGCATACGGCGGGCGAATCGACTTCCTGCACCTGGGGACGAAAGGCGGCGTCGAAGGCGCTGTAATTGCGCCAGTCACCGGCGAAGACCCGCCGATACACTTTGCGGAAGCTGTGGTCGAGCCAGCGCTCGACGGAGCCGCCATCGACGTGCGGCGAAAGACCGAGCGAAGCCGAACCGGGCGGGCGGCGGCGGATGCGATCGGCATAAGCCGGAACCTCATGGGGAGTAATGTAACGCACCCCCTCGCTCTCCGCCCGCCACAGAGTATTCAAAAAAACGCGGACATTGGTCAGCGATTCAGACTGTCGCGCTTCGACCTGAGGACGCGACCAATAGATTCCATAGATTTGCGGCTTGGCGGAGCTCAGCGTGCCAAAGTATTTGTCCTCGGCGCGATGGGCGAGCCTGGCGTCCAAATCGTTCCTTTCGACATAGGCCGCAATCTCATGGTCCCACCCGGTGGCCAATTCCGGGCTGAAGGTGCCGCGCACCGCGCAGGCGCCGCGTGCCCGCACCTTGGCGACCAGGTCGGCGGGAACCTTTCCCGAGGCAATTTCCGAATACTGGACGACCGGAATGACGTCACGTCCGGACTCGCGCTCGGTGACGATTTCTTCGACGCGCCGCCGCATCTCGGACTCGACCTGACGGAAGACCTCTGCGTATTCGGGCAACGCCGTCCGAAGTTGTTGTTTCGTCGTTCGAATGGCTGCGGGGAGGTTTTCGATGACCAAAGGCATGGGATTCTTCCTTCTGCCGTCGCGCGGGGCCACGGCCAGGCCGGCAAGCGCCGCCGCAATTCTAGCGCATTTTGAGCCTGAAGTGACCAGCGCCTTTACGACTTGCGATACTGCTCGGCGGTCACTTGTTCCATCCAGTCGACAACTTTATCGTCCTGCTTTTCCTGAATGGCAATGTGGGTCATGGCGGTGGTTGGGGTGGCGCCGTGCCAGTGCTTCTCGCCGGGCGGGAACCAGACGACGTCGCCGGGGCGGATCTCTGCGATGGGGCCGCCGGCGCGCTGGGCCCAGCCGCAGCCGGCGGTGACGATGAGAATCTGGCCGAGGGGGTGGGTGTGCCATGCGGTGCGAGCGCCGGGCTCGAAGGTGACGCTGGCGCCTTGCACGAGGACTGGATCGGGGGCCTGGAAGAGGGGGTCGATGCGGACGGCGCCGGTGAACCAATCTGCAGGGCCTTTCGCGGAGGGTTGGGAGCCGGCTTGTTTGATTTCCATTGTCTAGTACCTTTTTGTGAGTTGTTAACCTCTATGGTCTATCGGCGGGATTCTGCGCGCTCTTCCATTTGGGGGCGTGTACGAGAACAAGATAAGAGACGTTGTCCCATGCGTTGTGGATGCCAATGAAAAGCAGCAACAGGGCTGCGCCCCCGACGCCGAGAAACGCAGCGCGGGGATGGCGGAACACCGCCAGCGGCGTCAGAGAGAGGGCGATATAGGCTAGAAAGGGCAGCGCGACGTGGAATACCCAATCCTCAAGGATTGGTTCGTAGGCCGCCTGCCTGCGCAAGCGCCGTACCACGATCCCCGAGTAAGCGATACCGACAAGACCCAGCAGGCCGCAAAGCAGTGCCACGCAGAGGATCGATTGGAAAGGGACATTCAGGAGGGCGGACAGGAATAACACCGAGGCGAAGTGAACCACGGTGGGGCTGCCAAATGCAGCGGTGGCCAGCTCCGCATCTTGCGCCGGCCTCTCGGCAATGAGGGTGAGGACAACGAACTGAAGCCCGATCAGGGCTCCAGCGGCCGACCCGAGGATCGAGTAGAAACCCTGCCACGGAAGGAGTTCGGGTATGGCGATGTTCATTCCGGCCATCATTTTCTGGCGTTCTTCTTCTGGCGTTCTTCCCTTTTGCTATTTTTCTCTTGCGGCGCTTGAACCGTGAGGAGCGCAAAAAATATCCGCCGTTACGCCACCGGTGCGAACACCGCCACGTCGAACTTGGAATAGTACTGTTTCACATCGCCCGCCCCATATTTGCCGCGGAATTTCTCGACCACCGACGAAACTTTCGCCGGATCGGTGAGAGGAACGGCTTGCAGTTCGTTCCCCGCACCGCGCGCGGCGACGCGAATGGAGGGATTCTTCAGCACATTCTTATACCACTGCGTGTCGGAACCTCGAACGGGCAGCAGGTAAAGCTTATCGCCTTCCGCCACGAACCAGACCGGCTGGGAGATGGCGCGGCCCGATGTTCTGCCGGTCACCGTGAGGTTAATTTCTCTGGCGCGGGAGAGTTGGTCTTTCAGGGCGCGGTTGGAAGCTGTCATACAGGAGATCGTCCTTCTGGGTCGAAAGCATTAGACACCCGTCATCTTTTTGAGGTCTGACGGTTTCGGCAGGATCTGGAGAAACGGGAGCCAAGGTCGCAGGGGATTTGCGGCCGGGAATCCCACTTCTCGCAAGAGACGGGAGAAGTGGGATTCCCGCTTCAGACGCTTATTCCCGGATTCTATTCCACTCCTCCGAATTGTTTCAGATCGTCCGGTCCATCTTTGAGCGCAACCGCTTCTTTTCCCTGCACCATGAGGCGAACGCTTTCCACGATGTCCGGATTAGCCAGGGTGGTGATGTCGCCGGTCGCGAGGTTGTTGGAGATGGCAGCCAAGACCCGGCGCATCAGTTTTCCGGAGCGAGTTTTCGGCATGTCGGGAACAATGTGAACCTTGCGTGGGCGGGCGATTTTGCCGATGATGGTTTCGATGGTGCGGGTGACTTTATCGGAAAGTTCCGGGCTGGGTTTAATGCCGGGGACCAGAGAAACGTAAACCTCCGGGATGCGGCCCTTGATTTCGTCGACGACGGGGACGACCGCTGCTTCGGCAATCTCGGGCAGGGTCAGGCAAGCCGATTCGATTTCCTTGGTGCCCAACCGATGCCCGGCCACGTTGATCACGTCATCGACGCGGCCGAGGATGCGAAGGTAGCCATCGGCCGCGAGCACGGCGCCATCGGCGGCAAAGTAGGGCCAGTCCCGCCAGTCTTTGCTTTGGGGGTTCTTGCAATACTTTCTATAGTACTGGTCGACGAAGCGATCGCGATCTCCCCAAATCGTCTGCATGATGCTGGGCCAGGGGTTGCGAATGCAGATGTTGCCCGCCTTGCCGGAGCCGGCCTTGACCTCTTCGTTATTTTCATCGAATACGGTGGGGTAAATTCCCGGCGCTCCCGGTCCGGCGCTGCCCGGTTTCATGGGATCGATGGCGGGCTTGGTGGTGCAAAGAAATCCGCCCGTTTCGGTCTGCCACCAGGTGTCGACGATCACCGCCTCGCGCTTTCCAACCACGTCGTAATACCAGCGCCAGACTTCCGGTTCGATCGGTTCGCCGACGGTGGTCATGTGTTTGAAGTGGTAGTTGTACTTCGCGGGTTCGTTGGGGCCAGCTTTGCGAAGCTGGCGAATGGCCGTGGGGGAAGTGTGGAAGATATTGACGTTCAGGCGCTCGGCGATGCGCCAGACCCTGCCGGCATCGGGATAGGTGGGCACGCCTTCATACAAGACGCTGGTCGCGGCCAGCGCCAGTGGTCCGTAGACGATATAAGAGTGGCCGGTGATCCAGCCGATGTCGGCCATGCACCAGTAGACGTCGGTGGGATGAAGATCCTGAAAGAATTTGGTGGTGCCGGTCACATAGGCGAGATATCCGCCGGTGCGATGCTGGCAGCCCTTGGGTTTTCCCGTGCTGCCGCTGGTGTACATCAGGAAGAGCGGAGCTTCCGCATCCATGGAAACCGGCTCGACCATTCGTCCGGCGAATTTCTTCAACTCTTCATCGAGGAAATAGTCGCGGCCGTCGACCATGGGCGCCGAGGAGCCGTATTGGCCGCGATGCCGCTTCCAAATCAAAACCTTGTCCACTGACTGGCCTTCCTGCTGGGCCACATCCAGCGCGATCTGCGCGTTGGCCTTGTGATCGATCATCTTGCCGGAGCGGTAATAACTATCGGCGGTGATCAGGATGCGGCTGCCGGAATCGGCGATGCGGCGCCCACAAGCCTCGCCGCTGAAACCGCCGAAGACGACGGAATGGATGACGCCCAGCCGCGCGCAGGCCAGCATGGTAACCGGCAGTTCGGGGATCATGGGCATGTGAATGGTGACCCGATCTCCAGCCTTGAGTCCGGCGAACTCGCGCAGCAGGGCCGCCAGTTCGTTCACACGGATGTACAACTCCTGGTAGGTGACGGCAACCGTGGCCTCCTGTTCGTTCTCCGGCACGAAAATGAGGGCGGCTTTGTTTTTATATTTTTCGAGATGGCGGTCGACGCAGTTGTAGCAGGCATTCAACTTGCCTCCGACAAACCATTTCCAGAATGGAGGGTCGCTGGTGTCGAGCGTAGTCTGCCAGTAGCGATCCCAGCTGAGCATGTCGGCATACTCGCGGAAGCACTCGGGAAAGTTCTTCTCGCTGAAGCGCTGGTTCACGGCGGGATCCGACAGGTTGGCCTGACCGATGAACCCAGGGGAAGGGTAAAAATACTCCTCTTCGCGCCAATGCACGGCAATTTGTGCATCTGTAGTTTCAACCGCCGCTTTGCCTTCTCGAATCGCGCTCATGGTGTTTGCCTCTCTGTCTCTCGTCTTGGAGTTTTCCAACCTGGGGTTTTCCAGCGCCGCCAATCGATTCCTGCACGGAACAGCAGCCTCGTCTTGCAGAAGCCGATATTCTACTGCTTTTGCAGGCTCGGGAGCCACCGCCGCTCCGGTCGCGTTTTGGCTGGGGCGTCGCCATCGCGAGGGCGGCCGCGGTCATTCCCTTCGCGCCTGAGAACCATGCGCGACGATAACTAACGAAGCACCTCTGCCCGTCGGTGCAATTGCTTTATGGCTTGAGTTCTGCGGTAATCCATAGGTAAACATTTTCTTGGAAACACTATGGGAAAAATCTCATTACGAAACGTGGAAGTTGCGGAAGATTCAAGCTCTTCTCAGAATGAGCCAGTTGCGATGCGCTCTACACTCCTGAATCGCTGCGAAACCCTGGTTCGCTCCCAAAGCGTAGTGGCGCGGCGGGTTGCGGGCGAGACTTTAATCGTTCCCATACGCGCCAAGGTGGGGGATCTGGCTTCTATTTACAGCTTCAACGGAAGTGGATCATTGCTATGGGAGAGATTGGAATCTCCCCGCGGTGTTGATCAACTTGTAAACGATCTCGAGCGCGAATACGACGTAACCCACGAACAGGCGGAACAGGACGTAACCGAATTCTTGAAGGACATGCTGGCAGTGGGACTGGTGGAGAAGAGCACGGCGGCGGTGCTGCCGGTTGCGCAAGGTGGCGCAGCAGAAGCGCAAGCCACCGGCACCTTGAATTAGAGAAAACGCTGAGTCCGAAGAAACCTGAAGCAACTTAGTCATGGAACAACTTAGTTACGGAGCCTTCAGTGCGGATCTGCAGGGCCGGCAATCCGGTCAACGCGCTCCCATGCAGGTTTCCATTGAAGTGACGCGCCGCTGTCCGCTGGAGTGCCAGCATTGCTATAACAATCTTCCCATGGGGGATCAGGACGCGCGCGGCCGCGAAATGACCACCAGCGAGCACTTCCACATGCTGGACGAGTTGTGCGAGATGGGATGCTTCTGGCTGCTTTATACCGGCGGAGAGATTTTCGCCCGCAAAGATTTTCTGGAGATTTACACCTACGCCAAGACCAAAGGGTTCCTCATCACGCTGTTTACCAACGGTACCCTGATTACCGAGCGGATTGCGGACTATCTGAAGGAGTGGCCACCCTTCTCAATCGAGATCACGTTGTATGGCCGCACCCGCGAGACCTATGAAGAGCTGACCATGATTCCGGGTTCGTACGAGCGCTGTTTGCGCGGTATTCAGCTACTGCGCGAGCGGGGATTGCCACTCAAGCTGAAGACAGTGGCAACCAGCATTAATAAGCATGAAGTTTGCGCGATGCGGCAATTTGCGGAGGAAGAGCTGGGAGTGGAGTTCAAGATGGACGGGCAAGTCAATCCCCGAATTGATTGTTCGCAAAGTCCACTGGCGGTGCGGCTTAGCCCGGAAGAGGTGGTGGCGCTTGACCTGCATGCTCCGAAAGGGGCAAGCGAATACCGGCGACTGGCGGCCCGCGACCGGCAAAGTCCGCCAAATCTGGAGCAAAATGACACCGTCTATTTTTGCGGCGGCGGGATGAGCGGCTTCGCCATCAATGCCTACGGCGAAATGGGGATCTGCGTGATCTCCCAGCAAGAGACATTTGACGTTCGGTCGCTTGGTCTGCGACACGTTTGGGAGAATTCACTGCGCGAACTGCGCAGCCGAAAGCGCACACGGATTAACAAGTGCCGGGCGTGCCGCATTCAATCGCTATGCGGAATGTGCCCCGCGAACGGCGAAATGGAAAACGGCGATCGTGAAAGCCCGGTAGCTTTTCTTTGCCAGGTGGCGCACCTGCGGGCGGCCGCGGTTGGGGTTGAAATTCCCGCACATGGAGATTGCGAATTCTGCCTTGGAGGCAGTGAGCACGAAGCCCTCATGGATTCAGCCCGACGAATTGCCAGCAAAGAGGCAGACGTCGAAAGCTGGTCGGCACCTGCGCAGCCCTTTCAGATTTTGAACAATGGAAGTGTAGCCGGCGGGTGCGGGAGTTGCGCAGCCGGCTGAGTGACGGCATAAGCGATCAGTATGGACATCGAAGTCAACCAAAGCGACGAAAAAAAGCGATATGAGCCCCCGCAGTTGACGGCTATTAGCTTGCGGCCGGAGGAAGCGGTGTTGGGCCACTGCAAGATCTCCGGTACTGGCGGGCCAGTCGCGAGCAGTTGCTCGGCCACGTTTTGCATGAGCCTCGGATCCTGAGGCTGAATAGAAAAATCGGAAGATTGGAGCGGTTCGCTGCGGGCAATTCCGAAATTTTCGTCTGATACGCCTGGTCACACGAGCAGTTTTCGAGTGGGCGGAGTCTCGCTGGAAGTGGCCGGCGAGCGCCTCGACGATGTGAGACTGGGGCCTTCGTTGGAGCCTTTTCGAGTGGAAGCAGATGTCCCGAATGTAAGGCTGGAAATCGAATGGCTCCCGGAGTTTTCCTGGTTCGCGGGAACTCCCCGGTTCGATTCCGGGGGAACCTGGCGATTGTACGAGACTGGGTGCGGATTTCGCTTCGATTTCGTCAGTCCTGTCTTCGGGGATGAGCCGTACAAGCGGCTCCTGATGGATGAAACTTTTTCCCGAGCCAAGCTGCAAATGAATCAAGATTGCCTTAGGAAGTCTTCGCTGCGGGCAAACCCCCTGGAGTATCCCCTCGATGAGCTCGTGGTGATGCATCGCCTCACACAGGAGGCCGCGATTGAGTTGCACGGTGTCGGTATCGCTGGGCCGGATGGCGCGAGTAACTTGTTTGTCGGACACTCCGGGGCGGGGAAGAGCACGACGGCGCGGTTGTGGACGGCGCACCCCGATATCGACATCCACATCCTCAGCGATGACCGCATCATTGTGCGGGAACATCCGGTTGCCGACGGCGGCTCACAGATTTTTATGTATGGCACGCCGTGGCATGGCGAAGCTCATTTCGCCTTGGCGCAGCGGTCGCCCCTGCGGTGTATTTTCGTGCTCGAACATGGGAAGGGAAACGTGGTTACCCCACTCGGCCGCAGCGAAGCGGTGGCAGAATTATTCGCCCGCGCGTTTGTTCCCTTTCATCGCCATGAGTATGTGGAGAACGCCCTAAGTTTTCTGGAACGGGTGGCGGACTCAATTCCATGCTATCGGTATTCTTTTGAGCCGGACGAGCGCGCCGTGCAAAAAGTTCTTCAGCTCGATGATTCTTCGGATTCATGAATCTTCGGCCCCATGATTGAACTCCATGACCAGGACATGCCGATCCCTGTGCGGCCTACCTATCCAACCATCGACTGCCTTTAGCAGGGGAGGTTTCGCACAGCCGTGTTTGCCGGCATGACTCATCCCGAGTGCGATTCAGCCCGCTTTGAGGCCCTCAGTCGCGAACTTCTGAGCCGCGGGTTGAGCGTGCGCTTTGAAGCTCGCGGCGCCAGCATGTCCCCCTGCATACGTG
>Ga0181534_10001363_pt1 | contig 15939 bp, 10 predicted proteins | sample PEATcosm2014_Bin_37_FD_119758 | JGI IMG/M metagenome (GOLD analysis project Ga0181534, IMG submission 119758) | Peatland microbial communities from MTU Mesocosm Facility, Houghton, MI, USA - PEATcosm2014_Bin17_10_metaG | ecosystem: Environmental > Terrestrial > Soil > Wetlands > Peat | place... | reverse complement strand
CTTGTGAATCTGGTCGCGAGTGAATCGGGACATACTGCCGGAACGGACATGGGGCGCAGTGAACTCCCAAGTGCCAAGCAAAGTCTTTTGCGGAGAGGGACCACAGCTTGCCTGGGGAGAGGAATCCGCCAAGCGCAGCGAAAGAGTTTGCGCCGCGCCGCTGGGCGAGAGCGTTCTTGACGCCTCCATGATGGCCGAGTTGATTGTGACCAAGAAGGAGATCTGGCCTCAGCTCAAAAAGTCCACGGGAACCTCAGAAGCCAGGACGAAAAGCCCCGACGCGGGTGGTCAACGATTGCCGTTGGCGGGAAGACATGGGGCCGAGCACTTGATTATTTGGTTCTGTGGATCGGGGGCGCTCTTGGCTGCGGGGTTCGCTGCCTCAGTTCGGACGCCGGTCGAAGGGAAGATCGGGAAATACACGGCGGCGTGGACATCGACTCTCAAGGCCATTCGCAAGATCGGCAACACGGGAAACCGCCAGCGTAGCGATCACGCTGGCCTCGATATGGGTTGCAGGGTGGTGAAGTACGAAATAGAAAAAGGCACCCCAACGAACGGAGTGCCTTCTGTAAAGTTCGATTTGCCTATTGGACTTGGTGCATAAGGCTCGCAAATGTTCGATTGATCTGGATCACATCATGAGGCAAGAGCACATACTTCCAAGGGCGGTCACTCACGGCTGATGCTCGCTCGCACCATTGAATCGCTGCTTTTGCCTTCTTCAATACGTTCGTTGTCTCCATGTCAGTAGCTCGCTTGATCTCGCACAGATAACGCCCGCCGCGTGTCTCGACGATGAAATCTGGATTGTAGTTATCTTCTTCGGCGTACTGAATCTTCAGTAAGTCATTCGGCGGCTTCAGCCACTTGAGCACATCCACATCGTCCTCAAGAATCGTTGCGAAACGGCGCTCCGGGTCCGAATCGAATTTTTGCGCTGGATACAAGCATTTTCTGAAGCCACCAAAAACCATGCCCCGAATGAGCAGCTTCTCTTCGACCGGCTGGCGGAAATCTCTTGCACTCTTCCCAAGTTCAACCTCGGCACTGCTGGAACTGAGCCGCTGAAACCCCTTCGGCACAGATACCTGATACTCCGTAGCCTTCTCGATGTAGTGCTGGTTCATCTGCGTGTGGACGAGACGCACAAGCTCGCTCTGGTTGTACTGGAGAACATTCCGTACATCGTCTTCCGTGGGCAGGTAGGACTCAAGATGCTGAACGAGTTGTCTTGCCAGCTTGTAGAGCAACACAGCATGATCGTCATAGCTGACATCATCCTTGTCGATCAGACCACGGACGATGTAATCCTCCAGCCGCGCTTCCTGGACCACACCATCGCCACTGATGATTCTGAATCTTTGGTTATCTGTCAACCGTTGGATGAGCAGGTCTTTGGCAACCGGCGGAAAACGTACGCTGGCACAATCGAGGTCAAAGTCATGATAGCCAACTGTGACCTCGCCAGACGGGACGACAGTAATGCGCGGAATATCGATAGTGTTCTCGATATACGCATCCGTCGTCTTGTTTACGATTCCTGCCACATCGACAGGTTCAACCACGGCTGTCAACTCGCCTTGAACCGGGCGAATCTCTTCCATCACTCTGGCAATGATCTTCTGTTGCACATCGGGTGCCTTCAAATCGGCTGAGCGGCTGAGCCGCTCAAATTCCCGATGAATCACTTGAAGCGTCGCCTCCGCCACCTTGCATTCCGGCGCGGTCTTGAAGAGCGGTTCTTGCACGGCGCGTACTGGTTGCGTGTTATCCCCTGGCTCTTGTTGTGGCGCGATGCCCAATACGGAAAGGATCGTCGGCGCAATCGTCATGGCCTGCGTCGGCGTGTCCGGGATGTCACGGCCAATCACTACGCCGGTCCGAATGATTGAATTCGGATCGTTGGCGTGATCGACAATCTCCTGAAAGCGGTCGTGCGAAACGATGGTCAGCCGGTCCACATCGGCGACGCCCGTGCGCTTACCATATGGCAGGCGGAGTCCGCGTCCAATCGACTGCTCGACCAGCGTCTTTGAGTTTGCGGCGCGCAATGGAACGATGGTGTAGAGGTTGGTCACGTCCCAACCCTCTTTCAGCATATTGACGTGGATGACGATCTCGGTCACGTTGGCCGGGTCTTCCACGCTCAACAATTGCTGCACCGTTTCGTCCTTCTCCTCACCGCTCTGGTTGGAGTGGACGGTGATAACGCGGCCTTTGTATCGCCCTTCAAAGAAGCCAGCATCTTCGATCTTCTTCAGCAGGTCTTCCGCATGGGTCGTGTCTTTTGCCACAACCAGCATGAACGGTTTGACCAGTGGTCGGCCTGTCTCCCGCGCATAGATGTCGAGTTGCACTTTGGTATGCTCGTGGACGCGGATGCCGTCTTGCAACTTGATCGTTTCCAAACCGGCTTCGTCGTAGTTTTCTGCGCGGAAGTTCTCGCGCGTCGCCACGGCTGGCTCTTTTACAAAGCCGTCTTTCAAGGCAGAGGCCAGCGGGTAGCTGTAGATCACGTTCTTGAAGTCGGCGGTCTTGCTGCCCATCTCTATCTGCGGCGTTGCAGTCAGCTCCAATCCAAGGATCGGCTTCAGTTCATTGATGGCGCGCATTCCGGCCTTACCCCGATAGCGGTGCGACTCATCCATCAGGATCACAAGGTCATCGAGCTTCGAGAGGTAATCGAAGTAGCTCTCGCCGATGTACTCACTCAGGCGCTTGATGCGTGGGCTGGCTCCGCCGCGCACCTCGGCGTTGATCTTCGAGATGTTGAAGATGTTGATGTGGATGCCACTCTCGCCGAAGAGGTCGGCGGCGCGGATGCCGCGCCCGCTCTCATAATTGTCGCCTGTGATGATCTCCGGGGGATGAAGAGCAAAATCGGAAAGCCCTTGGAAAACATATTTCGGCGTTCCCGCCGTGAAGTCGTCCCGGAGCTTGTTGTAGATGGTCAGATTCGGAGCCAGCACAAAGAAGTGCCGAATTCCCCACGCCTGATTCAGGTAGGCGATGAACGCGCCCATCAGGCGCGTCTTGCCGACGCCGGTAGCGAGAGCAAAGCACAGCGACGCGAACTCCCGCTCGAAGTCTGTAACGGAAGGAAACGCGCTTCGGATCGCCTCCAACGCCTGGGCTGCATCCGTATCTTTGCTCAGAGGGAGCAACTCGCAAACCTTGTCGAGAATTTCCAGCGAATCCCGCTGTGGTTGGCGCAGGCTCAAACGGTTGGCAATTGCCCAAAGTTGCTGCTTTGCATTCACACTCATTCCGCACCTCCACCAAAGAGGCTCGGCATCGTATCTATTCGTGCTCGCCGCTTTCGTGCTTGCTTCGGTTCAAGGGGAGCCTCGCCTGCAAGCTGGGCAGGCACAGGTTCCGGCGCTTGGGGCAGGTTGGCGACATTCAGACTGTAATCATCATGGCCCCACTCGCACTTTTGTAGCACGGCCAGGGGAATCTTCTTGAGTGTGAGGTTCGGGAAGGCATCGGCCTTGCCTCGGAAGGCCGCACAGCAAACGAGCAAGGAACGCTTCTTGCCCACTTCATCGCTCAATGCGGCCAAGTGGTCACGGGTGAGCGTCTGCGTCGTCACATAGATGTAGTCGGTCTCCGTAGAGCAACCTTGCTGCCAGTAGAGGTCGCCGGGGGCGTATTGAAAGCCCATGATCTTGCACATAGCCTCGGCCAACATGGCGGGGTTGTACTGCTTGCTGATGACGAGATTGTCGAAGCTGTCCTTCTCAAGAAGCGTTGGGGCTAGGTGGAAGTAGCGAAGACCGCCACCGCCTTTCCATCCAACAGACTTTGTAATGCCACCTTCATCTTCACCGTCGATAACCTTTTTCATTCGCGGCACTATATGTGTGTAGCAGTGCTCGCCTAATTCGACCATGATCCAGCGACGTCCCATCTTGTGGGCAACAGCGCCTGTGGTTCCGGAACCTGCGAATGAATCAAACACCACGTCGCCGGGATTGCTGGCTATATGGATAATCCTTGACAACAGTGCCTCTGGCTTTGGCGTTTCAAAGAACGCTTTCTCCCCAAATAGGGCTTCCATCTCTGAACTCGCGTGTTGGTTAAGTGCAAGATCGGTCCAGATCGAAGGTGAAGACATTCCAGCTTTAGCTTCACTTTTGAAGAGCTTTCTCATTGGTGTAGTTGCGGTTCCTTTGGCACCCCAGAACAGCCGTTTGTCTGCTTGTAGCCGCTCCATCTCAATGCGGCTATGCCGCCAGCAAGTGCCTTTACGCGGCCATACTTCCTCTCGCGTATATGGATTGGTGATTGGGTAAAAAAGACTCTCGACATATCGTCCTCCCTTACCGTTGGCAGTCGTGTCGATTTTCCGAAATGGTCCTCTTGAATCAGGTCCATCAGGTTCCGAAAATACTTGATACTGTGCATCCGCCTTTTCTGTACGAGGCATCAGATTGAAGTGTTCTTCTGCGAGTGTCTTCTTCGATGCACTTGTCTTTTCACGACCCCAAATCAGGACATGGTCGTGAATCGAGCCAATCTTCCGATCATTAGGCGGCCCATCGCGCTTTTGCCATGACACATCAGCAATAAAGCAATCACGACCAAATACTTCGTCTCCCAGAACCTTGAAATAGTGAGCTTCATTGTCGTCAAGAGTTGCCCAGAAGCTTCCGTCGGGCAAAAGAAGACGCCGAATCAATTCAAGCCGGTCGCGCATGAGCGACAGCCAAATGGAATGCTCCACACCATCGTCGTATTGAGTAAAAGCAGAGCCAGTGTTGTATGGCGGATCAATGAAGACGCATTTCACCTTGCCAGCGAACTCCTGCTCCAGCGCCTTGAGCGCGAGCAGGTTGTCACCGAAGATGAGCCGGTTGTCGAAGATGTCCTTGTCGCTGACCCGCTGCTTGGCGTGGTAGCTCTTCTCCGGGTCTTCAAGCAAGATGCGCGGCTCCAGCCGCGGCCGGTTCTCCTTGCCAATCCATGTCAGTTCCAGTTTCTGCTTGCTTTTCATTCAACCTTACCCTTCAATAACTTGTCATAACCGTTCGGCGCAATAGCTCGATACCAGGCTGCCGATGGGCTCACGTTCGTACTTTTCATGGCACCAGAATTGCCGAAAATCCTGGGCGCAATAGTTTCGATGCATTGCTTCACAAATTCCGGTTCCTCGTCCCATTCCAGTTTGTTCACCTTGTTCAACAGTTCGAAGTATCTGCGCACCACAAATGCAAGAAGATCGGCAACCTGAACCAGACTACAGTGATGTGACTGAACGGCAAAGGCTGTGTCAATAATCTGGTTGAGGTGTTCTTCTTTTGGCTTCTTCGGGTAATAGCCATCGAGCCATGCCGGTGGAGTCCAAAGCAGTTCGCACAATGCGGGGAGTTTCTGCGCATTGTCGTCAATGAACAAAAATGTATTCCCCTTGTTCTTCTCTTCGATCTGATGCTTCGCCTGTATCTGGAGTGCAATGTTCATTCCTGTTGCTACCCAGAGGTTCGTAGCAATCGCGCTGGGGACAGTAGTGTGTTGCTTTGAAGCTTCCGCAATTTTCTTGGTGTCGAGTGCATAGACCAGAATGCTGTGTTTCCTTTCGTCCAGCCAAGCAGACAGATCAGCAAATATCTGCTTTCGCTTGGCGGCATCGACCTGACGCCAAGCTCCCTTTCCGTACAGAATTCTCGATCCCTTCAACTCCTTGAGGTCTTCAGGAAATACGTTGCGAACCTTCTCAAAAAAAGTAGCGAACTCACGGGATGTACGATGAAGTCGTGTTGCATCCGCGATAATCCCGACCATCACGAAAATCTGATCCTGAGCCGGACTCCCACTCTCATCGACATAGCATACCTTCATCGCTCCACCTCCTTGTTGAGTTTGTGCGTCATGCCAATTTCCAACAACCTGATTACTTTGGCATGAACTGTTGGTTTGGCCGGTTCTCCTTGCCAATCCATGTTAGTTTCGCTTTTTGCTTCTTCGTCATCCGTCCGCCTTACGCATTAAGTGTTGTTCCAACTGCTCGTAGCCATCGCCTAATCTCATCGGTCTGATCTGCTTGAGTAAGAAGAACCGGTGTCATTCTTTGTACGATCTCAGAATTCAGATGCGTTTTTGCGTTCGAAACCTTTTTCTTTTTCTTCTCCACTGATAAGGCTGTCCAAGCTTGTGCATTTGGATCGGCTGTATGAATTGCTTCTGCAAACAACGACGGAACATCGTCGAAATCTGAGCCTGTGCCAGCATAGCCAGGTGCAGCGGCTGTCAAGAGAGGAAGATGGATATAGTTTTCCAGTTCGCGTTTCGATGTCACCCAAGCCGTGCATCCGGGTCTTGCATTCCACGCTGCCAGGTACTGTTGATATTTTGGTAGGGCTGGCGGAGGATTGTCTCTGTCGGTCAAGTAGAATTCCGGCAAGTTGAATCCCTCCAGGCGATTTACCCAAACTTCAAGACTGCTACCCCCAAGAGGTATGAAGACCAGACGCCCTGACGCCTCTGCCGCCGCCAAATCAGGAATGTCGGTCTCTATCCTTGAAAGGATGGTTGATATGCTCTTCAAGAAGTTGATGTCATGCTTACCCTCGACCCCCAGAAAGACCTTCACATCATGGTCTCGCAGGACTCCAAGTGTTTTGACAATTTTGGGGATTGTAGCAGGAGCGGCCCCGTCTTCAACAACCGGGTGATTGTTCTGCCAAGAGATAAGGCGCAGGTTTCCTTGGTCCACTCGTCTTGCTAGCGTTGGGGTGTGCGTGGTCAAAATAACCTGGCATTGCCCTTGGTCCACGAGTTGTTCGAAAGCGTCGAGCAGCATGAGTTGATGGTTTGGATGCTGGCTAGTTTCTGGTTCTTCGACTGCATAAATGACGCCTGTGTCTTTCTCCTGTGCACTATCCTCAGCTTTAGCACGAAAGAAGTTCAGAAGTACCAGTCGGCGAGTACCGCTGCCGCGCTTATTGATGGGAATATCATTTTCGCCGGTAAGGGACACGTTGAAGAGCGTGTCCCAATTCTTGTTCTTGACTGTTGGGTGCAATTGATTTGCAAGATCAGGGCTCATTTCACGAATTTTCTCAACTGTGCGGTTCGCAACGTTGGAGAGTTCGTTCCTAATCTCGGCCAGCACGCCATCAAGCTCAGTCTCCCTACGGCGAATCGCCTCCTTAATAGCCGCCTTTAGTGGGTCCTGTGCTTCAGCGTCTTGGTCAGTACTCGCTCGATCGGACTTGAACAGGGCGTAGGTTGGCATATACCGCTGAATCTGTTCGAAAGCATCCTTCGCGGACTCTTTCTTCAGACTTACTTCATGTTCCGTAAGCTGTAAATTTCCAGCAGCGGCCCATATAGCTTGGCGAATTGGCGCTTTTGCCGTCTGATTGACGCCTGTAAGATCGACAGTTCTTTGTTGTGCCTTTGTTTTTAGTTCCGTCAGTTTGAGCGAAAGCAATTCATCAATACCTGTTGTCGATGGATGCAAAGCACGCGCAAAAGCTCCGGTAAACTTTCCTTTCGCGGCGTTACAGTCATAAACCTTGACGATTTCAAGTTTTCCATCCCCTCGAAGAAGGTACTCGGCCTGGAGAGTTGTTGAATACTGCTCGTCGATAATGATCGACGCCGGAAGTCCGTCAAATACACACGCAATACGGACCTCCATTGCCCCAGTATGTACACAACAGTCATCGCGTTCGATGTTTGCATCGTTGAAGTAAATATCGAGAGCATCGAGAATGGACGATTTGCCTGAATCGTTCTTTCCGATGAGAACGGTCAAAGAATCGACCTTGATGCATGTTTCATTTGAGTACCCGCGAAAGTTCGCGAGCTTAACTTCAGTCAACCTCATCTGTTGTTCCCTCCGATAGACCTGATGGATCAATCAAAACGTGGCCACTTCTGGTGACTACGTTACAGGGTAAGAGCGTTCATGGCTCATCCGTTGCTGACTCACTTGTTTCAAGTGCAGGAAACTCCAGCCCTTCGATCTCCTGAATGGACTTGCCTGCAATTCCCTGCAAGTCGCCGTGCATTCCAACGGTTGCCCCCATGACGCGTTCAATTTGCTGCTGCCGCTTTGCCCATTGCTTCATAATCACCTTGCGCTCTTTGTCGAGATCGTCCTGCATGGACGAGAATGCCTCTACAAGTGCTTCAACACGTTGGCGGAAGAGTGGGCCTGTCAAATACTGATAGACCATTTCAGCCTTTGTCTGCTGGCCTTCACTGATGAGCCTCGCATTGCACACCTGAAGAAGCGTATGGCGCAGAATGGTGGCGACAGGCAAAAGTGAACGCGGATGCGTGATCCATACCCCATCAATCACATCGAAGGTTTCAATGCCTTCTGGTAGGACCTGGGAAACCAATACAGATATGTCGGCCTTGGCATTTCGTTGATCGTCGCGCAGTTTGACCAGCCAGTTATGATTCCAGTTCTTTGTTCGCTTGGATTCCCAGAGGATTGTTCCGCTCATCACGCCACCGGGGCTGACGACGCGCTGGAGGGCATCGCCGCCGAACTCCCCTTTAGCGACAGGCTCAATCGTGTCGTATGGGAATTTGACCCGGAGCAGGTTTTCCACTTCAAGCTCCTGAACCTCGCCCTGCAACTGCTGGGAACCTTGCTCGGCCTTCTGCTTCAGTTCCTCGATCTTCTGTTGCATTGAGGCAATGGTCTGATCTTTCTCCATCACCTTGAGTTTGAGTCCGTCCTCAGCTTCCCGCTTGGCCTGGGAGCGAACTTCGGAAAGTCCCTCCTGCACGCGCGTTTCAACGGTAAGTTCCAACTCGCGCTTTGCGTCGTCCAACTCGCGCTGCTTCTTGATTAGCTCTGCTTGCGCCTTCTGGGCTTCGGCCAGTTTTTCGTCGCGCACTTTGAGAACTTCCTGAAGCTCTGACAACTCCTGGGCCTTCGTCTCAAGTTCCGCCGCGCTGGCGAGCTTGGCCTTTTTCGATTCCTCTTCGACGACTCGCGCCCGTTCGGTCTTGAGTTGCTGCGCCACCTGATCTGTAACCTGCTGCTCAAGGGCGCGCTTCTCTTCGACCATCTGCCGCTCCTTGTCGCGCACTTCCTGTTCACGCTGGGCTATCAGCTCATCCTTCAGTTTGAGTTCCTCGATGCTTTTTTGCATCGTGGCGATGGCCTGATCCTTTTCCATCACCTTGAGCTTGTGCCCTTCCTCGGCCTCCTGCTTCGCCTGGGTGCGGACTTCAGTAAGGCTCTCCTGTACGCGGGTCTCTACGGTCAATTCCAATTCGCGTTTTGCGTCGTCCAACTCGCGCTGTTTCTTGATTAACTCAGCTTGGGCCTTCTGGGCCTCGGCAAGTTTTTCATCGCGCGCTTTGAGAACCGCTTGAAGTTCTGTCAACTCCTGGGCTTTCGTTTCAAGTTCTGCCGCACTGGCGAGCTTGGCCTTTTTCGATTCCTCTTCGACCACTCGCGCTCGTTCAGTCTTGAGCTGCTGCGCAACCTGATCCGCGACTTGCTGTTCAAGTGCGCGCTTCTCTTCGTTGACCAGCTTTTCCTTTTCGCGCACGGTCTGTTCGCGCTGGGCTATCTCCTCGTCCTTTTGAGACAGCTTTTGCTCAAACTGTTGGCGCGTGGCCTCAATCAATGGCGCGGCAAGAGATTCCGTTAACGGAAAGTCGGTTTTGCACTTCGGGCAGGTAATTGTGAGTTCCGTCATGCGTTGGCCTTTCTGGCGCTCATCTGTCGTTGATATTCATAGCTGTCAAGAATGAATTCGCACACAGCGAGTGCGGCATTCACTGCAAGTTTGGCGTGGTGCTCGGCTGGATTGTACTTCCTCGCATGGCGGTCACTGGCCTTGTTCGCTACATCGTAGAGACCCGCGATAATGCTTTTCAATCCCTGTAAAATCGTTCGGAGGTGGCCTTCGAGGTTCTCACCTTTTGGATTGAGATTGAGCGTATCGGATACGGAATTATAGAGGGCGCGAATGTCGCCCTCATTTTCCTTGAATGATGTGCCAGTCTGCCGAAGAATCTCCTTGAGAAATTCTTCTACCAGCGTATAAGCATTGGTAATTGCACCGGCACAGTCTTTTTCGCCAATCTTAGCTCGTGCCTTTTCAATGTGCTCTGCGATCGATTGGGCTGTGAGCGCAATGATCGACGGAGTATCTAACACGTTCTCAGTCAGAGAGCTGGAGACGAATCGTCCGTTTTCAAAGGAAAAACCATCGCGCATCATCCGCGATTCAAGATTATTGATGGTCACCTGCTGTGCTTGGATTGCGTCCCAATCAGAGGCCTTTCCGAGGCGGAAGACAAGCTCCTCAAAGACAGCAAGTAGCCTCTTGATATGTTTCGGATTGGCAAGGTCGATGTTCGCGAAGTATTGCTCAACAAGCGTCCGGCGCTCACCTGACACAGTAGGTTGATGCTGGAGGTTAGGCTCAAACTCGCCAGCGGCAAAGATGTCCCTTATCTGCTGGAGCGTAAAAGAGGTCAGGGCTTCACGGAAGTCTACTCGCGTACCGGAGCTGATGAGGTTTGCATTCATGTCAGCCTCCAACGAATCTTGAAAATCTCTGTGTGTCGCTGGCCCTGGGCCATGCGCGCTTCAATGTCGGCAATTAACCCGTCACGGCGGGTTTCGACTTCATCTTGGGCAACGAAGAGATCCTTGCGCTTTTGATTCCGCGTCGTCTGAAGCGTCTTGATTGTTCGCTGATGGATGAGTTTGTCAGCAAGAGACGCGGCGGATGATGAGGCGCGCTTTGTGTCGCGAATCTCTTTGTCGAGGTCTTTGATCTCCTGCTCCAACCCCAGTTTGAGGTCTTCGCTCCAGCGGTCGAGCTTGGTGACTTCCTGGTCGAGCCAGCGGGTGTTGCGCAGACCAATTTCATCGAGAATCTGGCGCTGCTGGGCCTCGATCTGCTCATCAAGGAGCGGTAGCGGCGAAGAGAGAATCGGCTGGCCAGACTCTGCAGGAAGGTCGAAAAGCCGCTTACAGGTATCAGGATGGAGAGGTTCGCCGTCGTCGCGGACGCCCGCGAAAAGGATGTGGTCTTCGATTTCAAAAGCCTCGACGGAAAACTTGGTGCAGAGGAGCCAGCCGGATTGGCCGGTGTGCGGCTCCAGTACGGCGAGCCGCTTGCCGCTTTGACTAAGGTTGAAGCGCAACTCTACGGGCGGCGTCTCCAAGGCAAGGCATTGTTCCAACACACGCTGCGCGAGCGGGTGGCCGACGCGATAGGTGTTGGCGTCCTCCACATTTCGGCCCATACGATAGGGGCCGGGATGAATGGTTTCGCCCTTGAATGGGTTACGTTCGAGTTGAAAGCCGTATCCCGCAGAATCGAATCGTGCGTAAGGGGCCAAGTAAAACGTGGTCGCCCGCCAGAGCAGTTCCTCGAAGCGGTTGCGAGAGTTCCGGGCTTCAAGGCGCACTTTCTCGATTACTTCCTGGTCGAAGTTATTGAGGAGTTGCTCCTGAGCAACGGCCTTGGCCTCGGTGATTTCGGATTCAAGTTCCTGCTGGAGTTGGTCAAACTCGAATACGATCTGCTCGGGAGTCCTGCATCGCTGATAGATGCCGACAATGCGCTTTTCAAAATCCACGCCCGACTGGATGGCTCCAATTACTTCATCGGAGGCTCCAAAGACGCCGTCAAAGAGCTGAAACTTCTGGTCGAGTAGTTGATAGATGCGCACATCGGCGGCATTGGATCGATTGAGAAAGTTGACTACAACCACATCATACTTTTGTCCGTAACGATGGCAACGGCCGATTCGCTGCTCGATGCGCTGCGGATTCCAAGGCATATCGTAGTTGACAACAAGATTGCAGAATTGGAGGTTAATGCCTTCGGCAGCGGCCTCCGTGGCAATCATAATGCTGGCCTCATCGCGGAAATACTCGACGATGGCTGCGCGCTTGTCTGCGGTAGGTGAACCTGTGGCCCGGTCTGTTTTGGCGTTGCGCTTTAGCCAGTCACGATAGATTTCGGCGCTCTTGGCGTCGTTGTTGGTGCCATTGAAGAGGACCACTTTCCCAGCGAAATCGGAGGATTCCAGTAGCCGGTAGAGATACTCCTGGGTGCGGCGGGACTCTGTGAAGATGATGGCTTTCTGTTGCAGGCTCCCGTTGTGCTGGTTGGCGCGGGCTTTGTTGGCGGCCTCGAATCCTTTGCGGAGAGCGGTAAGCAGCACCTCCCCCTTCGAGTTTTTGTGAATGCTCTTTGCCAGTTCGTGAAACTCACGGAGCTTTTCTTTCTCGATACGTAGTTCTTCTCGCTGCTCCGGGGATAGTTGCTGCGCAGCATTAGGCGGGGCAGGGCCTTCTTCTGGTTCGTCTTCCAACCATTCGTCTTCAAGTTCCTGAAGCGCCTCGAAGTTCTCAGCAAGATCGTCTGGCGGCGAATCAAGAGCAGCTTGCGCCTTCTCGACAGCTTCGAGCTTGTTGGCAAGGCCCAGCAGGGTATCGGAGATGGCATAGGTGGACGAGGCCAGTAGTTTGCGCAGAATGAGCGTCATCAATTGACGCTGGCTTGCGGGGAGAGCATAGAGCCGTGGCGATTGCAGATATTCAGAGACGAGGGCATAGAGTCGCTGTTCGTCGGCGTTCGGGATGAACTCTTGAACCAAAGCGTGGCGATTGGTGTAGCTGACGTAGGGGAGCACCTGCCGACGGAGAGTGCGCTGGCAGATGGGCCGGATGCGCTCTCGAAGTGCGCGGTAGTCGTCCGGGGTATTCATCCGCGAGAACTGGCTTCGGAAACTCTTGAGGTCTCCAAAGGTGAATTCATCAATGATGCTGACAAGGCCGTACAACTCAAGGAGCGAATTCTGAAGTGGCGTCGCAGTGAGGAGCGTCTTCTGCCGGTCGACGATTGCGGCCTTGATGGCGTTGGCGATTTTGTTGCTTGCCTTGTAGACGTTTCGCAGGCGGTGCGCTTCGTCAACGACAACCAGATCCCAAGGCGTTTGCCGAACGTAAGCCTCCTTGGTCCTGGCGAACTGGTAGGAGCAAAGAATAATCTTGGGTTGGTCGAATGGATTGAGGTTGCCGCTTTTGATTTCCTCGTTGAAGGTCTTGGATTCGAGAATCGCTGAAGGGAGAAAAAACTTGTCGGCCAGTTCCTGGCCCCACTGCTTACGCAGGTTGGCGGGGCAGATGACAAGCAGACGGCGGCGGCGTTCCGCCCAGCGTTGCGAAAGCAGAATACCCGCCTCAATGGTTTTGCCGAGGCCAACCTCGTCCGCCAGGATCGCTCCCCGTGAGAGAGGGGACCGGAAAGCAAAAAGCGCGGCCTCCACCTGGTGAGGATTCAGGTCCACTTGTGCGTCCGCCAAGGCGGACATGAGGCTATCAATCGAAGCCGAACTGGACCGCTTGGTCAGTTCATGGGCAAAATACCGGGCGTGGTAGGGGGTAAGGATCATTTGTCTTGCAAATCGCCGCAGAATAACGCTTGCCAGCCTCTCCAGTCTCAATCTGGCAAGGCGACACGTTGCATAACACATTCAAAATCAGTAAATCCACGTTGCATTCAATCATATAGGCTTCCGAGAGGAGATGGATCAGCCATAACGCGCAGAAAGAGCGATAGAGAGCAAAATAGGTAAAAATGGGCGAATGGTGAGGACCCTTCCGGCCAGACCTGAGATTCATCTGCGCTCTGCAAGAGACACCCACACTTTAGAAGAGATGCTTGACAACGCCTGACCATCATAATCTTGGTGCGACCGGTATTACGCAAAAGCGAGGGATGCGATTTGAAGGGCGCTTGCTGAGTGATAACGAGCGGTGGATGATCCCAGATTTCAGATCCCGACTGAGGTCAAGGAGCACCGGCGCTGGTCGGTGTCGTGTTCGGGCGTTTCATCCACTATGATACGAGCAACCGCTTTTCTAATCGTGCATTGCCATGCTATAGGTCGCACATGGCTGTACGTGACAATGGTGGTGTCCGTTAAACACTGGAGGCACGGTTCCATGTGGGAGAAAGATTTTGTCGAATGCTTGGAGAAATCAACAGCCGCTCATCCGCTGATAGATGAGGCGTTTGATCTCAAGCAGGAGCACATGCCAGAACGAATCTATAAATACTTTCGCGATTGCGATTATTCGCGCTATAACCTGAGGACAGACACCGTTTGGCTTAGCTCTCCCCATGCCTATAACGACCCATATGACTGCGCCTTCACGATCTCAGAAGAGATGATCGTGGAAACAGCGATAGGAATACTGATTGAGCCACGCATTGAAGAGTACAACCTTCAGGACATAATCTCCAGAGACGCAATTGAGAAATCCAAAAGAAGCGAGAATCCACTGCGCTCACTCGCAGAATACATCTCAATGTTCAAAAGCCCACTGCCAGGAAAGTATTTGGAGGGAATGGTAGAGCTGACATCATCCGTACTGCCGGAATTGATAAATAACATCGTCTCTTTTATGCCTCGGCTGCAAGCGGCTACGAAGGTCTGCTCATTTAGCGCAATCTGCGATTCTATAATCATGTGGAGCCACTATGCCGACTACCATAAAGGGTTCTGTGTTGAGTATGCGATTGAGCCGCTAATGAGTGGCCACGCTTGCTGGCAGAATCTGTACAAGGTCATTTATTCCCCCAAACTATATGACATGACGCGCTGGGCAAAACTGCTGATAGAGCCGGACCAGGGCATATCCAATTCTATGTATCCGCTGCTCGCAACAATTCATAAATTCGATGGGTGGGCGTATGAAGAGGAATGGCGTCTTGTTCTTTTTGACTTGAAGCTGACCGGTGACAGGAATTATCATGTTCCGACGCCTATCCGAGTGTACCTCGGATCACGGATGAACACTTCAAGTAAGAAAGCAGTCCGAGCAATTTGCGAAGAGAGGAACATTGAAGTGTCGGAAATGCACCGTGCGACCAATAGCTTTGAACTTACGGCAATGCGATGAAGTTGATTGAATGTTGCATATTCCATTACAAACGGTTCACAAGAACTGCCATCAGCTTTCAGTGAGTGATAAATTCAGATTCTCCAGACAACGTCTGGAGAATCTGCTTGCGCGTTACGGCTCATTGGGGTTCGACCTCACTCCATTGGAAGCCGGGAGTCCAGCGGCGGGTAGTTGATCCGGGGGCCGTTGCCGGGTGGATGCACGGCAAAAGGAGAGCGCGGAGGAGAGCGCCGACCTCTTCGAGCGATGGTGCCTTGCTCCCTGGGTACAGCCGACTGACGAAGGCATTCCATTGCTGCTTCTTTTGCGGATCGTCGAGGAATTCTTCGGTCAATGCGAATGGAACGCTCTGCGGGATGGCGACTTTGCGCCGCTCAAAGGACGCGAGGATGGCCGTTCGCAACGCAGCCAAGTCAAAGTCCCAGGTGATAGCCATGAACCATATGTCGTAGAAGTCCTTCATGCGGCTGTTGCGAATATCCAGCACGACCATCGCGTTGAATTTTTCTGCTATGGCTGCTTCGCGCGGATAGGCGCGGATGAGCGGCGCTTCCATCGGCAGGAGCACGGGAAACGAAGCGAACTCAGGCTCTGGATAGACGGCGTCGCCGAATCCAATATCGACCTGCATCGGAATCCGCGCTCCCGCCAGAACTGCGTGGAACTTCACATGGACACCGTCGTACTCGTCTTCTTCCTTGATCCTTGTGCCCTCGACAGATTCGCCGTCGAAGATAATGCCGTCGTTATCTTCGACCTTACAGATGGTGCGGATTGTTTCCTCGACATCTTGGATGGCTGCCGATCCTCATCCAAGCATGTCCAAATCCTTTGTGGGCCGGTGTGTTTCGCCTGTCCAGAGCGTAAACAGCGTAGCGCCCTTGATTGCGAACTTGTTGCGGTAGGGCGAGCGGCCCAGCCGATACAGGAATCGTTCAATCGCATATCTTCCAAGGACTCGCTGATAGTCCTGGCTCCGGCTTTGGGCCAGAGCAAGCAGACGCGCGCGGACTGAAGCTGCG
>Ga0181534_10001362_pt1 | contig 15943 bp, 15 predicted proteins | sample PEATcosm2014_Bin_37_FD_119758 | JGI IMG/M metagenome (GOLD analysis project Ga0181534, IMG submission 119758) | Peatland microbial communities from MTU Mesocosm Facility, Houghton, MI, USA - PEATcosm2014_Bin17_10_metaG | ecosystem: Environmental > Terrestrial > Soil > Wetlands > Peat | place... | reverse complement strand
GTCCATGGCTCACCTCGGTGCTGGGCTTCCTGCTGCTGATTTCCATGCCCTTGGTGATCATCACCGGGCTCCTGGACTTCATCGCCTACGGACCGCGCTTCCATCAGGCCATCCCGGCCCACGTGGGCTTCCTCCATCTGCCCTACTTCAACTGGCCCGCCCGGCCGGCGTGGCTGTTCCAGCTCACCGAAGGCATGCATGTGGGACTCGGACTGGTGCTGGTGCCGGTGGTCCTGGCCAAGCTGTGGTCGGTCATGCCCAAGCTGTTCGTCTGGCCGGCCATCCGCTCGGTGGCCAACCTGCTCGAACGGCTGTCCCTCATCATGATCGTCGGCGGCATCGTCTTCGAGATGGCCACGGGCATCCTCAACATCCAGTACGACTACATCTTCGGGTTCAGCTTCTACACCGCCCACTACTTCGGTGCCTGGGTCTTCATCACCGGCTTCGTGGTGCACGTGAGCCTCAAGCTCCCCACCATGGTGCGGAGTCTGCGCTCGCGGTCGCTCCGGGCCGAGATGCGCGCCTCCCTGGCCGACACCCGGCCGGAGCCCATGGACCCCGACGGGCTGGTGGCGCCCTCGCCGGCCAAGCCCACCATCAGCCGGCGGGGGGCGTTGGCCGTGGTCGGGGGCGGTTCGCTGATGATCGCCGTCCTCTCCGTGGGCCAGACGCTCGGGGGCGCGGCCCGCAGCGCCGCCCTGCTCCTGCCCCGTGGACGCTCCTACGGGTCCGGGCCCAACGACTTCCAGATCAACCGCACGGCCGAGGCCGCCTCCATCGACCCGAACGAGACCGGGGCGGCCTGGCAACTGGCCCTGAGCGGCGGGGCCCGCTCGGTGCTGGTCAGCCGGGCCTCGCTCCTGGCCATGGAGCAGCATGCGGCAGAACTGCCCATCGCCTGCGTCGAGGGATGGTCCACCACGCAGCAGTGGAGCGGCGTCCGACTGGCTGATCTGGCCCGGCTGGCCGGCGTGGACTCGCCCAGTGCCGCCCACGTGAAGTCCCTCGAGAAGGGCGGAGGCTTCGGTGAGGCCTGGCTGGGGTCCAACCAGGTGCTGGCCCCCGATGCCCTCCTGGCCCTGAAGGTCAACGGCGTGGACCTCTCGCTCGACCACGGGTTCCCCGCCCGGGTCATCGTCCCGGCCCTGCCCGGGGTCCACTGCACCAAGTGGGTGCGTTCCATCGAGTTCGTGGCGTGAGATGCGCGCGCTGACCACGAGGTTCAGACGGCTCTACGGGGGCCATCCCCTCCACCTGCTGACGCTCATCGCCTCGTTCGCGCTGGTCGGCTACGTGATCAGCGTCCTGGGCCCGATGCAGCTGTGGAACTCACGGGTCTGGTGGCAGTCGATCCTGGTGTGGTTCATCGCGGCCATCGTGCTGCACGACCTGGTGCTCTTCCCGCTCTACGCCCTGGCCGACCGGTCCCTCGGCGCGGGCTGGCGGGCGGTGACGGGTCGGTTGCCGGACCGGGCACCACGGATACCCCCGATCAACTACGTGCGCATCCCCGTCATGGCCAGCGGGCTGCTCTTCCTCATGTTCTTTCCCGGCATCATCGAGCAGGGCAGGATCACCTACCACAACGCCACCGGACTCACCCAGGCCCCGTTCCTCGATCGATGGCTGCTGATCACCGCCGCCCTGTTCGGAGCCAGTGCCGTGGCCTACGGCATCCGGCTGATCCTGGTGCGCCGCCGCCCGGACCCCGAGGGGCCGACTCCAGACGCCGGTCCCTCGTCGGGAGGCGTCCGGTCATCCGAGGAGGGCAGCGGTGCCGAATACCACTGAACCGATGCTCGCCGACCCACCCATGAGCCTGGACACGGGGCTCGCATCCCGTCCGGGGGGCACCGCGCTTCGCACCCACCCCGGGTCTCGGCGGACCATGGTCGATCCCGACGTCATCTACCGGCACGTCTCGGGGGGTCAGCCCAGCTGGATCTCCGACACCACCGGCGTCCGGCGGCCGCTGCCGATCGCCCGATGGATGGGCGGTACGGCCTCCACGGACGAGGACCGGGAGGTGGACGAGGCCATTCTCGACCTCTGCCAGGGGCCGACCATCGACATCGGGTGCGGCCCCGGCCGATTCACCGCCGCGCTGGCGGCACGGGGCGTCCCGGTGTTGGGGGTGGACATCTCCGGCACGGCCGTCGAGATGACCGTGAAGCGGGGAGGGCCGGCCCTCCAGGGCGATGTGTTCGACCCCATGCCCGATGGGGGACGGTGGGCCCGGGTGCTGCTGGCCGACGGCAATATCGGGATCGGGGGCGATCCGCTCCGCATGCTCCGACGGGCCCGCCAGCTGCTCCATCCCCAGGGCCTGGTGGTGGCCGAGATCGACGCCCGACCGACGGGCGTGTGCACGAGGTTCCAGCGGTGGGAGACCCACCACCATGTGGGCCGGTGGTTCCCGTGGTCCCACGTGGGCAGCGATGCGGCCGGCACCCTGGCCGAGGCGGCCGGGCTGTTCCTGGCCCACGTGGTGGAGCGCTCCGGTCGGTACATCGTGGCCATGGGCGTCCGCTGAGGACAGGAGGGACGGGACCTGTTCCCGGCCTGGCCCGGGCCACCGTGAGGCGGCCGGCCGCCAGCCGGCGGCCCCGGCGGGACGCGAGCGGAACCCCTACGGTGTCGGAGTGGAGAGTCAGCCGCCGGCGGTGGGGGAACGGGACCGGGACGCGGTGACCGGCCAGGAGCAGCCGGCCGTACCGGCCGGGCCGGCCGCCGGGGTCACGGGCCGGAGCGGGGGCGCCCACCGGAGCGGGGGCGCCCACCGGATCGGGGCCAACGTCCTGTGATACCCCTGTCCGAGGCCCAGCAGTTCGTGCTCGACGCCTGTCCCCGCTCCGCAGCCGGCACGGTCCTCCTGGACCACGCCCTCGGGTGCGTGGCCGCCGAGTCGATCCTGGCCACGGAGCCCGTGCCGCCCTTCGTCAACTCGTCGATGGACGGCTATGCCCTGCGGGCCGCCGACACCGCCGGCGCCGGGGCCGGGGACGGGGTGGCGCGCCTCCAGGTGGTCGGCACCGTCATGGCCGGGGCGCCACTCGACGGGACGGTCGGTCCGGGCCAGGCCGCCCGCATCATGACCGGAGCCCCGCTTCCGACGGGAGCCGACGCGGTCTCCCCCCTCGAAGAGGTCCGGACCGAGCGTGACGGTGCCGTGGTGCTGATCGAGGGCGCGGTGGCGCCGGGCGCCTTCGTGCGCTGGACCGGCCAGGACGTCGCCGTGGGGGACGTGGTGCTCGAACAGGGGTCGGTCATCACACCGGGACGGATCGGGGTGCTGGCTGCCCAGGGGCTCACCGACGTCCCCGTCCACCCCATGCCCCGGATCGGCGTGCTGTCCACCGGTGACGAGCTCGTCTCGGGCCCCGGTCCTCTCCCCCCGGGAAAGATCCGGGATGCCAACCGGCACACCCTCATAGCCCTCATCCGCCAGGAGGGGTGGACGGCGGTCGATCTCGGCGTCGCCGGAGACGACGAAGCGGCCCTCGAGCGGGCCCTCGACGGGGCCCGGCACCGGTGTGATGCCATCGTCACCAGTGGCGGGGTGAGCGTGGGGGACCTCGACGTGGTCAAGCTGGTCCTGTCCAAGCGGAGTGCCGGCACGATGCGCTGGATGCAGGTGGCCATCCGCCCGGCCAAGCCCTTCGCCTTCGGTGTCCTCGACGGATCCGGGATCCCCGTGTTCGGGCTGCCCGGCAATCCCGTCTCGGCCATGGTGAGCTTCGAGCTGTTCGTCCGGCCGGCCGCCCGGCGCATGTCCGGCCACACGACGCTGCACCGCCCGGTGGTCGCCGCCGTGGCCGATGACGACTTCCGGCGTCGGCCCGACGGCAAGGTCCACTACCTGCGGTCCCTCGCCACCGTCGACCAGGGTGGGCAGTGGCGCGTCCGTCGGCTGGCCGGTCAGGAGTCGCACCAACTGACCGCCATGGCCGAGGCCAACGCCCTGGCTGTGCTCCCTGACGGTGACGGGGTGCCGGACGGCGGGCACGTGCAGGTGATGCTCCTCGATCCCGGGCGGGTGGGACCGGCGGGCGCCAGCCCCGTGCCGTCTTCCTCCCGTGGCGGGGTGACGTAGCTCGGGCTCGCTGGACGGACGACGTCGGGAAGGACCGTCAGCGCTCCACCAGGTCAGTGAGCCGGTGGGCGATGGCGGCCACAGCACCGGTGTCCACGGCGAGCTCGAGTCGCTGGCCCCGCCGGGTGGCGGTCACCAGACCGGCCTGGCGGAGCTGCTTGACGTGCACGCTGATCGTCGGTTGGGCCAGGTCGAAGTCGAGGGCGAGATCACCGATCGAGCGCTCGCCGGATCGGAGATGATCGAGGATGGCCAAGCGGGTGGGGTCGGCCAGGACGCGCATGGCCAGGGCCAGGTCCTCGGTGCGGGCCCGAGCGCCGAGCTCTCCCATCCCGGCCCCGACTCCGATCAGTTGACAGCCTGGGAGGTCGAGGTAGAGGCCCCTGCCGAACAGGGCGCAGGGAACCAGGACGATGGGCTCGTGCAGTTCGGGCAGCTCGGCGATGTGTTCGGTGACCGCCACGCAGTCGGCCGAAACCATGCGCCGCCAGTCGCTGCCCCGCTCGAGCGCCTGCCGGGTGGCGGCCACGGCCCGCTCGGCCGTGGGGGCTCCCGCGTTGCGCCACCACTGATCGAGCGGTGCATAGATGGCGGCGAAGAGGTCGCGGTAGTCCCGCCACCGTTGGTCGTCGCTCCCCAGCCGGCTAAGTCGGGCGTTGATGGCGTCGCGGGCCTCCGGCGTCTCCGAGCGGAGAGGGAGATCGGCCGGGATCCTCGTCCGCGCCGACTCCATGGCATCGAAGAGCCGATCGAGTTCTGTCTCCTCCAGCGCCCCGGCGAGGTAGGCCATGACCTCGAGCTCGGCGAAGTAGTCCCCCTCGTCGCCCCAGAACTCCTTCGCCCCGCCGAGCAGGTCTGGGTGCGCCCCGGCCAGGTCCTCGAGGACCGGGTGCTGTGACCGGAGCCGCGGGGACCAGGCCGCATGGGTCGCCCATGACAGCTCGAGGGCCAGCGACGGGCCGACAACGGACACCCGGCCCGCCAGAGGTTCGGCCTCAGAGATCTGCATAGTCTAATAACTATATGTATTTATATTGAGTTTGTCAATAATTGCAGGTAGGATGGCCCCATGGCTGCAGCTGACCGCGTGAGGACACGATGAATCCGTCCCTGTCAGCCCGCATGGCCGCGGAGCGACGACGCGACCTCGAGGCACTCGCCGGAAGCGGGCGGTCGCGTCGGCCTCCTCGTCACTCCGTCGGGCGCGCCCTCGGTCTCGGGCTCATCCGGGCCGGGCGCCGTCTGGCCGGTCCTGACGACCCCGCGGACCGGCCCGGCCTACGGCGGATGCCCGGCACGCAGTCGACCTGAGCAGTCGGGGTGACCTGAGCGGGCCCCTCGGCGCCGCGGTCCGATCCGGGTGCCCGGCCATGGGACCGGCACGGAACCGGCCACTGGACCGGCGAGGAGGCGGGCAAGCTCCCGGTCCCATCCAGCACCACCGGCCTATCCAGCACCACCGGCGCCGGCCGTGAGATGCTGGGCCATGGTTGTCGGCCGTGACCTGGCCGCCGCGGTCGGAGTCCTCCTCATCGTCGCCGGCGGCTGGAGTGTGATCGGCACGGTCGTCATCCCGCGTCGAATCCGCAGTCGGCTCATCCGGCCGGTCGCCGTCGCCGTCGATGCGGTCTTCCATGCCGTCGCCGACCGGTTCGACACCTACGAGCCGCGCGATCGGATACTGGCCGCCCAGGCACCCATTCTGTTGATCCTGCAGATCGTGGTGTGGCTGGCCGTCTTCGAACTCGGCTTCGCCCTGCTGCTGTGGCCGACCATGGGCACGGCCGGGCTGTCCGGTGCCTTCCAACTGGCCGGCTCCTCGCTGTGCACCCTGGGGTACCTGGCGCCCCCCGATGGCGCCCCGAGGGGACTGATCGACATCGCCTCCCTGGTCGGCCTGGGCACCGTGGCCCTGCAGATCGGCTACCTCCCCACGCTCTACGCCGCCTTCAACCGTCGTGAAGCGCTGGTGACGATGCTGGACTCGCGAGCCGGCGTGCCCTCCTGGGGCCCCGAGCTGCTGGCCCGTACCCACTACGGCTTGGGCTCCGGCGTCTCGGCCGTCGAGGAGCTTCCCGAGCTGTTCGAGGATTGGGAGCGCTGGTCGGCCGATGTGTCCGAGAGCCACGCCACCTACCTCGCCCTCCTCAACTTCCGCTCCCCGCGACCGCTCTCCTCGTGGCTCATCGCCCAGCTGGCCGTGCTCGATGCCGCGGCGCTCTATCTGGCACTGCTGCCGGACGCACCCGGCGCGATATCGGCCCGCCTGTGCCTGCGCGGTGGCTTCACCTGCCTCGGGACGATCGCCCGTGCCCGCGGCTTCGCCATCCCCGAGGAGGCCGATCCTGACGAGGGCATCACGCTCACCTACGAGGAGTTCGTCGACGCCATCGACCGGCTGGCCGGGGTGGACTTCCCCCTCGAGCGCACCAACGAGGAAGCGTGGCTCGACTTCGTGGGTTGGCGGATCAACTACGAGGCGGCCGCGTACGCCATCGCCCGGGCCGTCGACGCTCCGCCGGCCATGTGGTCGGGACCCCGTCGTCACCCCCTTCCCACCATCTCGCCGATCCGTCCGGCCACGCGTCGGGCGGCCCAGCCACCCCGGACGGTGCCGGACTGAGGCGGTTCCCGGTGCTCGCCGACGAGGTCCGACCCGTTGTCGGACCGCCCGGTGGGCTCAACGAACAGGCTCGCGGGAGCGAGCTTCGAGCACCAGGCGCCCATCGGGTTCGAAGGCGGCAGCGACGTCCCCGGAGAGCAGCCGCCGGAGGGGATCTCCGACGGTGGACCTCCGCCAGCCCCGGTCGAGCCGGCTGGGCTCGCCGTTCACCAACTGGGTGATGTCCGCCCGGGTGGCCAACAGGCTCTGGTCGAACTCGAGCTCCTCGGCGATCTGACGCACCAGACCGGTACACACCGCCACTGCGGCCTGGGATGCTCGGGAGTCGTCGACATCGGGTGGGAGCCGCAGCTGTTCAGGAGCCAGCGTCCGGCCCCGGTCGACCGCCTCGAGGATCTCGGTGGCCGCTCCTCGGGCCAGATGGCGGGCGTCCACACCCCGGAGCTTCTCGAGTTCCTGACGGTTCCGGGGTGGTCGCTGGGCCACGGTGAGGATGGCCAGGTCGGAGAGGATGCTCCGACGCGGCCGGTCGAGCTCGGCCGCCCGTCGCTCCCGCCAGGCCGCCACCTCCTGGGCCACCCCGCGTGAGCGGCCGGTGAGCTTGCGCACGTTCCCCGCCTTCCACCAGGCCTCTTCGGGAACCACCTCACGCCGCCGCTCGGCGAGCATCTGGGCACACTCGTCGACGGCCCAGTCGAGCCGGCCGCGCCGCTCGAGATCATCGACCATGGACGAGTGGAGAGCCAGCAGGTACCGGACATCTCCCTCGGCGTAGGTCAGCTGGGCGGCCGGCAGGGGTCGGTGCAGCCAGTCGGACAGCTGGTCCGTCTTGGGCAGGATGATCCCGAGGACCTGTTCGACCAGCCGGGCCAGGGACGGCGAGGACATCCCGAGGAAGCCGGCGGCGATCTGGGTGTCGAACAGGGTGGTGGGAGCTGCCCCACAGGCGGCACGGAGCACGTCCAGATCCTGGCCGGCGGCGTGGGCGACGGCCGTGCCGGGCCCGCTGAAGACCTGGCGCAGTGGTCCGGGATCGACGGCCAGGGGATCCACCAGCACCACCTGATCCGCCCAACCCAGCTGGATGAGGGCCAGCGTGGGCCAGTAGGTGCGCTCGGTGTGGAACTCGGTGTCGACGGCGTAGAACTCCTCGCCGGACAGTTCGTCGCAGAGTGCCTCCAGCCGGTCGGGCTCCGTGATCAGGACAGGGGCGGACGTGGTGGGGCTCACCGACAGGAACGTACTCCACCCCGAGTCCGAGCAGAGCAGGGCTGGCGCATGTTGGCCCCGATGCGGGGGCAGTGCCTCGGGGCATGGCGGGGGCCGGATCCCGGCCGGATCCCGGCCGGACCCGTTTGGGCCCGAAGCCGGTGGGCATAGTCACATACGACCGAAATCTAGAGAAGGGAGATTCCCGTGGGAATCGTTGACAAGGCAAAAGACAAGGCCCAGGCGGCCAAGGGTGACATCAAGGACAAGGTGGGGAAGGCCACCAATGACCGCTCGTTGCAGGCGGAGGGCAAGGGAGACAAGGTGGCCGGCAATCTCAAGCAGGCCGGCGAGAAGGTGAAGGACGCCCTGTAGGAGCGTCTCCGGGGACGCCGAGGTCGGCGGAACCGTGGCGGGCGATCCCCGCCACGGTTCCTCAGTGCGGCTTCACCAATGCGTTGGCCCGGGCCACGGCGCCGAACCACGCGGCGCTGGGCTTGGCGTGGCGCTCGAAGGTCTCCGGGTCGACGCTGTGGAGTCCGAACTTGGGTCGGAACCCGTGGGACCACTCGTAGTTGTCCAGCAGGCTCCACACGAAGTAGCCCCGGATGTCCACACCGTCGTCGAGGGCGCGCCGGACGCCCCGCAGGACCTCGGCGAGGAACGGGATGCGCTCGGCATCGTCATCGGTGGCGATGCCGCTCTCCGTCAGCAGCACCGGCAGGCCGGAGATCGCCGCCGCCCGTCGTGCGCAGTGCTCGACCCCCTGGGGCCAGTACTCGTAGCCCATCTGGGTGAGCGGCACCCCCGGTTCGTTGGGAGCCTGGCCCTCCGCACCGAAGTGGACCCGCGAATAGCACTGGACCCCGATGAAGTCGTCACCCTCGGTGGCCCGCAGGAACCGGTCCTCGAGGATCTCCTGGGCTGCCTCCAGCACCTCCTCGCCACCCGGGTCGGCCACCATCTCGTCCATGGACAGGGTCAGCCCGACCTGAAAGGACCCGGGTCCGGACCGGAGGGCGTCGACAGCCAGGCGGTGGGCCCGCACGATGGCCTCGTTCACGGCCAGGTGGCGGACGAAGTCGTCCTTCACCCCCGGGGGGGACGAGCCCAGGGCATAGCCCATGACGCCGATGAGGTTGAGCTCGTTGATGGTGCACGCCCAGCCCATGAGGTCGCCGAGATGAGCAGTGGCCCGGCTGACGAAGCGGGCGAAGAGATCCGGCGCGTCGGCCGCCTCCCACCCACCCCGCGCGGCCAGCCACGTCGGCGTGGTGAAGTGGTGGAACGTCACCACCGGGGCGATGCCCCGTTCCCGCAGGGCCGCGCAGATGCGGCGGTAGTAGTCCAGGGCGGCCAGCGAGAACTCACCCTCGGCAGGCTCGATCCGACTCCACTCGAGGGAGAACCGGTAGGCGCCGAGCCCCATGCCGGCGACCAGTTCGACGTCCTCGTTCCAGCGGTGCAGCGAGTCGCAGGCATCCCCGCTCGATCCTTCGCACCCCGAGACGGGGTTGTGCTCCCACTCCCACCAGTCGTTGTTGACGTTGCCGCCCTCGATCTGGTGGGCCGCAGTCGCCGTCCCCCACAGGAAGCCCTCGGGGAAGCCGAATTCCGTAGTACCAGCGTCGATAGCGTTCACGGCCGGTCACTGTACCCGTCGCAACGTGCCGTCATCGCCGGGACCACCGGTCGCTGTGCTCGTCCCTGTCGCCCCGCCATCCGTACTCCGCCCGTCGCCGGCGGCCCTCCGTGGCCCTAGCCGGCGATGGCATCGCTCCGGTGGGGTAGCACCCAGCCCGGGCGGGGGAAATGGCACGTGTACCCGTTCGGGTAGCGCTCGAGGTAGTCCTGATGCTCGGGCTCGGCCTCCCAGAAGGGCCCGGCCGGCGTGACCTCGGTGACCACCTTGCCGGGCCACAGCCCGGATGCCTCGACGTCGGCGATGGTGTCCTCGGCCACACGGCGCTGCTCGTCGTCGAGGGTGAAGATGGCCGACCGGTAGCTGGAGCCGATGTCGTTCCCCTGGCGGTCGAGCGTGGTCGGGTCGTGGACCTGAAAGAAGAACTCGAGCAGCTCCCGGTACGAGGTCACCTCCGGATCGAAGATGATCTCGATGGCCTCGGCATGACCGGCATGGTTCCCGTAGGTGGCATTGGCCACCTCGCCCCCGGTATACCCCACACGGGTGGCGATCACCCCGGGGCGCTTCCGGATGAGGTCCTGCATGCCCCAGAAGCACCCGCCGGCCAGGATCGCCGTCTCTGTCGTTCCGCTCATCAGACCACTCCCTCTGGTGTCACCGGTCCGTCGAAGACCTTCAGGTACCTACCGTACCCCTCGGCCTCGAGGTCCTCGTAGGGGACGAAGCGCAGGGCGGCGGAGTTGATGCAGTAGCGCAGGCCGCCCTCCTCGGGCGGTCCGTCGTCGAAGACGTGGCCCAGGTGACTGTCACCGTGGGCCGATCGGACCTCGGTCCTTACCATCCCGTAGGCCCGGTCCTCGTGCTCGACCACGTTGCCCGGCTCGAGGGGCACCGTGAAGCTGGGCCAACCGCACCCGCTGTCGAACTTCTGCTTGGACGCGAAGAGGGGCTCCCCGGACACGATGTCCACGTAGATGCCGGCCTCCTTCTTGTCCCAGAACTCGTTGTCGAAGGCCGGCTCGGTGGCGGCCTCCTGGGTGACGGCCCGCTGCCTGGGGTTCAGCCGGGAGATCGCCTCGGGATCCTTGTGGTACTGGTCTGTCATCTGCACTCCTTCGCCCCCGCGGGCCTGGTCGTCACACTCCTTGCCACAACCACTCCTTACAACACCCGGCACCTCGTCGGCATTTCCGGGCCGACCGGGTGCGGGATGGCACGCCACGCCGTCCTGCACGGTGAGCGGGCATGATGACAGGAGACGCCCTCGGGATGCGTCGGAATCGGAGGAGGCCGCTCGTGGCTTGGGATTTTTCGACGGAACCGGAGTTTCAGGACCAGCTGGACTGGGTCGAGGAGTTCTGCCGGGAGGAGGTCGAGCCGCTGGAGCTGGTCTTCCCCTACGCCGTGCGGATGCGCGATCCGAAGATGAGGGCCCTGGTCGACCCGTTGCAGCAGCAGGTGAAGGACCGCGGCCTGTGGGCGATCTTCCTCGACAGGGAGCTCGGCGGGCCCGGCTTCGGCCAGCTCAAGCTGGCCCTGGTCAACGAGATCATCGGTCGCTACGGGTCCGCACCGGCGATCTTCGGCTGCCAGGCCCCCGACACCGGCAACATGGAGCTGCTGGCCGCCTACGGGACCGAGGCCCAGAAGGAGCGGTGGCTCGTGCCGCTCATGAACCAGCAGATCTGGTCGGCCTACTCGATGACCGAGCCCCAGGGGGGATCGGACCCCAACCTCTTCGTCACCCATGCCGTCCGGGACGGCGAGGAGTGGGTCATCAACGGCGAGAAGTGGTTCACCAGCGCCGGCCGCCATGCCGACATCCTCTTCGTCATGTGCACCAACGGCATGTTCGTGGTGCCCCGGGACACGCCGGGTGTCGAGATCATGGATCAGCCGCGCACCCACGACCACATCCTCTACCGCGACGTGCGGGTGCCCCTCGACCACCTCCTCGGCCCGGAGGACGGCGCCAAGGTGCTGGCCCAGCGCCGGCTGGGTGGAGGGAGGATCCACCACGCCATGCGGGCCATCGCCCAGTGCCAACGGGCCTTCGACATGATGTGCGAGCGGGCCCTCAGCCGGCAGTCGCACGGCAAGGTCATCGCCGACCACCAGATGGTCCAGAGCGCGGTCGCCGACTCCTACGCCGAGATCAACATGCTGCGGCTGCTGGTGCTGTGGACGGCGTGGACCATCGACAACTCGAGCACCCAGGAGGCCCGGACCCAGATCGCCGCGTGCAAGTACACCGCGGCCCGGGTGCTGAAGGACGTCGCCTATCGCGCCATCCACATCTTCGGGTCACTGGGAGTCACCGATCTCACCCCGCTCCAGGCCATGTGGGCCGGGTCGCCGGCCATGAGCGTGATGGACGGTGTCGACGAGGTGCACAAGGTCACCGTGGCCCGCAACGTCCTGAAGGGCTACCAGCCCCACGAGGGCTTCTGGCCCACCGACTACTTCCCCACCAAGCGGGCCGAGGCCCGCCAGAAGTTCCGGGCGGCCATGGACGCCGATCCCGACCTCGAGAAGTACGCCGACTACATGGAGCGCCGCTCCACCGGGCGGGGCTGAGCCAAGTGGACCTGGCAGGCCGGAGCGTGGTGGTGACCGGCGGCGCCAGCGGCATCGGGCGGGCCCTGTGCCGGGCCTTCGCCCGGCAAGGGGTGCGGGGCGTCGTGGTCGCCGACCTCGACGGGGACGGTGCCCGGGCCGTAGCGGAGGAGCTCACCGACCAGGGCTTCCCGGCCATCGCCGTGGCCATGGACGTGGCCGATGAGACCCAGGTGGCGGCACTGGTGGCCGAGGCGGAGTCGGCCTTCGGCGTGCTCGACATCTTCTGCGCCAATGCCGGCATCGTGGTGCCCGGCGGTGTCGAGGTGTCCGATGCCGACTGGCAGCGCATGTGGGCGGTCAACGTCCAGAGCCACATCTTCGCGGCACGGGCCGTGCTGCCTTCGATGCTGGCGCGGGGCGAAGGGTACCTGGTGCACACGGCATCAGCCGCCGGCCTGCTCACCCAGCTGGGCTCGGCTCCGTACAGCGTGACCAAGCATGCGGTGGTGGCGCTGGCCGAATGGCTGTCCATCACCCACGGTGACGCCGGACTGCGGGTGTCGTGCCTGTGTCCGCAGGGCGTGTGGACGGCCATGACCGGGGCCGACGATCTGGGCTCTCGTGATGCCACCGTGTCGACGGTCGGGCGGGACGGCATGTTGGAGCCCGAGGTGGTGGCCGATGCCGTGATCGAGGCCATGGCCGACGAGCGCTTCCTGATCCTTCCCCACCCGGAGGTGGCCACCTACGAGCAGCGCCGGGCCGGGGATCGTGAGCGCTGGTTGCGGGCGATGCGCGCCCTGCAGGCGCAGCTGGTCAAGCTCGTGAGGTGAGGGTCGGTGCGGATCGTGGCCCCTTCGGCTCCCCGATCGGCACGGGAGCGCAGAACGTGGCTCTCGGGGCACCGCCTGCCCGCCCGGCCACCAGCCTGCCCGCCCACCCGTTCGGCCACCTACGTGGCAACCCCTGGTTCCGGACGGCCATGGGCCATGCTGTCGTCCATGGACCACTGCGACGAGTGCGGATTCGACTACGACGGCCTGGCCGTGGCCGATGCCCCGTCCGCCCTGCGGGTCGGGGCGGAACGACTGGCCGAGGACCTGTTCAGCGGCGATGACTCCTCGATCCACACCCGGCCGGATCCGAAGACCTGGTCGGTGATCGAGTACACGTGCCATGTCCGCGATGTGCTCCTGGTGCAGCGCGAGCGGATCCTGCTGGCCCTGGTGGAGGATGCTCCACGGTTCGTCCCCATGTACCGGGAGGAGCGGGTCACCACAGCCGGCTACGACCGCGAGTCGGCCACCGAGGTGGCCCAGGAGCTCACGGTGGTGGCCAATCTCGTCGCCAAGGTCGTCGCCCTGCTCGAGGACCGGCAGCTGGCCAGGACCTGTGTGTTCCACTTCCCCGAGCCCCGGGTGCGTGACCTGGCCTGGGTGGTGCGTCACACCGTCCATGAGGTCGTCCACCACGAGATGGATGTGCGACGGGTGCGCACCCACCTCATGGACGCCGATGTGTGGACGTGAGGACACCCCCGGACGGATCCGATGCCCACCGTCGTGGCGTGGGGGATTCCGGTAGCGTCGAACGGGTGGATGCCGGCGAGCACGGGGCCACCGAGGCGGTCACCGGCTTCCTCCGGTCGCTCGGAGCCACTGAGGCACAGATCGAGGAGGTGTGGCGCACTCGCCGCATCGCCTCTCTCGCCGGTGACCTGGTCTTCGCCGAGGGTGCTGACCTGTCGGCCACCGATCTGGCCGGCCGGGTGGGGGTGCACACCGACACCATCCTCTCCCTGTGGCGGACGTTGGGCATCGTGGTTCCCGACGGGGACTACCCCATGTTCACGGAGCGGGATGCAGAGTTCATGAGGTTCCTGGTCGACGAGAACCCCGTGGGCCCCTACGGCGATGAGCTGTTGAGGGTGCTCGGCGGATCGCTGTCCCGTGTGGCCGAGGCGGCGGTGGCGGTCTATGTGCAGACCCAGGAGCCCGAGGAGGAGGCTCCCGATATGGACCTGCTCGAGTCGGCCCGGGGCATGGTCAAAGTGACCTCGGGGGCCCTCCGACTCGGCGATTCGATGGGCACCGTGTTCGCCCATCACCTCCGGGACGCCGTCGACCGCCAGCGGGCCGCCCAGGCGGGGGTGAGTGAGAAGGCCGTCCACCGACTGGCTGTGGGCTTCGTGGACCTCGTCGGCTTCACCCCGCTGTCGCTGCACGCCAACCCGGCAGAACTGCTGGAGCTGGTGAGCGCGTTCGAGTCCAAGGCGTTCGATGTGGCGTCGGCGCGCAACGGTCGGATCGTGAAGCACATCGGTGACGAGGTGATGTTCGTCGCCCTCGACGGTGCGTCGGGCTGTGCCATCGCCCGGGAGATCACCGACTCCTTCGGCGACGGTATCGAGCCACGGGGCGGGGTGTGCTTCGGTGACGTGATCGTCAGGCACGGCGACTACTACGGCAAGGTGGTCAACCTGGCTTCCCGGCTGGCGGAGCTGGCCATCCCCGGTGAGGTGCTCGTCGATGCCGAGACGGCCCGGTGGGCGGGCGATGCCGTCGAGTTCCGGTCGGCGGGGCGCCGCCTCCTCAAGGGCTACGACGAACCGGTGGAGGTCTGCTCGGTGGGCGTGTTGGCCCCGACCACTCTGGCCCAGACCACTTTGGCCCCGACCGCGGTGCCTCCGTCGCTCCCTGCCCGGTAGGTTCCCGGCCATCGTCAGCCCGGTTGTCGCCGGTCTCCTCCGGCCCCGGGACGCGTCACCGCCCTGCACGATGTGCAGGGCGGTGATTCCGGCGTGACGCTCGGGGTCAGTGGAGCGGAACCACCGCCCTCGGTGCGACGAGGGTCGCTCCCTTGACGTGGCTCCCGCGATGGAACAGGTTCCGGACTGCGGGGAGGGCATAGCGATCGAGGCCGAAGTAGCCGGCATTTCGCCAGGCCAGGATCAGGAACAGGGCCACCAGGGCGTAGGCCGGGTTCACTCCTGCCGAGCCGGAGAACATGTAGATCACGTTGAGTCCGAGGCCGAGGAACGCAGCCGCTCCGGTGAACAGGCCCAGGATGAGCAGGGCACCGATGACCAGTTCGCTCAGGGTCACCACTTTGGCGATCCAGGACGCATTGGGGATGACGAAGTTGTGCAGGAACCCGGCCCACCATCCGTAGGACGCACCGCTCTTCCCCGTGGCCGACCCGGCCACGCCGGCGGCCGAGAAGCCCTTGACCCCGGCGCCCCCGCCGTACCAGAAGGCGGCCTTCTCGCTGCCCCACAGCTTCTGGTACCCGGCGTTGAACCACTCGTAGCCGAGCCAGAGCCGCGCAACCAGCCACACGACGCTGGCGGCCTTCGACCGGAACAGCCAGTCCGCGATGCGCAGGTTCCCGCCCGGGGCCTCGAACACCCCGCCGGTATCGTCGCCGGAGGCGACGTCCGACCTCACGTCGCTCTTCACGTCTTCCACTGTGGTGGTCATGGCATCCTCCCTACCCGATGGCCCGTTGACGATCGGCTTCTGCTCCCCACTGTGACCGATCGGGGAGTGCCCCGGACAGGGCCGAAAGACCCACATCAGGGGGGTGTTCCCGTCGGGCCACGCCTGCCGGGCACGGGCGGGGACCACCGCATGGCCGCCGCATGGCCACCGCATGGCCACCGCATGGTCGCCGCACGGTCGCCGCTGGCGGCCGGGTGGACCGACGACCCGCAGGCCGCCCCGTCAGCCCACGGGCACTTGCCAGACCAGGGCGGTGCCGCCGCCGACGGGCGTCTCGATGTCCATCGTCCCCCGCAGTGCCTCCGCCCTCC
>Ga0181534_10001361_pt1 | contig 15945 bp, 17 predicted proteins | sample PEATcosm2014_Bin_37_FD_119758 | JGI IMG/M metagenome (GOLD analysis project Ga0181534, IMG submission 119758) | Peatland microbial communities from MTU Mesocosm Facility, Houghton, MI, USA - PEATcosm2014_Bin17_10_metaG | ecosystem: Environmental > Terrestrial > Soil > Wetlands > Peat | place... | reverse complement strand
CGATGGGATGTACAAGGAGAAACCATGTCTCAGCAGTTCAATTCCTCCCACGGGCGCGCCTGCGCACGCCGATTGGGCGGGTACTTCACGGTACTCGCAGCCCTGCTTCTAACCCTGCTTTCCCCGCACGCTTCTTCGCAAGCGGCATGCAACATCGCCTATACAATTAGCCCGCAAAACTCCGTCGCCTTCGGAGCCGCCCTCACGATTAACAACACAGGAACGACAGCGTTGAGCAGTTGGACGCTGAGCTGGACATTTGCCAACGGTCAAACAGTCACGTCTCTATGGAACGGTATTGAAACCCAGAGTGGAGCGGTTGTTACCGTTAAGAGCGAGAGTTACAACGGCAGCATTGCGGCCGGAGGCAGCCTCACCGGCGTCGGATTTAACGGCGCGTGGAACGGCAACACCAATGCGGTTCCGACTGCGTTTACGCTGAACGGAACAGCTTGCAGCGTTGCAGGCTCCGGCGGACAAGCTCTCGGCAGCTTTACACTGAAGCCCTCTGCCTCTGGACTATCCATAAGCCAGAGTGGCGGCGGATCTGACACCATCACGGTAACTGACGTCAGCCCGTTCACAGGCAGCGTCACTTTGACCGCTTCTGGAATGCCGGCAGGCGTTACCGCTGCATTTGCAGGCAATCCCACCTCGGGCAGCAGTTCTCTCTCTCTCACTGCCAGCAGCTCAGCCGCTATTGGCTCCTCCACGGTCACGGTGACTGGAACTTCGGGGACTCTCTCTGCCTCGACCACAATCGCTCTCACGGTGACTGCGGCGCAGCCGACCATTGCATGGGTCAGCCCGGCTGGCGGCGTTGCAGGCAGTTCCATGACCATTATGCCCGGCGTCGGAGCATCCTTTGGAGAAACGCAGGGATCAAATGCGATTTTCTTTGGATCGAATTCGGCCACTGTTACGACTTGGGCTATTGACTCAGTCACGGTTACTGTTCCCAGTCTTCCCGCCGGAGTGGTGAATGTAATCGCGCACATAAACGGCCTCACCAGCAATGCAGTTCCATTTACAGTCACCGCAACTACGCCCTCCCCTGAGGTCTACACCGGTAACTCAACCTGGTTTAGTGGACTCGGCGGTCCATACGGCGGATGCGGCGTTCCTCAAGCCAATGTTGACTCGCAGAACTTCATCGCGCTCAATGTTCAGAACGACCCCGGAAATTACACCCTCGAACTTACCCGGCCAATCTCCTCGCAGTTTGCTGCTGATATCGGTTTGTGGAACAACGGCCTGAATTGCGGCCGCTGGGTGCATGTAGTGATGGGAAGCAACTGCAATGGCATGAACGACGGCAATGAAGACTTGCCTTTCTGCCGCGGCGGACTCGGATGGGTTCCCGACCAATTCAATGGCGCTGATCTCGATCTGGTCGTTGCCGATAGCTGCCAGGATGGAAATGCGTGGTGCCGCGACGATCCGTACCACATTGACCAGGCACAGGCCGCGCTCAATAACTATGTTCTCAGCGGTTCAACTGTCGGTGATCTGTATCCAGGCTTCTGGAATAACCGGCAGGTTACCTGGAACTTTGAGCCGGCTCCCAACTATACGGGAGACATCAACATCGGCTTTCTGAACGGAGCAAATGCCTATTGGTCGGCGATTTCAATCACTCATCTTGCCAACGGCATTCACGGCGTTCAGTATCTCCAGAACGGAACGTGGGTTACTGCGACAATGGATGCCGACCTGGGAGACGACTACATCATTCTTCCGACGGTGACAGCCGGAACCCAGTACGAGATACAGGTCTTCGACGTGACCAACACGCTCATTAACCGCGGCCGCATCTATTCATTCGCGTTCCCTTCAAGCTGCGGAACTGGGTGCACACCGGCCTTGACGCCAATAACCTATACCACCTCGCAATAACATAGCGGCAGATGCTTACTCCGGAATCGGAGCTTATTGCTCCGATTCCGGGATGGCTTACAGTGCTGACCGCCGCACGATAATTGACTGTCGTCCGGAAAGCCGTTCATTTCTTCGGACGCTTATAGAATGGAGCAGGCACTTGCTTTGCGCGGACCCGATTGGCGCGAACCTGCACCAGCACATCCGCGCGGCTAGTGGCTACCGTGGCAGGCACCAGCGCATAGGCGATGTTAGTTTTGAGAAACGGCGCAGGTGACCCGGAAGTAATGACGCCTACTTCGGTTCCCTCCAAATTAAGTACGGGATACCCATCACGGGCAATACCGCGGTCCACCATTTCCAGCGCAACAATCTTGCGCTTTGGGCCTCCCGCTGCCTGCCCTGCCAGCAACGCATCTCTGCCAATAAATTCACCTTTGTCGAGCTTCAGCCAGCGGTCGAGGCCAGATTCAAGCACATTGATCTGGTCAGAGATTTCATGGCCGTAGAGAGGCATGCCGGCCTCCAGGCGGAGGGTATTGCGCGCGCCTAATCCACAGGGACGGATGGAAAACTCCGCGCCGGCCGCCAGTAATTCGTTCCACATCTTCGCGCCGGTAGCTTCATCCGAAGGGAAATAGACTTCGAAGCCATCTTCGCCGGAGTAGCCGGTGCGCGAGATCAGCACGTTGTGGACACCTGCGACCTGTCCGAAGGTGAACCAGTAATTCTTGATCGCAGCCAAATCAACTTTGGTTAGTTTTTGCAGCGTCTCCTGCGCGCGCGGTCCTTGCAGCGCAAGTTGCGAGTAATAACTCGAATAGTCGCTGATGTGGATCGAAGGAAACCTGCCCACCTGCTGACGAATCCATGCGAAATCCTTGTCCTTGGTGCCGGCGTTCACCACCAGCAGATAGTCGTTCTCGCTCAGCCGGTGGACAAGAATGTCGTCTACGAATGTTCCCTCAGGCGTGAGCAGGGCGGAGTATTGCGCCTGGCCGTCTTTGAGCCGCGAGGCGTCGTTCATCGTGATGTGCTGGACGGCAGCCAGCGAACCAGGGCCGCGGAACTGAATCTCGCCCATGTGGCTCACGTCGAAGAGTCCCACGCCGGTGCGCACGGCCAGATGCTCGGCGATCAGGCCGCCACCAGCGCCTGGGTATTCGACCGGCATATCCCAGCCGCCGAAATCCACCATCTTGGCTTTGAGGGCGCGGTGCACACTATTCAGAGCGGTTTTTTGGAGTACTGGTGACGGGAGCTGTTCAGTGGAGTTCATGGAAGTCCTTTCGGGGCTTGCTGTACTCTTTTCACGATAGGGTTTGATAGCGGGACGGTCAAACCAACAACCGCCTGACGCCGGTGCTTGCGCGAGTCTGGCTGGAACCAAGGGGAGGGATATGAACCATATCCGAGGAGTTTTGATGTTGATTGCGGCGGGGATTGCGTTTTTTCGGGGCTGGAGGTTTCACGGCGGCCTTTACGCATTTCTGGCTTTTGGGTTGGCCGCGCTGGCTCTTGGGCTGGCGATCTGGCATTTCAGCCGGAAGTCCGACAAATGACAGCAGAATCCAATTCCCCGCTGTCACACTTTGACGCTGCGGGCCGTGCGGCGATGGTGGATGTGAGCGCCAAACAGGCGACGCGACGGACGGCTACCGCGACGGCTTTTGTTGAGGTTACAGAGGCTGTACTGGCGGCGCTGCCGCAGAATCCGAAGGGGAATCCGTTGGAGGTGGCGCGGATTGCCGGGATTCAGGCGGCGAAAAAGACCTCGGAGCTGATTCCGCTGTGCCACCCGCTGGCGCTGACGCATGTGGATGTGCGCGCCGAGATCGTCGATGGCGGGGTGCGAATCACCGCAACTGCTGCGACGGTAGGGCCGACTGGCGTGGAGATGGAGGCGCTGACCGGGGCTGCCGTGGCCGCGCTGACTGTTTACGACATGACTAAGGCGCTGGATAAGGGGATTGTGATCCGGTCGATTCAGTTGGAGGAAAAGACGGGCGGCAAGAGTGGCGATTTTCGCCGAAATGCCAGGGAATGAGTTGGATAACGCTGGCCCGGATTGCAGATTGAGGAGAGTGGGCTGTTAGCAAGCATATTCCCTCGCACGGAAACTGTGCTGGGCGTGAAGGAGAAGCAATGAGGAGCTTTTATCCGCCTGCGGTGCGAGGGATTGAGGAGGGCGGAAAGATTATTGAAGAATGCGGCTGTTGGGGCGGAGTGATTTCAGGGGTATCTCCGCATTAGCGCGGAGAAAAGGATTGAAAAGTACCTTAAAAGGGCTGTTTTCAAGCGATTTTTGATACTTAGAATGGGTGTTTCTAAGACCGTAATCCGCGGCCTGGGGGTTCGGAATCCTGACTCTGAACCCTTACGGGTGCGGCAGAGATCAGGGCAGGAAGACGACGGCTTGGGCGAAAAATGGAAAGCTATCGATTGTGGTGACAGAGACCCCGCCGGCCAGTTGCCATTTATTGTTCAATGCGGCGGTTACCTCTTTCATCAACGCATTGACATCGGCGTTGCGGTAGACGCGATAGGCGATTGCAGTTGGCTCGGCAGCTGGTTGTTTGTGCGGAGTGGTCATTTCCGTTTTCCTTGATCTCAGATTGTGTTTTCTGGTTCAGTGTATCGGCCAGAAAACGGAATTCGATCAGAAGAGCGGCGGAAAGTTTGTTCGGTGTGCAGGAAGGGGGCGAGGTTCCCAGAATTGCGCGCTCTTTGCTACCCTTGCCGCAAAAAAGAACACGCTGAAATGAATGCCCGGTTGGATCGGGCGGAGTGGCTGTAGAGATATCGTTACGGGCGCCCCAGGTTCCAGAATCGGGATCTGGAGCGTCCTGATTGAAAAACGGGCCACGCGCCAGCGGAACTACTTACTATGCCTGCGGATGGTCGTGGTGATGGTGATGATGATGGTGGTGGTGTCGATGTCCATCCGACCCCTGCGCCTGCGCCGCATAAGGGACTGCGAGGCAGAAGACGAGTGCCAATCCAAACAAATACTTCTTCATAGTAGATTAGACACCTGCGAGCGCCGCAAAGTCGCGCCTGTTGCGGGTTTATTTGTACTTAGAGCTATATTGACCTATCGCGGAAGTTATCGTTGTTGCCGGGAATTTCAAGGCGGTCAGGCGACGGCCAGGGTGCGGCGGCCGACGGAATCCTCAGCAGCGGTGACCTTGATTTCGATGTTGTAGCCGAGGCGGTTCAAGCATTCCATCAGCTTGCTCTCTGACATATTGGAGAAGTCACCGCGCATCAGGCTGGAAACCTTGGGTTGGGGAATGCCCATGCGGCGACCGGCTTCCTCCTGGGTGAGACCAAGGCGGCGCACGGCACGAGTGATTTCGATAGCCAGGCCGGATTTGATTTTGAGCTGCCCGGCATCTGGAAGACCGAGATCGGCGAAGACATTGCCGGAGCTGATTTCTACTTCGATACCGTCAATGGCGCGATCTTTCATCTCGTATCTCCTTTGCCAGGGCTTCGGCTATCTTGAGCCGGGCATGAATGATGTCCATACCCTTCTTCGGCGTAGCAATACCGCTCTTGCTTTTCTTTTGAAAGTAGTGCAGTACGAAGACGGCTTCTTTGAACTTGACGGTGTAGACGGCCCGGTAGGTTCCGTCGGCATCATCTTCGACGACCTCCAGCACTCCGGCGCTTCCGAAGCCTTTCAAAACTTTAGCTGCGTCATGATGCTCTCCGTTCTGGGCAGAGTTGAGCGCGTGGCCAAAGAATTTTCGCACCCTAACGGGAAGCGCGATCAGGTCTTTCTTGCTGCTCCCGACCGAGAAAAGCGGCTTCTCGGAGTTGTGCACACGCCGGTTATACCAGAACAGGGATAAGAGAGTTGCCGGGGTTGGATGCGGTTCGGGTTTGGGGAATTTTGTCCAGTCCCAACGGGATAGGGTGGGGTTTTGGAGGCTTTCCCAGGGCGTTGCCCTGGGCTATTTTCGTTTCTCCCTACGGGAGATTGGACGGTGCGCACCTCCAGTGATGGGGTCGCGGAGAACGAAGAGCGGCGCATCGGGGTTCATCGTTCCCAGGTCTCAGAGGCTAGACCTGGGACATCCATTCATTTAGGGCTTGTCAGATACGGGCCACCCGCCAGCCGCTCGCTGGAGGTTTGTGCCTTCCCGCCCTGAATCACCCCAGCGACGAAGACCTGTCACTGGGGGTCCCGATAGCCGCGAAAACAACAACATCACAAGACTGAGCATCCGGATCTGTGCTGATTGCGGGTGAGGCAGCGTAGTTGAGAGGGAATTTCAGCTAAAATGTGCCGGTAACAGCTTGAGCATAGAGAGGATGGCCGTTGTGGACTGTGACGGCGATTCCGCCTTCCAACCTCCAGTTCCTGTTGGTGAGGACGACGTTAATGTCTTTCATGAGCGTTGAAAGATCTGCATTCTGGTAAACGCGGTAGTTGACGGCGCCGGGTTGTACTTCAGGGAATTCGTTGGGGGAAGCCATTTTTGGATGTCCTTTGAGTGGGAATTTTGTTGCGGGAACAGTCTACCCGCGCAGTGCAGAGTCGGCAACGAAAATTACTTTTTTTCTTCTGAATGGGTTGGCTTCTTGATTAGCTGCGGCAAGGCAGCGCCCGCCGGGGCTATAGGCGGACGTAGGGTTTCACTCTGGGTATTCTTGGTTTCTCCCTACGGGAGAATGGAAGGCCGCGCCGGCAGAGATGGGGCGCGGAGAACGAAGAGCGGCCCGTTGGGGTTCATCGTTCCCAGGTCTCAGAGGTGAGACCTGGGGCAGTCGTTCATTTGGGGTTGGTCAGATGCGGACAATCTCCAAATGACAAAGCCCACCGATAAGGCGGGCTTTTCCATTCTGTCGTATGTCCACGGGTGGAGGCCTGCGCCAACGTTTCCCATGGCCCGCATAACAATTATAGCGCTAGTTCAGGTCGTCGGTTGATTGGTTTCACGCCAACTATGAAGCAGGCCTGCCACTGAAATTGCTTTTCCCCATGGTCCGGCTTGATCCATTTTTACATCGATAAACGACTGTGGTGGATGGAGGTCCTCACCAATTAAGTGGGAAATCTGCGCTATTCCGAGCGGAGCAATGTATGGCTTGAGGCCCGAGAGTTCAATAGCAAACACTTCGCTGCTCGTGCCAACGTACGCTGCGAACTCCTCATATGTGCATCCCGCTTTGGAGCCGAATTGATCCCAAATCTGATCAGGACTTCCTGGTGTGATTTCCGTTAATGTCACTTCGCCCATCAGTGAGCCGAGAGGCTGCGTTCCATATACGACAGCTTGCCGACCTCTCCATCGGCGCGGAAACTTTCTCCTAATCTCTACCTGCTTCGCCCCAGAGAAAACTCGTTCGGCATAAATTGGGCGCATGCTTAGCAGAATCTTGTCATCAAAAGAGAAGCCACCGGGCGAAAACCTTGCGAGTAAATGCATCTTTTCCCGCGCCAGCTTCCAAACTTTTTCAATCGGGGCAGAGCAGTACAGTTCGTCTTCTCCATGCCGGTACTGACGCGACGACTTGATGGCGGCATTGAAGCCGAAGGACGCAAAGAATCCTTGCTTGTCATTCCATAGACTCGCGGGTAGCGTGAAGTGGATATCCTTGACACCCTTTTCATGCCGAGATTGGAAGGCCATCTGTGTAAAGATCATCTGTCCGAGATTGAGATCTCTAAACCCTTCGTCGATACGGACATGGCAAAACTTAGCGTGCTCTCCAAGTTTCAGCACCGCCGATGCGACTGGCTTTTCGTTCTCGAACGCTAGATATGCAACACGCTCACTTGTCCTAAGACCTGGCAACACCTTCTCCCTGTACCACTGACCGATTGCCGGGTACATAGGTTCATTTTCAAGCAACATGGCTTGAAGGGTCTTCATCTCATCGGTCTGTTTTCGCGCAGCGCTCTCTCCCAACCTAACAATCCTGAACGGTGGCGAGTCTTGGAAGAGACGACCGCTTGATTCGCTATGTTGCTTCATCTTTTCCATTTTCGTCTCCCTCCTTCATGGGTTCAACTGTGCCATCTTCGTCCAATAATCTCAGCTTTTGGGGCCAGTTGTTGAAAAACTTAGAAAGCTTCAGCTCTTGCTGATCATAGGTACCTTCATCATCGGGCTGGGCATCTTCTGACATCCGGTAAAGGACTAGGTGAGCCAATCTCTCCCCATGTCGAAGATTCACATCGACTTGATGGCCCCGAACTTCAAAAATTAATGGCGTGCCCGGTTCTTCATCCTTGCGGGTCGCCCCAAAATGAGGGTGGACAAACCCCGCATAATGAATCCGCATCTCTCCTATCGTCTCATCACTCGCCCGACAATATATTGCGATCCCTGCTGGGACACGAATCTTCTCTTTTGACCTCAGGATGTAGAATTTGTCGTTTTCTATCGTTAAGCGTTTATCTCTACCAGATTTCTTGAATTTCCAACTCTTCCAAGGTTCAGGTCTATTTTGGGCGGTCCAGAGGCAGATAGGCTCCGCATTTTGAATTGGTTCGGCGCAAAATGCCGCAACGCTCAGCCCTCCCTCTTTGGTGTTCGTTAAGTCGACCGACAATGTCCCATCATCTGAATCCGATTCCTTGAATACCGTTCGAAAAATCTGCTTTCCGCTGATTTCAGCGTCACTTCGACTACCGTAGAACAGTCTCAGTTGCGACAAGCATTGCTGCTCCTCAACCCTCACTCGAAAGGTAATGGGAGTTACCTCGAGGTACATGTCGCCGCTCTGTCCGCGAAGAGAATCGGCATCGAATCTCTCGTATTGACCAACGCCGTCTACAATCAGCCGCGCAAGTACGTCCATCCGTCCGGTTGAGCTTTTTGCTGTGGCTTCGCCAAAGATTCCAACTGCTTCAAACTGAGGATGGAGCCTTTGTTCAAGCTTGAAAACGTAAGTTTCCTTCGTTTCCAGCGTTAACCTGCGGTCGTTATCAAAGTTGATCCTCTCTGCCAGCTTTGGATTGCGTAGAAATACGCTATACTGGTCCCCCCAAGCAGGCTTAACAGAACCCTCCCTCATTTTGTAGACCTCTCCAGAAATGGACAGATCAAGCGAGGCTTGGCCTACGACCCCATCTATTCCGGTAAGGAGTCCCTCTGTTGACAATTGGAGCATTTGTCGCTTATTTAGCACCCCCGGTATCCAGTCGTCCCAAGGCTTACTCATACGGATTCTGTCCCCATGATGCAAGGCGAAGATTCGGCTTTACTCATGATCCGCGCTTTGACTGATTGGTGACCTTTATACCACGCAAATGGCCTCTCTGGGCATATTGGCTCGTTTCCCCGAACGGGAAAGCTCTATCCTTTTGCAAACATTTGCTTAATCCCCCGCAGCGCTTGGCGGGTGCGCTCTTCGTTTTCGATGAGGGCGAAGCGGACGTGGTTGTCGCCGTAGTCGCCGAAGCCGATGCCGGGGCTGACGGCTACCTTGGCATCGGTTAAGAGGCGCTTGGAGAACTCAAGAGAGCCGAGCTTGCGGAATGCCTCTGGAATTTGCGCCCAGACGAACATGGTTGCCTTGGGCATCGCCACCGGCCAGCCGAGTTTGTTGAGGCCTTCGACTAAAACGTTGCGGCGGAGGCGGTAGTTCTCGCAGATTTCGGCGACGCACTCTTGCGGGCCCTCAAGGGCTGCGATGGACGCGACCTGGATAGGCGTGAAGGTGCCGTAGTCGAAGTAGCTCTTCAGGCGCGAGAGCGCGTTGACCAGCACCGGATTGCCGACCATGAAGCCGACGCGCCAGCCGGGCATGTTGTAGCTCTTGGAGAGGGTGAAGAACTCCACAGCTACGTCTTTGGCCCCCGGAACCTCAAGTACGCTGGGCGGCTTGTAGCCGTCGAAGGCGAGGTCGGCGTAGGCGAGGTCGTGGATGAGATGGAAGCCGTACTCGCGGGCCAGCTCGACGAGGCGGGCGAGGAAGGGCAGGTCTACACATTCCGTGGTGGGATTTGACGGGAAGTTGACGATGAGAGCCTTGGGGCGCGGGGTCATGCGCGGGATGAGCTCTTCGAGCTGGGCGAGGAAGTCGGCCTGGTCGTGGACGGGGACGCTGACGACGTGTGCGCCGGCGATGACCGGGCCGTAGATATGAATGGGGTAGCTGGGGTTGGGCACGAGCACGGTGTCGTTGGAGTCGAGAATGGCGAGGCAGAGGTGCGCGATGCCCTCTTTGGAGCCGATGGTGACGATGGCCTCGGTGTTGGGATCGAGATCGACGTTGTAGCGGGTCTTGTACCAGTTGCAGATGGCGCGGCGCAGGCGCGGGATGCCCTTGCTGACCGAGTAGCGGTGGGTGACGGGCTTGAGCGTTGCCTCGATCAGCTTGTCGACAATGTGCTTGGGGGTTGCGCCGTCGGGGTTGCCCATGCCGAAGTCGATGATGTCTTCTCCGCGGCGGCGGGCGGAGACCTTCATCTCTCCGGTGATGTTGAAGACGTAAGGAGGCAGGCGCTTGATTCGTGAAAACTCTTCCATAATGACTCCAGAATACAGGGAACAGATATTAGGCAACTGTGACCCGAGATGCCAAGGGACCGGGGGACCAGTTGGGGTCCGGGGTCGTGGCTGAATTGTGCGGGATGAGGTGAAACGATCTTAGGCGGCGCAAGCCGCTGCCGCCGCTGCGCGAGGGTGCGCGAAGGCGTGGGCGCGGGCGTGATGGCTAGGCGACATCAGAATGATTATAGCGCGGATTGCCCCGGCTACCAGAGGCGGACGGCATTGGGCAGGCGGAGAGCGGCGGATAGACTATAGGCAGAGATGCACAACGTTCCCCCCAAAGCATCACGGCGCGGACTGGAGGCATTTGCCTCGCGCGACTTCCGGCGGTATCAACTAGCGCGCTCGATGGTGATATTGGGCGCGGAGGCGCAGTCGGTGGCGGTGGCGTGGCAGGTGTACTCGATCAGCCACAGGCCGTTGGACCTGGGATTGACTGGCCTCGCGCTGTTTCTGCCGGGGCTGCTGTTTCTGCTGCCCGCGGGGCACGCGGCAGACCGCTTTGACCGGCGGGAGATCATTCTGATTTGCTACGGGTTGCAGATTCTGGCGACCGGGGCGCTGCTGTGGCTGGCGCGGACAGAATCGCACAATATTTACGCGATTTACGGTGTGCTGTTGGTGATTGGAACGGGGCGCGCCTTCAGCGGACCGGCCAGCTCAGCGTTGGTGCCGCATCTGGTTCCAGAGGAGCATTTTGTCAACGCGGTCACCTGGGGTGGGGCAATCTTCCAGTTTGCGAATGTGACGGGGCCGGCGCTGGGCGGGCTGCTATTTACGCTGCCGCTGATTAGTGTGCTAGCGCGGGCGGGACTCGAAGGCGCGGGGATTGTGTATCTGTTTACGCTGTTTTCGCTGACGTGGTTCCTGATATTAGTGGGCAGCCTGCATGTCCGTCCAGGGCGGATGGAGCATCGAGCGACGACGCTGAAGGTGGTTTTTGCCGGATTTCGGTATGTGTGGCATGCGCCGATGCTGCTGGGATCGTTCTCGCTGGATTTGTTTGTGGTGCTGCTGGGCGGTGCTGTGGCGCTGATGCCGATTTTTGCGCATGAGATTCTGCATACCGGGCCGTGGGGGTTGGGAATGCTGCGAGCGGCTCCGGCTGTGGGCGCGCTCGCGATGTCTCTAACGATGGCGCGGTTTCCGATTCAGCGGCGGGCGGGGTTGCGGCTGTTTGTCTGCGTGGCGATCTTTGGAGCGGCCACGATGATCTTTGGGCTGTCGCGGAATCTGTGGCTCTCGATGGCCGCGCTGGCGATACTGGGCGCAGCGGATATGATCAGCGTGATTATTCGCGGGTCGCTGCTGCAACTGGCGACGCCGCCGGAGATGCGGGGGCGGGTGAGCGCGGTGAATTCGCTGTTTATTGGCGCCTCAAATGAGCTGGGTGAGTTTGAGAGCGGGCTGACGGCGCAATGGCTGGGGGTGGTGCGAGCCACAGTGGCCGGCGGAGTGGGCGCGCTGGCGGTGGCTGGAGCCTGGGCGGGGCTGTTTCCGGCGCTGCGAAAAGCCGATGGATTGAACGCCGCGGCGCTGCAACAGCAAGTCACGAAAAAATAAAAGCCAGAGGTTAAGCAGATTCGGTACAATCCCGGTACATAAGCAACCATTTGCATTTCCTACGCACGGTGTGTAAGCGGAGCTTTGCAAAAGAAGTGCTTCCTCCCCCGGAAAGACAGAGGAGACTCGCTTGAACAACTGGCCGAAAATCGTTATCCCCACCTTGGTTGTATCCATCATTGGCAGTATTTATCTGCTGTTTGTATGGCATGGCCGGCAAGATCCCGGCGCTGCCGCACACAGCCAATACCAGAACGTCAACAAAGACGATCTGGTCATCATGAAGGCATACTTCCCACGTTATTTTGAAGACACGGAACGAATCGCAGGCACTACGGTCTGGATGAAGAATGGCTATGTGATTCCGTACTTCGTTTACAGCAACGATCGGGTCGACTTCACCAAGCGCATTGGCCTGATTCCTTCGGCCCAGCGGCTGGATGTGAAGAAGATAGTGAAAGCTGCCCTGCCGGCGGGCCAGTATGACGGCATGACCAGCGGAAAGCAACAGGCTTTCGCGATCTTTTGTACGCCGGGGAGCGAAGGGCTTTATGCCGTGCCGATCGGCTATATGAACGGCGACGATGAGGGCTATTACTCTGACGCGCTCTTCTTCTACGACGATCCGCACACGATCTACGATTACTGGCCAAAGGATGTCTGGGCGGCGATTGACGCGCACCAGGTAAAGCCGGGCATGAGCGAGTTGCAGACGCGGCTTGCTGTTGGGCAGAAGATGAATCCTCGCGGGCAAGAGGAAGGCGAGCGGACAATCGTCTTTGACCAGGCCGGCAAGCACTGGACGGTGCGCTTTGAAAATAAGCGGGCGGTATCGATCCAAAGCGACAATGCCACGGTTGCCAAGGGCGAATAAGTCTCTGGTCTGTAGCTGCTGAAGCGTTCACGCGTACACTGCGATGTCCTGAGTGACGGAACTACATGTGCATGGCGGGTGTGCCGTCAGACCATTTGTCGGCGGCGATGAGGGAGACGAAGATCCGCGGAAACGTCCTCAGCTGCGGGTAAATGTCAGGTGAAGCGGACCAGTAGCTGACGCCGATGATGGGAGAGTTGGCGAGGTTGGCTCCCCAAGGTGCACCATCGTCTGCCGTGTAGAACATCACGTGCGACATCGTGTGGTCACCCTGGTCAAACAGATAGGACGTTTTGGACATCATGTAGCACATCGCTCCCGGCTCGAGCGCCGGCAGTTCTTTCTTTGCAATCGCGGCTTGAGTTGCGGCGATGATCTCTTCCCTGGAGTGTCTTTGAAGAACGAGCTCGGTCCGCTTGAGGTCGTATGGAAGGAACGAACGGGTCGCTGACGGATTGAGGCAGCCAGCGGCGCGGATTTTCGGGTTCCAGAAATCGGGGTTGTCCAGCATTCCGCCCCAGCCCCGGTCAACCATGCAGGTCCATCCATTCTTGCCTTCCACAGCGGTCTCGTAGCCGTGGCGGGCCAGGACCAGCACGGAGGCATCGTGCGAAATGGCGTCCGGAGCGGCGCTGCGTGCCAGCGCAATTTCTGTGTCGCGATTCATCAGGTACTGTTCGATCGGCGCCATCTTGGGGTAAGGACTCGCTGGGGCTTGCGCCGGCATGGGGAGCGAACATGGTCCGGCAAGGAGCATTGAGCAGACCAGGAGGACGGAGTTGCAAACTGTATTTTTGCGCATAAGGGTTCCCTCGCGCGCGGTAGCTCGTGGCCATCGCACGCCTTGTCGGTTAGGATTCGTTGAGGTGTGTTCCAGGCGGGGCGCTTAGGCCTTGGAGGGAGCGGGTACGAAGAAGATCTCGCGTACCTCGGACGCCATGCGCGTGCCTTTCGCACTCTTGCGTGCCCACGAGAGCGCTTCTTCGAGATTGGCGACTTCGATAATCATCATGCCGCCGATGAATTCCTTGGCTTCGAGGTAAGGCCCATCGGTAACGACCACGTCGCCGTTCGGTTGCGTGCGCACGGTGTGGCTTGCGCCCAGGCCGCCCGAAAACCTGGTGATGCCCGCAGCATCCATTTCGCGGTTGAGAGCGTGGATTCCTTCTATCGTGGCTTCGTCCATGGTGGAGGGGTCAAAGTTTTCGGGGAGGTATCCAGAAATCACAAAATGGGGCATCATTTTTCTCCTGAACTGAATTTGGCGGGGTAGCTTGATCCGCCTTCATTATTGCAACGAACGGCGGAGACGGATTTCTACAAGGTTGCGAAGATTTCTTGCCGTTCTCGGACGGCAATTCGAGGAAGACACGGATCTCGACCGGTGTACGACATGGACGCTTCCTTCCCCACACAACGGCTTCGTCCATGTTGGCACAGTCGAAGAACATCGATGCCGGGACTTACCTGAAATAGGTCGAAGGTGTCGGGGTGCCGGATGGCGACGAGATATTGCGGCATCGTGTGGCTCCTTGAGAATAGTTTCGGCCCCGGCTTAAATATGACAACGAACGAGCCTCGGCGATTTCTACACGGAGCAAAAATTGTCTATCGCGACACCAGTTTTTCGCATTGACGAAGCTGCGCATACAGAAGGCATTTGGGGTGCGTGGCGGTATCGGGCGCACCCGAAAGCGCGCGCGTATCTTTTGATAGCGAAAAGTCGGCCAGTGTTCGCAGATCTGCCTAAGCATGAACTTCGGTTGGCGACTTCAGGCCAATGCACTCACGGATGTCGATGATCTACGGATAAGTCCTTAAAAATGCCCTTGTCGCCTCCTATCGTTTGTGTAACCGAAAGCCAAGAAACTGCACCCTGCCGGCGTGGTGAACTTTTTGCGCGGCACTCGCGTATGAGATTCTGCGAGCGGTTCCTGGGAAACAGGAACGTCAGTCTCGGAAAGATTTTGAGGAGAGTGTCGTGAAGAGTTGGCAGAAGTTTCTTATTCCTAGCTTGTTTGTTCTGGTGATCGGCTGCGGTTACATGCTTTCGGGCAGAGTTAGTGTTCATGCGTCCAGCCATGTAACGAAAGTAGATGCAGAGCAGAACCAGAAACTGGACGAGCTTGTGGTGATGCGGGAGTATTTTCCGCATTACTTTGAGGATGCGCAACGCGTAGAGAATGCAACCGTGTGGATGAAGGACGGCTACGCGGTTCCCTACTTTGTGTACGGGAGCGATCATGTTGATTTCTCCAACCAGGTTGGGCTGATTCCATCCAATCAGCAACTGGATGTGAAGAAGCTGGTGAAGTCAGTGGAGCCGGCCAACATAGACGATGGCGTGGCGCGCGGATCGCAGCAGGTGCTTGCAGTCTTTTCAATGCCGGGCAAGGATGGGCTTTACGCGTTGCCGATTGGCGCTATCGCAGGCGACCAGGAAGCCTATTACTCAGATCAGCTTTTCTTCTACGACGATCCGCACGCGATCTACGATCACTGGTCGAAGGATGTATGGAATGCAATTGACGCGCATCGGGTGCTGCCGGGGATGAGCGAGCTGCAAACCCGCATGGCCATTGGGGCAAATATGGAGCCGCGCGGAGGCGATGCGGGTGACCGGACGATTGCTTACGACCAGGCCGGCAAGCGTTGGACGGTGCGGTTTGTGAACAATCGGGCGAAATCAATTCAGGCTGAAGCTTCGGTAGCTGCAAGAGGGTAAGTCGGGCTTTTAGTACTTCAGTTGTTGATCCTCGATTGGCTGAAGTTACGGAAAAGCCCGGGCCTGAAGGCCTCGTAGAAATAGGCCATTTTCAGGGGGCTAAAAGCCCCTGCTCCCTCCTGTTTTCCGAAGTACAACTGTAGTATTTTTACTCGGGGCTGAATCTGCGCCCGGTTGTGGTGACGCCAAGATACCGGGTAGCTGGGCATTTATTATCGGTTCATGGCCCTGGTTGAAGTGAAGGATGTGTGGAAGAGCTATCCTCTCCGCACTGGGTTCCGGAAAGAACTGCGGCACGCTGTGCAGGGCGTCTCACTGTCGATTGAAGAGGGTGAGACGCTGGGATTGGTGGGCGAGTCGGGCTCAGGCAAGACCACGCTGGCGCGGATGAT
>Ga0181534_10001359_pt1 | contig 15947 bp, 14 predicted proteins | sample PEATcosm2014_Bin_37_FD_119758 | JGI IMG/M metagenome (GOLD analysis project Ga0181534, IMG submission 119758) | Peatland microbial communities from MTU Mesocosm Facility, Houghton, MI, USA - PEATcosm2014_Bin17_10_metaG | ecosystem: Environmental > Terrestrial > Soil > Wetlands > Peat | place... | reverse complement strand
TGGTTGGAAAAAATCATGTCAAAAAAAAATAATATAACCTCGTTTGATCAGAACATCGGTCATATCCCGGGTTTGCCGTGAACGACAGTTCGAGCCCGAAGGCGGGAAATCAGGGTGTGGCATTTTTGTCGGGCGGCGGTGAGCTGGGGCAACTCATCCGGGATTTTGATTGGGCCGCCGGACCGTGCGGACCGCCGCAAACTTGGCCGCAAAATCTGCGGATGGCGCTGCGCATCATGCTCACCTCGCGTCAGCCGATGTGGATCGGATGGGGCGACGAGCTCACCTATTTCTACAATGATCCGTACAAGGCGATCATCGGCGGGAAACACCCCTGGGCACTTGGACGCCCGACCTCGGTGGTATGGCGCGAGATCTGGGCCGACATCGGACCCATGCTCGACACCGCCCTGCGCGGTGATCAGGGTACCTACGTCGAATCACAGCTCCTCATCATGGAGCGCAACGGCTATCCGGAGGAGACCTACTACACATTCTCCTATAGCCCGATTCCGAACGATGATGGCTCCGTCGGCGGAATCATTTGCGCGAACAGTGAGGATACCCAGCGGGTCATCGGCGAACGCCAGCTCGCGCTGCTCCGCAATCTGGCCACGAGCACCGCTCATGCGCGTTCCCGCGCCGACATCTGCGTGCGCGCGGCCGCCGAACTCATCTCCAATGCGCAGGATCTGCCCTTTGCGCTCATCTATATGCCGGAAGGGGACGGCTCGACCCTCAGGCTCGCAGCGACCGCGGGTATTGACCTCAAGCATCCGGCGGCGCCCGACCGGTTGAGCCTGCTCGACGCGGTGCCCTGGCCGGTGGGCGACGTGCTCGGTTCCCAATCCCTGCGCGTGGTCGATGATTTGCCGGGACGATTCGATGGTTCCGTTCCGCGGGGGCCTTGGCCAAGATCGCCCGCCCAGGCGGCCATTCTTCCGATCGGCGAGAGCGGTCGCGCCGGCGTTTTGATCGTCGGACTGAATCCATTCCGCCTGTTCGATGACAGCTACCGCAGCTTTCTGCAATTGGTCGCCGGCCAGATCGCGGCGGCGATCGCCAACGCCCAGGCCTACGAGGAGGAGCGGCTGCGTGCCGAGGCACTGGCCGAAATCGATCGCGCCAAGACCCAGTTCTTCTCGAACGTCAGCCATGAATTCCGCACGCCTTTGACGCTGATGCTCGCGCCCCTGGAGGATGCGCTCAACGACCGGGCGGACGAGCTGTCCCATTCGCAGCGAGAGCGCATCCACACCGCCCACCGCAACAGTCTGCGGCTGTTGAGGCTCGTGAACACGCTGCTCGATTTCTCGCGAATCGAAGCCGGTCGCGTCGAGGCGAATTTTCAGCCGACGGATCTATCGCATCACACCGCGGAACTGGCCTCGACATTCCAATCCGTCATCGAAAAGGCGGATTTGACGCTCAAGCTGCTGTGTCCGCCGCTGCCCGAGAGTGTCTACGTGGACCCCGACATGTGGGAGAAGATCGTCCTCAATCTTCTTTCCAATGCGTTCAAGTTCACTTTTTCGGGCGCGATCAGCGTCGAAACGCGGATATCGCAGGACGGGCGCTCCGCCGAATTGGTCGTCCGCGATACGGGCGTCGGCATACCGGCCGAGGAACTGCCGAGATTGTTTGAGCGCTTCCATCGGGTCGAAGGTCAACGCAGCCGCTCCTTTGAAGGGTCCGGCATCGGACTCGCGCTGGTGCAGGAGCTCGTCAAGCTGCACGGCGGCAGCATCACGGCGGAAAGCCGGCAGGGTCATGGAACGACGTTCACAGTCTCCCTGCCGCTCGGCAACGTGCATCTCGGCTCAACCCGCACCGGGCCGGTCCGAGGCCGGGTGTCGACCACGACCCGCGTCGAGGCGTATATCGAGGAGGTGGCACGCTGGCTGCCGGAATCGGCGTCGACCGCGGACGAATTCCTGGCGAGGCGATCCGATGAGGAGACGGATCTGTCTGTCCCGGGTGAGCATCACGGTGCGCGGGTGCTCATTGCGGATGACAACGCGGACATGAGGAATTACGTGCGGCGCTTGTTGGGCGCGCGCTGGACCGTGCTGACGGCCTCGGACGGCAAAGAGGCGCTCGAATTGATCCGCAGCAGCAAGCCGGATCTGGTGTTGAGCGACGTGATGATGCCGCAGATGGACGGCTTTCAACTGCTGCGCGAATTGCGGGCGGATCCGCAGCTGCGCAATGTTCCCGTGATCCTGTTGTCCGCCCGGGCCGGAGAAGATGCGCGGGTGGAGGGCCTCGATGCCGGGGCGGATGATTATCTGACGAAACCGTTCTCCGCGCGCGAGCTGATCGCGCGCGTGAATGCGAATCTGGAGATGGGGCGCTTGCGCCGCGAGGCGACCCGGGAATTGCGGGAGAGCGAGGCGCGCTTTCGCAACATGGCGGAAAATTCACCCGTGATGATGTGGATGACCGATCGCGACGGTGAATTGGTGTACCTGAATCGCGGCTGGTCGGAATTCACCGGGCAAACGACGGAACTCGCCCTGGGGCAGGGGGCGTGGGAGATGCTGCACCCCGACGATCGGGACCGGGCGCATCGCACGTTCTTCGATGCGAATGCGGCTCGGGAAGCGTTCCGCATCGAATACCGCCTGCGCCATCCAAGCGGCGAATACCGGTGGGCTATGAGTGCGGCGAGCCCGCGCTTTTCCGACGAGGGCGAGTTCCTGGGATACATCGGCTCGCTCATCGACATCTCGGATCGCAAGGAGGCCGAGCGAATACTGCAAGAGGCCAACGAGGTGCTGGAAGCGCGCGTCAACGCGGCGATCGCCGAACGGGCGGAGACCGAAGCGCAGCTGCGCCAGGCACAGAAGATGGAGGCGGTCGGCCGATTGACGGGTGGTGTCGCGCATGATTTCAACAACGTCCTGCAGATCATTTCTGGCAATCTACAGCTCCTGGCCCGCGATGTGAGCGGAAGCCTGCGCGGCGAGCAGAGGTTGGCATCCGCCCTGTCGGCGCTCGACCGCGGCTCCAAACTGGCCTCCCAGCTGCTCGCATTCGGCCGGCGTCAGCCGCTGGCCCCGAAGGTCGTGCACCTCGGGCGATTGATCCGGGGCACCACCGACATGCTGCGGCGTGCCCTGGGCGAGGGCATCGAGATCGAGACGATCGTCGGCGGCGGCTTGTGGAACACTTTCGTGGATGGGGCGCAGGTCGAGAATGCGCTGTTGAATCTGGCGATCAACTCGCGGGACGCCATGAACGGTCAAGGGAAACTCACCATCGAATCGGGTAATGCATTTCTCGACGATGCGTATGCGATCCAGCACGCCGACGTGGTGCCGGGTCAGTACGTGATGCTGGCGGTGACCGATACCGGCAGCGGCATATCGCCCGATATCATCGAGCGGGTATTCGAGCCGTTTTTCACCACGAAACCCGAGGGGCAGGGGACCGGCCTTGGTTTGAGCATGGTCTATGGTTTCGTCAAGCAGTCGGGCGGCCACATCAGCATCTACAGCGAGCCCGGCCAGGGCACGACCATACGCATTTATCTTCCGCGCTCACGACAACCCGAGGATGCCGCTGCGACCCTCGAGGCCGGGGCGGCGGACGGCGGCACCGAATCGGTGCTGGTGGTGGAGGACGATGATGATCTGCGCGGCACGGTGGTCGACCTGTTGTCGGACCTGGGTTACCGCGTCCTCAAGGCCAGGGACGCGCAAAGCGCACTGGCCATCGTCGAGAGCGGCGTGCCGATTGATTTGATCTTCACCGACGTGGTCATGCCGGGACCGCTGCGCAGCCCGGAACTCGCACGCAGGGCGCGCGAGCGGATCCCGGGCGTCGCCGTCCTGTTCACGTCGGGCTATACACAAAATGCCATCGTGCACGGTGGGCGTTTGGATGAGGGGGTCGATCTTTTGAGCAAACCGTACAGCCGGGACGCGCTTGCCCGCAAGGTGCGGCACGTGCTGCGCAATCAACATCAGCGCAATTTGGCGAATTCTTTGATCGATCAGCGTGCAGCGCACGCCGCAGTGGTGCCTGGCGCTGCGCGCGTGCTCCTGGTCGAGGATGATCCGGACATCCGGCGCTGCACCGCGGGCATGCTGGCCCATCTTGGCTTCGCGGTGATCGAGGCGGGTAATGGCATGGAGGCGCTCAAACACATCGAGGCGCAGCCGGTCGATGTCCTGGTGACGGACCTATCGCTTCCGGGAATGCAGGGCAGCGAGCTGGCCGAGCGTGCATTGATCTACCGTCCCGATTTGGCAATCGTTTTCGCATCCGGATACGATGCGAACGGGCCGGCGCAAAAGATCGCGGGCGCCATTTGTCTGCTCAAGCCCTACGATGAGCAGGCGCTCAGGAAGGCGGTGGAAACCGCCTTGAGCAACTCCAAGAAGAGCGCCCCTCGGGCAGGCCCGGTGCGCGCCGCGTCAGCGATCTCGGACCCGGAGTAACGGGCGACCCGCCTCTTGTTTCGGCGGCGGCGAGCCTGCCGGCTGCCGCTCGCGCTAGAATGAGCGGACGGATTCGACGTGGACGCAAAGTTTGCGATTGCTCAATGGATATCTCTTTTAAAGCTTTTGCCGATTTCGAGCGATCGGGCTGGGAGGATGCCGGCCTCGTCGCGAACTATGACGACCATTTGTCGGGCGTCACCACGCAATCCATCGCGGCTTTGCTGGATGATGCCGGCGTGCGAGCCGGGTTGCGTGTGTTGGACGTTGCGACGGGTGGAGGCTACGCCACGCAAGTCGGTTCGATCGATGTCGGTCTTCCCGCCGGACAGCCTCTTCGATCGGATCGCCGGCAGTTCGGTTCTGGCCACCGCCATCAAGCCGTCACGCTGAGGAAATGTTCATGCGCTCTGCCATTCACATCCGTCTGCTCGGTGCCGCCCTGCTCGGAGTGTGGTTGCTCGGTTCGCCGGCCCTTGCGGCAAGCCTGGCGCCGCCGCCCAAGGTATCGAGTCCGCGGCTGTACGTATTCGATTGTGGAACTTTGGTCTATAACAAACCGGAGGACTACAACTTGAAGCGCGACGAGGTCAAGGACACCAACATGGGGGTCACTTGCTACCTGATCGTACACCCGAGGGGCATGCTGTTATTCGACACCGGCCTGAATGATCGACTGGTCGGCAGGCCGCTGTACGAGAACGTGCTCGACGGTTATGCCCAGATCAAGTTCAACACGCTGAGCGGGCAGTTGGCCGACATCGGCGTCACGCCCGCCCAAATCGACTACCTGGTGCTGTCGCATTACCACTGGGATCATGTGGGCAACGCCAATGATTTCGCCGGTTCGAATTGGCTGGTCTACCAGGGCGATCGTGATCAGATGTTCACCGCCGAGGCGCGGGCGTATCCGTGGTTCAGCCAATATGCCGCGCTGGAGCACAGCAAGACGACGCTCATCCATGGCGACCATGACGTCTTCGGGGACGGTACGGTGATCGTGCTGGCGACGCCGGGCCACACGGAGGGACATTGCTCCCTGCTGGTGCGTCTGAAGAACTCCGGACCCGTCGTGCTGTCGGGCGACCTGTACCACTATGCCGAAGAGCGCACCTGGAAGCGCATGCCGGATGAGGAAAAGACCACGGGCACGGCGGCGTCACGCGAGAAAATCGAGGAACTCGTGCGGCGCACCGGTGCGCAGTTGTGGATCGGACACAGCATGGAATTCTTCCGCAGCGTGCGTAAATCGCCCTCGTGGTACGACTGATAGGGGCGGCCGGGCGGCTCAGTCGATCGGGGAGTGACGGCCCCAATCGAACCGGCGGCCGAGAATCGCCTTCACGATCAAGTGATCGGTCGCCGCCGTGGCGCCGATGCCGACGCCGATGTTGATTTCCCAGACCGGCGATACGTTGAGGTCTGTGACGAGAAAGACCTGCTGTTGCTGATCGTGCACGGGAGAGATGTGCCCGATCGCGCCGTAGTCGGCATACCACTCGATGCCTGCGCTCACCACCTTCGTGATGTCGTAACTCACCTTGGCCGACGGAGCGAAACCCCAGCCCTGATCGACATCCGGGCCATGCAGGGTGCGCTCGAACGCGGGATTGACCGCGAAATACCAGCGGCCGATGCTTTTGTCGATGATCGGTCGCAGCTCCCAGGTCCAGGTGTCGGTCGAGTAGGCGGCACGCTGGAATCCCAGCTCGGTCGACAGGCTCACGCCGACCGGCCATCCCCAGGAGTCAGGGACGCGGACTCGCGGACGGATATGATCTCCGACCCATTGCACGCCATGGCCGTCCTGCTCGCTGGTAAAGACATAGAAACCGACTTCCGACCACTCGTTGACCCCTTGCGTGAGCTCGAGCGTCTCGTGCTCCTGGTGGTAGGTGGGATAGACGCCATCGATGGTTTGTTGCTGACCCTCGACCGTGAAGTTCGAGTGCAGTTCGACCATCAAGGTCTGCGGTGGAATGGTCTCGGCCCCGTAGACCTGGATCTCGTAATTGGCCTGGGCCCGCGTGACGAGCGGTGCACACGCGAGCGCGAGGAGCGCGGCGAGCCTGCAAAGAGGCGAATACCAGTCAGGCATACTCGAACAGCATCATGAAACCAAGATCCATATGATTCTGCTGATGGCAGTGAAACAAGCTCGCACCGGGATTGTCGGCGGTGAATTCAACCTCCGCTCGGGTCTGCGCGTCGATCAGCACCACGTCCTTGATGATTCCCCGGATATCCTGCGTCGCCGAGGCGGACGCCGCAGCGACGGGCACGCCGAGGGAGCGCAGCTCGAAGCTGTGGCGGTGCAGATGCAGCGGGTGATCGTCGGTGCTCCGGTTGATGAATTGCAGGCGATAGCGCCTCCCCTGAATGAGCGGTGCGGCTTTGGTGTTGGGAAAGGCATTGCCGTTGATCGTCCAGGCTTCCATCGCACCATGGCCGCGAAATTTCGATTCGAACACGAGAGGAACGACAATCGGCGGTTCGGATGACTGGTCCATGGGCCGCGCCGCCGCGAATTGCTCATAGCTCCACACGAGGGCGGCAGGCTGTTCCCAAAGCGGCTGGCCGGTCCTCTCTTCATATTCGACGACCACGGCCATGCCGAGCGCCTGCACGTGCTTGCGAACCTCGCCGAGCACCCAAACGCCCGGGTTGTTCATTTCCACGACCGCGCTGACCCGCTCGGCGGGTGCCAATCGCAGCATGGATACCGTGCGCGGCGTCGGCACCGGGTTGCCGTCGAGCGCTATAACGCGAAAGGAATGCCCCGCGAGCGCGATCCAGTGGACCTCGGTGGGGCTCGAATTGAGAACATGCAGCAGGATGCGCTGCCCCTGTTTGACGCGCAGCGGCTCGCCGGACCCCATGGCCTTGCCGTTGATCGTGGCGACCGCGTAGCTGGGATTCATCGCGCCGTCGTCGTTCGCGAGCAGGTAGCCCTTCCAGTCATGCAAAGCGAGAAAAAACTCCCCGTCGTGGAGTGCGGGATCATCGCGGGGATCGACCATCAGAAAACCGTGCTGAGCGCTGTATTGCGCGCGCGTGAAGTCGTCCATCGCCATGGTATGGGTGTGGTACCAGCGAAAGCCGGCCGGGCGCGCCACGAAGGTGTAGCGTGCGGTCGCGCCCACGGCGACGGGGGGCGTTCCTTCCTCGGCGGCGCCGTCCGCGTCGGGCGGCGTGAACAGTCCGTGCCAATGGACCACTTCGGGCCGGTCGGTGCGATTGGTCACCTCGATGGTGACCGGCTGGTTCTCCTTCAATCGCAGCAGGGCACCGGGCACCTGGCCATTGTAGGCGGTGGTCCTCAAGCGATGGCGCGGCGACAACTCGTGGGTGACCGGCGCAATGTCGATTTTGTAATCCGGCGGATCCAAATCACGAGCGATGGCGGGCAGCGAAGAGCTCAGGCCGGCAAGGGCAGAAAATTTCAGAAGATCGCGCCTCGAAATCATTCCCTTCGACGCTCTTTTATCCATCGGCGGAACATTACCTCAATGAGGGTAGCACACGAGGTGGCTTTGCATCTCTTCGGCACCTTTCCCGTCGCGCCGTCATATGCACATAGCGTTTCGTTCTTTTACCCCGCGTTGCCCGCTCCGTAGGCTTCTCGCTCGAAGATCCGGGATTGAGAAGAGGAAGTTGAATGTACGGAAGGCTAATTGCAGCGGCCGGATTGCTGCTGATCGCGGGGGCAGCAGGTGCCACGAATGGCTATTTTCTGGAGGGTTATGGAACGAACACGAAGGCGCAAGCCGGTGTCGGGATCGCGCTGCCCCTCGATGCGCTCACCATCGCAACGAATCCCGCCGGACTTACGCAGATCGATGATGCGGTGACCGGCGGGTTGGAGATATTCCGTCCGCGACGCAGCTCGACCCTGGTCCAGGACGGGCAGAGCGAGGAGTTCGACGGCAACGACACGCAGACGTTCTATCTGCCGGAGATCGGTTTCAGCCGCCACTTCAATGAGCGACTTGCCGGAGGAATTGCGCTTTACGGCAATGGGGGGCTCGATACGAACTACGGATCCAACCCGTTCGCACGATTCGGCGCGCAGGGCCCGGCGGGTGTCGATCTGGAGCAGGCATTCCTGTCCCCGGCGCTGGCGTTCAAAATCAATGAAAGCAACTCACTCGGGGCGGCCTTGAACATTGCGTACCAGCGGTTCGAGTCCAAGGGCATCGGCCTGTTCGCCAATTTCTCCGACGCTCCGGCCAATGTCTCGAATCGCGGTCATGACGACTCGACGGGAGTCGGCGTGCGATTGGGATGGCTGGGACAGGTGGGTGACTACGTCACCTTGGGCGCGACCTGGCAGTCGAAGACCCACATGGGCCGCTTCGAGAAATACAGCGGGCTGTTCGCCGACGCCGGTTCATTCGACATACCGGAGACTTACGGGCTGGGCGTCGCGATCAAGCCAAACAAAGACTGGTCCATCGGCCTGGATTGGCAGCGCATTTTGTATTCACAAGTGTCCGCCGTCGGAAATCCCATCAACGTTCTTTTCTCCGGCGTTGCGCTCGGCGCCTCCGACGGCCCAGGATTCGGCTGGCAGAACATCTCGGTAATCAAGCTCGGCGGCAGCTACGCGTTCAACGAGGCGGTGACGCTGCGCGCCGGATGGAGCAAGTCGCAGCAACCGGTGCCCGCGTCGCAGACGTTCTTCAACATACTGGCGCCAGGCGTCATCGAAACGCATTTGACCGCGGGTGCGAATTGGAAGCTGGCGAATCGAAACTCCATCGGCGTTGCGTGGGTGCACGCGTTCAACCACACCGTCAACGGCTCCGGGTCGATACCGCCGGCATTTGGCGGAGGCGAGGCGAATATATCCCTGGTGGAAGACTCGCTCGCGCTATCATTCACGCATGGGCTCAAATAACGGGCGTACCCGATGACGGCGGATTATTGGAGGGCATTGGCCGGCGGCGGGCTGATCGGCACGGCGGCGGCGATGCTGTTGCTGCTGAACGGAAAAATTGCCGGCATCAGCGGGATCTTCGGGAACGTCATTCGCGGTGTATTCGGCATCCAGCGCTGGCGTGCCGCCTTCCTGCTGGGGTTGGTATTGCCCGGGGCCGTCTTCGGCCTGAGGGGTATCGAATTTGCGCAGGGCGTCCCGGGGCTCGCCCTGTCGGGCCTTCTGGTGGGATTCGGCACGCGTCTCGGCAGCGGCTGCACGAGCGGGCATGGCGTGTGCGGGCTTTCGAATCTATCGCGCCGATCGTTGGTGGCCACATTGACGTTCATGGCCGTCGCCGCGGCAACCGTTTTTATCGTGCGTCACGGTGATTTCCTATGGCGTTCCTGAGCGCGTTAATCGCGGGTATCCTTTTTGGGTCCGGATTGCTGTTGTCGCGCATGTGCGATCCTCAGCGAGTACTCGGATTTCTCGACGTGGCGGGGCGCTGGAATCCCGCGCTGGCGTTCACCATGGGGGGCGCGATTCTGGTTGCCGCGCCGGCGTTTTGGTACGTCCGCACGCGTCAGCGCACCTTGCTGGGTGAGCCGGTGCAGCTGCCGGACCGATTCAAGATCAACCTCCCATTGATCACCGGAGCGGCCGTATTCGGAGTTGGTTGGGGACTTTCCGGGATATGCCCAGGTCCGAGCCTGCTGCTGCTGGCCGGCGGCACCGCTCAATCCCTCGCCTTCGTCGGCGGGTTGATCGCGGGCTCTCTCGCCTTGGGATTGCTGCCGCAACGCTCCAAGGCGTCGTGACCGCCGACGCCCAACGACACTCGGGCAGATAGCAGCAAGGCGGCGATGGCCGTCGACATACCGAGCGGCACCCAAAAAAGGAATTGTCCCCCCACGGCGGCCACCAGACAGTACTCGATGCACAGCACCGCCACGATCGGACGCAGCTTGGACGGCGCCACTTTTGCAAGTCCGCCCAGCTGCCAGAACAGGACTGCATGTCCGAGCAGGTATACGCCGAGCATCCAGCCAAAGCCCTTGTAGAAGTCCAGATAGCTTCGACTCAATCCCATGGCGTCGAAGTGATAGGAGCCCATGGCGTCGATCAAATGCTGCCCTTCCGGAGCGGTCACCGGCGTCCATGGGTTACCAAGAAGATGTCCCGCCGCCAAGAGGGCCGTCATGCCGGCTGCCCCGCGCAGCCAGTGAGTCGCGCTCACGCGGCGTTCCCCGGCGCCGCATTCCCCGGCGCCGCATTCGCCGGCGCGACCAAGGCTGCAGGGTCAGCCAGTTTGGCGAACTCGGCCAGGACGCCAACCCAGCCGCCATCCAGCCTTTCGCGCAGCTTTTCATATCCTTCGCCGTGCCGCTCGATATGCCGATGCTCGAATTCCACACGTACTTCGTCAGCGCCCAGCGCATGGAAACTGATGTCGAGCTCCGAGGCCCGGGCCAGGTCCGGATTGAAGGCAAATGTCGGACCGAGGTGCCACGACAGCATGAGTCGGTGCGGCGGATCCCACTTCAAGACATGTCCCCACATTCCCTCGGCGTTTTCGACGCTGATTTCGTACCAGCGACCCCCGGTGCGCGGCTCGATCAGAATGTCGCGAAACGGCACGTCGCCCACGTGATGCGTCGCGGGCCACCAACGCCCCATATTTTGCGTGAACACGCGAAAGGCGTGGTCGCGGGAGCAGTGCAACAGCAGAGTTTTTTTAACGACGGCGCCGGGTGGGGCGCTTGCCGGCGAGTACGGCATTTCGCTTCTCCTTCACGTGGGAATCGACATGGCTGGCGGCTTGGGTGCGTGGGACACCGTCTTCAGCGGCGGTCTTGAAGCTGTCGAGCACGCTCGACCATAACGTCTCGAAATGCGCGCGCAGCGCGGTAACGCCGGCCGCATCAATATGGTAGATGCGTTGGGTGCCTGCGCGCCGATCACTGACCAGCCCGGCATCCTTGAGAATGCGCAGGTGCTGAGAGATGGCTGGTCGGCTGACTGGAAAGCCTCGCGCAAGCTCTACCACGGGCTGCGGCCGGGCGGCCAAGCTCTGCAGGATGGCAACGCGCGTCGGATCGCCGAGCGCGTGGAGTCCGGTGCTTAGGTTAGTGTTCACTAACGGTAAGCATATACTTACTTATCGTAGGCTTCAAGAGCGATCGAAATGGGTTTTATTGGAAGTCCAGAACTCGCTGATCGTGGCATAAAGGAACGCCGTCGTCAGTCCAAAAAGAATCATCCCGTTCAGCGCCTCCAAAGATCCCATGAGGCGCCAGTGGTCCGCCAGATAGAAGGGTTCATGACCATAGGTCGTCATGGCGCCCAATGAGTACAGTACTGCGGACTTGCCGTCTGGGAGCGCATCGAGCGTCCAGTAAACGGCGGCCCATATGCCGGCCTCGGTCGCATGCAGCAAAGTGACCGAGAGCGTGGTGGCGCCCATGACCAGCGCAAACAGGAGCAGGTGATTGCGCCTGCCGCTGACGAAGCGCCTGGCCCGGACAATTTGTTGATTGATGAAGGCGAGTCCCACGGCGTGGAACATGACATTCACCACAATCAGCGGCAGGCTCCAAGCCCAGTCGCCGTTCCAAACCAAAGCACCATTCACTCGAAAGTCGTCCTTCTCTAACCGTTCGTGCGAGGTGGGCTCTACTAAACGTTGCGGCGAGTGAGCACGTTTACCGTTCCCCGGAGCAGGAAGTACGGCAGCACCGCCAGTATCAGCGCCACCAATAGTGCTTCGCCCGGATAGAACCAGTGAAGCTCGAGCAGCTGGTAGATGGCATCAAGAGTCAAACCAATGGCAAATACCTTACCCACCGACTTCCAGCTGCTCCGCAGCACCTCGCGCCGCTGCCCCGGATCGGAGAATAGCCGAAAGGGCGCCCGCCCTTCGCGAGCGTCCCTGCGTCCGTCCCGGAAGGCAAATATCACTGCCATGAGTGGCTGAAATATGAATCGAAAATGCAACGGCCCGTCCAAGCGGGCCATGAAGTGCTCGAATACTCGCACCAGGTGATCCATGTCGTCCTCGGGCTTGGTTTTTTCTTGTTCTGCGCGGTCCTGAGGAAAAATAACATTATACCTTTAGACTATAGGCGCGCTTCCTGGGCCGTCATAGCATTCATTCGAATGTAAAGACTCGCGGATCCGAACCGCCAACCGAAACCGCAGCGCAACAAAAACCTTGGTCTTACGGCGGGCAGCGGCGCGGGCGATCTTTGTGTACTTCCCTTTGGAATACGTGGAGAGAAAGCATGAAGCCAGAAGACACCATCCAGCGAAATGTTCTACCCATTCCAACTGGAGCGCGTACCGGCCTCGTTACCTACGATGCCAAGGATCCGGACACAAAATATCCGCCAATCACGCAATTGCGCCCGCCCAAGGGGGCGCCAAACGTTCTGATCGTTCTGATCGACGACGCGGGCTTTGGCTCCGCCAGTGCTTTCGGCGGCCCCTGCAGCACGCCGAACGCGGAACGCCTGGCCGCCGGGGGTCTCAAATACAACCGCTTTCATACCACGGCGCTGTGCTCGCCAACGCGGCAGGCGCTGCTGACCGGTCGCAATCACCACACCGTGGGCATGGGAGGGATCACCGAGATTGCGAGCGGGTCACCGGGCTACAACTCCGTGCTGCCGAACACCTGCGCGCCGCTGGCGCGCACGCTCAAGCTCAATGGCTATGCGACCGCTCAGTTCGGCAAATGTCATGAAGTGCCGGTTTGGGAGACCAGTCCTGCCGGACCTTTCGATGCGTGGCCGACCGGCGGCGGCGGATTCGAATATTTCTACGGATTCATCGGTGGCGAAGCGCATCAGTGGTATCCCTCGCTCTACGAAGGGACCACGCCGATAGAGGTCAAGAAGACCCCTGAGGAAGGCTATCACTTCATGGAGGACATGACGGACAAGGCGATCAACTGGATCGGGCAGCAAAAGGCACTGATTCCAGACAAGCCTTTCTTCGTGTATTTCGCGCCCGGCGCGACCCATGCACCGCACCACGTTCCCAAGGAGTGGGCCGACAAGTACAAAGGAAAATTCGATCAAGGCTGGGACAAGCTGCGCGAGGAAACCTTCGCGCGCCAGAAAAAACTGGGGGTGATCCCGGAAGATTGTCAGCTCACCCCGAGGCACAAGGAAATCCCCGCCTGGGATGAGATGCCCGCGGAGCTCAAGCCGGTGCTGATCCGGCAGATGGAGGTTTACGCCGGGTTTCTGGAATACGCGGATCACCATGTGGGTCGGTTGCTGGATTCGCTGAAGCGGCTCAACCTACTGGATGACACGGTCGTCTACTACATCATTGGCGACAACGGCGCGTCCGCGGAAGGTACGTTGCACGGCACTTACAACGAAATGATCAATTTCAATGGCGGTGCCGCGCTCGAGACTCCCGAGTTCCTGATGGCGCGTCTCGACAAGCTGGGCGGACCGGAATCCTACAATCACTATGCGGTGGGTTGGGCGCACGCCATGAATACCCCGTACCAGTGGACCAAACAGGTCGCCTCCCATTGGGGCGGCACACGCAACGGCACCATCGTGCACTGGCCCAAGGGGATCAAGGGCAAGGGCGAAATCCGCAGCCAATTCCACCACGTGATCGATGTCGCGCCAACCATTCTTGAACTGGCCGGCCTGCCCCAGCCGCTCGCCGTCAACGGGGTGCAGCAGCACCCGATCGAGGGCGTCAGCATGGCCTACTCATACAACAATGCCAAAGCGCCCGAGCGCCGGGAGACCCAATACTTCGAGATGTTCGGCAATCGCGGCATTTACCACAAGGGCTGGACCGCGGTGACCCGGCACAAAACCCCATGGCTTCTCGTGGGCGAGAAAGTGCCGCCGTTCGACGACGATAATTGGGAGCTCTACGACACCAGCAAGGATTGGAGCCAGGCAAACAATCTGGCCAAGCAGATGCCGGAAAAACTCCACCACCTGCAGCGGCTGTGGCTGATCGAGGCGGCACGCTACAACGTTCTACCGCTCGATGACCGGGTCGCCGAGCGCATGAACCCGGACCTCGCCGGCCGGCCCGTCTTGATCAAAGGGAAGTCGCAGATATTGTTCGGCAGCATGGGGCGTCTGTCGGAGAACTCGGTCATCAACATCAAGAACAAGTCGCACTCGGTGACCGCTGAGATCGTCGTGCCCAAGGGCGGCGCGGAGGGTGTCATCATTGCTCAAGGCGGCAACATCGGCGGCTGGAGCCTTTACGCGAAAGCGGGCAAGCTCAAGTACTGCTACAACCTGCTCGGCATACAGCAGTTCTACGCCGAATCCGCGACCGCGCTCACGCCTGGAGACCATCAGGTGCGCATGGAATTTGCCTATGACGGAGGAGGCATCGGCAAAGGCGGCACCGCGAGCTTGTACGTAGACGGGAAAAAAGTGGGCGAGTGCAAGGTCACCGCCACGGCAGGCATGGTTTTTTCCGCCGATGACGGCTGTGATGTGGGAGTGGACACGGGATCCCCAGTCTCGCCCGACTATGGGTCGCGCGGCAATGAGTTTTCGGGTCACGTCAAGGGCGTGCTGCTCTCGATCGCCGAGGATGCGAACAGCCAGGATCATCTCGTCTCACCGGAGGAAACCATTCGAATCGCAATGGCGCGGCAGTAACTCCAGGGGTAAAACATGAAATCCATAAAAGCTGCGACCGCCGTGGTGCTTGCCATGGTGGCCCTGTCGATCGGACCCGCCTTCGCGGGCAGTGCTTTCGAGGATGATGCCAACGCGGCCTTGAAAAAACTCTATGAGACAGAACCGGCTGCGAAGATGATTGGCGAGAAAGCCAAGGCGGTGCTGGTATTCCCCAACATCGTCAAGGCGGGATTCATCGTGGGCGGTCAATATGGCGAGGGCGTGCTGCTGGAACATGGAATGCTCATTGCCCACTACAATTCAGTGGCGGCCTCTTATGGCTTGCAGGCCGGTGTGCAGGCATTCGGCTATGCGCTCTTTTTGATGAACGACCAGGCGCTGGGTTACCTGGATAAGAGCGACGGTTGGGAACTCGGCGTTGGTCCGAGCATCGTTATCGTCGACGCAGGCAAGGCGAAATCACTCACCACGCTCACCCTGAAGGATGATGTGTATGCGTTCATCTTTGACCAAAAGGGCTTGATGGCGGGCCTTGGCCTGCAGGGCTCCAAGATCACCAAGTTGGAGAAGTAGCGCTGCCCAGAACGCGGCCCCTGTTTGCCGGCGGCCCGAACAGTCTTTCGGGGATTGACGATGCTCAGTCGATCAGCGCGGCTCGCGGGGCACTGGGGCGCATGGTTTGCGTTATGCGCCGGATCTTGCCTTGCGCGCGGCCAGGCGCTGTACGCGGGGTTGCGCCTGCAGGATCTTAAAACCTACGAGACCATCGACGGCACCGATCCTGGTCAAATCGGATCGCTGTCGATATTCATCACCGGACGAACGCCCGTCGGCCCGCTGTCGTTGGGATTCGCGACGACCACGGCGAATGCCCACACGGTGTGGGTCAGTTTCGGGCGGCCGATAGCGGAGGGCACCATTTTGAGTCGCGGGATTTTCCGG
>Ga0181534_10001358_pt1 | contig 15949 bp, 17 predicted proteins | sample PEATcosm2014_Bin_37_FD_119758 | JGI IMG/M metagenome (GOLD analysis project Ga0181534, IMG submission 119758) | Peatland microbial communities from MTU Mesocosm Facility, Houghton, MI, USA - PEATcosm2014_Bin17_10_metaG | ecosystem: Environmental > Terrestrial > Soil > Wetlands > Peat | place... | reverse complement strand
GCCGGACGTACCGCCGGGTGAGGTCGGCCAGGACCTCCTCGCACTCGGCCAGGCACGACCCGATGATCTCGGCCACGGGACGGGTGGCGTCGATCCGGCCGGCCACCTGGCCGCCGAGGGCGATCCCCGAGGACAGGTCGCCTCCGAAGTAGACATCCTGGACGCTGCCGAAGGAGGCCATGGCGTTGTGCTCGTGATCGAACTCGAGGCGTTCGGTGTGGGCCGTGCGCAGTGCCCGCAGCCCCGGCGACGTGTGGCTGTTCAGGAAGACCGTGTCGGTGGCGGCGGCATCGATGATGGCCTGCTTCCAGTTGGCATGCACCGGTGACTCCGCCGAGGACACCATGGCCGTTCCCAGCTGCACGCCCTCGGCCCCGAGGGCCAGCGCCGCAGCCATGGTCCGGCCGTCGAGGAATCCCCCGGCGGCGATGACCGGGAGGTCGAAGGCCGTGGTGACCGAAGGCAAGAGGACCATGGAGGTCACCGGACGGGGATGTTTGAACCCGCCACCCTCGCCCCCCTCCACGATCAGCCCGTCGACCCCGGCGACCACGGCCTTCTCCGCCGCTCGCAGCGTGGGCACCACGTGGAAGACGGTCAGGCCGGCGTCTTTGAGCTGTGCGGTGTAGCGGGTCGGACTCCCGGCCGATGTGGTGACGAAGCGCACGCCCTGGGCGATGACGAACTCGACGATCACCGTCGGGTCGGACACGAAGGCCTGGGCGATGTTGACCCCGAAGGGCCGGTCGGTGAGGTCCTTCATCTTGGCGATCTCGTCACGCACGGCGTCGAGCTCACCCGACGACGTCTCGATGATCCCCATGGCCCCGGCGTTGGAGACGGCCGAGGCCAGTGCGGAGCGGGCAATCCATCCCATCGGGGCCTGCACGATGGGGATGTCCACGCCGAGCAGCTCGGTCACGCGATTGGTCAGCACGCCGGAATCTTGGCATGTGGGGCGATCCGTCGGAGCCTCGCCGGAGGGTCGGCCTGCAGCTCGGCCGGGCACGCCTGACGCCGGGGCCGGGACCGGCCCGGGATGGGGCCGGGGCGCCACCCCCACCGCGCCCCGGACGAGTAGGGTCGCTGGTGATCACGTGACCCCCTGAGGACATCGGGCAAGGCGGTGCATCCAGCACTCCACACCGACTCGGGAGGATCCGTGAAGTCCCTGCTCGTCCCGCCTGCGCCCATGGCGGCGCACGACCCCTGCCGACTGCCGGGCCAGGACCAGGAACAGCCGGTGGTGCACGCCAGCCAGAAGCTGGTCACCGTGGCCATCGTGGCCGGTCCCGTCGTGGCACTGGCGGTCATCATCCCCATGCTCTGGGGTCATGCCGTGCACCTCTCGGACCTGCTCGTCGGGCTCGTCTTGTACCTGATCACCGGGTTCGGGATCACCGTGGGCTTCCATCGGCTGTTCACCCACCGCTCCTTCGGTCCCCGCCGCACCCTGAAGATCGCCCTGGCCATCATGGGCTCCATGGCCGTGGAGGGCTCGCTGACCAGCTGGGTGGCCACCCATCGGCGTCACCACATGTTCAGCGACCTCCCGGGCGACCCCCACTCGCCCCACCGCTACGGGGACCACGGGGGGGCCCTGCTCCGCGGACTGGCCTTCTCCCACGTCGGGTGGCTCTTCGTGTCGGACGCCTCGCTGGCCAGCCGCTACGCCCCCGACATGCTCCGGGACCGGGACATCCAGCGGATCGACCGGCTCTTCCCCCTGTGGGCGACGGCGTCCCTGGTCATCCCGCTCGGGATCGGGTACGCGCTGTCCGGCACTCTGGCCGGCGCCCTCACCGCGCTCCTGTGGGCCGGTCTGGTGCGCATGGCCCTCCTGCACCACGTCACCTGGGGGGTCAACTCCCTGTGCCACACCTTCGGACGCCGACCCGAGGCGACCAAGGATCAGAGCAGCAACCTCTGGGTGCTGGCCGTGGTGTCGCTCGGGGACAGCTGGCACAACATCCACCACGCCCACCCGTCGTGGGCCCGCCACGGCGCACGGCGGGGGATGATCGATCCCTCGGCGTGGCTCATCCGGCGGTTCGAGCAGCTCGGCTGGGCCACCAAGGTCCGGTGGCCGACGGTTCCCAACGTCGTGGCGGAGTCGATGGCCCCGACGACCTCGGTCAGCTTGTAGCGGACAGGCGGCGGCGCAGCGGAGGCAGGGTCGGAGGAGGCTGCCGTCGGGGCGGGAGCTCGGCCAGCAGCCGGCCGGTGGCGTCGGCCACCTCCCGCACCGCCCGCTCGAAGGCCTCCTCGGTAGCGGACGAGGTCGACTGGACGCCGCTGATCTTGCGCACGTACTGGCGGGCTGCGGCTTCTACTTCGGCCTCGGTGGGTGGGGGCTCGAGGCCCCGGAGGGTGGTGATGTTCCGGCACATGACGCTCAGACTACGCCCCCCCGTTCTCGGAGCGGCCGGGTGTCGGGAAATCAGGCCCCCTCGCGACCGCTCATGGGAGCAGGTCGGCCACATCGGCGCGCTCGGCCTCGAGCTCCTCGGTGGTGATACGGATGCGGTCGGTGGCGAACTCGTCGTGGGAGAGCCCTTCCACCACGGTCCACCCTCCCGTGCCGTTGGTCCTGACCGGAAAGCCGAACTGCAGCCCCTCGGGCACCCCGTACTCGCCGCTCGACACCACGGCGAGCGAGGTGACGTCGTCGCCCGGTGTGGCCAGGCGGATGCTGTTGACCGAATCGATGGCGGCGTTGGCCGCGGACGCCGCCGACGACAGTCCGCGGGCGTCGATGATGGCCGCCCCGCGCTTCTGCACGGTGGTGAGGAAGTCGCCCTGGAGCCACGCCGGGTCATCGATGACCTCGGCCGCCGGCTTGCCGTCGATGAGGGCGTTGGCGTAGTCGGGGAACTGGGTGGCCGAGTGGTTGCCCCAGATGGCCAGGTTGCTGACCGAGGACACCGCCACACCGGCCTTCTGGGCCAGTTGGCTCTTGGCCCGGTTCTCATCCAGACGGGTCATGGCGAACCACCGGTCGCTCGGCACGTCGGGCGCACTGGACCGGGCGATCAGGCAGTTGGTGTTGCACGGGTTGCCCACCACCAGCACCCGCACGTCGGAGGCGGCGTTGGCGGCGATGGCCCGACCCTGGGGCCCGAAGATCCCGCCGTTGATGGTCAGCAGGTCGCCCCGTTCCATGCCGGCCTTGCGGGGTATCGAGCCCACCAGCAGCGCCCAGGAGGTCCCGTCGAAGGCGGTGTCCAGATCGGTGGTGGTGACGATGTCGCTGACCAGGGGGAAGGCACAGTCGTCGATCTCCATGACCACACCCTCGAGGGCCTTCATGCCCGGCTCGATCTCGAGGAGCCGGAGGACGACGGGCTGGTCGCTCCCGAGCAGCTGGCCCGAGGCGATGCGGAACAGGAGGGCGTAGCCGATCTGGCCGGCGGCCCCGGTGACGGTGACGTGTACGGGAGGTTTGGCTGCCATGCCGCCGAGGCTAATCGGCCCGGTTCCACTCGGGCGAACCTGGCCGCCCCTCAGCCGGACACTCAGCCGGCCGCTCAGCCGGCCGCTCAGCCGGCCGCTCCGACGAGTGACGGTGCCCACAGCCCCCGCCGGGGCTCGACGATGCCGTCGATCAGTCCGTACGCCATGGCCTCCTCGGGGGTCATGAAGTAGTCCCGGTCGATGTCGAGGGCCACCTGCTCCACCGTCCGACCGCTGTGGTGGGCGATGATCTCGGCCATGCGGCGCGTCAGGGCGAGGACCTCCCGAAGCTGGATCTCCATGTCGCTGGGAGCCCCCCGGGTGCCGGCGCTGCCCTGGTGGATCATGATGCGGGCATTGGGCAGGGCCAGCCGCTTCCCGTGGGCTCCGCCGCACAGCACCATGGCCGCGGCCGACATGCCCATGCCGACGCAGATGGTCGACACGTCCGGCCGGACGTGCTGGATGACGTCGTAGATGGCCATGCCGGCATAGGCCATCCCTCCCGGCGAGTTGATGTAGAGCGAGATGTCCTTGTCGGGGTCCTGGGCTTCGAGATAGAGCATCTGGGAGATGATCAGGTTGGCCACCTGGTCGTCCACCTCCTGGCCCAGGAAGACGATGCGCTCCCGGAGGAGGAGGGAGAAGATGTCGAAGGCCCGCTCGCCTCGGCTCGACTCCTCGAGGACGGTGGGTACGAGGGCGTGGACCTGGTTCATCGGAGTCCTCCATGCTCAGCCCCGGCCGGCGTGCCCGTCCGGGATACGTCTCTCATGGTATCTCACTTATGAGATATCATGAGAGCGATATCTTTACCTGGGTGCCGCCGGGCTCCCGGGCCGTCGGGGCGTCGGGGCGTCGGGGCCGCCCACCAGGAGGTGGATGAGATCCAGATGAACGAACGACGCCACCAACCGGTGTTCCCCGGCTTTCGGGAGATGTCCGAGCGCCGCCGGGCCCTGAGCGACGAGCTCGTCGAGCGGCGCCGGGCCCTCGGCCTGTCCCAGACCCAGGTGGCGGCGCGCATGGGCACCTCCCAGTCGGCGGTGGCCCGGATCGAGACCGGTGCCTCCGACGTGCTGATGTCGACGGTCGACCGCTACGCCTCGGCACTGGGCTGGAGGCTCGAGTGGTCGCTCGAGCCGGAGAAGCCATCGCACTCGCTCGAGCCGGGGCGGACCGGAGAGTTGCAGCCGGGGCAGTCCGGAGACCTGCCGTGAGCCTGCCCGGATGGTTCCCCGACGGCAGCGGCGGTGACGGGACGTCGGCGGACCCCCAGGAGTGGATGCGCCGCCGGCTCCTCGAGCGTCGGGTGGTGACCCTGGTCGGGCCCCTCGACGACCGGTGCGCCAACGACGTGGGGGCCGCACTCATGACCCTCGACGCCGACGGTGACGGCTCCATCGAGCTGAGGATCGACAGCCCCGGCGGCTCCACGAGCGCCGCGCTGGCCCTCGTGGACATCATCGACCTGGTCGGTGTGGTGGTCCGGGGTTGGTGCACGGGCCAGGTGGCCGGTACCGCCGTCGGCGTCCTGGCCGTCTGCCACCAGAGGACGATGTCGGCGCACGCCCGGGTCCACCTCACCGAACCGAGGATGGAGTTCGAGGGGGATGCCCGACTCCTGCAGCGGATGGCCGAGGAGCATGCCGACCGGTGGGCCGTGTTCTGCCGACGGGTGGCCCGGGCCACCGGCCGGACCACCGAACAGATCAGTGACGACGCCGCCAGTGGTCTCTTCCTGACCGCTCCGGAGGCGGTGGCCTACGGCATCGTCGACCAGGTGGCCACTCCGGACGCCCCCGTCGGACGGCTCCCCCCACGCTCCTTCGGCTTCCGGCCCCACTGACCGGTGGGGTCCGGCCCCACTGACCGGTGGGGTCCGGGCACCCGGCCCGGTGGGTCAGGGTGCCGCCAGTCCCAGGGCCGAGTAGATCTCCCGGGTGGCGTTGGACCGGTTGAGTGTGTAGAAGTGCAGGCCAGGCACGCCCGCCTCCAACAGCTCCTCACAGAGCTCCGTGGCCACGGCCACGCCCTCGTGGCGCACAGCCTCCTTGCCACCCCGATGGTCGGCCTTCTCGAGGCGCTCCACCATCCAGGCCGGCACGGCCGCTCCCATGGTGGCCATCCTGGGGATGGAGGAGAGGCTGGTGACGGGCATGATGCCGGGGAGCACGGGCTTGTCGGCGCCCCGGGCAGCCAGGTCGGCGACCAGTCCGGTGTAGTCGGACGCCTCGAAGAAGAACTGGGAGATGGCGAAGTCGGCCAGGGACAGCTTGGCGGCCAGGTGGTCGCGGTCCGTGGCCAGGTCGGCGGAGAGGGGATGCCCTCCGGGCTGGGCGGCCACGCCCACGGAGAAGCCCCCGATGGCATTGGCCAGCTCCACCAGCTCCGAGGCGTGCTGCAGCTCACCCATGCCCTCGGCGGGGTCGGCGGGCGGATCCCCACCCAGGGCCATCAGGTTCTCGATGCCGGCGGTCCGGTAGGCCACGAGGATCTCGGCCAGTTCCAGCCGGGTGTGGGCCACGCAGATCAGATGGGCCATCGGCACCAGGGTGGTGGTGCGGAGCATTCCGGTGACCAGATCGAAGGTCCGCTTGCGAGACTCGGCCCCTCCCCGGTAGGTGACCGAGACGAACGAGGGGCTGAGCGGCTCGAGGTCGCGCAGGGTCTTGACCAGGGTGGCCTGTTCGGCGTCGGACTTGGGGGGGAAGAACTCGAACGAGTAGGTCCTCCCCTTGGCCAGGAGGTCGGCGATGCGGGTCATGGCCCCTCAAGCCTACTGCCGCCCGTGCCCTGGGGCCCGTGAGCGGCCGTCAGTGGGAGGCCGGCCCGATGCGCGTGGACAGTCGGGTGATGGCCGTGGTGAGCTCACCGGCCCGGGCCCGACGAGCCTCGTCGGCCTCGGCCAACTGCATCCCCGTGGGTGCTGCCGTCCCGTGCCGGAGCAGGCGGTCCGCCTCGATGGCGAAGGCCAGCCCCCGCAGGGCACCGGCCACCGTGGTGGCCATCTGGCCGGACTCGGGGTCCGGTGCCGTGGGCACCGTGTGCTCGAGCGCCACCGCCGCCCGCTCGACTTGGACCGCCACCGCGCTCCGGACCTCGGTATCGCCCGAGACGGCGTTGTCGGAAAGGAGTGACGCCCGGGCCAGTTGGGCGTCGGACAGGGCGGGGATCACCGCCCTGCGCCAGGTGGCCTCGACACCCCGACGCCGGCGGGCCGCCAGCGCCACGATGAGCGCCACGATGGCCAGGACGAGGACCACGATCACGATGATCAGCGCCCACGGTGTCTTGGAGGAGGTCTTGGTGGCGATCGGCGGGGCCAGTGTGGTCGTGGTGGTGGACGAGGACGTCGTGGTGGTCGACGGGACGGTCGTGGTGGTGGTGGTGGTCGTCGTCGTGGTCGGCGTGGTGGTCGTCACCGGCACCGTCGTCGGCGTGGTCGGCGTCGTGGGCGCCACGTCCGTCGTGGGAACGGCCACGAGAAGGACGGGAGCACCGGTGGTCCCGGCAGCACCGGCGGCCCCGGCGGCCCCGGCGGCCCCGGCCCCGGTCGATAGAGCGCCAGTGGACAGTGCCAGGGCGATACCGACCCCGACGGCCCGGCCCATCGACCGGCGGCGGAGCCGGCCGATCCCTCCGCCGTGGTGCATCAGGCGTCACTCCGGCCGAAGTCGTCCTCGAGACGCACGATGTCGTCCTCCCCGAAGTACTCGCCGTGCTGGACCTCGACGAACACCACGTCGGCGTCGGTGGCGTTGGCGATGCGGTGGTTGGTCCCCACCGGGATGTCCACCGAATCCCCTGCGGTCAGCTCGGTGATCACTCCGTCCAGAGTGACCTGGGCGGTGCCCCGGACGATGAACCAGTGCTCCGAGCGCCGGGCGTGCCGCTGATAGCTCAGGCGCTTGCCCGGGAGCACCACGATGCGCTTGACCTTGTGCGTCCCGTCATCGTCGAGGACGGTGTACATCCCCCAGGGTCGGTGGTCGGTCTCGAGGCCCTCGGCCGCACTCATGACGACCGCTCGGCCGCTCGCACGGCGTTGCGGAGGAGCATGGCCCGGGTCATCGGGCCGACCCCCCCGATCCTCGGAGTGATCCAGCCGGCCACATCGGCCACGGATGCATCGACATCAGACAAGAGCTTCCTTCCTTCCCACGATGTTCCGGCGCCGACGACGGCGGCACCGGGCTTGATCATGTCCTTCGTCACCAACCCGGCCCGGCCGGCGGCCGCCACCACCACGTCACCCTGGCGGACCAGTCCGGCCAGGTCCTCGACCCCGGTGTGCACGACGGTCACCGCGGCGTTGCAGCCGGGGCGTCGCATGGCCAGCAGCAGCGCCAGCGGGCGCCCGATGGTGAGCCCCCGCCCGATGATCACCACGTGCTTTCCCTCTACCGGCACGTCGTTGGCCGCCAGGAGCTCGACGATGCCGGCGGGTGTGCACGGCAGGGGGCCGTTCGCCCCCATGACCAGCCTCCCCAGGTTGACCGGGTGCAACCCGTCGACATCCTTGTCCGGGTCCACGGCCATGAGCACCCGCTCCTCGTCCAGGCCTTCGGGAAGAGGCAGCTGGACCAGGTAGGCGTGGATGGCCGGGTCGGCGTTGAAGCGGGCCACCACGGCCTCGAGCTCCTGCTGGGAGACATCGGCAGGCAGGTGCTCGTGGGCGGAGTGGATCCCGACCTCGGCACAGTCGGCATGCTTCATGGCCACGTAGCGGGCACTCGGGCCGTCGTCCCCCACCAGGATGGTCCCCAGGCCCGCCGTGATGCCGGCACTGCGCAGTCGGCCCACCCGGTCGGTGACCTCGGCCCGGATCTTGGCGGCCAGCAGTTCGCCGTCGAGCAGCGTGGCCGTCATGGCCGTTCCCCCATCCACCCAGTATGCCCGGGCACCACCGGGTCGGAGCGGTGCCGGCTCGGCAGGCCGGGGGTCAATGGCGGAAGTGGCGCTCGCCGCCGGCCATGACCACGGCGATCCCGGCCTCGTCGGCGGCGGCGATGACCTCTCCGTCCCGGATCGACCCTCCGGGCTGGACCACGGCGGCCACCCCGGCCTCGGCCAGCACGAGCAGCCCGTCGGGGAAGGGGAAGAAGGCGTCGCTGGCCGCGGCCCCCCCGGCCGCCCGCTCCCCGGCCTTGGACACGGCGATCTCGGCGGCCACCACCCGTGACTGCTGGCCCGCCCCCACCCCCACGGCCTGGCCGTCGGTGACGATGGCGATGGCGTTGGAGGTGGTGCGGGCGCACACCGTCCAGGCCAGGGCCAGGTCGCGCCACTGGGACTCGGTGGGCTTGGCCTCGGTGGCCACCTCCCAGGACGAGGCCGGCACGAGGAACCGGTCGGCGTCCTGGACCAGCATGCTGGCACCGAGGCCCCGGAACTGCCGGACCAGGGGCTCCGGGGCGGGGGCGGACAGCAGGCGGGTGGCCTTGCGCTTCGAGGTCAGCTGGGTCAGCGCCGCGTCGTCGTAGGACGGGGCGATGATGAGATCAGCCTGGGGCCCGGCGGCGATGGCCTCGGCCACCTCGGGGGTCACCCGCCCGCCGATGGCCACGATGCCCCCGAAGGCCGACTGGGGGTCGCACTCGAGGGCCCGCACGTAGGCCGTGACCAGATCGGGATGGACCGCCGCCCCGCAGGGGTTGGCGTGCTTGATGATGGCCACCGACCGTTCGTCGCTCCCGGGGTCGGCCAGCTCGTGGACCAGTCGCCAGGCGGCATCGGCGTCGAAGATGTTGAGGTACGAGAGCTCCTTGCCACCGTGCTGGACCACGTCGTCCCACCACGAGTGCCGGCCCACGATGCGGTAGCGGGCGCCGTGCTGGTGGGGGTTCTCCCCGTAGCGCAACGAGCCGGCCCGCTCGAGGGCCAGGTGGATGGTGGGGGGCAGAATGGCCGCTTCGGCATCGGCATCGGTGGCGGCGTCGGCCGGTGTGCTGGCGCCCTCCTCGTCGAACCAGTCCACGATGGCAGCGTCGTAGGCGGCGGTGTGGGCGAAGGCGTCCCGAGCCAGTCGCACCCTGGTCCCCGCCGACAGCGAGCCGTGCTGGCGCAGCTCGTCGAGCACCGTGCCGTAGGCGGCGGGCGAGACCACGATGCCCACGTGGGCGTGGTTCTTGGCCGCGGCCCGGACCATGGTGGGCCCTCCCACGTCGATGAGCTCGATGGACGGGTCGGAGGTGAACGGATAGAGGTTGCACACCACGAGGTCGATGAGCCCGATGCCCTGGCGCTCGAGGTCGGCGAGGTGCTCGGGCTTGGACCGGTCGGCCAGGATCCCCCCGTGGATCGTGGGGTGCAGGGTCTTGACCCGTCCTCCGAGCATCTCGGGGGCACCGGTGAGGTCGGCCACCTCGATATGGTCGATGCCGGCCTCGGCCAGCACGGCCGAGGTGCCGCCGCTCGAGACCAGCTCCCAACCCAGATCGGCCAGACCCCGGGCCAGATCGACGGCGCCGGACTTGTCATAGACGGACAGCAGTGCCCTCATCGTGCAACCTCCGTGTGAGATCCTGGTCCATCCTGCGGCGTCGTCGCCAACCGGTCGACGAAGGCACGGATGGTGGCGGGGTAGAGCGTCCGCTCCACCTCCTTGATCCGCTCGTGCAGGGACTCCTCGGTGTCTCCGGGGAGTACCGGGACGACGGCCTGGGACAGCACCGGTCCGGCGTCCATGGCCACCGTGGCGATGTGGACGGTGGTGCCTGTCTCGCCCACCCCGGCGGCCAGGGCGTCGCGCACGGCGTGCCATCCGGGAAACGCCGGCAGCAGGGCCGGGTGGGTGTTCAGGATGCGACCGGGGAAGGCCTCGTGGACGGGCTCGGCGAGCACGGTGCCGAACCCGGCCATGGCCACCACGTCGATGGCGGCGTCGCGCAGGGCCTCGGTCACGGCTGCCGTGTAGCCGTGACGGTCGAAGGACGGTCCGAAGCCGCCGAAGGCGGCCCGGTCCACCAGCACGGCGGGAATGCCGGCGTTGCCGGCGACGTCGAGGGCGCGGCAGGGGCGGTCGACCAGCACCAGGCGAACGGGCAGCCCGTCGGCGACGATGGCCTCCAGGATGGTGCCGCTCCCCGAGGCGAGGACACCGATCCTCATCGTGTCCTGAGCAGGGCCCGAATCAGTGTCTCGAGAGGCGCCGGGGACCACGCCGCACGATATCAGTGCCGCAGAGTGCCGACGCCCGCGCGGCACGCGACGCTCCCCGGTCCGCCGGGGACCCCGGTGCTACGGTCACCGACACAGGGACCGGGGCGACGTGGCCCGACCGGCCTGCCTCCGGTACTTGGGCCCACGTCGCTCGGTCCCCCCTGCCCAGGGAGTGCCCCTCGTGGTACTGATATCGGCACAGATCGGGCAATTCCGAAGCGAAAGTTCCGGAGAATCCGACGGTTGGCCCGGCTCGCCCGCCTCTTCGATGCATGTCGGCCTCGAGGTGGCGTCGAGGTGCGCCCGGACCCCCACCGAGCGCCGACATCCCGTCCCCGGGGTCAGGACTCGAGGCTGCGGATCAGTGCCTCGTCCAGGTCCACCAGGCTGAGGAGGACGGCGTCGCACAATCCCCACCGGGGTGATCCGAAGGCGTCCGGCTCCGGTACGGCGATCACCCGCATGCGGGCCGCCTTGGCCGAGACGGCCCCGTTGAAGGAGTCCTCGACGGCCAGGCAGCCCCTCGGGTCCACGCCGAGCTTGGCCGCCGTGGACAGATACGCGCCGGGATGGGGCTTGCCCAGCGGCTCCCACTCCGCCGAGTGCCAGGTGGTGACGGCAGAGCTGATACCCAGGCGGTCCAGGGCGGCGGCGATGACCACGGCGTAGGAGCCCGAGCACACCGCCACGGGCAGGGCCAGCCGCCCGCACAGCTCCACGGCCTCGAGTGCGCCGGGCATGGGCTCGCCGCGCTCGGTGACCAGTTCGGCCACCCGGGCCGTCACGGCCCGCTCGACGGCCACCGGGGACGGGCCCTCCCAGGGGAACCGGTCAAACCAGTGCCGCACCGCATCATCGATCCGCAGGCCCATGGTCTGGCGGACGTCCTGCTCGGTGAGGTGGAGGCCGAGTCGGCCGAAGACCTCGATCTCGGCCTGGCGCCAGAGCGGCTCCGAGTCGATGAGCAGGCCGTCGAGATCGAAGATGACCGCCTCGACGGGTCGGCCGCCCAAGGCGGCGGCCGACGGGAGATCCCGCGTCAGCCGAGCTTCCGGACGACGTCGACCATGGCCTCGCCGGCCTCGGTGGGATTGAGGGCCACGGTGACCCCGGCGGCGGACAGGGCCTCCATCTTGGCCTGGGCCGTGCCCTTGGAGCCCGAGATGATGGCACCGGCGTGGCCCATCTTCCGTCCCGGGGGCGCAGTGACCCCGGCCACGTAGGACACCACGGGCTTGCTCACCGAGGAGGCGATGAACTCGGCAGCCTCCTCCTCGGCCGAACCACCGATCTCGCCGATCATCATGATGGCCTTGGTGTCGGGATCGGCCTCGAAGGCGCTCAGGCAGTCGATGAAGCTGGTGCCGGGAACCGGGTCGCCGCCGATGCCCACGCAGGTGGTCTGGCCCACCCCCTGCTGGGAGAGCTCGTGCAACGCCTGGTAGGTGAGCGTCCCCGACCGGCTCACGATGCCCACCGGCCCGCCGGGCAGGGCGATGTCGCCCGAGGTGATGCCGATGTTGCACTTCCCCGGCGAGATGATGCCGGGGCAGTTGGGCCCGAGCAGCCGGGTGGCCGGGTACTCCCGCACCAGGCGGTTGTAGGCCAGGGCCTCGTCGCTGGCCGGGATGCCCTCGGTGATGCACACCACGAAGGGCACGCCGGCGGCGGCGGCCTCCACGATGGCGGCGGCGGCGAACTTGGGCGGGACCGAGATGAACGAGGCGTTGGCCCCGGTGGCCTCGACGGCCTCGGCCACCGTGGCGTAGACCGGGATACCCTCGATCACCTCTCCGCCCCGGTTGGGATTGGTGCCGGCCACCACCTTGGTGCCGTAGGCCCGGTTGCGGAGCCCGTGGTAGAGGCCCTGGCTGGTGGGGCTGATGCCCTGGACCACGACCTTGGTGTTCTCGTCGACGAAGATGCTCATGACTGGCCTCCAGCGAGTGCGACCGCACGGCGTGCGGCATCGAGCATGGTCGGCTCGGCGACCAGGCGATCGGACAGATGACTGGCCAGGATCTCGCGTCCGGCCACGGCGTTGGTCCCGTCGAGCCGGAGCACGATGGGCGAGTTGATCTCCACGCGGTCCAGGGCCTCGAGCACGCCCTTGGCCACTTCGTCCACCCGGGTGATCCCCCCGAAGATGTTGACGAAGATGGAGCGCACGGCAGGGTCGGAGTTGATGACCTCGAGGGCGGCGGCCATCACGTCGGCGTTGGCCCCCCCTCCGATGTCGAGGAAGTTGGCCGCCGAGCCGCCGCACTGGTTGACCACGTCGAGCGTGCTCATGGCCAGTCCGGCCCCGTTGGCGATGATCCCCACCGAGCCGTCCAGGCCGATGTAGTTGAGCCCGCGCTCCTTGGCCCGGGTCTCGCGCTCGTCCTCCTCGTCGCTGCTCTCGAACTCCTCCCATTCGGGATGGCGGAAGGCGGCGTTGGCATCCAGGGTGACCTTGGCGTCGAGGGCGTGGACCCGGTCGTCGGGGGTGAGGATCAAGGGGTTGATCTCGGCCAGGTCGCAGTCGCCCTCGGTGTAGCAGGTGTACAGCTTGACCAGCAGTTCGGCCGCCTGGTCGCGGGCCACCTCATCGAGGTTGGCCCGCTCCACCCAGGCCCGGGCCGCCTCGAGGCTCAACCCGTCCACCGGGTCGACGTGGAGGATGGCGATGGCGTCGGGGTTGGTCACGGCCACCTCCTCGATCTCCACGCCACCCTCGGCCGAGAGCATGCCCAGGTGCTTCTTGGCGCTTCGGTCGAGGGTGAAGCTGGCGTAGTACTCCTTGGCGATGTCCGATGCGTGCTCGATCCACAACCGCTTGACCACGTGCCCCTTGATGTCGAGACCGAGGATGTTGCCGGCGTGCTCCCGGAGCTCATCCACGTTGTCGGCCAGCTTGACGCCGCCGGCCTTCCCGCGACCGCCCACTTTGACCTGGGCCTTGACCACTACCGGATAACCGGAGGCTTCGGCCTGGGCCACTGCTTCGTCCACGGTGTCGGCGACGCCCCCCTTGGAGATGGGGATGCCGTAGCGGGCGAAGTACTGCTTACCCTGATATTCGAAGAGATCCACCGGATCCGTTCCTCTCTGTCCGTACTGCCTGGTTGTTGCGACTGACTACTTGGTTGTTGCGACTGACTGCCTGGTTGTTGCGGCTGGTGTGCATGCTGCGGTCCGACCCGTGTCGTCCTGCGTTGGTTGCTCTGGCGTCGGGGCTCCCGTGCCGGTGCCCGTGTCAACGATCGGCGCGCCGTGGGTCGCGCCGGGGGACGTGGGTCACGTGGGGGTCGGGGTCGGGGAACCTGCTCCCATCGTGGCGCGTCCCGGGGCCCGGGCGGCGTCAGCCCGTCACCCCACTCTCCCGTTGGTCGAGGGCTTCGCCGAGCCAGGCGCCGATGGCCGGGAGCGGGGCACCGGGAGTGAAGACCTCGGCCACCCCCAGGTCCTTCAGCACGGGGATGTCGGCGGCCGGGATGATCCCGCCCACCAGTACCAGGACATCGCCGCGGCCCTGCTCCCGGAGGCCGTCGATGACCCGGGGCACCAGGGTGAGATGGGCCCCGGAGAGCAGGGAGAGGCCCACGGCGTCGGCGTCCTCTTGGATCACGGCCTGGACCACCTGCTCGGCGGTCTGGTGCAGGCCGGTGTAGATGACCTCGAAGCCGGCATCGCGGAGGGCCCGGGCGATGACCTTGGCGCCCCGATCGTGGCCGTCCAGCCCGGGCTTGGCCACCACGACTCGATACGGGCGTTTCACGGAGGCAGATACTAAGCGCTGACAGGGCCGAAAAGCCCATCCGGGCCCAGAGGGAGTGACTACGGGGGCCGGGAGCCGCACCTCGGGGGCCGGGAGTCCCACCTCGGCCCGGGAAGGCCCTAGCCTGGGCCTGCGTGGTACCGTCGCTCCGGCACAGGTGGCACGACCCGACCCTCCTGAGGACGCCTTGACCACTTCGGCTGAAGCTGTGGACCGACCCGACGAACATCCTGGCCAGCCGAGGCCGGCATCGGCATCGCTTCCGCTGGGCCTGGCCAAGCTGTGCCGACCCAGGCAGTGGATCAAGAACCTCCTGGTCTTCGTGGCCCCGGCCGCCGCCGGAGTCCTCCACCACCACACCGTGCTGTGGCACGCCATCGCCGCCTTCGGCATCTTCTGCCTGGCCGCATCGGGCACGTACTTCCTCAACGACGCCATCGACGCCCCGGCCGACCGGGCCCACCCCACCAAACGCTTCCGACCGGTGGCCTCCGGCGTGGTACCTGCCCGGTTGGCCGTCGTGGTCGGCGTGGCCATGCTGGCCGTCGCCATCGGCCTGGGCCAGTGGCTGGAGGGCTGGCACCTGGCCCTGGTCATGGCGGTCTATGCCCTGGTGAACGTGAGCTACTCGCTCGGCCTGAAGAACGAGCCCGTCCTGGACCTGGCTGCCGTGAGCGCCGGCTTCGTCCTGCGCGCCGTGGCCGGCGGCGTGGCCACCGGTGTCGGCCTGTCCGACTGGTTCCTCATCGTGGCTTCGTTCGGCTCCCTGCTCATCGTCACCGGCAAGCGGTCGGGTGAGAAGAAGCTGCTCGCCGACCGGCAGACCGACGACGGCTCCGTCCGTCAGACCCTGGGGCTCTACTCCCCGTCCTTCCTCCGGTCGGTGCGCACCCTCTCGGCGGCGGTCACCGTCACCGCCTACTGCCTGTGGGCCTTCAGCCGTGCCGCCGAGCTCCACCGGGGCACCGACCCCATCTGGTTCCAGCTGAGCGTGATCCCCTTCACGGTGGCCCTCCTGCACATCATGCGCCTGCTGGATGCCGGCGAGGGGGCGGCTCCCGAGGAACTGGCCCTCCACGACCACCGGCTGCAGATCTACGGGGTGTGCTGGGTCGCCCTGTTCGCCGTGGGCGTGTACGCCACGTGAGCGCCCCCCGGGGGCATCGCTCGCTCCTGACCGGATGGGGACGGACGACCCCCACCTCGTCCGAAGTGGTCCGCGCCGTCCATCCCGACATCGTGGACGAGGCCATGGCCGACGCCGTCGGTCCCGGGCCGGGCAGCCGGGGCATCATCGCCCGGGGCCTCGGCCGGAGCTACGGCGACGCCGCCCAGAACGCCGGCGGGACGGTCCTCGACGCCACCTGGCTGGACGGCATCCACCGGGTCGACCTGGTCTCGGGGAGGGTGACCGTCGGGGCCGGGGTCAGCCTGCAGACGCTCATGGAGCGGTTCGTGCCCCTGGGCTGGTTCGTACCGGTAACCCCCGGGACCCGGCTGGTCACCGTCGGGGGCGCCATCGCCGCCGACATCCACGGCAAGAACCACCATGTGGACGGCAGCTTCTGCTCG
>Ga0181534_10001357_pt1 | contig 15956 bp, 13 predicted proteins | sample PEATcosm2014_Bin_37_FD_119758 | JGI IMG/M metagenome (GOLD analysis project Ga0181534, IMG submission 119758) | Peatland microbial communities from MTU Mesocosm Facility, Houghton, MI, USA - PEATcosm2014_Bin17_10_metaG | ecosystem: Environmental > Terrestrial > Soil > Wetlands > Peat | place... | reverse complement strand
GTACGGCGCTCGATGAGGCGGGTGTCGACATGCCGATCATCGTATCGGGCACCATTACCGATGCGTCGGGCAGAACGCTCTCCGGGCAGACCACCGAGGCATTTTGGAACTCGATCCGGCACGCCCACCCGACCGTGGTCGGACTCAACTGTGCCATGGGCGGCAGACAACTGCGCCCCTACATCGAGGAACTCGCGCGCATTGCGGACACTTTCGTGTGTGCGTACCCCAACGCGGGCCTCTCCAATGCGTTCGGCGAATACGAGGAGAGCGCGCGGGAAACCGCCGAGGTGTTGCGTGATTTCGCCGCGAGCGGCTTCGTGAACATGATCGGCGGCTGTTGCGGCACGACGCCGGAACACATCCGCGCGGCGGTGCAGGCGATCGGCGGACTGCCCCCGCGGACGGTGCCCGAGGCACCCCGCGGTTGCCGGCTGAGCGGCCTGGAGCCGCTCACCATCATCCCGGAAAGCCTGTTCGTCAATGTCGGCGAACGCACCAATGTGACCGGTTCGGCCAAGTTTCGCGGCCTGATCGAGGCGGGCGATTACGCGGCGGCGGTCGAGGTGGCGCGGCAGCAGGTGGCGAACGGGGCCCAGATCATCGACGTGAACATGGACGAGGGCATGCTCGATTCGCAGGCCGCGATGGTGAAATTCCTGCTGCTGATCGCCGGCGAGCCGGACATTGCGCGCGTTCCGGTGATGATCGATTCGTCCAAATGGTCCGTGATCGAGGCCGCGCTCAAGTGCGTGCAGGGCAAATCCATCGTCAACTCGATCAGCCTCAAGGAAGGCGAAGAGACCTTCCTCGCGCACGCCCGGCTGTGCCTGCGCTACGGGGCCGCCGTGGTGGTCATGGCCTTCGATGAGGCCGGGCAGGCGGACACCCTCGAGCGCAAGGTGGCCATCTGCGAGCGGGCGTTCCAATTGCTCACCGGGCGGCTCGGGTTTGCGCCCGAGGACATCATTTTCGACCCGAACATTTTCGCCGTGGCCACCGGCATCGAGCAGCACAACCGGTACAGCCTGGATTTCATCGAGGCGACGGCCGCCATCAAGCGCCGCATGCCGCGCGTGATGGTGAGCGGCGGGGTGAGCAACGTCTCGTTCGCGTTTCGCGGCAATGCCGCCGTGCGCGAGGCCATGCATTCGGTATTTCTCTACCACGCCATTCGCGCCGGTCTGACCATGGGTATCGTCAACGCCGGCCAGCTCGCCTTGTACGAGGCGATCCCGCCGGCGCTGCGCGAGCGCGTCGAGGACGTCATCCTGGCGCGCCGCCCCGACGCCACCGACCGGCTGCTCGAGATCGCCGAGCGCTTCCGCGGCGACGGTGTGGAGAGGCGCGGCGATGATCTCGCGTGGCGCGAACTCGCCGTCGAGGAGCGTCTCAAGCACGCGCTCATCAAGGGCATCGATGAATTCGTGCTCGAAGACACCGAGGAGGCGCGCCGCGCGGCGCGCCGGCCCCTCGATGTGATCGAGGGACCGCTCATGGACGGCATGAACGTGGTCGGCGATCTGTTCGGGGCCGGCAAGATGTTCCTGCCGCAGGTGGTGAAGTCGGCACGCGTGATGAAAAAGGCGGTCTCGATCCTCGTGCCCTACATCGAACTCGAGAAAAGCGGTGCGCGCCGCTCCAATGGCAAGATCATCATGGCGACCGTCAAGGGCGACGTGCACGACATCGGCAAGAACATCGTCGGGGTCGTATTGCAGTGTAACAACTTCGAGGTCGTGGACCTCGGGGTCATGGTTTCCTGCGACCGGATTCTCGAGGCGGCAACGCGCGAGAATGCCCTGCTCATCGGCTTGTCCGGCCTGATCACCCCGTCGCTCGATGAAATGGTGCACGTGGCGAAGGAGATGCAGCGGCGCGGGTACCGGCAGCCGCTGCTGATCGGCGGGGCGACCACCTCGCCGGCGCACACCGCGGTCAAGATCGATCCGCATTACGCGGGCGCGGTGATCTACGTCAAGGACGCGTCCCGCTCGGTCGGCGTGTGCCAGCAGCTCGCCACCGAAGCGGCGCGCGCTCCCTACCTCGCCCAGATCAAGGCCGATCACGAGCGCCGGCGCGAGCAGCACCGCAACAAGGGCGCCAGGGCGCCGCTGCTGACCCTGGCGCAGGCGCGGGCGCGAAAATTGCAGCTCGATTGGTCCGGGTATCAGCCGCCCCGCCCGAGTTTCTTGGGGGTGCGCAGCTTCGAGCGCTATCCGCTCGCCGAACTGGTGCCGTACATCGATTGGATGCCGTTTTTCCATGCCTGGGAGTTCGCCGGCAAATTCCCGCAGATTCTTCAAGATCCGCTGATCGGCGAGGCGGCCCGCGGACTCTACGCCGACGCGCAACGCATGCTGCAAACGCTGCTCGACGAGCAGTGGCTCGAGGCGCGTGCGGTGGTCGGATTGTTCGCCGCCAACAGCGTGGACGAGGACGACATCGAGATCCATGCGGACGCGAATCATCGCTTCCCCGCAATGCGCCTGCCTCAGCTGCGCCAGCAGAAGGCGAAGCCGCCGGATCAGCCGCAGCTGTGCCTGGCGGATTTCCTTGCGCCGGCCCACAGCGGCCGGGTGGATCACATCGGAGCGTTCGCCGTGACGGCCGGCATCGGCATCGAGCAGCACGTGGCGCGCTTCGAGGCCGCCCACGACGACTACAGCGCCATCCTGCTCAAGGCGCTCGCGGATCGCCTGGCGGAGGCCCTCGCCGAGCGCCTGCACGAGCGGGTGCGCACCGAGTTTTGGGGCTACGCGCGGGGTGAGCGGTTCAACCCGGCGGCGCTGATCGGTGAGCAGTACCGCGGCATTCGCCCCGCTCCCGGCTACCCGGCGTGTCCGGACCACAGCGAAAAAGCCCAGCTGTGGCGGCTGCTCGATCCGGAGCGCAACGCGGGCATGCGGCTGACGGACTCGTTCGCCATGCTGCCGACGGCGGCGGTGAGCGGGTGGTATTTCTCGCATCCCGAAGCGCATTACTTCGCGGTCGGCAAAATCGACCGCGATCAGGCGGCGAATTATGCGCGGCGCAAGGGCCTCAAACGCGCCGAGGCCGAACGCTGGCTCGCGCCGAACCTTGGCTACGACCCGCAGGTCGGCGCCGCCTCGGATGCCGCCTAATGCGCGCCTGGTACGCCTGGCGCGCCTCCCGGTGCGACTGGCGCGGCTGAGGCGAGGATTTCGCGCGCCAGGCCGGCGTAATCGCCGTTGAAGTGATGGCCGCCCGGAAGCTCAACCACACGCGTGGTGCCGTGCGCGAGTTGCGGACACAGCGAGTCGCTCTCGTCTTTTCCGTAGATGCACAGCACCGGCATACCGTTGATGCGCTGCACCTCGGGCAGCGTCAGCGGGCCCGATTTGTCGTCGGACAGCCAACTCGTCACGTGAAACTCGAACAGCGCGTGCTCGGACATCCCGATCAGAACCGCCAATGCAACGTGCTCGCGCGTGGCTGCGCTCAAGCGATTGAGCGCGAAGGGCAGCACGTCGGCGCCCTGCGAATAGCCGATGAGCAGCACGCGCTGCTTGTGCCACTGCGCCAGGTAGTAGCGAATCAGGGTGTCGGTGTCGGCGGCGAGCCCGGCGGGCGTGCGCGCATTCCAAAAGTAGCGCAGTGAATCGAGGCCGACCACCGGGATGCCGTGCGCGACCAGGGCGCCCGCGACGTCCTTATCGAGTCCGGCCCAGCCCCCGTCGCCCGACATGATGAGGGCGAAGCCGTCGAATGCGGCGCTTGGGGCCTGCGCGGGAAGTTCGATGACCGGCAGGGTGCCGAGCGCGGCGGGCGGCGCCGGCGCGAGCCGGCGCGCCGCGTGCCCGGCCAGGGAGTCGAACGCCGCCAGGAGCGGGGATGATCCGTGCATCGGTGACGGCAAGGTCACCGCGGCAGCACCGCGCACTTGGGCAATGAAACGGTCAACCGGGATGGTGCCGGCACAGGCGGTCCCGGCCTCAGCAAGATCGACCCAGGGATTTTCGATCTGCTTGGCGGGCAGGAACTCGACGCCGGCGTGTTGCGGGGGACGAGTGAATTCGATGCCGGATCCTTTGCACAGGGATTTGCGCAATGAACTCACCGGGCAAAATCCGCGCGTCAGCGCGCCGGCAAAGGTGTTGGCGGGCGATTGCACCAGCGTGGCATAGGCCACGGCGGCGCCGGCACCGAATCCAACCAGGAACGGCGGGTGGTAGGTCGTCAAATGGTAATAGGCCTGCACGTAATGGCTGAGGTTCTCCAGGTCGCCATCCGGGAATACGCAGTCCGACGCATCGGCGTCTAGATTGGCGGCGAACTTCGGCAGATCGATCGCCGCCACCAGCGCTCCGTGGCGTGCGAACTCGCGGGCGGCCTCGGCGCTGGCCGGGGTCAATCCCGCATCGCCCGACAGCATCAGCACGACGCTGGTGGGTGCCGCCGGCGGTGAATAGATGAGGACGTGTTGAAAGCGGCCATGACTCAACTCCTCGCCAGCCGGCGCGACGGGCGGAGCTGCGACGGGCGCAGGTGCGACGGGCGCAGGTGCGGCGGTCGCAGGGGCCCCCGGCGCCGGTGTGCCGGCGAACCCGGCGGCCAGCAGCGCGCCCGCCAACAGGATCATGCCCGATCGGTGCTTCACGCGCGGACGACGATGGTGTCGGCGATGTGGTCGTGGCAGCAACGGCGCTCTGCGCCAAAGATCATGAGCACGTCCACGAGCGCGTAAAGACCGCCCACGAACGGGATCACCGTCAAGCAGGTATTGAAAAAATAGCGCAGCCAAAAAATTCGGCCCAAAGTCGCGCGCCCGCCGTCGCTGCGCACGACCTTGATGCCGAGCAGGGCCTTGCCGATGCTCTGACCGTTGCGATGCACGAGCACGGCGGCGAGCCCGACGAGGACACAGTCCGCGACCAGCGCAAGGTTGAACATGATGCCCGTCGCCGCCAGGGCCATCCACGCGTCGACCCCGCTGATCCGACCCTGATGCAGGAGCGTGTGGCCTGCGAGCACGTAGCTCGGGATGAACGGAATGCCGAAGATCAAGCCATCGATGAACGTGGCGGCTAAGCGGGCCAAACGCGAGGCTTTTTCCATGCCTGCATCATATCGCGGAGCGGCGGCGGGCGGCGATGTCAGCGGCGATGTCAGTGGCGATGACCCGGAAAAGCGTCGATCTCCTCGAGCATCTCAGGCCCGCCGAGCGCCTGCATCTGATTCAGGATCCAATCGCGCCGCTGCAGTACATAGCGGGACGGTGTTGCGGCCAGGAGGCGCTGCGGGTTCGGCAGGACGGCTGCCAGAACCGCCGCGTCGGAGCGGGTGAGCCGGGCCGCGGAGGTGTGAAAGAAGCGCTGCGACGCGGCCTCCGCACCATAAATTCCGTAGCCGAATTCGGCGATGTTGAGATAGATTTCCAAAATGCGCCGCTTCGGCCAGCACGCCTCGATCAGCACGGTGAAATACGCTTCGACGCCCTTGCGCAAATAGCTGCGTCCGGACCATAGGAACAGGTTTTTGGAGACCTGCTGGCTGATGGTGCTGGCGCCGTGCACGCGATGACTGTGCTGGTTCAGCTGATAGGCCTTCTCGATGGCTTCGACGTCGAAGCCCCAGTGCTCGGGAAATTTTTGGTCTTCCGACGCCACCACCGCCAGCGGCAGATTCGGTGAGATGTGCGACAGGTCCGCCCAGGTGTGCCGCGACACATAGCCGCGGTCGTGGTTGATCCATGCCGCCACCTGGGTTTCCACCATGTAGGCGCTGAAGGGCGGATCGATCCAGCGCAGCAGCACGACCGCGGCCAGGGACGCGGCGATGCAGCCGAGCAGCACCCACACCAGCGTGCGGATGATGCGGCCGAGCCACGACGATGAGCGCGCCACGATGAGCTCCGGCGTGCCTTTGAGGGGCGGAAATCGCGCTACTTTTCGACGCGACGCACGCTTTTCATGATGACCGCCTGCACCGGCACGTCCTCGAATCCGCGCCGACGCCCGGTTTCGACGGCGGCAATCTTGTCGATCACGTCCATGCCCTCGGTGACGCGGGCGAATACCGCATAGCCGAAATTGCCGCGCTTGTGGTCGAGGAACTCATTGTCCTTGAGGTTGACGAAAAATTGCGACGTCGCGCTGTTGACGTCGTTGGTGCGCGCCATCGACAGCGTTCCGCGGTCGTTCTTCAGGCCGTTGTCGGCCTCGTTCTTGATCGGAGCGCGGGTGGTTTTTTGCGTCATGTCCTCGGTGAAGCCGCCGCCCTGGATGACGAAGCCGGGGACGATCCGGTGAAAGATGGTGCCATCGAGAAAGCCATCGTCGATGTATTGCAAAAAATTGGCGACGGTCACGGGCGCGGCCTTGTCGAACAATTCGATGGTGAAATCGCCGAGCGAGGTTTCGAAGCGGATCATGTGAGTTCCTAAGTGGGTGGGTGAAAGGTACCGAGCGTAACCCGGGGTAGACCTGAAAAATCGGCGTGCGAGCGGATGGCACCGAAACCCGCCCGCTCGAGCAGTGCGGTCACCGCCGCGGCCTGGGTGCTGCCGTGCTCGAGCAGCAGCGAGCCGCCCGGCAAGAGGTGCGCGGGCGCTTGCGCGGCAATCAGCTCGAGCGCCTCGAGGCCGGTCGGGCCGCTGGTGAGTGCAAGTTCAGGTTCGGCGCGCAGGGCGGCGAGTGCCGGGTCGGCCGCCGCGACGTAGGGCGGATTGGACACGATGAGATCGAAGCGCTCGGCGGGCACGGCCTCGAACCACGAGCCGCACCGCCAGCGGATATCGCAAAGTGCCAGGCTGCGCGCGTTTTCGCGGGCGACTTCGAGGGCCGCGGCCGACACATCGGTGCCGGTGATGCGGCCCGATGGCCGCTCGGAGGCGATGGCGATGGCAATCGCGCCGCTGCCCGTGCCCAAATCGAGAACCGTCCGCGGTTCCCGCGGCGGCAGCCGGGCGAGCGCGAGTTCCACCAAAAGCTCCGTTTCGGGACGCGGCACGAGCACCGCGGGCGACACCTTGAGCCCCAGGGACCAAAATTCACGCTCCCCGGTCAGATAGGCGACGGGCGCACCACCCACCCGCCGCTCGAGCAAGCGCAAAAACTCGTGCTGTTGATCCCGGCTGAGCCGCTCGGCGCCGCGCACGATCAACGCCGTGCGTTCGCTGCCGAGGACCTTGCCGAGCAGCACCTCGGCATCGAGCCGCGGGGACTCGCTGTGAGCGGCGAGCGTGCCGGCGGCGAGCTTCAAGGTGTCCGCGACGGTGTCGGTGTGCATCAAGATCACTCGACCTGCTGCGCCAGCTCTTCGGCCTGGTGCTCCTGGTTCAAAGCCCCGATCAGTTCATCGAGATTGCCGTTCATGACATCGTCGAGCTTGTAGAGCGTGAGGTTGATGCGATGGTCGGTGACGCGGCCCTGGGGGAAATTGTAGGTGCGAATCCGCTCCGAGCGGTCGCCCGAACCGACCTGGAGCTTGCGCGACTGCGCCTGCTGACTTTGCTGCTTTTCCCGTTCCGCCGCCAGCAGCCGGGCCTTCAACAGCGACAGCGCGCGCGAGCGGTTCTTGTGCTGCGATCGCTCGTCCTGGCACTCGACCACGATGCCGGACGGGATGTGCGTGATGCGGATGGCCGAGTCGGTTTTGTTGACGTGCTGTCCGCCGGCACCGGAGGAGCGATAGGTGTCGATGCGCAAGTCCGCCGGATTCAATTCCACCGCCTCCACCTCCTCGAGTTCCGGCAGGATCGCCACGGTGCAAGCCGAGGTGTGGATGCGGCCTTGCGCCTCGGTGGCCGGAACGCGCTGTACGCGGTGCGTGCCGGATTCGAACTTGAGCAGCGAGAAGGCGCCGCGGCCGATGATGCGGCTGATCAGTTCCTTGTATCCGCCGTGCTCACCGGGGCTTTCGCTCAAGGTCTCGACCTGCCAGCCCTTCGACTCGGCATAGCGCGCATACATGCGAAACAGGTCGCCGGCGAAAATCGCCGCCTCGTCTCCGCCAGTGCCGGCGCGAACCTCCAGGAAGATGTTGCTGTCGTCGTGCGGGTCTTTCGGCACGAGCAGCCGCTGCAGTTCGAGCTCCTCGGCGGCGATGCGTGAGCTCAACTCGGCGATTTCCTCCTGCATGGCCAGTTCGCGCGCGATGCCGGCGTCGCCTTCGAGCGCGACGAAACCCCGATAGCGTTCGATCAGCGGCCCCAAGCGTGCGTATTCCATCGACAGTTCGCGGAACTGATTTTGCCGGCCGATGACGCCGGGATCCGAGAGCAGGCGGCTGATTTCCTCGAACCGCTCGTCGAGCCGTTCGAGCTTGCGCCGTATGGAGTCCTTCATGGGCGCGGATTATAGCGGCCCTTTAGGTCATTGCCGGCCGCGTTCTTCGGTCAGGAGCCGCACCAGGGTGTCGATGAGCGCCGGATCGGTCGATTCGGCGGCCTGGCGCAGCGCGTGCGTGGGGGTGTGCAGCAGGCGGTTGGTCAGGGTCGTCGCCAGATACTCGACCACCTGATCCGGGGGTTTGCCCGAATGCAGCATCCGCCGGGCCTGTTCGAGGGTGTGCAGGCGGATCGCATCGGCGTGGTCGCGCAGTGCGCGAATGGCGGGCCCGGCATCGTGCGCGCGCGATTCGGCGAGGAAACGCGCCACTTCCTCCGCGAGCAGCAACCGCGCCCCGCCGGCCGCGACCTCGCGCTGCGCCCGGTTCTCATTGACGAGCTGCTGCAGATCGTCGATCGAGAACAGGTAGACGTCGTCGAGCTCCGCGACCGCCGGTTCGATGTCGCGCGGCACGGCTAGATCCACCATGAAAATCGGCCGGTGACGCCGGCTGCGCACCGCCGCCGCCGCGGCCCGCTTGGTGATGATCGGCACGGAACTCGCGGTGCAGGCCACGACGATGTCCGCATCGGCGAGCGCCTGGTCGAGGGCGCCGAGATCGACCGCATAGCCCTTGAATTGCGCGGCCAGGGTCTGGGCCCGGCTGAGTGTGCGGTTGGCGATCACCATGCGCTTGACGCCCGCGGTCGCGAAGTGGCGGGCGGTGAGCGCGATCATCTCGCCGGCCCCGATCATGAGCGCCGTGTGGGCGCTCAAATCCGCGAACATGCGCCGGGCGAGGCTCACCGTCGCGGAGGCGAGCGAGACCGCGTTCGCACCGATCTGGGTTTCCGATCGCACCCGTTTGGCAGCCGAAAATGCTGCTTGAAACAGCCGGTTGAGCGCAGGTCCGGTGCTGCCCGCATCGTGCGCGATGCGATAGGCTTCCTTCAGCTGGCCGAGGATTTGCGGCTCGCCGAGCACCATCGAGTCGAGTCCGGAGGCGACGCTGAAGGTGTGCTCGACCGCCAGCCGGTCCTGATGCACGTACAGGCTCGAGGCCAGGTCGAGGTTATCGCCGTGGTGCCGCTCGAGCCAGGAGGACAGCTCGCCGCCACCCGCGCTGCCCGACCAATACACCTCGGTGCGGTTGCAGGTGGAAAGAATGACGACCTCGCCGACGCCGCTTTCGTGCCGCAGAGCGCGCAGCGCCGCGAGCAGGCGGTCCTCGTTGAATGCCACTTTCTCGCGTAAGGCGAGAGGCGCGGTCTTATGATTGAGCCCGAGGACGTTGAATGCCATTTAAGCGCTTTGGTTGCAACCTTCAGATTCTCGTGAAGAAAGACCGCTAGAGCAAGCGGGAATCTGCGGCACCCGGCTTTTCATTTAGCTATAGTGCGGCCGTGTTCTCGGTTTCACACTCTGCAAAGGGCTGCCTCGGGCTCGGTCTGATCGCCTGTGCCGCCTGCGTCGGCCCCGCGAACAAACCCGATGCCATCCAGGCGCCGCAGGTATTTTATACCCTCACGGGCGAGATAGCCCTCACCCGCCACGAACCGCGTGTCGCGGCGCTTCAGTACACCGCTGCCGCCGAGCTCGATGCGGATCCGAAGTTCCTGGCGCGGGCCTCCGAAGTGACGGATCAATGCCTGCAACCGACGTTGAGCGTGATTGTCGCCACCCGCTGGATCGGCGCGGATCCGGCCGCAATCGAGGCGCATCGCGCGGCCGCGAAAGCCTGGCTCGAACTGTTCGAGATCGGGCCGGCGGCCGAGCAGTACCGCTTCGTCGTGTCGACCTCGACGCGCGGTGCCGACCTCGAATTGACCGACCTCGAGGCCGAGTTGAGTCTGACCGAGAATGTATTCGCCGCACGGCTGCTCGCCGATCGGTTGGCGGCAGACTATCCGACGTCGGTCGCGGCGCTGCGACTCGAGGGATTTGCGGCCCTGCGCGGCGACGCTCCGGCGGTGGCGGTGCACAGCTTTTCCGCCGCGCTCGAGCTGCTTGGGGCAGGTGCCGGCGAACCGGACAAGGGCCTGCGCCGCGAACTCACACAGGGCCTGTGGCGCGCGCGCATTCTCAACGGCGATGCCCAGGAGCCGCTGGCCCAGTCGCAAGCTCTCAGCGAACGCGAGGCGACGCCGGCGAACCAACTCGATCACGCGTTGCTGCTGCTGGCGGCCCAGCAAGACGACGCCGCACTCGCGCAGTTGCAGCTTCTGGCGCGCCAACCCGAGCTTGCGCCGGTGGCCCTGCGGCTCACCGGGCTGGTGGAATTTCAAAACGGCAGGCTCGATGCGGCGAGCGACGCGTTCACCCAGCTTTTGACCCTGGGCAAGTTCATCGACGACGCCTTCTACTATCTGGGCCAGATCGCCGAGCGACACGGCGATTTTGAGCGTGCCGTGCGCTTGTACGCACGGGTGCAAAACGGCGACAACGCCGTACCCGCGCTGCTGCGGGCCTGCGCCATTCTCCAGGTGCACGGCGCCGCGGGCGCCGCCCAGGACCTGCTCGATCATCTGGTCGAGGAGGAGCCGCAGCGGGCGCCGGAGATCATGGCGGCGCGCGCCCGCATCTACCTCGATGCGGGCGATGCCGCGCAGGCGTTCGACGTGCTCGATCGCGGCGCGCTGCAATATCCGGACAGCGTGGACATCCGCTACGCCAGAGCCTCGACCTACGAGAGCCAGGGCCGCATCGACGCGGCGCTGCAAGAACTCAAACAGGTGCTCAAGTCCCGTCCGGAAGATCCGGCGGCCCTGAACGCGTACGGCTACACGCTGGCCGATCACAAGCTCAAACTCGGCTACGCGCGCACGCTGATTGAGCGCGCCCATGCCACGGCGCCGAAGAATGCGGCCATTCTCGACAGCCTGGGCTGGGTGCTGTTCCGCCAGGGACACGCCGAGCAGGCGCTGACCTATTTGAATGACGCCTATGCCGACGATCGGGGCGGCGACATCGCGGCGCATCTCGGCGAAGTGATGTGGAGCATGGGACGGCGCGCCGATGCGGAGCGGGTGTGGTCGGAGGCGGGCGCGATCGACAGCGACAACAAGGTGCTGAACGCGACGCGCCAGCGCTTGCGCGCCGAGCACTAGCCCCGATGCACCACCCGATCCTTCGTGTCGCCGCTTGGGGCGTATTCGCGGCACTCGCCGGCTGCGCCGCCGTGCGTCCGGCGGGCGTGGTGCAGGCGCCGTGGGAGCAGCGGGTCACGCAGCTGCAGCAGGCGCACGGGTGGCGTCTCGACGGGCGCGCCGCCGCCGCCTTGGGCCAGCAGGGCTGGCAGGCAAGTCTGGACTGGCGCCAGGCCGGCGCGGCGAGCGAGGTGCACCTCGCCGGTCCGTTTGGGGCGGGTGCGGTGCTGCTGCGACTCGGACCCGACGGGCTTTCGCTCAACGGGGCACCGCCGAGCGAGGCGGTGGCCGAGCAATTACAGGATCGATTGGGATTCGATCTGCCGCTCGCGAACCTGCGCTACTGGCTGCTCGGCGTCCCGGATCCGAGCCTGCCATTTGAACTCACCCGCAATGACCAGGACCGGGCGCAGACCTTGGACCAGGCGGGCTGGAACATTTCCTACGATCGCTACATGGCCGACCGCGGCGATCTGCTGCCGCAGCGGCTGGTGCTGCGACGTGCGGACGCGCGGGTGCGGGTCGCCATCGATCACTGGGAGGACTTCAAGTGAGTGAGTCGGCGGGGCGGCCGTGGCCGGCGCCGGCCAAGCTCAATCTGTTTTTACATATTCTCGGGCGTCGCCCCGATGGTTATCACGAGCTGCAGACCTGTTTTCAGTTCGTCGACTTGTGCGATGAAATCACCATCCGCGTGCGCACCGACGGGTCCATCCATCGCACCAGCGGCGCGGCGGGCGTGGCGGCGGAAGCGGATCTGTGCGTGCGCGCCGCGCGCGCCTTGCAGGCGGCCGCCGGCTCTGCGCACGGCGCCGACATCGGGGTGACGAAGCGGATTCCGATGGGCGCCGGCCTCGGCGGCGGCAGTTCCGATGCGGCCACCTGCCTGATCGCGCTCAATCACCTATGGGGACTCAAGGCATCCGTGGCTGAACTCGCGGCCATTGGACTCAAACTCGGCGCCGATGTGCCGGTTTTCGTGCATGGGCGCACCGCCTGGGCCGAAGGGGTGGGCGAGCGGCTCACCCCGTTGGAACCGCCGCTGGCCCCGCCCGAGGCTAACTACTTGATTGTCAAGCCAAACGTGTTCGTGAGCACCCAGGAGGTGTTCCAGGATCCTGAATTGACAAGAAATTCCCGTCCCATCACAATTCACGGTTTCCTGGCGTCCGGAGGCGGCAACGACTGCGTGGGGGTCGTGCGGCGCCGTTATCCCGAGGTGGCGCGCGCGATGGATTGGTTGTCGCGCTTCGGCGAGGTGCGGCTGACCGGCACGGGGGCGTGTATTTTCATCGCCTGCGGTGTGGCAGAAGGCCGTGACATCATGGACAAGTTGCCGCGGACGTACGAGGCATTTTTGGTTCGTGCCCGCAATGTCTCGCCGGTGATCGAGCGGTTGGCGGCCGGATGAGTACGAAAGATTTTTCACGTTGGGGTGTCGCCAAGCGGTAAGGCAGCGGGTTTTGATCCCGCCATACGGAGGTTCGAATCCTTCCACCCCAGCCAATTCGAATCCCCGGTGAGCTTAAGGGCTATGTCGCGAAGCAGAGAATTTGAGTCCCCCACGATATCGGTGTTCGCCGGCAACGCGAATCCGCTGTTGGCGCAGGAAATCACCCGCCACCTGCGCGTGCCGCTCGGGCGTGCGCACGTCGGCCGATTCAGCGACGGCGAGGTGAACGTCGAATTGATGGAGAACGTGCGCGGCCGCGATATTTTCATCGTGCAGTCGACCTGTCCACCGTCGAACGACAACTTGATGGAATTGCTGCTGATGACCGATGCGTGCCGGCGGGCCTCGGCCAAACGGGTGACCGCGGTGGTTCCGTACTTCGGTTACGCACGCCAGGACCGGCGGCCGCGGGCGACGCGCGTGGCGATTGCCGCGAAATTGGTGGCGAACATGATCGCGAGCGCGGGTGTCGACCGGCTGCTCACCGTCGATCTGCACGCGGATCAGATCCAGGGCTTTTTCGACATACCGGTCGACAACGTCTATGCCTCGCCGGTGCTGTTGGGCGATGCGTGGAGGCACAAGCACGAGCACATGATCGTGGTCTCGCCGGACGTCGGCGGCGTGGTGCGGGCGCGCGCGCTCGCCAAGCGGCTGGACGATGCGGAATTGGCGATCATCGACAAACGCCGGCCGCGGCCCAACGAATCGAAGGTGATGAACATCATCGGCGAGGTCGAGGGCAAGTCGTGCGTGTTGATCGACGACATGGTGGATACCGCCGGCACGCTGTGCCAGGCGGCGCAGGCGTTGAAGGACGAGGGCGCCACGCGCGTCATCGCCTACATCACCCACGCCGTGTTGTCGGGCGCCGCGATCGAGCGCATCTCGAAGTCGGTGCTGGACGAATTGGTGGTGACGGACACGATTCCGCTGTCTGCGGCCGGCAAGGAATGTCCGCGCATCCGTCAGCTGAGCGTTGCCGGCTTGCTGGCCGAGACCATCCGGCGCATCAGCGACGAGGAGTCGGTGAGTTCGTTGTATATCGATTGAATTGGCGATTTGGCCGGCCCCTTAGCAACTGGTCGCGGTGCGGGGTGCCGTGTTTGTGATGTAACTGGAGAATTTTATGAAAACCTCTTTTGAACTCGTGGCAGAGTTCCGCGAGATGCAAGGCAAAGGTGCGAGCCGCCGCCTGCGTCACGAAGGAAAAGTGCCGGCAATCCTCTACGGAGGGCATTCGGAAGCGCGCGCCCTCACCCTGAGCCATCAGAAGCTCGCGATCATGCTCGACAACGAACGCTTCTATTCGACGATCCTGAGCTTGAAGGTCGGCGATCAGACGCAGGCGGCTATCCTCAAGGACGTGCAGCGTCATCCGTTCAAGAACGCGATCCTGCACATCGACTTTCAGCGGGTCGAGGACAACGAGAAGATCCGCATCAGCATTCCGCTGCACTTCAAGGGCGAAGCGGTATCGCCGGGCGTCAAGACCCAGGGCGGCATCGTGTTCCACATGCGCAATGACGTCGAGGTCACCTGCCTGCCGAAGGATCTGCCCGAGTTCATCGAGGTCGACCTCTCGGGGCTGTCGCTCAACGAGAGCATCCACTTGTCGCAGCTGAAGGTCCCGGAGGGCGTGCAGCTGGTCGAACTCGCCAAGGAAGACGCGGCGGTCGTGGCCATCCACAGCCCGCGTGCGGAAGAACCGGAAGCCGTGGCGGCTGCCGGTGCTCCGGCGGCGGAAGGGGCGGCAGCGGCGGCGGCACCGGCCGCGGCTGGGGCCGATGCGGCGAAGAAGGCCGAGCCCGCCAAGGCCGATGCCAAGAAAGAGCCCGCGAAGAAAGACGCCAAGAAATAGTCCATTTCCCGGCGTCTGTAACGAAGTGGGGCCGTCCGTCGGTGACGGCCCTTACTTTTTTGAGGCAACAGTGGGATAGGTGCATCCACGATGGCTGGATTACCGTTGCGCATCATCGTCGGTCTGGGCAATCCCGGACCCGAACACCAGATCACCCGCCACAATGCGGGTTTCTGGTTCGTGGACGTGCTCGCGCGGCGCGCCCGGGCGGAGTTTCGCGATTACCGCAAATACTCCGGCGAGACGGCGCGCATCACCATCGGCGGACAGGACATCATCCTGTTGAAGCCGACCACCTATATGAATCGCAGCGGCTTGTCGGTGCGCCAGTTGAGCGAGTTCTTCAAGATCGCGCCGGACGACATCCTCGTGGCGCACGATGAGCTCGATTTGCCGGTGGGCAGCGTGCGGCTGAAGCACGGCGGCGGGCACGGCGGCCACAACGGTCTGCGCGACACCATCGCGCACATCGGGGACAGTTTTTGGAGGTTGCGTCTGGGTGTGGGCCACCCGGGCAATAAAACCGAAGTGATCGACTACGTATTGTCGCGCGCGCCGCCCGCTGAGGAAGACCTCATTTTGGAGGCGGTGAACACGGCGGCGGACTGCGTTCCGCTGCTCCTCGAACAGGGCGCGGAACGCGCGATGACCAAATTGCACAGCCGTGCGGGAAAAACTTAATGCCAATTCGTTGTGGAATCGTCGGACTGCCGAACGTCGGTAAATCCACCTTGTTCAATGCACTCACGCGCGCACAGATCGCCGCGGAGAACTATCCATTCTGCACCATCGATCCGAACGTGGGCGTGGTGCCGGTGCCCGATCCGCGGCTCGACCAGCTCGCGACGATCGTGCATCCGGAGCGGATCCTGCCGACCACGGTGGAGTTCGTCGACATCGCGGGCCTGGTCGCCGGCGCCTCGAAGGGCGAAGGGCTCGGCAACAAATTCCTCGCGCACATCCGCGAGGTCGATGCGATCGCGCACGTGGTGCGCTGCTTCGAGAACGACGACATCATCCACGTGTCCGGTAAAATCGACCCCGCGAGTGACATCGAGGTGATCAACACCGAGCTTGCGCTCGCGGATCTCGACAGCGTGGAGCGCGCCTATCAAAAGGCCGTCAAGGCGGCCAAGACCTCCGACAAGGAGGCCATCAAGACCCGTGATCTGCTCGAGCGGGTGCGCGAGCAGTTGAATCAGGCG
>Ga0181534_10001356_pt1 | contig 15961 bp, 14 predicted proteins | sample PEATcosm2014_Bin_37_FD_119758 | JGI IMG/M metagenome (GOLD analysis project Ga0181534, IMG submission 119758) | Peatland microbial communities from MTU Mesocosm Facility, Houghton, MI, USA - PEATcosm2014_Bin17_10_metaG | ecosystem: Environmental > Terrestrial > Soil > Wetlands > Peat | place... | reverse complement strand
TGCCAGGGAATGCCGTGGCCGCGATCGAGCTCCAGGATCCACTCAGCCACGTTGTCGAGGAAGTAACGATCGTGGGTGACGGCGATGACGGTGCTCGGGTACTCCTCGAGGTAACGCTCCAACCAGGCAATGGACATCGCATCCAGGTGGTTGGTCGGCTCGTCGAGCAACAACATGTCAGGCGCCGAGAGCAGCAGGCGGCACAACGCGACACGGCGCTTCTCACCACCTGACAGGGGAGCGATCTTGGCTTCCCAGGGCGGCAGGCGCAGCGCATCGGCTGCGATCTCGAGCTTGCGTTCCAGTTCCCAACCGCCGGCGGCATCGATGGCGTCCTGCAGCTTCGCCTGTTCCTCGAGGAGCTTCGTCATCTCGTCGTCGGACATCGGCTCGGCGAATTTCTCGCTGATCTCATTGAATCGCTGGACGTTCTTGAAATCCTGGCCCACGCCTTCCATCACCGTGGCACGGACGTCCTTCGCGGGGTCCAGCTCCGGCTCCTGGGGCAGGTAGCCGACGCGGATGCCGGACTGCGGCCGGGCTTCGCCGTCGATATTGGTGTCGATGCCGGCCATGATCTTCAGCAAGGTGGACTTGCCGGCGCCGTTCAGGCCCAGCACGCCGATCTTGGCGCCAGGGAAGAAAGAGAGGCTGATGTCGCGAAGGATCTGCCGCTTCGGCGGAACGACCTTCGAGACGCGATTCATCGTATAGATGTACTGGGCCATGCCTTTAAATCTTGAGCGAAAAAGTGAGCTATTGGGGGAGGGCGGGCATTATGCTTTGGCCCAATGGACAATACCAACGTGGGGGTCGTCGTAAGCGAGAGATTGGCTCGTTACGGCTTTGGTGCCGGCCATCCGTTCGGCCCTGACCGCCACGCTGCATTTGTTCGGGAGTTCGAGTCCCGCGGGCTCCAGCGTCGGGTTCAGATGATCGATGTACGCGATGCGTCATATGACGAACTCCTGTCATTCCATACCGCTGAGTACGTAGACCTCGTTCGAGAACGCTCGCTCAGTGGGCAAGGTTTCCTCGATGGGGGAGATACGCCGGCTTTTCGAGGAATTTACGAGGCGGCTGTTACGGTCGTTGGTGCGACGTTGAACGCGTCGGCGGCCATCATGTCAGGACAGTGTCGGCGGGCGTTCGTTCCTATTGCGGGTCTTCATCATGCCGCGCGTGACCGGGCTGCCGGGTTTTGTGTGTTCAATGATTGCGGAATTGCCATTGAGCTCCTGAGGCGCGATTCCGGCCTCACGCGCATCGCTTACGTGGATATCGACGCTCACCATGGAGATGGGGTGTTCTACGCGTTTGAGGATGACGCTGGCGTCATTTTTGCGGATTTGCACGAGGACGGTCGGTATCTGTATCCGGGGACGGGCCGTGCCGCGGAAACCGGGACGGGGGCTGCCGTCGGCACCAAGCTGAATATTCCGATGCCACCCGGGTCGGATGATTCCGCATTCGATGCAGCGTGGCCGGCGGTGCTGGCGCACCTGGAAAAGTTCGCTCCCGAGTTCATCATCCTTCAGTGCGGGGCGGACAGTCTCGAGGGCGATCCAATCACGCACCTGCGTTATTCCGCTGTGTCGCACGGGAAGGCGGCTCGGGAGCTGGCGCAGCTGGCGGATCGCCTGGGCCATGGACGGGTACTGGGGTTGGGCGGCGGCGGGTACAACCGCTCGAATCTGGCACAGGCCTGGTCCGCCGTGGTGGAGAACCTGCTGTAGCTTGCAAGACGCCTGTCGCTTTTGGACCGGCGCGCGGCGGCTGATCCGGTACAATTGCGGGCTCATTTGCAGCCGATTTCGTTTTCTTACGGGGGCCTCGCATGTTCGCCAAGTCCATGGATATCGCCAGTTTCGACCCTGAGCTCGCCAAGGCCATCCAAGGGGAACGGCAGCGCCAGGAAGATCACGTTGAGCTGATCGCTTCGGAGAACTACACCAGCCCCCGTGTGCTGGAAGCGCAGGGCTCCGTACTGACCAACAAGTACGCGGAAGGTTATCCGGGTAAGCGTTACTACGGTGGTTGCGAATACGTCGACATCGCGGAGCAGTTGGCGATTGATCGGGCGAAGAAGCTGTTCGGTGCCGACTACGCGAACGTACAGCCGCACTCGGGCTCGCAGGCCAATGCGGCTGCGTACTTTGCGTTGGTGCAGCCGGGCGATGCGATTCTCGGCATGAGCCTCGATCACGGCGGCCATTTGACGCACGGCGCCAAGGTCAACTTCTCCGGCAAGTTCTACAAGGCCGCGCAGTACGGCATCAAGCCTGACACGGGTGAGATCGACTACGAGCAGGTGCAGAGGCTCGCCGAAGAGCACAAGCCGAAGATGATCATCGCCGGCTTCTCAGCGTATTCGCGCGTGATTGATTGGTCCAAATTTGCCACGATCGCCAAGAGTGTCGGCGCTTACTTCGTGGTGGATATGGCGCATGTCGCCGGCCTGGTCGCAGCGGGTTTTTATCCGAACCCGATTCCACACGCCGACGTTGTGACCACCACGACGCACAAGACTTTGCGCGGACCCCGTGGTGGTTTGATTCTCGCCAAGGCGAACGACGAGATCACGAAAAAGTTGAATTCGCTGGTTTTCCCGGGCACGCAGGGCGGGCCGCTGATGCATGTCATTGCCGCGAAGGCGGTGGCGTTCCTCGAAGCGTTGCAACCCGAGTTCAAGGAGTATCAGGGGCAGGTGCAGAAGAACGCGCGTGCGATGGCTGCGCGGCTGATCAAGAAAGGGTTTCCCATTGTTTCCGGGGGCACCGACAACCATCTGTTCCTGTTGAGCCTGGCCTCTCGCAACATCACTGGTAAGGATGCTGACGCGGCCCTGGGCCGTGCCAACATCACGGTCAACAAGAATGCGGTCCCGAATGACCCGCGGCCACCGATGGTGACCAGCGGCATCCGTATCGGCACGCCGGCATCGACGACCCGTGGATTCAAGGAGGCTGAGATCGAGCAGGTGGCGGACTTCATTGTCGAGATTCTCGACAACGAAGGCTCCGAGGCGGCTATCGAGCGGGTACGACCGAAGGTCGTCGAGCTGTGCCGCCGCTTTCCGGTGTATGGGTCGTAACAGGCTTCTCGTGAGATGTATTGGGGCGCCGCGTGTATTGTCCTTTTTGCGGCCACGTTGAGACCAAGGTAAACGATTCACGCCTGGCCGGTGAGGGGCGTCAGATTCGCCGTCGACGCGAGTGTTTGAAGTGCGGTGAGCGCTTCACTACTTTCGAGACGGCGGAGCTGGTCATGCCCGTGGTCGTCAAATCGAACGCCGTGCGCGAGGTTTACGACGAATCGAAGCTGCGCGTCGGAATGGATAAGGCGCTCGAGAAGCGTCCTGTCTCACGGGAAGCTGTCGATGAAGCTGTCAGCCGCATCACCCACAAAGTTCGGATCATCGGCGATCGCGAGGTGCCGTCGCGCGTGATTGGTGAGTTTGTGATGGAGGAGCTGCGGCAACTGGATGAGGTCGCTTACGTCCGCTTCGCCTCGGTCTATCGTCACTTCCAGGACGTTGAGGCGTTCCATGAGGAAATTCAGCGCTTGCGGGCGCAACGCGCGGCTAACGAGCTGGCGGCTCGCGATGCGAAGCGCGGGGCGAAGCCTGTCAAGGATGCCAATCGCGATCAGTTGCCATTGCTGCCTGATGCGCCTGCCGCGGGGACGGGACAAAAGTAGGTTGTCACGGGGTCGTCGCCAGGGACCAACAGTTTGTGTGGCCGGGATGGTTTGGCCGGCCGAGTAGTGTTACGTTGCACTGCGAACGTGACAGGGGGCCGGTCAGGGACGATCGCTTGCGGGTGACCTAATGTTCACTGAATTCGACCGCCTCGCAATGACGCGGGCATTGGCTCTCGCCGAGCGAGGTCTGGAAACAACCCATCCCAACCCTCGGGTTGGATGTGTCATCGCCAAAGGCGATCGCATCATTGGCGAAGGGTTTCACGAGCGCGCCGGGGAGCCTCACGCCGAGGTCATGGCGCTTCGCTCGGCCAAGGAGCCGGTTGCAGGCGCAACAGCCTATGTCACCCTCGAGCCGTGCAGCCACCATGGGCGCACACCTCCCTGCGTCAATGCTTTGATCGAAGCGCGGATCGCGCGTGTCGTGTTTGCCGTGCAGGATCCCAATCCGCGCGTGAGCGGGCAGGGGGCTGATGCGCTCCTGCGGGCTGGGATCACTGTTGAGGCGGGGCTCCTGCAGAATGAGGCTACTGAACTCAACATTGGGTTCATGAAGCGCATGAAAGAGGGGTTGCCGTGGGTGCGCGTCAAACTGGCCATGAGCCTGGACGGGCGCACTGCGTTGGCCAATGGGGCTAGTCAGTGGATCACTGGGGAGCCTGCACGAGCGGATGTACAGAGATGGCGGGCGCGATGTTCGGCTGTGATGACGGGTGTTGGGACTGTGTTGGCGGATGATCCGCAGTTGAATGTGCGGTTGGCTGCGTTTAAGGGGCGGCAACCCTTGCGGGTTGTACTGGATGCGCGGTTGCGGAGCCCGGTGGGGGCCAAGTTGTTTGCTGGGTTGGGGGGTGTTGGATTGTCGGCCCCTGGCACGGCCACTGTCGGTGCCGGGGCTGTTGGCGACGTTTTGATTTTTGCTGCCACTGATGGCGGGTTGTCTGCGACGGGGGGTGGGCCGCGGGCTGCTGCTGTGGTTGATCCTTCGGCGCTTGCTGGGGATATGGCGGAGTTGGTGAATGCGTTCGAGACGAGCCCTACTTCGGTGGCCGCTCGAAGCGACTCGGTGGCTGGGGCTGTGGCTGTGAAGGCTGACGCACGTACTTCTGTGACGTCGCCGGCGCCTGTGCCTGTGCCCCCTAAGGCGGCAACTGCGGCGCCAACTGGGACGCTGGCTGCATCGAGCTCCGCGCTGTCGAATTCAGCCGCTGGTGCGTCACCTGCAAGCGCTGCTGCGCCCATTGCCTCGCCGGCGAGACTGACGGATGGGACGACTACATCAGCTTCGGCCGCCGCGGTCAGTGCGCCGACGGCCGCGCCCTCGGGGGCTGCGGCGGTGACGGCGAGTACGCCGGAGGCGGGTGGCGGAGCCTCGGCCGCGGTGGCTCCCGGGGCTGCTGGGGTTAGCGGATCTTCGGTTGGACCGTCGGGGGTTGCCGCCGAGGCTCCGAAGGTCGCGCCGCCTGTGCTGGCGGCCGCGGGGAATGCTGCGGGGGTGGCGGCTTCTTCTGATGACGCTACTTGGTCGGGGGCTGCTTTGAGCGGCGCTGTGCAGGTGAAGCGCGAGGCTGATGTCGCTTCGGGGAATGGAGCGTCGACGGGTGTGTCGGAGGCGTTAGCCTCGAGTGCACCGGTTCCTGCGCTGGCCGCACAGCAGCCTTCAAAGTTGAACGGTGCGGCCTCACCCGCGTCGGACAACTCGATAGCGCCGAGCAGCGTCGCTGCACCTGCCCCGGCGGTCGTGCCGCCGAGCCCGTCGGCACAGCCGAGCCTACCGGCGCCGGCCAGTCTGGCACCACAGCCGAGCCCACGGGCGCCGGCCAGTCTGGCACCACAGCCGAGCACCCCGGCGCCGGCCAGTCTGGCACCACAGCCGAGCACCCCGGCGCAGGCCAGTCTGGCACCACAGCCGAGTCGCCAGGGCAGTCCCGCAGCACAAGCGAATTCGGCAGCGAGCGTGAGTCCGGTGGCGCAGGCCAGTCCGGTATCCCAGGGAAGGCCGGCGGTACAAATGGGTGCGGGGGCGCCGAAGGCGGCGGGGAAAGCTGACTCTCCGGCGGCGTTTCAGGCTCGCAAGGCGGAGCTGATCGGCAAGGGTGTGCGGATTGAGGAAGTGCCAGCCGATGAGGGGTTTCTCGACCTGTTTGCCGTGCTGAAGAAGCTCGGCGACATGGAAGTGAACGAAGTGCTCGTCGAAGCCGGCCCGACGTTGGCGGGGCAGTTGCTCACGACGTTCCTCGTGGACGAGCTCCTGTTGTACGTCGCCCCCAAGCTGCTAGGCCCACAGGGACGCCCGCTGGTTAACCTCCCGGAACTACAATCACTCCAAGACGCTTGGGGTTTCTCCTTGTTCGACGCGAAACGCTTCGGCGATGATCTGCGTCTGCGGATGCGTCCAAAGTGACCGCACCCGTTCCCGGCAAAAATTAGGAGCGCAGGTTGTTCACTGGAATCGTTCAAGACGTCGGCCGCGTGCAGGCCTTGGAGCCACGTGGCGGTGACGTGCAAATGGTCATCGAGTTCGATCGCCTCGATCCCAGCGGCATCCGCATTGGCGACAGCATCTGCGTACAAGGCTGCTGCCTCACTGCAACCGAGCTCCTCGGCAATGCGTTCGCCGCAGACGTCTCCCGCGAGACTCTCAACCTGACGACCCTCGGCGACCTGCGCGCCGGTACGCCAGTCAACCTCGAGCCTTCACTCAAAGCAGGCGACGCACTGGGCGGCCACCTGGTGTCAGGTCACATCGACGGTGTTGCGACTGTGACTTCCATCAGTGTCGATGCCCGCTCACAGCGAATCAAAATCTGCGTTCCTGCCGATCTTGCCCGCTACATTGCCCGCAAGGGCTCGGTAGCCGTCGACGGTGTCAGTTTGACCGTGAATGAAGTCGATGGTAACGAATTCGGTGTCAATATCATCCCGCACACCCAAACCGTGACCACCCTCGGCCGTTTGGTGGTTGGCGCACGCGTGAACCTCGAAATTGATCAGGTTGCCCGCTACGTGGAGCGACTGTTGAGCGGCTCCGCCACCATTCTCTGAGTTGAGTTGCCGTTTGCCCGCGACCGTTAGCCGCTGATTGCAGCCGTTACCAGGGGCAGTGCTTCCACCAATTGCGCATCGGGCAAATGAGTGATGCTGGAGCGGACCAGTGACCTGGTCAGCGCCGGCAGTTTGGCCATGACCGGCATCAGGTCATCCAGCGACTGCGGCCGCGCCAGCAGGTAGCCCTGCGCGAACAAGGCCGGGTACCCGACCAGCGGTGCGAGTTGCTCCAGGCGCTCGATTCCTTCCGCGGTGATCTGCAATCCCAGTCCCTGGCACAGTTGAATGATGGCTTTGGCGATCGAGGCCGAGCGCGGGTTGGTATCGATCGAGGCAATGAGGCTGCGGTCGAGTTTGATTCGAGTCAGTGGCAGCTGCTCGAGCGAGGACAGGGACGAGAAGCCGGTGCCGAAATCGTCGAGTGCGATCGCGATACCGTGGGCACGCAAGCGCCGCAGCGATGCGATTGTGGCACTGCCGGTCTGCAGCACGTTCTCGGTCAACTCGATTTCGATGCAGCGGGCGGGCAATTTGTACTGTTCGAGAAGCTCCTGGACCTGGTCAACGAAGCTGTTGTCGTACAACTGTCGTGGGGAGACGTTTATTGCGATGCGGACTTCCGGCCAGTGACCGTGGTGCCAACGTGCTGCTATCTCGACGACCCGGCGCAGTACCCAGTCGTTGATTTGAAGGATCAGGCCTGAGGCTTCCGCCACAGCGAGAAACTCGCCTGGGGCAGCGATCCGCCCGTCCGGTCGGCGCCAGCGCAACAGCGCTTCAACCAACTCCACCTCGCAGGTCTGCACGTTGACTTCGGGTTGGAATACGAGCTCGAATTCGCCACGATCCAGAGCACGTCGCAGACCCTGTTCGGTGTGGAATCGCTCGGTGGCTGCTTCGAGCAACGACGGCGTGAATACGGCCAGCTGACTGCGGCCGAGTGCCTTCGCTTCATAAAGAGCGGCGTCTGCCGCGCGGAGCAGGGCTTCAACGTTTTGGGCGTGTTCGGGGTAGACGCTGGCGCCGGCGCTGATGCCGACCGCCAGGTCGCGACCGTCGAGCGGCATGGGCTCCTCGAAGGCTTGGATGAGTTGCATGCCTGCAAGACGGATGTCTTCGATCGTGCTGGCGCTTTCGTACACGATGGTGAATTCGTCACCGCCCAGGCGGGCGGCGAAGCCGAACGAGCGGGTGACTTCGGTCAGGCGAGCGGCGATGGCTCGGAGCACTTTGTCGCCGAACTCGTGGCCGAGGCTGTCGTTCATGTTTTTGAAGTTGTCGACGTCGATGAAGAAAACGCCGACCAGGCGGTGTTCGGTGGTGGCTTTGTCGATCGCTGTTTCGAGCAGCGTGAAGAAATGACGTCGGTTGGCAAGGCGGGTTAGCGGGTCGAGTTGCGCCAGCTCCTGAAGCTGGAAGGTGCGTTCGGCTACTTTCGCTTCGAGGAGATGTGTTTGGTCGCGAGCGGCGGCTTGCGCTACGGCGAGTTTGCCGGCCATGTCGTTGAAGGCGAGGGCAAGGGTGTCGAGCTCACGGATGCCACCGCGGGGGACGGTGACGCCGGTTTCGCCTTTGGCGATTCGGGCGCTCGCGCTCAGCAGGCGGCGGACCGGCCGCACGATGCTGAGTGCGGTGCCGGCGGAGATGTAGACAACCAACAACAATACGCCGCCGCTGAGCCAGGCGATGAGCATTCTGCGGTTGTGGGTTGGAGTGTCGACGGGGCCGGTAGCCGCCTCCGAGGGCTGTTGACCCGCCATGGGGGAGGCTGCGCCGCCTGCATCCGGCGTGGGTACGCTGGCTGCGGTTGTCGGGTTTGTGCCGGCGACACTACCGTTGCCCTGTGATTGGTCGACGCGCGCAGTCGAAGCCGAAATGGGTGAGTTTGCCTCGTTGGCGGTGTTGCCTGCGCTTGCGGAGGACGCTGGGGGCGCTTTGGAGCTGGCGATTGCACCTACGGGTGGAGTGCCCTGTGCGTTGGCGCGAGCGGTTGCGGTTGTGGTGCGCGCGGGGTGGTGGGCTGCGTAGGTTTCGGTTTTGCCCATTCGGCTCAGAATCAACGCCAGTGCGGTGGCTTGGTCGGCGAACTTGCGGGCGCCATCCTTGCGGTCGCGATCGATTTTGAGCAGTGAACGGCGCGCTTCGGACATCGCCTGGAGGTCGTCCTGGGACTGGGTGTACCAGTCCTTACCTTCTGCGCTCGTGAAGCCGGCGCGGTCTTGGGCCAGGGTTTGGGTCAGTGTGCCTTCGCTGGCGCCGAGCGTATCGAACGTGGTCGAATCAACCGTTTCTGCGGAAACAAACTCCACATACCGGCGGCGGAGGTCATCCAGGTCACTGGTGAGCTTCACGAGCGACTGCCGCGCCACCACCCGGCCAAAAATCTTCCACGCGTGGTCCAGCGACTTCTTCACCCGCGTGTTGAGTTGCTCAAAGTGCGCCGAATAATCGGCCATCAACTTGTGGCGGGTCGTCGTCAACTCGATGAGATCGCCACCTTGTTGACGATACGCACGGACAGTCGTCATGAACCGGACCGGAGGCGATTCACCCGCGGCGATCGCGCCGGATTGGAATTCAACAGCGGTGCGTTCCAACTCCATGCCGAGTTTCTGGTACCGGACCGTAAGCTCGGCAGCATCCCCATCCGTGCTGCCATCCACCGCGTGATCAATGCGATCGAGCGCCCGCTGTAGCGGCTCTGCGCTCGGAAAAGGCGGCCTTACAGGTGCGGGAGCAGGCGTCTCTGCAACCGGAGCTGGAGGAGGGGGTGGAGGCGCTACCACAGGCACCGGGCGTTCATGCACCACAGGTGCTGGCAATACCGACACCTTGCCTTCCACAATGAGATTGGCAACAACAGCCAGGACCGCCACGGCCGCGAACGAAATGCCGAGCCGCCCGGCAATTCCTAATTTAAAGGTCCGTCCCTGGGCGGCCGTCAGGCGCCCGAAAGGCAATCGTTTTCTAAGGGCCGAGACAAACGTCCCGAGCCTGTATTGATCTATGATAACCCTGTCCTCGATATCTACTCCTTCCCTGGAGGCTCACGAGATTGCCCGGACGCTGCCGGCGGAGCGAGAGGCTGACGGCGGATTTGTGAATTGATTCCAACGTGTTGGAAGTTATTTTCCACTTCCAGCGACTGGCGCAAAAATACCGCGCAATTTGCTATTGCCACGCTGCAGCGTCGGATCTGGTCGAGCTTACGATGCCGCTGTCGCCGCACGACGTCGAAAAGCAGCTGTATAAATTTACAGCCGTATAATGGGCGGCACTACTTCCCTCTCCAGGCATCGACATGTCCAACGTCATTCCAATTGCAGGCAAGGGCCCTTCCAGCAGCAGCCAGGGGCTGAATTCGATCGAGGAAATCCTCGATGAGCTGCGGGCGGGGCGAATGGTCGTCGTCATGGACGATGAGGACCGCGAGAACGAGGGTGATCTGCTGATGCCCGCCAGCCTCGTCCGGCCAGAGGACATTAATTTCATGGCGCGTTTTGGACGCGGCTTGATCTGCCTGACGCTGACGCGCGAGCGCTGCCGCCAGTTGCGGTTACCGCTGATGGTCAGCGAAACCGACCGCGAACGACGCACCAACTTCACTTTGTCGATTGAGGCGGCTCAGGGCGTCACCACCGGCATCTCGGCCTACGACCGAGCACACACGGTTCGCACAGCAGTCGCGCCCAACGCCAGCCCGGAAGACCTGCGTCAGCCCGGCCACATTTTCCCGATCATGGCGCAGCCGGGCGGTGTGTTGACCCGTGCGGGTCACACCGAGGCCGGTTGTGATCTGGCGCGGCTGGCCGGCTTTGAGCCCGCCGCGGTGATTGTGGAGATCATGAATGACGACGGCACGATGGCGCGCCGTCCCGAGCTGGAACAGTTTGCCCGCTCGCATAACCTGAAGATCGGCACGATCGCCGATCTAATCCGCTATCGACTGCGGAATGAGCGCTCGGTTGAACGAATCTCCGAGCAGACGGTACAAACGGAGTTTGGTGATTTTCGGTTGTACATGTACGAAGACCATGTGCAGCGGGATGTGCATTTGGCCATGGCACGTGGCCCGATCACCGACGCCACGGTTCCCTTGGTTCGCGTACATGTGGCTGACACTCTGCGCGATCTCGTCGGCGTTAGAACATCCACGCGCGCGTGGACGCTTCGTGCGGCGATGGAGCGCATCGCGCAGGCCGGGAGTGGGGTGATCGTGATTTTGCGTGACCACGAGTCTCCGCGAGACTTGGTGGATGCTGTTCGAGCGCTGGGTGAAACGAACAATCCAACGTTGTCGGCGCAACCGGCGCCACCGCTGGCCGAACCGATTGGGGGGGTGTTGCGCACTTACGGTGTGGGGGCGCAGATCCTGAAAGATCTCGGCGTCAGGCGGATGAGGGTGCTTTCGGCACCTCGTCAGTTGCAGGGTATTTCCGCGTTCGATCTCGAAATCGAAAGCTATGTCGGTGAGGACGGTTAAGCTCTACTTATATGGATTCTCCACGTACGGTTGAAGGCGAAGTCGTTGCGCAGGGCCGGAAGGTCGCTATTGCTGCTGCACGCTTCAATGATTTCATTGTGTCTAGCCTGCTGAAGGGGGCTACTGCCGCTTGGGCGGAGCGCGGCGGTGCTGCGGGTGATCTGTTGATCGCCAGGGTGCCGGGGGCGTTTGAGTTGCCTGTGGTGGCCCGGAAGCTTGCTTTGACCGGGAAATACGACGCGGTCGTTGCGCTCGGGTGCGTTATCAGGGGCGATACGCCCCACTTTGAGTATGTGGCGGGTGAGTGCGCGCGCGGGTTGACGATGGTGAGCCTGGAGTCCGGGTTACCCATCATATTTGGTGTATTGACTACGGAGACGGTGGAGCAGGCTTTGGAGCGTGCTGCGACGACCTCTATGAATAAAGGCGGCGAGTCGATGGATACGGCGCTCGAAATGATTTCGTTGATGAAGCAGCTGTGAGCGATCGTCCCAAGACAATGGCCGAGCGAACGGTGCAGAGAGTCGTTGGCGGCAAGCTTGTTCCAAAGCGGCCGCAGGTTCCTGCTGATTCTCCCGCTTTGCCGGATGCCGCGGTGGCATGGACCGGCACGCCGCTGAAGACCGCGTTGGCCCTTGCGCAGCAGGCGGCGCAGGGCTCGGAGCCGGTCGCACAGAGTGCCGAGACCGAAGATGGGCGTGTCCTCGGCTCCGATGCTAGCGGCGCAGATGAGAGTTCACAGCCCTTGGGACGTACCTTGGGCGGGGAGGCCATGGAGAGTGCTCACGGCGCAGCGGGCAGCAAAGATCCGAGGGCGCGGGGGGCAGTAGGCACTCGCGGCGGGGAAGGACAGCGCGGAGTGCGGTCCAAGGGGCCGTCGGGTAAGGCGAACCATGCATTTGCCGCTGCGAGGGCGGTGGCGAGGAAGCTGGCGCTGCAGGCTATTTATAGGTGGCTGCTGAATGACGCGCCCTGGCAGGACTTGGTCAAAGAATTCGGCGAAGCGGAAGACATGCCGAACGCGGATCCGCAGTACTTCCGCGAGATGGTTGAAGGCGTGTGGGCCTCACGTAAGTCGCTGGACGAGCGGTTGGGGGAGTTGCTAGATCGGCCGGTGGAGCAGCTCGACCCAGTCGAGCATGCTGTCCTGCTGGTCGGGCTGTATGAGCTTTCCGCGCGACCGGACGTCCCGTATCGCGTAGCGATCAACGAAGCCGTCGGACTGGCGAAGCGCTTCGGAGCAACCGACGGCCACAAGTTTGTAAACGCAGTCCTGGATCGCGCCGCCCGCATTCTGCGTCCGGGTGAAAATTAGGCATGCCCCTCTCCGAGTTCGCGCTGATTGAGCGGTACTTCCGCAAAGCCGGCGCGATGCGACACGACGTACAACTCGGCGTCGGGGACGATGCCGCTTTGCTTCAGAGTCCTCCGGGGGCTCAGCTCGTAGCCGCAATCGATACGCTCAATGAAGGCGTGCATTTCCCACACGGTTCGCCGCCAGCGTCGATTGGTCATCGTGTTCTGGCAGTCAACCTGAGTGATCTGGCAGCGATGGGCGCGCGACCCGCATGGGCGTTGCTTGCGCTGACTCTTCCGAAGGTTGAGGAGCGTTGGCTGGAAGAGTTCACAGGTGGATTGTGCGCACTGGCGCGCTCCCACGATGTTGCACTCGTGGGCGGCGATACGACCTCGGGCCCCTTGTCAGTCACTATTCAAATCCTGGGCCACGTAGCGAAATCGACAGCCATGCTGCGCTCGGGTGGGCGACCCGGCGACAAGGTGTTTGTCTCAGGGACGCCGGGCGATGCTGCGGCGGGACTGGCGATTGAACAGGCGAGGTTGACTGCTTCTTCAGAAGCAGAGCGCTATCTGAGAAAGCGGTTCCTCTACCCGTCACCACGTGTGGCACTGGGTGATTGTCTGAGGAGCTACGCGACTGCGTGCATCGACGTGTCAGACGGCCTGCTGGGCGACGCAGGAAAGCTGGCTCACGCGAGCGGCTGCGGCGTCGAGCTCGTGTTCGACGACCTGCCGGTGTCGGAAGAGCTGGTGAGTGCGGTTGGAGAGCAACGCGCCCGCGAGCTGGCACTAACAGGTGGCGATGACTATGAGCTGTGCTTCACAGTACGCGCCTCGGAAGTCGATCGATTGCGACATAATCTGCCGCCGGAACGCTGGGGATACTGCTGCATCGGCACACTTCGAGAAGCTCGCGGCAGCGTTGTGACCAGCGGCGGTGACGTGATTGAGCTCACTCATTCGGGCTATGATCATTTCGCATCACAGTGACTCGCTGACCTAGGTCTCGTCCTGTTGTGATGGCCGGAGCGCTGAGGCGTGCATCACAGTGAGTCGTCGGCGCAAAACGTATCCTGTCGGTGGTCTTCGCTTCTTCGCGAGTCATGTCAGCACCGGCCTCAAAATCAGCGCCCTCCACCAAGCCCCCGCGTAAAGTTCCCGAGAAGATCGGCAAGTACGTGGTGATCAAGGAGGTCGGCCGCGGTAGCACCGGGACGGTGTATTTGTCCCATGACGCTTACTACGGTCGCGACGTCGCTATCAAGGTCTACAACTCGGAGTCCGGTGGGGACGAGGAGCGGGCGCGTATTGCGCGCAAGATGTTCCTCTCCGAGGCCCACCTGGTTGGGATGCTGCAGCATCCGCACATACTTCCCATTTACGATGCGGGTGAAGAAAACGGCCACTGCTATATCGTGACCGAGCACGTGCACGGTGCGCGAACGCTCGCCGCCTACTGCCGTCCCGACAATCTGCTGCGTATCGACGATACCGTTGAGATCGTTTTCAAGTGCGCGAAGGCGCTGCACTACGCGCATTCACGCGGTGTGATTCATCGCGACATCAAGCCGTCGAATATCATGCTCACGCAGGATAGCGACGTGCGCATCATCGATTTCGGCATTGCGCTCGTATCTGACTCCGATATCTCGCGCATCGAAGGCATCGCTGGAAGTCCTTCGTACATGTCGCCCGAGCAGGTGCAGAGCCTGGATCTCACCAACCGTTCGGATCTGTATTCTCTCGGAGCCGTCATGTACGAGCTCCTGACCGGCTCGCGTCCGTTCCGCGCCGGCAATCTTCAGAAGCTGTTGCATCAGATCGTGTATGCAACACCGCCGCCGATTCACACGCTGCGCAAAGAGATCCCCGAGGAGCTCGAGACGGTCGTGGCGATGGCACTGCAGAAAGACCCGGGCAAGCGCTACAAGAGCGGCCTGGATTTCGCCGCAGAGTTGACTCGTGTACACCAGCGGCTGCGTGAGGCGAATGCTCGGATCGATCGCCAGGAGCAGTTCGGCGTGTTGCGCCGGCTGAAGTTCTTCCACGAGTTTTCGCATGCGGAAATCTGGGAAGTTCTACGCGCCAGCAATTGGCAGGATTACGACTCCGGTGAAGAGATCGTCAAAGAAGGCGAGATGGACGATCGCTTCTACATTATCGTGTCGGGAAGTTGTGCTGTAGAGCGGCACGGGACCCGGCTCGGTGCGCTCGAGACGGGTGATTGCTTCGGCGAGGCCAGCTATGTGCCGGGCGCCAAGCGTACGGCAACGATTCGCTCGGCGAGTGATGTGACTGTGTTGAAGGTGAGCTCGACGCTGTTGGAACAGGTGTCAGCGTCGTGTCAGTTGCGATTCAACCGGGTGTTTCTGAGCTCGCTTATCAGCCGGCTGCAGAACGCTGAAAGCATTCACAGCGAGCGCTACAGAGGCTAGCGAGCGCTACAGGGCTGAAGAGTCTGAGGTCCCACGGCGTCTGCCCGGGCACGCTCGAGCTGGAAACAGGCGATCGTTCACCCGTCGATCAACCCGCAGGGTCTTCTGCGTCCTTGTCCCGCTCGATCATGGCGTAAGCCGAATGATTGTGGATGGACTCGAAGTTTTCCGATTCCACCACGTACGCACCGATCCGCTCATCCGCGTTCATGCGTGCCGCGACATCGCGCACCATGTCCTCAACAAACTTCGGGTTGTCGTAGGCGCGCTCGGTGACGAACTTCTCATCCGGGCGCTTCAGGATTCCATACAGCTCGCTCGAGGCTTCGCTCTCGGCGACTTCGATCAGCTCTTCGATCCACATGTGGGTGCGCAACTTCGCCTTGATGGTCACATGGGAGCGCTGATTGTGGGCGCCGTACTCCGAGATCTTCTTGGAGCAGGGGCACAGGCTCGTGACCGGCACCTGTACGCGTACCCACATTTCGGTGCGGCCGTTCCTGCGCTCGCCGATCAGGCTCGCCTGATAATTCATCAGACTCTCGACACCGGACACGGGGGCCTTCTTCATGACAAAGAAGGGGAAATGCATCTCGATGTGGCCCGTGTCCGCTTCCAGGCGCTCGGTCATCACACCCAACATCGCGCGGAAGGATTCGACGGAGATTTCCCGCTCGGCGTGCAGGATCTCCACAAACCTCGACATGTGAGTGCCTTTGAAGTTGTGCGGCAGGCTCACATACATGTTGAAGGTGGCAATCGTGTGCTGATCACCCGCCGAGCGGTCACGCACGCGTACCGGGTGCATGATGTCCTTGATTCCGACGCGATTGATGGGCAGGCGACGGGTATCGGCGCGTCCCTGGACGTCCTCGATCTCAGTCACGGTGGAGCGGGGGACCTTGGCGGTTACGGGCGGGGTCATATTCAAAGCCTACCTCAATGTCGAACCGGGCTCTAATCAGTTGGTGCTATGGCACCCAGACGTCCGGGT
>Ga0181534_10001355_pt1 | contig 15972 bp, 14 predicted proteins | sample PEATcosm2014_Bin_37_FD_119758 | JGI IMG/M metagenome (GOLD analysis project Ga0181534, IMG submission 119758) | Peatland microbial communities from MTU Mesocosm Facility, Houghton, MI, USA - PEATcosm2014_Bin17_10_metaG | ecosystem: Environmental > Terrestrial > Soil > Wetlands > Peat | place... | reverse complement strand
GTTTCGCGGCAGATGCGTCTCGAGTCCATGCGCAAGGACTTCGTCGCAAACGCATCCCACGAGCTACGTTCGCCCCTTACAGTGATTTCAGGTTATCTGGAGACGCTGAGTCAGGATCCCGCACTCGATCGCGACCTGCAGGGTCCCGTGACAGAGATGCGTCGCCAGGCGGAACGCATGACCGCGATCATCCGCGATCTCCTCGAGCTGTCGCGTCTCGAAGAGACTGACGAAATGCTGGGCGGGGAGCCAATCGACATTCCGCCGCTGCTGTCGATGCTGAGAAAAGACGTAGTGGCGCGGCCGATCCACCCGCGTGATATCAAGATTCGGATCGACAGCGAAGCCCAACTTTTGGGCGATGAGCCGGAAATCCATTCCGCGTTTTCCAACCTCGTCGACAACGCAGCGAAGTACACCCCGGCGGAAGGCTCAATTGAGATGCGTTGGTGGGTCGACGATGAAGGCGGCCACTTCTCTGTTACGGATACCGGAATGGGTATCCCGGCGGAGCACATTCCCCGACTGACCGAACGTTTCTATCGTGTAGACGCGGGCCGCGCCCGCTCTACCGGCGGCTCCGGCCTGGGTCTGGCTATCGTGAAGCATGTTTTGCAGCGCCACGGCGCCGAGTTGGAAGTGCAGAGCACAATGGGCAGCGGCTCGCGCTTCATTTGTCATTTTCCCCTGAGCCGGGTGCAGCTGGAGCGGATTCCCCATAGCGAAGCCGTTTGAGCTTTTACGCGCAACCCCATGTTGCACTTGGCCTATGTGGCGGGGTCCTCTTCAAAAATACTTCGCCGGGCTGTCATCTGACCGACACACCGTTCTAAGACCCTTGGCGGATGACGAGCGCCACCCGACGATCTGTCAAAGTCCGCACGCTGTTCCTCTCCGACATCCATCTCGGTTACAAACACGCCCGCGCCCGCGAGTTGTCTGAATTCCTCGCGGGAATCGAGGCCGACCGGATCGTTCTGGTCGGCGACATCATCGATGCTCTGAGCATGGGGCAGCGGTTTTTCTGGAGCGCCGAGCACACCGAGGTCGTGCGGGCGTTGCTGGCAAAGCGCCGTTCCGGGGCGCGTGTCATCTACATCCCGGGCAATCACGATGCGAGCCTGTCGATGTTTGCTGAATTCCTGAGCGGCCAACTCGAGGTGCATCGCGAGTGGGTCCATCGGACGAACCAGGGCAAGCGCCTGCTCATCTGCCACGGCGACCGTTTCGACGGCGTCGTGACCTGCGCGCCCTGGATGGAAAAGCTGGGTGACGTGCTGTACTACGGCGTCGTCGCCGCGAATCACACTGTCAACAACGTACGCCGCTGGCTGAAGAAGCCGTACACGCCGTTGGCGGAGCGAATCAAGCTCGGGATCGGACCCAGCGTCCGCTACATTGAACGCTTCGAGCAAGCTGCAGCGAGTCACGCCCGGGCTGAGGGCTACGATGGAATCGTCTGCGGCCACATACACCGTGCCATCGTGCGGCAAATCAATGGTACTGTGTACTGTAATACTGGGGACTGGGTCGAATCCTGCTCAGCACTGATAGAAACTCTGGACGGCGAGCTGCAGTTGCTGCGGTGGCCAAATGGTCGGTATCCGGTGCGTCGTGCGACGACGCAACTAGTGGCGGATGCCGCTTGAGGATTTGTATTGCCTCGGATGCCTGGGAACCCCAAACCAACGGCGTCGTCACCACTCTCAAGGCAACCATCGGCAAGCTCGGTGAGATGGGCCATGAGGTGCGGGTCATCTCGCCTCAAGGCATGTGGAGTATCCCCGCGCCGAGCTACCCCGAGATTCGCCTGGCTCTCACGCCTTGGTTTCAGATCGCTCGTCAGATTGAGTCATTCCGCCCTCACGCGATCCACATCGCGACTGAAGGGCCAATCGGCGTAGCCACGCGCCGTTATTGTCGTCGGCACAAACTGCCATTCACGACGGCATACCACACGAAATACCCTGAATATCTGAATGCTCGCTGGCCGATTCCGCTCAGCGTCAGCTTCGCCTGGCTGCGTGGATTTCACAACGCCGCGGTTCGAACCTTCGTCAGCGCCAACAGCCTGCGCAACGAGTTGTCTTCCAGGGGCTTCGAGCACCTGCACCGCTGGCAGCGCGGCGTCAATCTCGAGTTGTTCCGGCCCGTGTCGGGCCCGTTGCCGGCCGAGCTGGCGGGCCTCCCACGACCCATCATGGCGTACATGGGGCGCGTGGCCATCGAGAAAAACATCGAAGCCTTCCTGCGTGCGAACGTGCCGGGCACCAAGTTGGTTATTGGCAATGGACCGGCGCGCGAGGCGCTGAGCAAGAGCCATCCGGATGCGCGGTTCCTGGGCTTTCGCTATGGCGATGAGTTGGCGGCCATGCTGAGCGCCGCCGATGTGTTCGTCTTCCCGAGTCTCACGGACACCTTCGGGTTGGCCATGATTGAGGCTTTGGCCTGCGGCGTGCCGGTGGCGGCTTTCCCGGTCCCGGGACCGATCGATGTGCTCGAGCCGGGCGTGACGGGCATCCTGAACGAAGATCTCGCGGCTGCCATACAGGGTGCATTGTCGTTGGACCGGCAAGTGTGTGCAGAGCGCGCGAAGGCTTTTACCTGGGAAGCGGCCACCGAGCAGTTTCTCGACGGGCTCGCGCCCATTCCCGCGACTGCACGTGCAGCGCTGTCCGCTTCCGGTTCGGCTATGATCGCGAGTAATGGCGCCCGCAATCAGCCCCGCGCCGGAGACGCCAACTAATGGAAACAGCGGACCTCAGTCACCACATCTCACGGCGCTTCAACGAAGACCTGGAGCGGGTTCGCAGCAAAGTGCTGGGCATGGGCGGCTTTGTGGAGCAACAGCTGCACAAGGCGGTCACCGCCCTCGTTGAAGGCGACAGTACCCTGGGTGAGTCGGTCGCAATGGACGACTACCAGGTAAACAACATGGAAGTGTCCATCGACGAGGAATGCAGCCGCATCCTCGCCACGCGCGCGCCGGCTGCCGGTGACCTGCGAGTCATTGTTGCCATCATCAAAACCATCACCGATCTCGAGCGCATCGGCGACGAGGGTGAAAAGATCGGGTACATCGCTTCACGTCTGGCGACGATGGAGCGTCCCGCGGACAAGTATCGCGAGATCAAGCACCTCGGTCGTGTCGTATCGGAGATGGTGCACGATGCGCTGGATGCGTTCGCGCGAATGGATGTTGAATCGGCGCTGCGCGTCGCGCGCCAGGACCGGCTGGTCGACGAAGAGTACGAGGCGATCCAGCGCCAGGGCATCACCTTCATGATGGAAGATCCGCGCACCATCCGCCGCATGCTGGATGTGATGTGGGTGGTTCGGGCCCTGGAGCGCATCGGCGATCACGCCAAGAACATCAGCGAGTACGTGATCTACATGGTCCACGGAAAGGACATTCGTCACACCTCGCTGGAAGACATCGAGCGCGAGCTCGGGAACCGGCGCCCCGACGGCGCGAGCGCAACTTCCTGATGCGATGAGGGCTGGCGTCGAGTACGATTCCGTCCGTGTCGACCAATCGCCGCCTTCTCAATTTCGCAGGCTTCATAGCCTGCGTCGCTCTTTTAGGCTACGCCTATTACACCCAGTACGAGCTCGGTCTCGAGCCGTGCCCCCTGTGTATCTTCCAGCGCATCGGTATCGCCTCGCTGGGCGTGGTATTCCTGATAGCCGGGCTGCACAACTCGCGAGGGTGGGGCACTCACGTGTACACGGTGTTGATTGCCGTGGCCGCGCTTGCCACGATCGGCGTCGCGATACGACACCTCTACGTTCAAAGTCTGCCGCCGGGAACCATTCCGGCCTGCGGTGCACCGCTCGATGTGCTGCTGCAATTCACGCCGGTGACCGAAGTTATCCGCAAGGTGTTGACGGGCAGTGGCGAGTGCAGTCAGGTCAACTGGAAGTTCCTGGGCCTCGCCATGCCGGCGTGGGTCCTGATCTGTGCGCTGGCCTTGGGAGCGTTCGGTGTCTTCACCAACACCCGGATCGGCAGGGTTAAGCCAGCAAGTTTCGCAGTACGTTGAAGTAGATCTGGTGGAGTTTGTCGATCTCCTCCACCCGCACCGACTCGTTCACCTTGTGGATGGTAGCGTTGACAACGCCAAGCTCCACCACCTGCGCACCCAACGGCGCAATGAACCGCCCATCAGATGTCCCACCGCCCGTCGAGATCTTCGGCCGTCCGCCGGTGACCTCATAAATGGCATCCCCCACGGCTTCCGATAAGGCTCCTGGCGGCGTGTAGAAGGGCTCTCCCGATACGTACCACTCGATGGTAAATCGGACGCCATGCTTCTTCAGAATGCCCTCAACGGTCTCCTTGAGACGCTCTTGAGTCTGGATAGGCGAGTAGCGCAGATTGAAGCGTGCCTTGAGCTCGCCGGGAATTACGTTGGGCGCCCCGGTGCCGGCATTGAAGTTGGAGATCTGGAATGTCGTCGGCTGGAAGTGCTCGGTGCCTTCGTCCCAAACGCGGCTGGTCAGCTCGGCCAGCGCGGGTGCAAAGGTATGTACCGGGTTCTCTGCCAGGTGGGGGTAGGCGACGTGACCCTGTACGCCATGGACGGTCAGCCTGCCACTGAATGATCCACGTCGACCCACCTTGATGGTGTCGCCGATGTTCTTCTCGCTCGAGGGCTCACCGACCACGCAGTAGTCGATGCGCTCCTTGCGGGCCGCCAGGGTCTCTACGACGCGTTTGGTGCCGTCAACCGAGGGCCCTTCCTCGTCACTGGTGATCAGGAACGCAATCGATCCCTTGTGGTTTGGGTGAGCTGCAGCGAATGCCTCGGCAGCCGTCACCATGGCCGCAAGCCCACTCTTCATATCCGCTGCACCGCGGCCGTAGAGCACCCCATCGCGAATGCTGGGAACGAATGGATCGTTTTTCCATTCTTCCAGGGGGCCCGTGGGAACGACGTCGGTGTGGCCTGCAAAACAGAAAACGGGACCGCCGCTGCCCCGCGTGGCCCAGAAGTTCTCGACACTGCCATAGCGGAGCGTCTCGATCTGAAATCCGGCCGCGGCCAGCCGCGCGGTCATGACCGCCTGACATCCCTCGTCGGCCGGCGTTACTGACCGGCGCGCCATCAAATCTTTAGTCAGCTCAAGGGTTTGGGACATGGGTGCGGGCGTGTCCTGGTGCACTCGGTGCGGTGGAGTCCGTGGGCCCGGGTTTATACGGCCACCATGGCCTCACAGCAAGCCGTTTGTGGGGAGCGGGGGGTTGCGGCCACCCATGAAAGCTTCGGGACAGCCTGTCATCAAAGCGTCACATTTCGGTCATGTAATGCGCGCCTGCGGTGCGAGATGCTCGTAGGGATCCGTAGCCGACAATTTTCATAATGAGGAGGAGTCGATTCATGAACCTATTCAGCGTGCGACGCGCGCTCGTTGCAGCAGCAGCGCTGTCACTGACCGTGGCTGCCCAGGCGGCTGATATCTCCGGTGCCGGCGCAACGTTCCCGTACCCTGTGTACTCCAAGTGGGCGGATGCCTATAAGACGCAGACCGGTGTCGGCTTGAACTATCAGTCGATCGGCTCGGGCGGCGGCATCAAGCAGATCAAGGCCAAGACGGTGACGTTCGGCGCGACCGACAAGCCGTTGGAGCCGAAGGAGCTGCAGGAGTCGGGTCTGGTTCAGTTCCCGGCGATCATCGGCGGCGTGGTGCCGGTGGTGAACATCAAGGGCGTCAAGGGCGGTGCGCTGACCCTCGACGGTGCCACCGTGGCCAGCATCTACCTGGGTGAGATCACCAAGTGGAATGATGCGAAGATCAAGAAGCTGAACCCGAAGCTCACGCTGCCCGCCACCGACATTGCGCCGGTGTATCGCTCGGACGGCTCGGGAACCAACTTCCTGTTCACGGACTACCTGTCCAAGTCCAGCCCGACGTTCAAGGAGAAGATCGGTGCCAATGCCTCCGTGCAGTGGCCCACCGGTATCGGCGCCAAGGGCAACGAGGGCGTGGCCAACATGACCACGCAGACTGACGGCGCGATCGGCTACGTTGAGTATGCTTACGCGAAGCAGAACAACATGGCGTTCACGCTGTTGGTCAACAAGGGCGGCAAGGCTGTCGCCCCGAGCGCGGAGAGCTTCCAGGCCGCGGCGTCCAACGCCGACTGGAAGAATGCTCCCGGCTACTACCTGATCCTGACGGACCAGCCGGGCGCTGCGAGCTGGCCCATCACCGGCGCGAGCTTCATCCTCGTCTATGCCACCCCGCCGAACCCGGCTGAGACCGCCGAAGCCCTCAAGTTCTTCGACTGGGCTTTCAAGAGCGGCACGAAGATGGCTTCCGACCTGGACTATGTGCCCCTGCCGGAAGGCCTGATCAAGCAGGTGCGTGCGACCTGGAAGTCGGACATCAAGGGTATCCCGGCCATTGCGGCCAAGTAGACCCCAAGTCGATCCGTCATACTGGCGGCTGCCCCCGTGACAGGGGGCAGTCGCCATTTGCGTGTTTGGAGATCATGAATACCGCCGCCGCTGCATTTGATACCCGGCATGCCGCCCGACAGCGTTTCCGGGAAATGCTGTTCAAGGGAGCGACGCTCACCGCTGCCGTGCTCGTTCTCATCCTGTTGGGCGGTGTCGTGGTGACACTGCTGCACGGCTCCTGGCCGGCGTTCTCGCACTTCGGGTTCTCATTCCTGACCCGCGAAATCTGGAATCCCGTCACGGATGAGTACGGCGCCCTGGCGCCGGTGTATGGAACGGTCGTCACCTCGCTGATTGCCATGCTGATCGCGATTCCGATCAGCTTCGGGATCGCCATTTTTCTCACCGAGCTCGCGCCCGACTGGCTCAAGCGGCCCGTAGGCGTGGCCGTCGAGCTGCTCGCAGCGGTGCCGAGCATCATTTTCGGTATCTGGGGCCTGTTCGTGCTCGCGCCGGTTCTGCAGCGTCATGTGCAGCCCGCGCTGATTGAATGGCTGGGTCCGCTGCCGCTGATCGGCAAGTTGTTCCATGGGCCGCCGTTCGGTATCGGTGTGCTCACGGCATCGGTCGTGCTGGCAATCATGGTGTTGCCCTTCATCTCAGCCGTGATGCGCGATGTGTTTGAAACTGTCCCGGATGTGTTGAAGGAGTCCGGCTATGGGCTCGGTGCCACCACCTGGGAGGTGATCTGGAAGGTCGTCGTGCCGTACTCCCGCACGGGTATCGTGGGCGGCATCATGTTGGGATTGGGTCGTGCGTTGGGCGAGACGATGGCGGTTACATTCGTCATCGGCAACGCGCATCGCATCAGCCCGTCGTTGCTCGCGCCCGGCACGACCATCTCCGCTTCCATTGCCAATGAATTCACCGAAGCGGTGGGGGACCTGTATACCTCATCGCTGGTGGCGCTCGGCGCGCTGTTGTTCCTGATCACCTTCGTGGTGATCGCCGCCGCCCGCTTCATGTTGATGCGCCTCGACCGGCGCGCGCTCTCATCGGTCTGAAGGAGCGCAACAGCATGAATCGGCGAACGATGCGCAAAGTGACGAACGTGGTGGCCCTGTGCCTGTCCGGGCTGGCCACGGCGATTGGTTTGTTTTTCCTCGGCGCGATTCTGTGGACGCTGATCAGCAATGGTCTCGCCGGAATGTCGGTCGCGCTGTTTACGCAAAACACGCCGCCGCCCGGCGGCTCCGGTGGCATCCTGAATGCCATCTATGGCAGCGTGGTAATGACACTGATCGGTATCGTCATTGGCGCGCCGATCGGCATGCTTGCCGGCACCTACCTGGCTGAGTACGGCCGGGGAACGCGGCTGGCCGCGGTGATCCGCTTCGTCAACGATGTCTTGTTGAGCGCGCCCTCCATCATCATCGGCCTGTTTATTTACGAGCTGCTCGTGATCCGCATGGGGCACTTCTCGGCGCTCGCCGGTGGTGTTGCATTGGCGGTCATCGCGATACCGGTGACCGTGCGTACCACCGAGGACATGTTGAGTCTCGTGCCGCAGGGAATGAAGGATGCCTCCACCGCCATGGGCGCTTACCCCTGGCGTACGATCACCAGCATCATCTATCCGGCCGCCCGCAGCGGCATCGTGACCGGACTGTTGCTGGCTGTCGCCCGCATCAGCGGCGAGACCGCGCCTTTGTTGTTTACGGCGCTCAACAATCAGTTCTGGAGCACCAATCTGCGCGGGCCGATGGCGAACCTGCCGGTTGTCATCTTTCAGTTCGCCTTGAGCCCGTACAAGAACTGGCAGCAACTCGCGTGGTCGGGTGCCTTGCTGGTGACGGTAACGATCCTGATCCTCAGCATCACGGCCCGAATTGCAGTGTCCGCGGGTGCAGGAGGCAAGCGTTGAACGCTGTAGCAGTTGAAAGAGGAGCGCCCGCGGGCGCACGCCCACCGAAGTTCGAAGTCAAACACCTCGACTTCTTCTATGGCCAGAACCGGGCACTCAAGGACATCAACCTGACACTGGCCGATCGCAGTATCACGGCGTTCATCGGTCCGTCCGGCTGCGGCAAGTCGACCCTGCTGCGGGTTTTCAACCGAATGTATGCCCTTTACCCCGGTCATCGGGCCACGGGCGACGTTCTGCTCGATGGCGAGAACATCCTCGCGCCGACTGTGGATTTATCCAGTCTGCGTTTCCGGGTGGGGATGGTTTTCCAGAAAGCGACCCCATTTCCGATGTCGATCTTTGACAACGTGGCGTTTGGACTGCGCCTGGCGCGTCGTATCCCGCGATCTGAACTCTCGGGACGCGTCGAGGTCGCACTCCGTGATGCAGCAATGTGGGACGAAGTGAAGGACAAGCTGAACGAGGATGGGCGAGGTCTCTCGGGAGGACAGCAGCAACGCTTGTGCATTGCGCGTACAATCGCCCTCGAACCTGAAGTCGTGCTCCTCGATGAGCCGACTGCGGCTTTGGACCCCATTTCCACGCTTCGCGTCGAAGAGACTCTGCAAAGCCTCCGCGAAAAGTATTGCCTGGCCATTGTTACGCACAACCTGCAGCAGGCTGCGCGCGTGTCGAACGTCACGGCGTTCATGTACATGGGCGAGCTGGTAGAAATCGGACCTACGGAGCAGATGTTTACCTCTCCGAAGGACCGCAAGACCGATGACTATGTCACGGGAAGGTTTGGCTGATGTCGACCAGCAACGAAAGTATCCAGGAGCGAAAAACTGTGGACGCAGTGAGCGCGTCTGAAGACCCTAGCCGCAAGCGTCCGGTTGAAGCTGGGCTGAATCTGAAGCCGAGCGGACGAGTGCAGGCGCCCATCTCGCTCGATCATAAGACTGGCGACCGTACGGTCGGTCAGTTCACTGTTGACGATGCGGTATTCGCCTGCCGCGATGTGAATGTTTTCTACGGCAGCAAGCACGCTCTGCGCAATGTCAACATCGACGTTGCCCGCAAGCAGGTGCTGGCGATGATCGGTCCCTCGGGTTGTGGCAAATCAACCTTCCTGCGCTGTTTGAACCGGATGAATGACACGGTGCCGGGTGCGCGAGTGACCGGCACCATCAAGTTGGATGGCACGGACATCCAGGGGGCCGACCAGGATGTAGTGCGACTGCGTGCCCGTGTCGGCATGGTGTTTCAGAAGCCCAATCCGTTCCCGAAATCGATTTACGACAACGTGGCTTACGGGCCGCGCATCCACGGCATTACACGCAGCCGTGCGGACCTGGACGAGATCGTCTGCACCAGCCTGCAGCGGGCGGGCTTGTGGGATGAGGTTAAGGATCGACTGACAAAGCCGGGAACCGGGCTGTCAGGCGGTCAGCAACAGCGCCTGTGCATTGCGCGCGCCATTGCCATTTCACCGGAAGTGATCCTGATGGACGAGCCTTGCTCAGCGTTGGATCCGATCGCAACGGCGCGGGTCGAGGATCTGATTGAAGTGCTGCGCGAGAGCTACGCGATTGTGATCGTGACCCATTCAATGCAGCAGGCCGCGCGTGTTTCGCAGCGCACGGCGTATTTCCACATGGGCGAGTTGATTGAGGTGGGCGAGACGGATCGCGTGTTCACCAACCCCCGGCACCGGCTGACTGAAGACTACATCACGGGTCGCTTTGGCTGATGCTCGAAGGGCACATAAGCCGGGCATTTGACGGCGCGCTCGCGTCGTTTCACATACGCGTGGTGGAGATGGGCGGCCTGGTGTTGGACCAGGTTCGCGAGGCCGCCGCTGCCTACACCGAGTGGGTGGTTGCACCGGCCCAGCATGTGTTGGAACGGGAAGCCGAAGTCAACGAATACAACAGTCGGTTGAATGACGAGCAGCTGTTGCTGATTGCCCGGCGCCAACCGGTGGCTGGCGACTTGCGGGCGATCATTGCCATCACCAACGTGGTGGCCGAGCTGGAGCGGGCGGGTGATGAAGCCAAGAAGATCGCCCGCACGGTGATCGCTCAGGGGAGCAGGCCGGGGCCGGCTACTTCACGCGATGTTCGTCACCTTGGGAGCTTGGCCGTCACCTTGCTCCGTACTGCGCTCGAGTCGTTCGATCGCCTGGATGTCGCGTTGGCGGCTGAGGTGATTGCGCAGGACAAGGAGCTCGACGAAGAGTACGCCGCGGGCCTGCGGCGATTGATGACGCGGGCGATGGAAGATCCGCGGCAGGTGAGTGTGGCTTTGGAAGCCGCGTTCGCCCTGAAGTCCTTGGAGCGCATCGGCGATCACGCCCGCAACCTCGCACGCCACGTGCAGAGCATCGGCGGCGACCATCACGTATTGCCGGAAACGGCAATGACCCCTTCAGGCACCTCTAACCGCGCCTGACACGCTCGCGCAAACGTTCGCCCCGCACTTCGCGCTGTGCTTCGACCCCGCATTGGCGCGTTTTCATCACCCAATAAAAAAGGCCGGATCCGCGCGGCACGCGGACCCGGCCCCGGGTGACGTCAGTCTTACTTCTGGAACGGATAGTACCGGAATGACACCAGGAAGATGTTGATGTTGGTGCTCGGGTCGCCGCCGACACCACTGTAGATCTCACGCTTGACCCAGGTGTCCGACAGTCCAAGCTGCGCGTTGCCCAGCCAGCCCTGGTAGAACTTCCACCAGCCGCCAACTGCCCCACTGACGATGCGGGACGTGTTCGCTGCGCAAGTGCCCGTGGCTTCGGTTCCGCAACCGCTGTTGTCGTACAGCGGGTTACCGTATCCGAACGCGGTCAGCTTGCCGGCGACCAGAGCGTTGTAGCTCTTCTTGTCGACCTGCTCTTCACCCACGTATCCGTAGAGCGTCCAGGCAGGAGCCGGCTTTACGACCACGCCACCGAGTACCGAGAAGCCACGCAAAGGATCGAGACCCCGCGCCGAGTCCGCGTTGATCGTTGCATCCGGGAGCTGCGCGGAGCCGTACCGGCCCACGCCGCGACCACCGATGAAGCTCGCCTGGAAGTCGACCATCTTAGGCACAACCGGGATGATCAGGTTGCCGCCGAAGCCGGTGGCATTGGTCTTCTCGTTGTTCAGTTGGCCGGTGATGATGTCACGCGCGCGGAAGAATCGTTCCGTAGCAAACAACTCGTAGTGACCGAAGCCCGGATCGATCGCAACCTTGGCAACCATGTCCGGCAGGTAATCCAACGTGACGTTGTTTGCGGAGAACGTGCTGCCGTTTGGAGGCGTGAACGAGTTGCCGGCGCCCGGGTTGTTATAGAGCGTGCCAGGGACCGCCGTTCCGGAGACCAGAGCTGCCGGGTTCTCCAACGAGAACGCAGCGGTGAACATGTCATTGAACTTCTGCGTGAAGCGGATCTGCGGTGTACGCAGCCAGTTGAAGCCCGGGACGTACTGTCCGTCGATGGTCAGCGGGATGTTCTCGCCGCGGGCCACGATTCCCTGCTTGTTGCCGGTGATCAGGCTCCAGGTCTGACCGAACAGCAGGTTGGTACCCGTCTCCTTGTAGGTGACATCGGCAAAGAAGTGGCGCACCCGTGGCGAAAAGCTGTTGCTTTCGTTGTAGTTCGCGGTACCGCCCGCACCACCGAAGTCCATTTCGAGGTACGCCTCGGTCCCCCACTGCTCATTGTCCGGACCCTGAACCAGGCCGGACACACGGCTCTGCCGCTCAGTCAGGTGGAATTCGCTCAGGCTGTAATTGCGCGAGTTCCGGTAAGGGATTCCGGTGTTGTAATTCGAGGCCCAGTCCGCGGACTCGTTACGGTCGCGGTCGACCACCATCAATTCCACGAAGCCGCCCAGGGTTACCTTGACGGGACCGGCCATGAAGACGGGCGCTGTCGGCTTGTCTTTATCTGCGGCCGGCTTGGCTGCCGGAGCGGGCGCGGTCTGCGCCTGCTGCGCCTTCATGCGATCCATTTCGCGCTGCAGCCGGTTGATCTGATCCTGGAGCCCCTGCATGTCGGCCTGGTCGGCGGACATGGCAGGCACTGAGAACACGCCTAAGGCCGTCGCAACCGCAGCTGCCACCAGAGTGTGGCGCGCCCGGCCGGCGAGGCCTAGCGTTGAAGGGTGCAAAGGTTTGCGGGTCGGTGTCATCGTCAATTTCCTGTCGTGCTTTTTAGTAAAGAAGGTTCGTAGCGAGAACGCAACGGATGCGGTGTCAGCCGCCCCCCATTTGCGCAATGGCCACGGGATCTCGTAAGAGATTGGCGCCGCACACTGTGCTGCAGTTGTGTGACAGCCAGAATGCGGCCACATGACAAATTTATTACAGCGGCCGGGACACGGTTGTGGTTTTTTTGCACCGACGGGCTATGTTGGGTCGAAGATTACGTTCCCGAGTGCGATTCGTGCGTTTCTGAATGGATTTTAATGACCCATTGGTCGGCTTTTAATTCCCGAGTGGTTTCCTGGTACCCAAGAAGATGACGCCATGCGAATCCTGATAGTCGAAGATGAGAAGAAGCTGTGCGAGTTGATAGCCCGAGCACTGAAGGCGGAGCGGTTTGCCGTCGACGCAGCCACCGAGGGCAACCAGGGCTGGCTGCTCGCGGACTCTTTCGAGTACGACCTGATCATTCTCGACCTGATGCTGCCGGGCATGGGCGGCGCGGAAATACTGCGGCGCATCCGGCTGAAGAACCAACAGGTCCCCATCCTCATCCTGACGGCGCAGGACGCGATGGAGGAAAAGGTCCGGAACTTCGAAGCCGGGGCCGACGACTACCTCACCAAGCCCTTTGCGTTCGCCGAGTTGGTTATTCGCGTGAAGGCCTTGCTTCGACGTGGGCCGGTCACACGGGCCAGCGTGCTACGGGTGGGGGATCTGGAGGTCGATCGGCTGTCGCAGCACGTCAGGCGCGCCGGGAAGAAGATCGAGCTGACGCCGAAGGAGTACGCGCTCCTCGAGTACCTGGCGGCGAACCCCGGACGGGTGTTCTCCCGGACGATGATCATCGAGCACGTCTGGGATCAGAGCTTCGAGGGGCTCACCAACATCGTGGACGTCTATGTCCGCCACCTGCGCAGCAAGGTGGACGATCCATTTCCCACGAAATTGATTCGAACCGTGCGCGGCGTCGGCTATGGGCTGGGCGAGAACACGGACGCATGAACACGCGCTCGCTCAGCTTCCGCCTGGTCACCTGGTATGCCGGAGTGCTGACGCTCGTGTTCGTGGCGCTGGGAAGCTTGACCTTGATCTTTTTACGCCACTACCTGGACTCGGCAGTACTGGATACGCAGGCCCGCCGTGCCAGACAAATAGCAGACACTTTAATTGCATCCGTCGACCGCACCGGCGCGGCGGTGCTGAGTCGTCAGGTGGAGGAGTTGTATTCGCCGGTTGTGAATGATCGTTTCATTCGCATCACTCGTGCGGGCGGCAGCGTCCTGTACATCTCGGGCACACCACATGACGGGACCTTCGTGCCGGCGGAGGTTCCACCTCTCGGCACGGTTGTGTTCGACCGCGAGGGCGTCTTTGAGCGGAAGGTCGCGCTGCCTGGCGGCTCTCTTTTAATCGGTGCGGTCGCGAGTCGAAATTATGTCGTGGAGGTGGGTGTTTCCACGGCCCGGACCGAAGAGACGCTCCAGCAGGTTCTGTTGCTGTTGGCCGTGGGATTGCCCATCGGGGTGTTGATCGCCGTGAGTGGCGGGTTCGTGCTGGTGCGGCGGGCGCTCAAGCCGGTCAACCAGATCGCCCACAAGGCCGAGGAGATCAGTCAGCACAATCTCAGTGAGCGGCTGCCGGTCATGAACAGCGGCGACGAGCTCGAGCGCCTGTCCATCTCGCTCAACAACATGATTGCGCGCCTCGAGGATGCCATCCAGACGTCAAAGCGGTTCGTCGCGGATGCTTCGCATGAGCTGCGAACGCCGCTGACCGTTCTGCGCGGTGAGCTCGAAAGCCTCGCCCAGGATGCGCAACTGAAAGCGCATACACGGGAAAGCGTCGGCAGCCTCCTCGAGGAAGTCGATCGCCTGGCGGAGGTCGTGGAGAGCCTGCTGGCCCTGTCGAGGCTCGACGCCGGCGAGGCCAATGCCGAGCGAGTCCGATTCGATCTGGCCGAGCTCGTGACGACGACGGCGGAGCAGATGAGCCTGCTGGCTGAAGACAAAAGCATCCGAGTGGAATGCGACGCCGCGCCCGATGTCTGCGTCGAAGGTGATCGCTCCCGAATGAAACAGGTGGTCGTCAATCTTTTGGATAACGCCATCAAATACACCCCCAACGGCGGCAACGTGCTGCTGAGAATCGCCAAGGACGGCGACCACGCGATACTGGAAGTCGTCGACAACGGAATTGGTATTCCCTCTGAAGCCCTTCCGCACATGTTCAAACGCTTCTTCCGGGTCGATGACTCCCGCTCGCGTGATCAGGGTGGGGCAGGGCTCGGACTTTCAATCGTCAAGTCCATCTGCGCGGCCCACGGGGCGGAGGTGGAAGTCACGAGCCGGCCAGGCGCCGGTAGCTGCTTCCGGGTTCGTCAGCCGCTGGCGCGCGGGGTCTAGTTCTCATGTCCGTCGTTCGATATGTTCTGAAGCGGCCATACACGGTCGTCTCCCTGCTCATTCTCATAACACTGCTCGGTATCGCTGAAGCATTTCGGATGCCGGTGGATATCTTCCCGGAGATGGATATTCCGGTCGTTAGCGTGGTTTGGACCTACGCGGGTATGAGTGCTCCGGATATTCAGAACCGCATTCTGACATTGCACCAGCGCCAGATGGCGTCCATGGTCGACGATATCGCCAGGATCGAAGCGACTTCATACCAGGGCGTTGGTGTTGAGAAGGTCTTCCTGCACGAAGGCGCGGACGTGACGCGAGCGGTCTCGCAGCTGGCGAGTAGCGCGCTGGTCGTTCTCAAGTACATGCCGCCAAACATTACGCCACCGATGGTGCTTCGGTATGGGGCTACTGACGTCCCCATCATCCAACTGAGCTTGTCTTCGAAGTCGCTGCCTGACACCAAGCTCAATGACCTGGGGCAGAACATCATTCGTCCAGCGCTGGCAGTCGTCCACGGCGCCACGGTTCCATATCCGTATGGCGGTAAGCCGCGCGTGATCATGGCTGACCTGGATCCGCAGGCGCTGCATTCGCGCGGCCTGTCACCCTCGGATGTCAGCGACGCGCTTCTCAAACAGAACGTCATTCTGCCATCCGGCGATGTGAAGATAGGTCAGCGTGACTACATGCTCACGATGAATAACAGTCCGAATGTAATTGATTCCATCAACTCGTTTCCGATCAAACAGGTGGATGGGCGGACGATCTTCATGCGCGATGTTGCGCATGTGCATGATGGGTTTCAGGTGCAGACGAACTCCGTCGCGGTCGATGGAACCCCGGGTGCGTTGATGACCATCCGCAAGACCGGCGGCGTTTCGACTCTCGCCGTCATCGATGGCGTTCGAGCGGCGCTCCCCGACATCGAGCACATGCTGCCGCCCGGGGTGTCGATCAAGGCGCTGTTCGACCAATCGGTGTTTGTAAAGGCGTCGCTGAACAGTGTGGTCATGGGGGGCTGCATGGCTGCCGGCCTTACGGCACTGATGATCCTGTTGTTCCT
>Ga0181534_10001352_pt1 | contig 15983 bp, 12 predicted proteins | sample PEATcosm2014_Bin_37_FD_119758 | JGI IMG/M metagenome (GOLD analysis project Ga0181534, IMG submission 119758) | Peatland microbial communities from MTU Mesocosm Facility, Houghton, MI, USA - PEATcosm2014_Bin17_10_metaG | ecosystem: Environmental > Terrestrial > Soil > Wetlands > Peat | place... | reverse complement strand
CAAGGCAACTACTCAAAGGCCGTGGAACTGGCGGGGCGTTTACAAAGCATTTTCGGCAAAGAGAACTTCTTCGTGGAGTTGCAGGATCATGGCATTGCCGATCAAGCACGAACTAATCCGCAATTGGTGCAACTCGCGCGTCAAATTAACGCGCCGCTCGTCGCCACGAACGACTTGCATTACGTCCACGCCCATGACGCCGAAATGCATGACGCGTTGCTCTGCATTGGTACGGGCTCGCTAGTTTCAGATCCCAATCGTTTTCGTTTTGAGGGGAAAGAGCACTATCTGAAGTCGGCCGCAGAAATGCGCTATCTCTTTCGAGAGTTACCCGAAGCGTGCGACAACACTTTGCTCATTGCCGAGCGAACCGACATCAACGTCGACTTTGACAATGACGCGTTGCCAGAATTTCCCATCCCCGAAGAATTCCCGGGGGAGAATCACACCCTACGGGCAAACCGTTATCTGCGCCATCTCACGTACCAAGGTGCTCGCGAACGATATGGCGACAACCTGAGTGACACGGTGCGCGACCGTGTGGACTACGAACTACAAGTCATTGAGAACATGGAATTCGCCGACTACTTCTTGGTGGTGTGGGACCTCATTCGTTACGCGCACAGTGAGGGCATTCGTGTAGGACCAGGTCGAGGTTCCGCGGCCGGTTGCTGCGTGGCGTACTGCCTCAAAATCGTCGACATTGATCCGATTAGCAACGGATTGATCTTTGAGCGATTCTTGAACCCTGGAAGAAAGTCCATGCCCGACATCGACATGGACTTTGACGATCGTTATCGAGGCGAAATGATTCGTTACGCCAGTGAGACGTACGGGTCTGAACACGTGGCACAAATCGTGACGTTTTCCACCATTAAGGCGCGCGCCGCGGTTCGTGACGCCGCTCGAGTACTTGGTTTCACCGCCTTGGTGGGCGACAAAATTGCTAAAGCAATGCCACCACTGTTGATGGGCAAAGACGTACCCCTCGCCGCCTGTCTCACTAAAACCAAGGGGTTTGAGGACCGCTTTAACGAAGCGGCCGATCTTCGAAAAATGTACGAAACCGAGCCGGACGCGAAGCGAACAATTGACGTGGCTCTCGGTTTTGTTGACAAGCGCCGTCAAGACGGCATCCACGCGGCCGCCGTTGTTATCACGAAGGAACCGGTAACGAACTACGCGCCGGTGCAACGTAAACCCGGACCGAACGGCAACATTGACGACGCCCCGATCGTCACACAGTTCGAGATGAACACCATTGAGAAGCTCGGTCTTTTGAAGATGGATTTTTTAGGTCTTCGAAACCTCTCCATTATTGAACGCACGCTCGACAACATTGAGCGTCGAACGGGCGAACGTGTTGATATCGATCACGTTCCATTGGACGATGAGCAAGTATTCGCAATGTTGCGCCTAGGCAATTCGATTGGTATTTTTCAACTCGAAAGCACGCCTATGCGGGCATTGATGCGACGGTTGGCCCCTACGAGTTTTCACGACGTAGCCGCGCTCGTCGCGCTTTATCGCCCAGGACCAATGGGTGAAAACGTGCACAACCACTACGCCGATCGTAAAAATGGTCGCCAGCGCGTTCTTTACGACCATGAAGATCTCGAAGAGATTTTGGGTGAGACCTACGGGTTGATGATTTATCAAGAGCACATCATGCGTGTCGCTACGAAGATCGCTGGTTATTCAATGACCGAAGCGGACAATCTTCGAAAGGCGTGCGGCAAGAAAATTCGCGAGATGATTGTCGCCGAACGAAGCAAATTCATTGATGGGGCGGACCAACAGGGGTATGGCCGAGCGCTGGGTGAAGTACTTTTTGACAAAATCGAACCCTTCGCCGACTACGCCTTTGGAAAGAGTCACGCGTACGGCTACGCATTGATTGCGTATCAGAACGCGTGGCTTAAGGCGCACTATCCGGTCGAGTACCTCGCTGCGTTGCTCACTTCATTTAAAGATGACAAGGACAAAACGGCGCTGTATCTCGCGGAATCACGCGTTATGGGCATCACGGTGCGCGTACCGGATGTCAACGAGTCGTACGCAGATTTTGCACCGAGTGTGAACTTCGACAACACAATCAATTTCGGAATGGCGGCCGTGCGAAACGTGGGCACGTCGCTCGTGGAGCGTATCGTCAACGAACGCGAGGCCAACGGACTTTTTACCTCGGTCTACGATTTCGTACGTCGAGTTGATCCCGCGGTGCTTAACAAGCGGTCGATGGAATCACTTATCAAAGCAGGCGCCTTCGACAGTTTCGGGCTTCCTCGACAGGGGCTCGCGCTGGTGATTGATGAACTCGTAACAAAGACCCTCGATCGAAGAAAGGATCTCGCGGTTGGCATTTCGACGCTCTTCGCGGCGATGAACGAGGCGAGTGAGGGCGGCGACTGGGAAGGAACCGACGTCGCAATCCCCGCCACAGAATTCGATCGACTCACGCGACTCAACTTTGAGCGAGAAATGCTGGGACTTTATATTTCCGATCATCCACTGCTGAGCGTCGAACGATCGCTTCGACGTTCGACCGATGGCACGATTACGGAAATAAAAGAAGTGGCCGAAGAATTGGGCGAACAAGGTGGGGTCCGCACCATTGGCGGCGTGCTTTCCGAAGTTCGATTACGTACGTCGAAAAATGGTGACACGTGGGCACAGGTCGTTGTGGAGGATCTGGGCGGGTCGATCGAAGTAAACGTTTTTGCCAAAGTATTTGCTTCATGCAGTGGGTTCCTGCAAAAAGACACCGTGGTGGTCATTCGTGGTCGAGTGGAGTGGCGAGATGAATCCGTGCGTTTCACGGCGCTCGAGGTGACGGTGCCGAAACTGGGCGAAGACGTCGAAGAATTGCACCTTCGACTCGAACAAAAAGATCTCAACCACGATGGCATGCGAGAACTTCGAGCGATTCTTGGTCGACACCCCGGCGCGACCGCCGTGATTTTGGAAGCGGGCCAGACGGGAAAGGCCTTTCGCTTGGGCGACGATGTGCGCGTGGATCTAAGCGGTGTGGCGGGCGAACTTCGCTCGCATTTTGGCCAAAACGTTATAGCGGGCTAAGACTAAAAAAGCTGGGTCCAAATCTCTCGTAGAATGTCTACCTATGGCAATGACGGTAACGACGAAGGACACCACAGCCCTCAATGATGCCGAGTTAGCCGAAATGGCTGACCTGTGCGTTGACCGAGAGCCTGGTTTCGATATTGGCTTTCTCTCTAAGCAACGTGAGGACTGGGTTTTAATCACCCAAGTGCGTGAAGGCAACAAACTGCGGGCGTATTCCTTTTGCACGCTGGAGAGAATCGGTGGAACGCCCTCCTTGCTGGTGGGCCTGGCTCTCGTTGATCGAAACGCGAAGTCCGACCAAGCACTTAAAGCCTTGCTCCACGACCAATTTCGACGAGCCTTATTGGCGTTTCCCGACGAAGATGTCTTGCTCGGCACTCGCCTCACGACACCCGACGGCTTTCGGGCCTTTTTGGGCCTCGAAGACGTAGTGCCGCGAGAGGGCTACAAGCCCACTGGAGAAGACCGAGCCTGGGGTCGTCGTTTGGCCAAGCGCTTTGGTGACGAAAAGGCCATCGATGACAAAACCTTCGTGATGTCATCGCTCAGTGGCCCTGTCGGAGGACTCGATTTTGTGGCCTCGAAGGCGTTGCCCTTGGAGGGTGCCATCAATCTCTTTAAGCCCGTCAAGGCCTCAAAAGGGGAGCGTTTGGTGGTCTTTGGTTGGGCCATGGCCGAATCGCTGGCATCGGGCAAACTGCCGAAGTAGATCTAGCCGCGGGGCAATAGTCCCGTGCAGATTTTGTAACAGTGACCGTCAATGGGCTGCGACAGTGTTGTGAGCACGTAGGCCGGTCGAAATCCGAGTGCGGTCGCGAGGTCTTTGCCCGCGAGCGCTTCTCGACGAGTGGCTTCGATGGCTCGAATGGCCTGAGCGTCCTCGCACACCAACCACACGTCGTCACCGCCCCAACCAAAGCGCACCCAGGTTGATCCATCGTCGAGACGGCGTAGCAACTGAGGACCACGCTGAGCGGCGACCAACGCGATGCTCGGTCGTTCACCACGAAACTCCCAGTACGGCGCGCTTGGTCCACGAAATCCAAAAATGGGTCCGTCCAAGGGAGCTTGTAGATCTTCAAACCACCGTCGAACCCGCCGAGTTCGATACGTTCCGATGCGTCGCGGTAGCCCCTCAACAGTTACAGCTTCCACTTGGGCGAGGTCGTCGTGTTCGATATCTTCAGCAAGTTCCGCCTCCACGACGTCAAAGACTTCAAGGTCGCTTTGCACACCCGCGGGCCAAGGGATGCGCCAACGAACGAGCGCCTTGGACTTCAAATCAATCAGTGTCGTTGTTTCATTAGTTGAGCCAATCACGAGGCCGAACATTGTCGAGCTCGGCGAATAGTCGGGTGAATCTCTTTCGGGCAAACGCTCGACAAATTTCTTTGTAACGCGAGTGGGATTGTTTCGTCGAAAAAGCGGCATCAGCGGATCTCTTGGACGCTTCGAAGTTCGCTTTGCAGCGCATCGGACGAGGAAACCGGAAGTCGACAGACACCAGCGCGACAGACGTACACCTGTCCCGCGAGCCGGTCCTTTAAGAGAGGTGATGAACCGTTGCCGGTGATGAGCACACTGTTGGGCACGAAGAACGATCGTACGAGGTTCACGAGCTCACTCGGTGCGCCGGGAGCCACAATTTCGACGCCGTTATCAACAAAGCCCCAGGCGTGCACTAGGTCCACTACCGCAACGGGGTGTTGGATGAGTAGGGAACCAGCTAGGTCGCAGAGCCGCCGAGCAGCGGCGCCAGCGAGCTCGTCACCGGTGACGAGGAAGTACCGAGCGAGGGCGTTCGTCGCGGCGGCGTGACTCGAGGGCGTCGCTCCGTCGAAGATCTCTTTTGAACGAATACGAACATCGGTCACGACGTCGGCCGAAGAAAACAAACCTAGTCCCGCGTTGGGATGTTTCGGGCTTGGTAGATCGCCGTCCCAAAAGTGCTCGATGAGATAGTGGGAACTTGGCCCCGCACGGTCAAGCCATAATTCGTCGCCGGTTGCCTCGAAGGCGCCGAGTAGTGCTTGGAGGTACCACGCCACGTCCGCGCAGGTCGCGTAGGAGCGGTGATTGCTCGTGCGCCACCAGTAGCCGTTGGCGAAATGTGTTGCTGCGAGTGAATGAAGTAGCGCCTCACCGACGGCCACAAAATGCTCGTCGTCACTTTCGAAACACGCCACCGCAAACATCGCGTTCCATTCGAGAATCACCTTTTCGTCACGCGCCGGTTGTGAACGGCGGGCGCGACTAGCTCGAAGCGCTTGAAGCGACGATTGCAATTCCGGCGGAGCGAGAAAGGATTCACCGCCAGCGAGTCGAGGAATACTTCGACCCTCAAATGAACCTTCATCATCAATGCGATAACGAGCACAAACGTCGGCGCTGAAATCCGCCAGTCCGGCTTCGTTGAGGACGTTCTCAACTTCAGTTCTGGTCCAGGTCACGTGAGCGCCTTCTTTTCCATCGCTGTCCGCGTCAAGCGAGGAGGCGTAACCATTGTCAACGTGGAGATCGTTTTCAACGAAGGACAGCGTGTCGAGCGCGACCATTCGCCATTCGGGGTGTTGCGGTAGTGCCCGAGCCGCACGAAAGTAAACGCGGGCGAGAAGCGCTTGGTCGGACAACATCTTTTCGAAATGCGGTACGTGCCATTCGTTGTCCACGCTGTAGCGGGCGAATCCCCCTCGAAGATGGTCGTACAGACCCCGTCGCGACATGGCGTCGAGAGTTGCGCTGATCGTGTCGGCAACGGCGTCGTCGCTGGCAAAGGGTAGAAGGGCTTCAACGAAACTCGGTCGTGGAAATTTCGGAGCTTCGCCAAAACCGCCGTCGATGTGGGAACGTTCCAAGAGTTCATCGCGCAGGTGCCTGGCGACAACGGACCATGACGTCGTGGTCGACGAGGGTTCTAAACGATCAACGAAACGGGCCTCGGCGTCAATCGCGCTGGCAATTTCGTCGGCTTGTTGTTCTACGAGTTGACGCTGGGCACTCCACGCATCGCTCATGGCACTAAGCAGGCGGGGAAACCCTGGTGCGCCACCGCGGTCGACGGGCGCATAGTAGGTCCCGGCCATGAAGGGGCGTCCATCGGGTGTCAAAAAAACACTCATGGGCCAGCCACCGCTGCCGCTCACAATCTGCGTGGCCGACATGTAGAGGGCGTCCACATCAGGCCGCTCTTCACGGTCCACTTTAATGGCGATAAATCCGTCGTTTAGCTGTCGAGCGATTTCGACGTTTTCAAATGACTCATGGGCCATGACGTGGCACCAGTGACACGCGGCGTAGCCAATTGACAGAAATATCGGTAGGTCGCGGCGTGTCGCTTCTTCAAAGGCGTCATCGCCCCATTCCCACCAATTCACCGGGTTCGTGACGTGTTGTCGCAAATAGGGCGAACTGAGGTGGCTGCCCACGTCGCGCAGTCGCGGCATCAATTACGACCCGTGGTTCGGGCTGGATGTTGCACGGACCAATGTTACGAGGCGAACTACGAGTACTTTCAACGACGTCGCGAGGGTACGTGGGACCGTAGGCTCTAGTCCCATGGAATCCGGCGTCGAAGAAAAGACCGCAATCATTACGGGTGCGAGTAGGGGCATTGGTCTCGCCATTGCGCATCGCCTCGTCGACGAAGGAGCGAAGGTGGTGCTTTCGTCGCGCAGTGAAGAAAACCTCGCCACCGCCTTTGACACGTTTGGCGCCAATCGCCACCGAGTAGCCGCGGTCGTGGCGCACGTTGGCCGTGCGGCCGACGCTGATCGATTAGTGCGAGAAACGATTGAGAAATTTGGTAGTGCCGACATTCTGGTCAACAACGCCGGAACAAATCCGTACTTCGGACCCCTCGTGGACATTGACGATGTGCGAATGCAGAAGACATACGAAATCAACCAGGCGTCGATTGTTACGCACACGCGAGCCGTATGGCACCAGTGGATGGAGCAGCACGGCGGCGTCATTCTCAATATCGCTTCCATTGGTGGTCTCGGCCCCGAGCCGGGGATTGGTTGGTACAACGTCACCAAGGCCGCCGTCATTCATTTGACAAAACAGTTTGCTTGGGAGCTTGCACCTTCGGTACGGGTGAACGCCATTGCTCCCGGCCTCGTGAAAACTGAACTCGCGCGAGGACTCTGGGAAGAGCACGGGGACGCAATCGCCAAGAGCATCCCGCTTCGACGACTCGGTGAAACTGACGATATTGCGACGATTGCGCTGACACTCGTCAGCAACTTGTCTTCGTGGATGACCGGTCAAACGATTGTCGTCGATGGTGGCACCACGAATCAACCTACGGGGGGCGTTGGTTAAAGCAGCGACGACAACTGGTCGCGGCGAATTTTGCCATTGTCTGTTCGAGGAATTGAAGTGACGCTCCTCACGGACTTGGGTTTGGCCCATGGGCCAATGCGCTCGTTCGCTACTGCACGAAAGTCGTCAAGTAGTTCGTCGGTGCTCGTGTCGGCGACGACGAGGACAACAACACGTTCACCCCATTCACTGTCGTCTTCACCAACGACCGCGACGTCGTGCACACCGGGAACACTAAGAAATAGCGCTTCCAAATCATCGGGCCAAATTTTTTCGCCACCCGAATTTATGACGGTGCTGAGACGACCTCGAACACTTACGACACCGTCGCGCACCTCACCCGCGTCGCCCGTTGGAAACCAACCCTGTGTCCCGTCGGGTCCAGTAACAAACGTAACGGGACGCTCACGGTAAGTGCGAAGAAGCGTCGGAGAACGAACCAGGAGTTCACCATTGAGTGTCGAAAGCTCAACGCCATCGAGCGCAATGCCGTCGTAGACCACACCCGAGCCTGTTTCCGTCATTCCCCAGGTGGTCACAACGTTGGCCGGTAACTGGCTGGGAGGTCGGGCACCACCGAGTAAAACGCGTCTATAGCCGGAAAAATCGTGGCGCTTCAACTGCGTGCGCACGACAGCCACGTGCGTTGCACCACTAGCCGGACCCAATGCAATGGGCGTATTAAAGAGCAAGGTGGAGGAGGAAAAGAGCGACCGAGCGAGTACCGCGAAGCCTCCAATGTGATTGGCGGGTAGGCAAGCCAACCAGCAACTGCCTCGTTCACTCTCGAGGGCGGCCGACGTTCGCTTCGCACTCTCTTCAATCGCCCGCCAGGTCAGCACCGCCGCCTTGGGGGCGCCACTCGAACCTGAAGTCAACATGACGAGACCGTCACCGTCGTCGACGCCTCGACCACTGGGCCACGGTGTTCGTTCGCCGTCGATGCCAATGACGTGGGTAGGGGAGAGAAGATCAAGGACTTCACGACGTCGAGTCCAACTAAGGCGTTGGTCTAGCACGCACACGGCGTCACCACGTTCACGCACGTCGTTAATTGCGTTCACTAATGACGTTCCGAGGGGGAGATCGAGGGCAACGAGCGAACGCACGTTCAAACACTAGAAGCCACGTAGTAGAACTAATCGGTGCCGAACAAAGGAACTTGAGTGGCGACGGTTCGTTACGAGCGAAGAATCAAGGCGGACCCCGATACCGTGTGGTCGATTTTTTGTGAACCAAACAGCATTCCTGAATGGTTCCCCGGCGTTGTTTCGTGCACGGTAGAGGGAAGCATTCGCGTCATCACTCTGGGCACGGGACTGTCCATGCCCGAAGAGATTATGACCATTGATCCGTTGTTACGACGCTTTCAGTATAAGGTCACTTCGCCGCTCTACCACTTCCACTTAGGCACCATTGACGTCATTGAACTTGGGCCATTGGATTCTTTGTGCGTGTATTCAACTACCGCGGTTCCTGACGCGCTCGCGCTAATAACTGGCGGTGCTACGGATGGAGCGCTCGATGAAATTAAGCGAATGGCTGAAGAGAAAATGAAGGAGCAGCACTAAATGGGTCGAAAGATTCTTTTTGTTACGACCGACCAACAACGCTACGACACGCTCGCCTGTAATGGCGGCGTGTTGTCAAGGACGCCCGTAGTCGATGCTCTTGCGGCTCAGGGTATCCGCTACGAACGTTGTCAACCAACGTCGGTCGTGTGCATGCCCTCTCGCGCGTCAATGTTGACGGGCCAGTTTCCAAGTACGCACGGTGCGTGGATGAACGGAGTCGCGCTCGCCATTGACGCTCCATCGTTTGCTGAAGTTCTGCACGACGCCGGGTACAAAACGGCGCTCATTGGAAAAGCACACTTTGAACCCTTTCTTGACCCCTTTGGTCGATTTAGCGAAAACGCACTCGCGAACCTAGGTATTCCTACGGTTGAAGAACCATGGTTCGACGGACGTCAAGGTCCTCACCGCGGGTTTGACCATCTGGAATTTTCTACTCACGGCGCTCAAGGATTTACGCACTACGCCAAGTGGATGCAGCAGAACCATCCCGAACAAATTGGCAACTTCTATCAAGTGCTCGACGCCGACTTGCAGGTGAACGCTGCTGGCGGTGGTGATACCGACGCTCCGCAAGTAAAGAGCAACCCCATTCCAAAGGATTGGTATCACACGGACTGGGTGGCAGATCGCACGATCAATTGGTTGCGACAACAACCCGCCGACGCCGACTGGTTCTGTTGGATGAGTTTTCCTGATCCCCACCATCCCTGGGATCCTCCTGCCGAAGAAGTGCGTCGCGTGCCCTGGCGCGACGTGGAGCTTCCCGTCAATTATCCGACCAGTCCGAGTGAACGTGAAGCGCTCCTTGACCAGAAGGCTCGTCACTGGCGAGCGTGGTACGACGGACGTGTGGTGAGCAACTACGAAGCTCCCGCCAAGTGGGTACCAGCGACAATGACGGAAGATCAAGTTCGCGAGGTGAACGCGTTGAACGCCGTGGAAGTCGAACTTATTGACGAGGCCCTAGGTCGAGTAATCGGAGCGCTGGAACAAATGGGCTGCGCCGATGACGTTGATATTTTCTTCACGACTGACCATGGTGAATTGCAAGGTGACTTCGGTTTGCTCTTCAAAGGTCCATATCACGTGGACGGTCTTCTTCGGTTGCCGCTCATTTGGCGACCGGCTCCGTCGAGTGCGGTGGCGCCCGCGGTCGTGAAAGCACCGGTGAGCCTCGTCTCACTCGCCGCAACGTTTCTTAACGTGGCGGGAGAGCCAACACCGTCGTGGGTAGAAGGTAGCGTGCTTCCCCAAAGCGACTCCGACGCGAGCGAGCGCACGTTTGATGCCACCGTGACTGAGTGGGACTCCGCGATTTTTGGACTCGACGTCCACGTTCGTTCAGTCCTGACGTCGAAGTACCTTCTCACGAAATACCAAAAAGGTGCTCTGCACGACGGGAGCGAGGGGGAACTCTACGTCTTAGACGACGACCCACTCCAGCGGGTCAATCGATTTAACGACCCAGTACTTTCCGACGTCCAAAGCGAGTTGGCGCAGCGCCTGCACGACCACGAAGTACGTCCGGGCGATAGGGCGACGCCGGGAGTCTTGGTCGCCCCGGTCTAGTACGGCGGTAGCCTCATCGGCATGGTTGACACAGTTATTCAAGGTTCCCCGCACGACCCAGTCGAAGACTTTCGATCGTGGCCTCTTCCAACGTGGGAACGCCGCGGCGAGTTTGATGACATCTATTACGACGTTGCCGATGGCATCGCAAAAATTACAATTAATCGTCCGGAGCGACGAAACGCATTTCGTCCCCAAACGCTCTTCGAGCTCTCCGACGCCTTTGAGCAAGCGCGTGATGACGTCAGCGTCGGCGCGATCATTTTGACCGGTGAGGGTCCTGATGCTTTTTGCTCGGGCGGCGACCAAAAGATTCGAGGTGACGATGGCTACATTGGTGACGACGAAGTTGCACGTCACGGAGTGGGTCGACTCAATGTTCTTGATTTACAAATCCAAATTCGGCGCTTGCCCAAACCCGTTGTTGCGTCTATCGCGGGCTACGCCATTGGTGGCGGACACATATTGCATCTCGTCTGTGACCTCTCCATCGCCGCCGACAACGCGCGATTTGGTCAAACGGGACCCAAGGTTGGTTCGTTTGATGGTGGCTACGGTTCTTCGCTGCTCGCGCGCACAATTGGACTGAAACGGGCAAAAGAAGTGTGGTTTCTTTGTCGTCAGTACGACGCCGACCAAGCGCTCGAATGGGGCCTTGTTAATACGGTTGTTCCACTCGCGGACCTCGAAAAAGAGACGGTGGCTTGGTGTCGTCAAATGTTGACGCTGTCTCCAATAGCGCTTCGCATGTTGAAGGCGGGATTCAATGCCGCCGACGATGGCTTGGCGGGAATTCAACAACTGGCCGGTGACGCGACAATGTTGTTCTATATGTCCGAAGAAGGACAAGAAGGTCGAAACGCATTCGTCGAACACCGAAAGCCGGACTTCTCTAAGTTCCCTAAGCGCCCGTGAGCGGTCCCAGTTCGTCGGCGTCAAGTGCGCCACCGGGTCCAGTACGTCGCTGGGTTCTTGCCGCTCGTCCTCGAACGTTGCCTGCGGCCGTCGTTCCCGTCGTCGTGGGTGCTGTTGCCGCGCGACCACTGAGCATTTGTTGGGGGCGGAGTTTGTTGTGTGTCTTTATTGCGCTGGCTCTACAAATTGGTACGAACTACGCGAACGATTACAGCGACGGCATTCGCGGAACTGACGAAGTTCGAGTGGGTCCCTTTCGCATAACGGCGTCAAAATTGGTACCGGCAACACACGTGCGCAACGCGTCGTTTGCGTGGTTTGGCCTCGCCGCCGCCGCGGGACTGGGTCTCAGCGCTCTCACGTCGTGGTGGCTACTGCTTATTGGTGCGAGTGCCATTCTGGCCGGCTGGTTCTATACGGGTGGTCCCCATCCGTACGGTTACTACGGCCTCGGCGAAGTTTTCGTCATGGCGTACTTCGGTTTCGCCGCGACCGTCGGGACCTATTACGTACAGCACCTTTCTATCGACTCGCACGTTTGGTGGTTGGCGCTTGCCACGGGAAGCGCAGCGTGCGCTCTGTTAGAAGCAAACAACCTGCGCGACATTGACGGTGATCGACTCTCCAAAAAGCACACGCTCGCTTCGCTTCTCGGGCGACAACGCGCGGCGTGGCTCTATGGCGCCTTCGTGATTGCTATGGCCCTGGGGGCTGGACTTGGTGTGGCGATTGTGAGTGGGGTGCTGGTGTTTGTGCTCTACGTGCCGGCGTTGCTCATTGCGTTTTCGTCACGAAGTGGGCGTGAGCTGCTCGTCTTGCTAAAAGTGTCGTCGCAGTCCCAACTCGTGCTCGGCGCCTTACTCGTAGTGTCGCTACTTATTGTGCGTTAGGCATCTTCGAGAAACTCAAGGATCACTTTTGCGACGGCTTCAGGTTGTTCGAGATGAGCAGCGTGTCCCGCATTCGCAATGACGACGCAGCGACCACGAGGGATATCGTTGGCCATCGCGACTGCTTCGCGAAGAAACTTCGCGTCTCGTTCGCCGGCAATCAGCAGCACCGGCATCGTCAGGTCCTTGATCTTCTCGCCGAGCCACTCCTGCGTGCCCGTGCCGGCGAGTCGAAGTGACGAGGCGAGCCCCGTTGGACTTTGTCCACGTCGGGCATCTCGCTCGACTTCGTCGTTCGGTAGCCCTTCGAACATGGTCTGCGCGAGCCATTCTTCGATAAAGGAATCGGCCCCCATCAGTTCAATTCGCTCGGCCAATCGTTCATCATGTTCACGACGAGACCGACGTTCGTCAACATCTTTGATTCCTCGCGTGGCACTCAGCAAAATGAGTCGTCGTATCTTTGCTGGGTGGCGTAGCGCGACGTGCAAAGCCACGCGTCCACCGAAGGAATAGCCACCGAGGTTGAAAGGAGTTTTCGCTAGAACTTCGGCAACGAGATCGCTGGTTTCTTCGAGATTTCCCCGTAAGTCACTGGCATGGCCGTGTCCGGGGAGGTCTGTCGTGGAGAGTGCGCAGTGCGCTGCAAGAATTGACGTAAAGACGTGGGCGCTCGAATTCGTCTGCGTAAAACCGTGCAGCCACAGCAGTGACGAGCCGGTACCGTGGAGTTCCACGTTCAAGGAAGGCATGAGTAGTGAGCGTACCTAGCCCTAGCGATGTTCAGGCGACGTATGCCGCGACCCTGGTGGACCAGTGGGTCGACGAAGGCCTAAAACACGCGGTGATCTGTCCGGGTTCGCGTTCGACGCCCCTTGCTGTGGCGCTCGCGAATCGCCAGGAACTTACGTTGCACGTGCGCGTGGATGAACGCAGCGCGGGATTTTTTGCCTTGGGTCTCGCCCTGCGCACGAAGCTTCCCGTGGTGGTTCTCGTAACGAGTGGTACGGCTGCCGCGGAACTCCACGCGTCGGTCATAGAAGCGTCGTACGCGAACGTACCGTTGCTGGTCGTTACCGCTGATCGCCCTCCTGAATTGCACGGTGTTGGCGCACCGCAAACGATTGACCAGAAAAATCTTTACGGGCTAAGTCCGCGTCGCTACGAGGAGCCCGGCGTGGCCGCGATTGCCGAAGCGAATTCATGGCGTTCGCTCGCTCGGCGATTGTGGCGTTCGGCAGCCGGCGATGAAAATGCACCGGGCCCCGTCCACTTGAACGCGGCATTCATTGAGCCCTTGTTAGGCGAGACGGGGGAGTTGCCCGCAGTTCTCGAAGACACCTCGTCGAAGGAGATACAGCCGATTTTTCTTGATCCAAAGACATGGAACGTTCGTTCAAAGCGCGTCTTGGCCGTGGTCGGGGCGGGTGCGCCCGCACCCCTCGTTGCGTCGCTCCTAGAACTTGATTGGGTTGTCCTGAGTGATATCACCACACCGGGAACGCCGTATTTTGACGTGCTACTTCGAAGTGAGAATTTTGCAAACGCCGCTACGCCTGACGTCGTTGTTCGCATTGGATCGCTGCCGGCCTCAAAAGTGTTGCTGGAACGGTTGAAAGAATGGTCGGTACCAACAATCGGGCTGACTCTGGCGACCGCGCCCGCTGATCCCACGGGCGTCATTACAACGTCTTACGCGGGTGTCCCGGATGCCAATCTCGACGATTGGCGTGCGGATTCTTCGTACGCGCAGTGGTGGGCCCACGCGTCCAAGGTTGCTGACGATGTTCTTAGTGTGTTGGACGCTCCAACACGGGTGCTCGATGAACCGAGCGTGGCGCGTTCGGTCGTTCGCATGAGTGCGACGCTAGGCGCAGCGTTGGTGGTCGGCTCTTCGATGCCAGTGCGCGACGTGGAGTGGTTTTGTCAGCGGAAAAATCCATGTGTTTTTTCGAACCGGGGAGTTAACGGCATTGATGGCGTGACGTCCACCATTTTTGGTGTGGCGAGCAACTCGCGCGCCGTGGGCTTCGTTGGTGATCTCACGGCCCTGCACGACGTGTCGGCCTTGGTTGACGGTGTGGGAGAACATGGTTCGTGCGCGCTCGTGGTGGCTGATAACAACGGCGGTGGCATCTTTTCTTTTTTGCCCCAAGCTTCACGACTCGATGCTCTGACGTTTGAACGCTTGTTCGGCACGCCTCGTTCGCACGATCTTGCGGCTATCGCGTCAAGTTTCGGCTACGAGACGAGTGCAGTTTCCACCGTTGCGCAACTTGATCACGCTATTGAAAAGGCGTTCGACAAAAATGGTGTGACCGTGATTATTGCGAAGGTGCCTTCGCGCAACCGAAATGTGGCGATGCACGATCAGCTGAACGAAAGTGTCGCGGCGGCAATTTCGAAAAGCATCTCATGATCGCCACGCTGCCCAGTTCCGTCATTCTCGCACTACCGATTGCGTTTGCCGCGGGGCTCGTGTCATTCATTTCGCCCTGTGTACTACCTCTTTTGCCCGGTTATCTCGCTTTTTTGGGTGGTGCTGTTGGTACGGAGGAGTCCCAAAAAAAGAGGGGGCGAGCCGTTGTGGGATCGCTCATTTTCATTTTGGGTTTCGCCCTGGTGTTTGTTTCCGAAGGTGCTCTTTTCGGGTCGTTGGGTGCCACGCTAAAAGCTCATCAAAGAATTTTGGAGATCGTCTTTGGCGTCATAACAATTGGTTTAGGAGTCTTCTTCGCCGGTTTGTGGCCGCGGTCCTGGCTCCAGCGTGACCGACGAATCCACGTGGTACCTCGCGCAACGTTGGTGGGTGCGGGGTTGCTTGGATTTCTCTTTGCCCTTGGCTGGACACCGTGCATTGGTCCGGCGCTCGGATCAATACTGGGTCTCGCGGCGTCGTCGTCGGGGGCCACTGCACTTCGAGGTTCCGTATTGGCGTTTGTTTACTGCCTTGGTCTTGGGTTGCCTTTCGTATTGGCGGCCATGGCGACCGAGTGGGCGACGGTCACCTCTCGATGGCTAAGGAAACATCAACGAGCCATTGGCATGATTGGCGGCGGCCTCTTGGTTTTGATTGGAATTGCCGAGGTCTCGGGGTTGTGGCATTCCTTTGTTCTGTGGTTGCAGACGAATTATCCCGGTACCACCATCATTTAGATCAGACGCCAACTTCTAGACTCGCCGCATGAACGTTCGCGAAGATTGGGTCTTTCGTGGACTTTTTCATCAGAGTACGAGTGACGACCTCTTTGAGCGCTTAAGTGTTGGAGGTATCACCGCGTACGCCGGTTTTGATCCCACCGGCACGTCGCTGCATATTGGACACCTCATTCCGGTGTTGAATTTGCGACGTCTGCAGTTGGCGGGCAATCGCCCGATTGCTTTGGCGGGCGGTGGCACTGGACTGATCGGCGATCCGAGTTTCAAGGCGACCGAACGGCCAATCTTGAGTGACGAAGAAATCGCGCACAACATCGAGGGGATACGTTCACAACTCGGTCGGTTCTTGGATTTTGCGCCATCGAAGAACGACACCACGGCGTTGTTGCTCGATAACGCCACGTGGCTTCGACCACTCGTACTCACTGATTTTCTCCGCGACGTTGGCAAACATTTCACGGTCAAT
>Ga0181534_10001351_pt1 | contig 15984 bp, 13 predicted proteins | sample PEATcosm2014_Bin_37_FD_119758 | JGI IMG/M metagenome (GOLD analysis project Ga0181534, IMG submission 119758) | Peatland microbial communities from MTU Mesocosm Facility, Houghton, MI, USA - PEATcosm2014_Bin17_10_metaG | ecosystem: Environmental > Terrestrial > Soil > Wetlands > Peat | place... | reverse complement strand
GGCGTCGAAAGGCGATTTATTGTCACCTGCATTGTCACTTGGCTAAAAACCTAGAAGCGAGAAACCCTATCATGTTACTGATAGGGTTTTTGGAAATCTGGCGTCCCCACGGGGATTCGAACCACATCTTCCCGAACAACAGAAAAGCTTCGTTAAGCGTGCTTTAAGTTGTTTTTGAATGAGTTAGAACGAGCAGAAACATGCATCGAGATGCAGCGAGAACAAGTCAAAAACACGCTTGCTGACAAATCTGTGGCAAATCTTCTCGAGAGCTAGCCAACGCAAATTCAAAGTCCGCCGCCGAAAGTCGTGTGGGTTCGATCCCCACCCTGGGCATCAACTTGAAGTTCTCGGTCCTCTTCGTTCCGAAGAGGTTACCGAAGTATCGGGAAAAACAGGGGAATTGAGGTCGCGAAGAGATCGCGGAGGAGTGAGTATTGATGATTCGCGACTGCTGTTTGAGATATGTCCGAAGCATTGACTCACAGGGGCCAACTGGTCGCTCAATACCAGAATCAATATCCCGACCAGCTTTGGGAATCGCTGGTTAAGTAGACCGAGAGACTTGAGCGGAATTGTAGCTAGGCTTCGTCTGATTCAAGCTCGTCTAGTGCGCGTTTCAGCAGCCCTCGAATATCTACCTCCTCAGCCATTTGCGGAGAGGTATCACCAATCTTTTCAAGTCTCGATGTTGCTAACATTGACTTCGTCTTTTCAAGGCCCTTTCGGACTCTCTCTTCTTTCAAACCTCGACGAATTTCAGCCTGAACGAAAAGCTCCTCGAGCATGTCGAGCTGCGCCTGCATCAAAAGCATCTGTCCAGAAAGCTTGGTGGCAAGATTGGCTTGGTTGCCGAGGACCGTTAGCAGGGAGTCAAATTTCTCATGAATTTCAGCGTCGGTTAGTCGCCTTGATTTATCGCTCATGACATCGGACTCTTTCTTGAGGGTACTGAGGATCTTCAAACAATACTAGGCGCAGGCGAGGCAATCGACACTCATATGATTCCGTCCGAGTCTACCCTTTGAATTGTAGCAAATGGTTCGGACTCGGCCATAGTAGATGGCAGAGGCAATACCCTCACTTCGTCTGGCGAGGCATTGCGCTCTGCTTCAAGCGAAGCAAATTTCCTCCCGACATTGATGATAATGCCGACTTTCATCGGCCTGGCATTCTCGGCAGTGACCGTGAGTCCAACCAAGGCACGGCTGTTATTGAAAAGTTGAAGCCACGACAATTGGATTGGACCTGCCCTTAAGTCTCCTCGCAGGATCAGCTTTCCTTCCTCGTTGGTTGCGGAGCCAATTTCTACCAACCGGAGGCCGGAACCGTTGGGAATGAACGCACGTGGTTCATTGGTATTTGTCCACACAAGGCGGAACGGGATGATTCTTCTTGAATCTGGTGATTCTGGGTCGGTCACAATCGTAATACTCTCCACGCTGACCTCGACATTGTTTGCATCGCCTCGGCCTTGATTCCGGATTGGCAAACGCAACCAAAAGGTCTCGTATCTGTCGCCTCCTGCATTCCGATGCCAATCGTGGAAGGCGTTAATTCTTTCCCAATCGATTTCGAGTTGCGGTCTTGGGTCGAACCAGCGTTTTGCGGTCAGTATTGCGACGATCACGGTAATTGCCGTGACCACAGCACTAATGGCTGTCCATGCTTCCCCTGCATTTGTCGGCCACAGAATTGAGCCAGGACTCGTAGCTAGATTCACGAGAACATTCGAACCTCAAGCTCGGCGTACGGCAAGCGTGCGGTAGGGCACTCTACGGTTACAATTTTCTTAGGATGGCTACGGATTGCCCCAGATTGCCAAACGTTCCCATTTTCATTCCATTATCCCACTGGATCTCCTCAGGAATAGGAATATGGCCCCTGTCGCCATCAAATATTCTTGGCTCTGCAAAGCCGCTCCGCTGCGCCCACACCCGAATAGCGTCGCGGTCCATAAACTGATTTAGGTGTTTACCTTGTTGCGTGCTATTAACCGAAGAGATAAATGTCTCCCAGTGACAGGCGATGCGAAATTCCAAAAACGAAAACACCAAATAGCCGCCAGGTTTTAAAATACGGTTCGCCTCCAAAAAATAGCGATAGGTTTCCTCATGAAGTAGGTGCGTAAATACTGAAAAGGATGCCACGTAGTCAGCTTTATTGTCTTCGCAGGGAATGCACACACCATTCGTGAGTAGGAACTGCCAGTCGGCACGATTTGTCAGTAATCGTGCGTACTCCAAAAGTTCCGGAACGACATCGGTGCCGAGATAACGGAGATGCTCGAATTTGGCCAACTGGCAAGCAAGGCGACCACTCCCGCAACCGATATCGACGAGGAACGCTCCATCCGCCAGCCCTAACGACATTAACAACCAAAACTCGAGCTTTCCGACTGCTACGAAATCGCCGCCGATCGCCTGACGAAGCGCAGTCTCGTTGCCCAGGCGTTTAAGAAGACCGGCAACGTGATCGGGATAGCTCTTTAGAAAATTAGTGTTGGTCACAATTAGTTATGGCAGCGGATCCTGCGGCAAACTGCTGTCCTAGGTATTCGAAAGAACTCAGTTAAGAGTCCTGCGCAAGCCGCAAGAATATAGCGGCGGCTGCGGTTGGTAGTGTCCGTCAAGGGGGCTGTTGCCGGAATGGCGTTTTTGAAAAACCGACGGATCGCGCGCGGCCGAATATCGGCGAGTGAAGGATTTACGCGAGTTCGTATCGTAGACGTTGCAAAATCCAGTCGATAAGTCGGTGGATCGCCGTAAATTCGGCCGAACCCGAGGAATTCCCCGATTACGGGCCATATCGGAGGTAGTGTCCGTCAAGTTTCGCACATTCGGTGACCGGCAGCGCCGGAGGAAGGTTTTGAGTTTGAGTTTATGTTGAGCTGCCGGCGTGGTGCAGGCAGCCGAGTCTGAAAGCTATGAATATATAACGCGGGAGGGGTAAGGGGAGGAACTCCCCTTCGTGACTCTGGTGATACGCGGTGAGAGTCACGCGAACTCCCCCGAGACAAGGTTGTTGGGTGCCTCTGGAGCCGGGGCGAGGTCCTTCAAGTGAGTCATGTCGAGGTAACGCTTGCGGCCCCAATGGGTGCCGACGATGTGACGCAGTCGGGCGGCGACCAGTATCAGGGCGCTGTTTCCGTCGGGGAATGCTCCGACCGCGCGGGTGCGCCGACGGATCTCCCGCATGACGCGCTTCGAGGGGATTATTGGTACGTAGGCTCCGCCAATGCTCTGAGGGAAACTGGAAGTACTGGAGCGTCTCCTCGACGCCCTTGGTGACGATGTCAGCGGCGCCTGCGAGCTTCATGTCCCGAAGCTTTGCGACCACCAGGAGCGTCTTCGCGCGGGCGGCGGGCCGGTCCTCCTGGGCATGGATCGCCTTAAGCATGGCGGCCACCTCGCGCACCTTGGACGTCGGAACGGCGGTCCAGACGTCCCTGTAGAAATGCACGGCGCAGCGCTGCCAGAGGGCGTCCGGAAAGAACTCGAAGAGCGAGGAAACCAGGCCGAGACACTTGTCGCTGATGAAGAGCCTGGTTCCGGAGAGCCCACGCTCCTTCATGTGCCGCATGAAGTTAACCCAGGAGGCCTTGTCCTCCTTGGCACCCTCCATGACGCCGAGAATCTCGCGGAAGCCGTCCTGATCGACGCCAATGGCGACCAGGATGCTGACGTTCTTTACCTCGCCGCCCCAGGAGCGCTTAAGCCAGATCCCGTCGAGGAAGACGTAGGGGTGAGTCCCGCGGATCGGTCGGTTGCGCCACTCTTCGATCTGGATCGCGATCTTCTGGTTTAGCTCGCTTACCGTACTCGGACTCACCCGCGTGCCCCACAGGGCCTGCGTGATGTCCTCGACCCGGCGGACGGAGACGCCGGCCAAATACATCTCTACCAATGCTTCCTCGACGCTTATCTCGCGTCGCTGGTACCGATCAATGATCGCCGTCTCGAAGGGCAGGTTGCGAAGCTTCGGCATCTTTAGCGTCACCTCTCCGGCCTTAGTGTGAAGCTGCCGCTCGTAGTGGCCCGCCCGAGTGTCGATCCGGTCTGGGGAATGCTCGTAGCGTTTGGCACCGCAGAGCTGGTCTGCTTCGGCGTCCAGCATGGCATTTAGCGTCTCTTCAACGGTCGTCTTAACGATCTTGTCGAGGTGGTCCTTGATCAGACCTTCGTTGATCCTAGATTCCGCAGTTGGAAAATCGGTTTTCAACGAGGCGATCACGTCACCAAGGGGCTTCGTTGGGCTGCCCGCGGCAGGCGCCGCAGCATCCGAGGGTGTGCCTTCGTTCATGGGAGGAGACCTTCCTCCGTAGTAACCGATCAGAAAATGTGCGCAACAACTCGGACGTTACCCCCGGATGCGCCGTTGACGAAACAGAGAACGACGAATTCCACCTCTGTTGACGGCGAGATCCCCATCAAGAAAAGAAGACGCATCCACCCTCTGACGGACAGATGCGTCTTGATCACTACGAGGTTAAAGAGGAATCGAAGTCTGATTTAGGAATCAATAATTGAACCAAAGCTGGCTCCCGAAGATGTCGTCTCGTATGGCGCCATTATCTATCGACGTGGCATATGCAACGACTGGAGGATATTTCCCCGCAACGCGACAGGAGGTAGCGGACACCGCGGTCGATCAACCGGCGTTTCAAGGGATGGATGTGCTCGTCGCTCGTTGCGGCATGGCCCCGGGCTCCGCGCACATGCACCGCGACCTCCTCCATCCTCAGGTTGAAGATCCGGATCACGCGCGAGTCCCCGCGCACCCACACCTCGCGTCCCACGTATTCTGGGGGGACCGAGTAGAAGGACTTTTCAAACTCGACGTGGCCGTCCCGGTGCACACCCCGTTTCCCCTCCGTAAAGCTCGGGAAGATCCCCGCCGGCAGCGGCAGCAGCACGGGCTGCTCCGCCGTCAGGAAGAAGGGGCGCACCTGCTGGTGGATCGTCCCGTGGATCCGCGTGTCGGCCACGTTTCGCTCCCACTCGGCCAGGTAGATGTTCTGGGCGCCCAGGCTTTCGAAGCGACGGCCCTTGACCGCGTTCTCCTGGGCGTAGTCGACTCCGGCCTCGCACTTGCCCTTGTGCCGCGGCATCCCCGGTTTGCACGGCAGGATCACCGTCCCGTAAAACCGGGCAAACTCGGCCAGCTTCGGGTTGAGCTCCGGATCGTACCAGTCCGGATGGAGGACCGCCGCCTTCAGGTTGTCGCACACCACCGTCCGCGTGACGCCACCTATCGCCCGGAACGCGTTCTCGATGCAGCGCAGGAAGGATTCCGTGTCCTGGCGCCACACGACCTCCGTGTAGCCCTTTCTCGAGTGGCTTAAGACCGCTCGGAACAGATGCGGACGGCGCTTCCGGCCGTCCTCCTCGACCACCCATGCTCCCTGGCCAAAATCCACCTGCAGCTCGTCCGCAGGCTCCGACTCCATCCGACGATACGGAATTTCGGTCTTCGCTTCGAGCCGTCGGGCGAAGCGCTTCACCGACTGGTAGCTCCCAGGAAAACCGTGATCCGAGACCAGATCCTGATGGATCCGCTTCGCGGATAATCGTTGCTTGAGGCCTGCCTCGATCGCCTCCCGCCACGGCTCGCACAGGCTCACGTTTGACCGTGCAGCTTCCAACGCTCGGTCCACTTCCAGCTCCGCCATCTCGTCCTCGGACCCGAGGGTCAGGGTGGCTGGTTTTGATTCGACCTCGGGTGGCCCGGCCCCAATCCCGGGCTCATTTTCCATCCCAGAGCCGAGGGTCGGGGTGGCTGGTTTTGCCGGACCCTTCTTCAGGTATTTCCGCACCGTCTCCCTATCAAACCCCAGTTCCCGGGCGATCCGGCGAGCGGACCAGCCCTGGGCTTTCAGCGTTATAATCTCTTCCAGTTGATGCACTTTGAGTTGGTTCATCTGCTCCGTTGTGCGGCATCCGCCGCTCAACGAGCAAATCGATCCCACTCACAGTGGCTGGTTTTGAACTACCCCCCGACCCGTCGTGGCGGGTTTAGGGTGACCCCTGACAAGCGAGACGAAGATCGGGATGATCGAGGACACAGAACAATCCCGGGAACTGATTGCGGGCATACTCTAGATCCCCCGGGTTTCTCAACAGGTCATCGTTGAATGATCGTTCGCTTCGCATGTTCTTTTCGCGGGACATTGAGATTCTTCAAAATTTGCTAAAGACTACTATTCGAGGTTCGGTGAAGTACCTTGGTCGGTCGCTGAGTAACTCTAGAGGACGTTCTTCAAATTGGTATAGAAGCTGATTCGCCACGGAGGTTCTATAGGCACTCGGAATGGGCAGGTTGGACGTTTGTCGTAAGGAGAGTTGTCTTTCCACATCCGGAAGGCCCCTTGAGGACAACTCTGGGCGATGAAGTCTGAACGCTAAAATCCTTGAATAGAAGCTGTGGTCCGTATCCGAAGTTAAGATTCTTTACGAGAGCGCGCATCAACAATTCGAGGTTGCCAAAATTTACATTAATGCGAATCGATAAAAAGAGTTTCTGGCGTTGGCTTATAACGAGGACGGGCTAGATGAAATACAATTTGCTCTTTGCCTTGGAGTGCCATTTGTGTCATTAACGCTACCAATGGACCCGGCTAACGTTGTGACAGTATAAGTCTTCGGAAAAACCTGGGGCGCAACAGGCAGAATGGAGCACAGCAAGAGCGCAATGGTTAATCCAATCCCATAGACGCTCTGGACATTTCTAGAGCCAAGTTGGCCTAACATCGTTGAATTCACCGTGAAGGGCGGGCTAGAATCGTCTGACGAATATTTTGAAAACGGTTGAATCGATCATGCGGAGACCTCTTGGCGCAAGGAAATCGAGTGTTCAATGTTCCGGATATCTTGGTAAAGGGTGCCTGGAATATCTAGAAACGTAATGATCTGCTGGAACGCCAAGAGTACTGGTGCTTTGTAACTATATAAACTACCACCGTGAAATCTAAAGGCCAGGACACGAAACCATAAAGATACCAACGACATAGCATCTATTTTGGCGAACAGCCGGATGGATGTCTCTAGACTCGAAGTTTGAATTTTGCATCTAAGCGAAAACACGTAGGTGAAATTCGTGACTCACCCGACTCAAGAGTCCAAAAAGTCGATTTGAACTGACTTTGAAAAAGCCTTGAAGATGCACCTCATTCGAATGTCGGCCATTTAAGCAAATACCTACGGTCGATGTTCACGCTGCATTCAAGCGTGATGAGCAGATTATGCGAATCCTATTTAAGTTTGACACTACCGAACGGAACTCTCCGCGCGGCTTTGATTACTGCAGCATTCCTATCGGGGATGTCCACTCCCATCGTGGCGCAGACCGTAGACACCGTCAGCGGTGGTGACGGAAACACCGCCATAGTTCTCAATTCGGGAAGCGAGTGCTACGTCTTTGGTGCCGGCACCGGCGGTGCTCCTTCTAACCCCCTCACGAGCGGCCAACCGGTCGGTGTGAGCAGCGCAAATGGGAATGTGAATGTCGCCCAGCTCGCGGCCACGACCTCAAATAGCAACAGTTTTTCGTCCCAGGCGGCCTATAACGTTATAGGTGGAATTGGAGTGTCGAACTTCAGTTACGCACAGGGGTTCTATTCGGCCAATGGGGCGGCCGGAGAAACGTCGACCGCCTCAGTGTCATTCACCCTCGCTGCGCCGGCTCTAGTCGTCGTGGTCGGGGTGGGAGGGGGACAAATCGACGAAAGCCTCATTGGCTTGAGCAGCCCAACAATCGACGTGGCGCCAGCCAACACAATCGGAGTCGGGCCTCCAATTGAAATCGTTCATCAAGCTCTCACCGCTGGCAGCTATACGATCACGGAGAATACCGACAATTCGACCCTAAGCCAAAATGCTCAAGCCACGGCCGATATGTTGGGTGTGTTTATATTTTCAAACACGGCTAGTAACGCTTCGTCGTCGAATGCGACGATCACGATCCCAACACTGTCGCCGACGCCCTCGCCGAGCCCCACACCAAGTCCTACCCCCACGCCGAGTCCGTCACCTACACCAAGTCCGACCCCAAGTTCAACTCCCACGCCGAGCCCGAACCTAACCCCGACACCCAGCCCAACGCCGACACCGACCATAACCCCAACTCCAACGCCAATACCTACCCCAACACCAACACCCACACCAACCGCTGTGCCGACCCCGACTCCAACGCCAACAAGTTCTTCGCCGCCTGCGCCCCAAATATTTTCAATTACGCCCGGTCCCCTTGCCGGCAATAACCTTTACCTTGTAATCGCAGGAAGCGGCTTCGGAAGCCAACCCGCATACAGTGGTGACTCACCTTACATTACAATCAGGGACATCACCAAAGGATGGAGTGCTGGATATACACCCTCTGCCGGCTCGTTGAGTGGAGACAATGTGATACTCAACGTCACGAATTGGACGCCCACAGAAATCGACATCGGGGCCGGCCCAACATCCAATGGGGGGCCAACCACCAATGGCTTTGGGGGGAATCTCACCTCCTTATTTGGAAACTACTACACATTTGGCCCCAACGATACTCTGCAAATCCAAGTGCAGAACCCAAACGATCCAGCGGCAGGTACGGCCACCGGTACAGTGACCCTTCCTGCATTCCTTCAGATATTCATCCAACCTCCACAGTCTATGGAAGTGAACGACATTCCGGAAACGTCGCCTATAGTCCTCTTTTTCGATGTGGATGAAGATACAAAACTGCTTACCGATATTCTGACGTATCTGACCAATCAGAATCTTTACACGAAATACGGCGGTCATATCTCTCAAGTCGTCACGCAGACTGGCGTGGAGAATTCAGGGCATGCACTCATCTCGAATTTCGATTTCGCATACGGATTAGTGTTCGAGACACCCGGGGACATAGCAGATTTCCTAGAGGCAGGCGCTGAAGCTACCACGACCGAGCTTAGTATACAGCTTGGGACGGGCTTCAGCGACCCAGTCCCAGACCCGCTTTCAATCGCAAATGATGCCGTGAACCAAACATTGAACACAGTTTACGCTTCGTCCGACTATGTGATACAAGCCGAACTTCTATCAGTACCACCTCTATGGACGCTTGTTAATGGTGCGACGGGGCAAAGGGAACAGGTTGTGTTCTTTTTGAACCTTAATGAGACAATGCTGATCCGCATCCCATTATCGGCTCTACCGACAAGCGGCACATCACTAAATCTCACAAACATTTTGTTGAACGAGCGTTTTGGATACTACTCAACTGGATATGGCGCCTTGCCACAACTATTTGGCTCTCTCAACACAATCGCGGAGACCACTTTCTCCAGTCTCCCTCAATATTTTTCATTGAACAATGTTTTCGATGCCGAAGTAGTGGACATGTGGGGCAATGCCACCGGAATCCCTGTAAGTGTCCCCCAAGCTGGGAGTGTCGTGGGCGCCCCGAATATAAACGTGCAGCCCCAAAGCCAAACCATGGCGACAGGGTCGACGGCCGTTCTGACGGTAGGCAGCAATGGAGTAATATCATCCGACTCGCTTTCAGCCGTTGCTCGAGTCGGATCGATCGATTCAACGAGCTATCAATGGTATATGAACGGGGTCGCAGTATCAGGGGCGACGAATTCAACGTTGGTGCTTCAAAACCTGAGCGCGGCGAATGCAGGAAACTACAACTGTCTCGTTTCCAATTCAGTTGGAGCGACGCTATCCAGCACTGCAATGTTAACAGTTATTTCGACACCCAATCCCGGTCGCATAATCAACATCTCGTGCCGCGCCCAGGTTGGCACTGGCGGCAACATACTCATTGCTGGGTTTGTGATCGGTGGCGCGGCTGGCTCCGAACCTGTCCTGATCCGCGGATCTGGACCGGCGCTCATTCCCTTTGGCGTAACGGGAACGCTACCGGACCCGCAGCTTTCGCTTTACTCCGGCTCCACAATACTAGGCACCAACAATGGTTGGGGTGGCAGCTCAACGATCTCAAACGAAGCCTCAACAGTTGGGGCATTCATTTGGACAAACCCGTCGAGCCACGACTCAGCGCTCTTCGAAACGTTGCCGTCAGGCGCCTATACCGCACAAATCGTTGGGCAAAGCGGCGACACCGGTGTGGCGCTAATTGAACTTTATGATGCGACGCCCGCGGGAACGTATACGACGGCTTCCCCCAGCCTCGTCAATATCTCGACGCGCGTACAAGTAGGCACCGGCAGTGACATCCTGATCGCCGGGTTCGTAATCGGAGGCTCCACGTCCGAGACAGTCCTCATACGGGCATCGGGCCCGGCACTCATGCCGTTTGGCGTCACGAGTACATTACCTGACCCACAACTCACGCTTTCGTCCGGCTCGACTGTTCTAAGCTCAAATACCGGCTGGGGTGCCAATCCGCAGATCGCGGCTGCGGCCGCTTCCGTTGGAGCATTCTCCTGGGGTACATCCGCTACGTCAGATTCTGCGATGCTCGTTACCCTTCCGCCAGGGGCCTATACTGCGCAGGTCGCAGGAGCGAGCGGCGACACCGGCGTCGCGCTCATTGAGGTCTACGAGGTTCCCTAGTCTGGCTGCGCGACGACAAGCGCAAAAAAGCCAACCCGCTGCATAATGTGCTGCGGGTCCCTGACTTCCTTCGGGGAATGGGCGGAATGAGCTCCCGTTGGGGCAAAGGAACGGCATTTTTTCATTAGTGTCCAAATTCCTGATCCGAGCTGATTCTACTGAGAGCCCGCGAGGCCCATATCTAATGTTTTCTCGAGGACGAGCCTTCCCACATGACGGCCGGCTATTCGTATCGCAAATCTCCTTGTCTGTTCCTTGTCGCCGAGGATGTCATCCTATCATCCTACTTGGCCTATGCACTCGCTCGGATTGCCGCCCGAGCCGCAGATCCCCTTGCAATCAAACTCGATGCTGCACTCCTGACGCTGATGGGAATTAGCTCTGCGTCGTTTGTGGGCTCGCCTCTAATTCTCAGCACCAAACGCGACAGAGAGCCGGACGACGGTGTGATCGACAAGGCGACAGCTTTGGCGGACGATCCTCAACTCGCGGCCAACCGCCAGGGCACCCTATACGCGAACCCCAGTATCTCGGATGCTCGTGTCACAGACATGTTTCAAGGTGACGAAGTGGGGAACACGATGCAACTCGATCTGGCCAAGGTACAAATGTTTTTCTTCACAATAGTATCAGCCCTCGCTTTCCTTGCCCTTGTCGTTGCAAATCTCGTGTCTGGCAATCCAGACTTTAGTACGCTCCCGGCACTTTCCCCTGGTATAGTCACCGCCCTCGGCATCAGCCACGCCGGCTACCTTAGCAGTAAGGGCCTAAACCACACCCCGACGCAATGAACCCGAACCTGGTCGTTATCCTGCACGGCTGGAACGACACCTCTGCTTCGTTTCAGCCGCTGGCGGCGTGGCTCCAGGGCCAAGGCTTCCGAATTATCCCCATCTATCTCGCCGACTATCTGACTCTACACGACGAAATCACTATCCATGATCTCGGTTCGGCCTTTTCCAATGCACTCAGCGCGAACCACATTCCCAAAGCTCCTCATGCCTTTGACTGCATCGTACATAGCACCGGCGGGCTTGTGGTCCGCGAGTACCTCCGTCAGGTCTGCGAGGGAAATCCTCAGGACACTCCCATCCAGAACTTGCTCATGTATTCCCCGGCGAATTTCGGCTCACCGCTCGCCGCTATGGGGAAGTCCGTTTTAGGGCGGATGCTTGATGGCTGGCATCCGGATGCTCTCCTTCAAACCGGGACCGCCATTCTCAATGCCCTTGAGCTCGCGTCGCCATACTCGTGGGATCTGGGAATAGCCGACCGCCTTTCGCCGAGCACGAACGACATCTTCGCTCCTCAGAACACCCTGGTCACGATCGTCACTGGTACCGCAGCCTATCCGCTGCCAGCGTCACTCCTTCACGAGAACGGCTCCGACGGTACGGTGCGGGTCTCTACGGCGAGTCTCAATGTTGCGATGGTGAAAATCGACTGCAACAACATCGATCCGGCAGCAATTCCATCGGTCGAGTTCCCAGGCAGCCGTATTGCCCTGGCGGTCCTCAACAGGGATCATAGCGACACCCATAATCCGAGCGATAAGCTACCTGACTTCGACGATTGGAAGCGGCTAACCCTCGCCGCGTTAACGGGAAATCCGTCCGAGTATCAAGCTCTGTCAAAAACATGTTCGGAGGTTGCGGCAGCAACCTTTGCGCAGGGGCTCACCTCAAACACTCCGCTTCGCTACCACCAGTACCAGTCTATTGTCGTGTTCGTTCACGATCAGTTTGGAAATGGGATTCCTGACTATGTCGTCGAATTCTACCAGGAAAACGGCGACGACCAGGACCATGTCTTTACCACAATCCACGGCGACATTCTTGTTAAGGTCACCACCAACTCCACCGACGCCTCCTACCGCTCTTTCCTGATAGACTTTGATGCCTTAAATGGATTCCTCGCGGCCAATCCCACTGCACAGATCGAGTTCAGTGTCTCCGCTGCTCCTGTATCGAGCAACATAACTTACAACAACCCCTCCAGGGGTATTCCCATCTTTACGGGTGCGGGCGCTGCATTGCTGCTCCCCAATTCGCCCCTTCTTATCGACGTAACCCTTTACCGTGTCTCTTCGTCAGACGTGTTCGAACTGGCAGCGGTTGCCCAGCCCCCAGGGCCTGCCGCTGCTCCCTAGGAAGAACCCTATCACCAACACGAGGGCGTTTCACGAAAAACTCATGGCCATAGGTTGATGTGATGATCAGACGGTGGACATTTAGAAGGATTTACATTCAGCGCCTCGAATAAGCCGCGTTTCCAATTAAGATTGGAGTTCCCAGAATGATGACCTACCAGCACTACCGTTGGCGCGAGTACTTGAACGCAGCGGGCGCCAACCCATTCGATATCCAAATCGATGGCGACGCCTGCCAGAACGCCGCTATGGCGGCGCGATCTTGGCGACCCTTGTGACAATGGACGGAGATGCGCTCAAGGAGATGGTGGAACAGCTGGACCGGACGGAGACATCCGTTATGGTCGCGGTGGAGAATGGCCTTTTCCTGGACACCCCGGGTAAGATAGCCCTGGCTGAGATTGTAGCCCTTTCAGATGGCGCCCGAGCGGCCGCGAAAACGGGCGCAGAACAGATCGTGAACATCGCGGCTCTGAAGATCCAGGCCATCCTTTCCACCGAGGTACACCGGCCCGACCGGCTCGGGTGGCGGCTCGTATACGTGTACGGGCTTCCCAACTTCGTGGGTGGGACCCTGGCGTATGTCGTGGTTTGCTGGATTCTCGCCCAATACGGAGGCGAGGCCTCGTCGGTGACCTATAGAGCCCTGTTCTGGGGCGCCACCGGGGGATACGTGCAGGGGATGTACTTCACCGTTCAGAACCTGTTCACTGAGCGCCTCCGCCAGGCGTGGATCAGCTGGGCCCCGATCACGCCGCTGATCGGAGCCTTTCTCGGCCTGTTCCTGCTCCAAGCGGGCCTCGCCGGGGCGGGCTTCCTGAACCTGAAACCCACCGTGTCCGAGGATTCTGTCGAATACCTCGAGGCGACTGTGGCGGCCTTCGCAGGATTCCGCTGGAAGTGGGCCATCGAGAAGATTTCGGGGGCTATCAACTCCCTGGTCGGCAAATAGCGGAAGACGGCCATCGCCATCCATCCCCTTTGCATCTGTGCCTGGCAAGCTGGTGCGCAGGGACGGGAACTCGCGGCGAACGACAATCGCACCATTCCAAAATGCCCGGGATTTAGACGCTTACCCTTAGAAACCCTCCAAAGCATCAATTCGCGTAGACCTTCTTCGCTGCTATTTTTGACGAGCTCGACAACGACGATCATACCAAGGGAAAGCCATTCCGCACGGCGCTCGTTATTACCGAAGAGACGACCTATCCAGGCGATGGATTCTGGGCGATGGTGCTGCGACTGAGGTACCCGAAGAAGAAGAGATTCACGGAGAAGGAAATGCAGGTGTTCTATGCGAACGAGCTGCAGGACTTGGTGCGCACCTACCCCCTAGCCCTCTTGAGTCATTCGCTATGTGTATTTACCACGTCGGCTGAAGAAGCTTTCTAATTGTGAGCTGTGCGCGAGGGACACCGACTCAGTGGCTGCTCTGCTTCAACAGCTTAGGTTGCCTCCATGGTTAGATTGTTGGGATGGAACGGCAAACTGCTCGTCATACAGACTGCCGTATCAATGGCTTCCTTAGGCGTAACGGTGCTTCGTTTTGATCAGTGTCGAGCCGGCGCGATACTTCACATGGGTTCGATCGGGGGGGCTAGCCTCGAGCAGGGATCAGCAGCTTTGTGCGGATATGGATGCCGACCTCGGCTAGGTCGTAGTACACAAAGTGTCCGATACGGTGATGGGGTATGCGGCGGAGCTTGGTCCATTCTCTTAGGGTGCGAATGGACGGTTCCTTCCCCTTTGGGAAAAGTCCCCCAAGGCGCAGTCCGTTGATATCCGTAAGGTGGCTGCCGTTGGCAAGTGTTGAAGGCGTTTCCATACACTAGGCGGTTCGTCAACTTAGGCGGCCCGAGTATGGCGGGGCAAGGTGACGGTCAATTTCTCTCGCTTCGTCTGGGGGCGCACCGTTTCGCCGGCCGGGAAATTCTGATGAACCCGTTTGGGCATGATTTTGAAGAACTCTTCGGCCTCCGACGCTGTCTTTAAATCGAGGTAGTGTTTGCGGATTATCGCCTCGGAGTTGCCCGCTTGCAGCGCTGCTTCGCCCATTGACCGGTATTTGGCGACAAACATCGAAATGAATGTGTGCCGGAGCACGTCGTGGGTGAGGCCAAGCCTATTAGCGAACTTGGCACGCCGTTTCTGGAAGTCCGCCACCACAATTGGGAACCTCTCAAGCGGATATGCTCGGAGCCACGCCGCGAGGTTCGGCTGAATGGTCACCCTCCGGGGTTCGCGAATCTTAGAGACTTCGGCTGATACAAAAACCGTCTTGGCGATAAGGTCCACAGCATCTGGTCTGATTTTCGAGATTTCGCCATCAGGTACGCCAGGGCGTATGCCCGCGAATAGGCAAAGAGCGAAATAGGGCACCCACCGTCCCCCCTCGAAGCCTTCAAAGTGCTCCATCAGGTCTCGCGCCTGGACGGCGGAAAGTGAGCCTGCGGAGCCGCTGCGTCGGCGGATTCGGTGATGGGGAATCCTGGGTATGGGATTGTCGGCTATCCAGTTTCGATGAAACGCGAACTTGAGGAAGGTCGAGAGTATGCCCCGTCGATTGTTGTAGGTCTTCATGGCGGGCCTCCCGACCTCAAGAAAGGCCACCAGGCGGGACACCGTCAGGCCGGCTACAGTTTCGTTAGGGAAATGCCTCTGAAGCCTCTTTAGATCCCATCGAATCCGTCCGAACTGGGGTCGCGAGATGTGGTCCTGTTCGAATTCATGCTCCTTTGCGGCGACATATTCGGCGATGGCGTCGGCCAGAGGTTTCTGGCGCTCCGGCGCTCGGTAGTTGGCCATTGCATAGTCGACGCAGAAGGAGAGCGATTGCTGTTGGCCATCGAGTCGCCGAAAGGCTGCTTCGGCTTCCCTTAGTTGTTCGTCAGAAAGGCGCGTGACGGCAGCGCGAACGTTGCCTTTGGATTGGAGGCTCCCGACTTCGAAGACCTGGCGCTCTGCCTCAGCTTCGGCACGAGTAGGGAAGTTCTTGCGGATGCGCTTGCCGTAGAGCCAACCGGAGACTCGGAAGACGACATCTCCTGAGGGATTTTTGAACTGCGAGACGACGAACGACCTGAGTGGATTCATGCTAGATTTGCCACGTCAACTGGCAAATCTGCGTTCGGACGGCGGTCGACCGCTGGTAGCCAACTACTTAGTTGGCGTCCCCACGGGGATTCGAACCCCGGTTTCTCCCGAGCCATATTGGTGATCAGGTGGTTGCGGGATTTCACTCTAAGAACGAGCAGTAGTTGCTTCTGCAAACAACGGATCTGTTGCCAG
>Ga0181534_10001350_pt1 | contig 15986 bp, 13 predicted proteins | sample PEATcosm2014_Bin_37_FD_119758 | JGI IMG/M metagenome (GOLD analysis project Ga0181534, IMG submission 119758) | Peatland microbial communities from MTU Mesocosm Facility, Houghton, MI, USA - PEATcosm2014_Bin17_10_metaG | ecosystem: Environmental > Terrestrial > Soil > Wetlands > Peat | place... | reverse complement strand
CTGAGTAAGGTTGCCATTCGGGTCCGTGACATCCATCTCGGAATTTCTGAATACATCTGCATTAAATGTCGGAACATACGTTGTCACATCCTCTTGAGGACAAACTCCGGAAGAATTGCGGCATTCGTAGCGGTGAAACACCTGATATGTATCCGAAACGCAACTAAGAGCTCCTCCGCCCGGATAGCCGTAGGCATTCATCTGATAATCAAAACGGTGATACCCTCCGGACGGATATTGAACCTTGAGCAATTGGCCCAAGTCATTTGTCCAAAAGGTGAAAACCCGGCCTGGGGCCGCCGTTGAGGAAAGTGTATACACCCTTGTATCGCCGATTGTCGGACCTGGGGAGACTGAAAGCGAGTACTGCGTAGACGGGATATTGCCCGAACTCGGCACGGTGCAATTGAGGTCGGGGAAAGATTGCACGTCGGGGCCATTCTGAATTGACTGCAGACCATAGCTTATCGTCTGGAGAGTCCCGTTCGAATCCTTATACGTAATCGTTTCGGCGGGCTGGGCAAACGGTGAGATGGTGACCACTCTGCCGATGGTGTCTGTCAGGGTATAGCTTGGCTGATAGGATGAGTTATATTGGGTCTCTATACTAATCTTGTTACCGTTCGGGTCAACTATGCTGGACGCTACGGATTGGTATTCAAAGTCACCTGTACCTCCGCCCGAACAAGGAATTCCGAGTGGTGCCGACGGACATACCGAACTCACTCCGCTGAATGTATAAACAGTGCCCGCAGCGGTAGTGACCGTGACGGTTTGCGCAGCTTGTGTCGTAGCGGTTGCCACATTTGTTGTATCAAGATTAAGAAGTGTTCCATCTTCGGCATCGCTCTGTGGAATGATGCCCATTGGTGCGGGCGGATAGAAAGGCCCCACGGTGCAATTTGAGACAACGCCAAACTTATGTGTAGCACCACTCCAGTCAGTAAAGACCCAGTTCATCAGGCAGGATTCCGGAATTGGGGTACAGGGTTCAACGTTACAATTTTCACCAGGCGCATCGCCTACATATTGGAGTGAGGCCCTCAGTTGCGGCAGATTAATTTGCATCGGGTCCGGAAAGCTGAGATATGTCCCATAGCTGACGGTATAACTTACATTGTCGTAAATGCATTCACCCTGCTCGCTACAGTTGCTATTAGTGGAATCGTAAAACTCATTGCTCGTTACGCCTACGTCCTGAAACAGGGAAAACTGATTGCTGTTGTAGGTATAGCCGAGGGTCAGCGTGCTGCCGCCTCTTTGTGGAAGGCTCAACACAGGTACGAACATGTTGACGCTACCATTGGAGAGAACAATCTGCTCGTTGTCTCCTTCGGTAGCCGCATTCGGAGGGATACCAATCGGATCCTGTTGTGTGAGTTGACCTAGTACCTGGGAAAATGCGGCGGTGTTGACGAAAGCCAACAAGAAAAATAGAAAAAAGATGAGACCTGATAAGCTGCGCGCAAGATCTGGCGATGAAATCCTCATTTAGTAGTCGTCTCCAGTGAAACCTGTTGTCATCAATTATCAGCGTCGATACAGCCCGAGCAGAGGGGTCTGCGCTTAACTCATTGGCACGTCAGGCTTCTTCGCCGGACGCCGTTCATTTGCCAATGGAAATTTGCGCACTATTGTCACTCTTATTCCCGTACTGCGAAGCCCTCGTTAAAAGTCCCCACGACATATCCTGCATAAGATCCCGAAGATTCCCCGTGTTCGACTGTCCGGCTCACCGCTAACAACCCCATCTGCGCCCACCAACAGGGGGCACAAATTTGCGAGTTTAGCCAGTTACAAACGCAGCTTTCCGCGAAAAACCGCACTTTGCAATTCTCACGAACGGCCTGGACGACGCAAATCTGGCGTCGTCATAATTTCTGGCGAAAGTTTTGCGAAACAGTTGTAAAGACGGGACAACAGAGAATCATCAGCCCAAGGGCGCTAGCTGTGCGCAGAAACATATTGAACGCACAGGGAAATAGATTGGTTAGCACAGATTGAGTGTTACAGCCTTGCAACGTCTGAGCGTCCATCGCCCTCGGTCGAAGAGCCGAGGTACGATGCGGTTGATTAGATGATTCCGTGAATGGGATTTCTTACTCAAAATAACGAATACTACAGCCAGTGCCTCGCGTCAAGAAGAAAATTGCGTTTATTGTTTTGCGAATATGCAAGAAGGGCAGGTCTGGTAGAAGACAAGTTTCTGACTAGTATTGATGCACGGATAGTAATTTCTCAGTATTTATGACATTTCATAAATCACTCAAAATTCGCACTTTAACATTTCTTTGGCTCGCTGTAGGTCACGGCACCCCGTTCATGAAAAAATTATCTAACAGGTATGGAAGTTGTACTTCGCTTCAACTCGGCATAAATCCGCGATGCGCACGAATCTCCAGCCGTAACTCTTCCCTCAATGCTTTGCTCTTCTTGAGGCGTTTGAAGAACTCTTCGAGCACGCTGACCACAATTGCATTAACGCCTACGCCCTCCGCTTCGGCCCACTCTTTGAGCTTGATTCTTGCCTCCGAGCCGATGTGAAGGAGCTGCGGATTTGTAAGCTTCATGCCGGCCTTGCGGGTCTGCATGATCTCTACGTTTGCCCGGTCAACGTGGACTAAAGCAAAAAGGACGATTCTGGCAAGATCGCCCTTTACGCGCGATTCCTCGGTGATTGCTTCAAGCAGGTCGATGGGGAGGCGTAGCGTCATGCCGGGACGGTCATTCGTCCACCGCTGGCCCTTGCGGTTTACCTTCCGTGCCGCCTTGGTGATTGGCTTCTTCGCCGCCTTCCTCACTGCCATGTCCTTCCTCCCATGACTCTGCCGGACACCGCACTCCTGTCCACGGTCCAGTCTGATTTTTCCTGGCATTCTCCCCAGACACATCATTTCACAAGACAATCGGACTTGTCGTATATATTACATATCTTACATCAGTCTAGTATTATGTCGAGAGATAGGAGCCGTGCCTGCGGGATTGAAAGATCCCGTGGGTAGGCGGAACTTGCACAACCCGCTCGACATTCCATCGAGCACACCGACAACCCAAACCGTGCGCATGAGTCGCGCACAGAAAGCGAAGCCAAGAGTATGGCAACCCAAGTCAATCCTCTCGAAGAACATGCGGCGGGCGCGAAAGCTGGACGCCGCGGCTCCAAGGCAAAGGGGCAACAGCTCGAACAGACAACCCCAGCCGACACCGATTTTCCATACACTGCGCAAGATGCAGACCCGCAGCAGGAACTGGACACGCTCGAAAACCAGGCTGAAGCGCCTGTGCGCGGATCGTATCTGCGCGAGAAGGGCGGATACGATGCTCTCTCTCCAGAGCAAAAGGCAGTTTGCGACAAGGACTTTGAGTCCTACCTCGACCGGCTAACCCGCCCCATCGAGGCGAAGGACGGCGAAACCAGGCAAAACGCCATTCTGAGGGCCAAGAAAGAGTATTGCGCAGCCCGCCAGGAGCATACCGCTCATCATCGGGACATGGCCAAAACGATGCTGGCCTCAAAGATCAACTGCCTCAACTCGGAGTATCCAAGGAACTCGTTTTCGTTGAAGAACCCCGACGTTGCCAAGGAGTTCCTTGCCACGGCGTTCTACCACAACGCCGCGACAGCAAAGGGACTCACGGCCTTCGACAAGGACGTGTTTGCTGCCTCGAAAAAGGCGGCTTTGCGGGAGTTCTCCGTGCTCGCGGCAAGCGTCGAAACTGGCGGCTCCGCGACCAAGGAGTTCAACAATACGTTCGCCCTGAGCATCGAGCGGCCGCCCATCGGCGCTCCAAGCCAAAACTTGCGCATCGCCGCCGAGCCGCTTCCAGAAAAGCGCCAAGAACTGGCGGCCATTTTTGGAAAATGCGCATGGTATCACTCCAACCAGTCCGGGAGAACGCCGGAAGAACGGGAACAACGGCGCGCCGCGCGCACCAAGACCACGCAGGAACTTGAACGCTGATTGCCGGGTTACACAAGACGGCAATCACCATCGACGAGCTGGAATGTTGGCACAAACGAGGTGCCAACATCCCAGAAACATCTCACCCAAAAACAGATATATCCCGCTCAGATTGCGAGCAGAAGCAACTGGAGGACCGAAATGCAGCACGCTGAAATCTACAACGGACACGCTCGACGCTTTCAGCAGATGGCCAGGCACATTGAGCTATCGATGACGCCGCAACACCAACAAAAACACGGCGGTCCCGATCCGATCTCAACCAACGACATCACGCTCGCGACTACGCTGATGAACTCCGTCTATGGATACCCCGCGGGGAAGCAATCCGTCTTGGCGCTGTCGGCAGGGTTGCTCCCAGGAGAGGAACGGTCTCAGACAGTCCGTGGACTGTTCAGAATGACTGCGGCGTGTTCGGAGTACGACCAGACTCTCAGCTATACGCTGCTCCCGCTTCCCGGCAGGGAGATCGAGACAGCGAACCTACTCAAGACAACCGCCGCATACAGCATCGAACGCGCCGGAGCACACGCCCGGCAGATCCCACCGTCAACCCGGCATCCTGTCCAACTGGAGCGTTAATCCATGAGCAAAACTACTCCTCTCTATAGGAAGCCGATGACGCCTGGGTACTTGGGAACCTACAACTGGCGGTCAACCCTACTCGGCCTGCTTCTCATCCTCACAACCAACATCATCACCACCCAGCACATTGCGGCGCACTTTGACTACCAGCCTGCCTTGGGCGCACCTCTCTTCCAAGTGTCGTCCATCAAACTCTATGCGCCCTACAAATGGTTTGTCTGGATACTGCATTTTGGAAGCTCGCCGAACCCACTCATCCGGCAGCCCCTCTTGTACTCAACCTTGATTACGGCAATCGGGTTTGCAGCCACGCTCTTTGTCGTTGCCCTGCTCAACATTCACCAAAACAGAAAGCTGACCGAGAACACTGAAGACCTTCACGGTAGCGCCCGATGGGCGAACGAAGAAGACATACGTCAGTCCGGTCTGACCGACCAGAAGCATGGCGTTTATATCGGCGCCTGGCACGATGAAAAAACTGATCGCCTGGAATACCTGAAACACGCAGGCCCCGAGCATATTCTCGCCTTCGTGCCGACACGTTCAGGTAAAGGCGTCGGCCTCGTGATCCCGACTCTTTTGGGATGGGAAGAAAGCGCAGTGATCTTCGACATCAAGGGTGAGAACTGGGACCAGACCGCGGGCTATCGCGTTGCCGCAGGCCATGTCTGCTTTCGCTTTGCGCCGGTGGAAGAGCACAGCGCACGATTCAACCCGCTGGCCGAGGTCCGCATCGGAACCCTCCGCGAGGTCTCCGATGCGCAGAACATCGCGGAGATGCTGTGTAGAAGCGGAAAGGAAAGCTCAAACGACGAGCACTGGATCAAGTCGGCAACCAGCCTCATCACCGGCCTGATTCTGCATCTATGCTATGTCGCCAAACGCAAGAATCGCTTCGCTAAGCTTGCGGAGTTATCTAACTCCTTAACACCACTCATGTCGGACCTTGTAATGCCGCTTGATTCGGAAGGAATGGACGAACAGCAGGTCAACGTTGCGCGCGAATACTTCTCGCAGATCATGCGGACACCGCACGTCGAGTCCACCAGCTACTGGCATTTGCGAGACGGCCAGAAAACGCTCGTGCATCCAGTCGTGCTTGAAAAGATGCAGGAGATGCTAAACCGCGAGGACAAGGAATTCTCCGGCGTCTTATCTACGGCGAAGACCACGCTCATCCTCTATAGCGATCCACTCGTGCAGCGGAGTATCGAGGAAAGCGATTTCACAATCAACGATCTCAAACATTTCAAGTATCCGGTGAGCCTCTATCTGGTCGTGCCGCCGAGTGACATCGAGCGTCTGAAACCGCTGCTGAGGCTGATCTTCACAATGGCCGTCAACAGACTGACGGAGGAACTCGAAGAAGTCAGGAACTCCAGGATCAAACAGTCGCTCAAGAAGGACGAGAAGTTCTCGCCGCGTGCTGACCACCGCTTGTTGCTCCTGATCGATGAGTTTCCGAGCCTGGGGAAGATGCCCATCTTCGAGACGGCATTCGCCTACATCGCCGGATACGGGATCAAGGCGTACCTCATCACTCAGGACATCGAGCAAATCAAGGATGCTTATGGAAACCACGAGAGCATCATTTCCAACTGCCACATACGGATCGCATACGCGCCGAACAAAACGGAGACCGCCGAAGCCCTCTCAAAGATGGCGGGAACAACCACCATCCTTAGAGCAGCCGTCAGCTACAGCGGATCGCGTTCAAGCCCATTGGCGACTAACGTCTCGACCAACGTCGATCACATCTCCAGACCGCTCATCACAATCGATGAACTTATGCGATTGCCGGGGCCAGTCAAGGAAGGTCAGGGCGAGGCGCAACGCATCGTCTCTCCCGGCGCGATGCTGATCTTCATCGCCGGCCAATCGCCAATCTTTGGCAAGCAGCTTTTATACTTCCAGGACGCCACTCTGAGCAAACGCTCCGCCATCAGACCGCCCGATAAGCTCTTCACCATCGAGCATCACGGGAACATTCTCTCGCCGGGAACACTGCACTACGCCAGCGAGACCACCTCGACACGAGGAATCATCCAAGGACCCAAACAGGCTGATACACCCACGCTGACTGAAGAATCCGCAACAAATGCTGATCCTGCATCTCCTCCATCCGCAACCTCCGGTTCATCGCGCGTGAATTCGGACGATAGACAACGGCTCAAAGCTCCAGGGACTGTCGCACTGTCGGACGACGGCGTGATCGAACCTGCGATAACCACAATCGGCAATGACCAGGAGACGACCTCCACAGACGAGATGAAAGAAGTATTTGAGCAGCTCGAAGTCGGCATGGAAGAGATGGACAGAGACATTCAACTCTACCAACAGACAAAGCACAACGGAGCCATGACAAATGACCGCTAAGCGCCGCATCATTTTTCGGACTGCGATCTTGACTTCCGCCGTCTTCGCCGCAGTATTCGCTCTCGGCACAATCGCAGGAGTAAGAATCAACATCGCGTCGAACTCCTTGCCACCGGGGTTTTACCGCATCGTTTCGCTCGGCAAAGGAAGCGATCTTCTCATTTGCCCCACAGGCGTCGCTGAGTCAGTCTCCATTAGCAGGGGCTACAGGCCAAAAGGTGCTGGCTGTGGCGACGGATACGCGCCGCTGCTCAAGCCCATCTCGGCACGATACGGCGATACCGTAACCGTCTCCAGTGCCGGCATTGCGATCAATGGCCGCGTGCTCTCCAACTCAAAACAATATGCAAAGGACGCACTCGGCCGGCCACTGCCTCAAGTACCGGTAGGAACATACCCCGTTCTACCAGGGACCGTCTGGGTGATCTCTTCTTACAACCGCTTCAGCTTCGACAGCCGCTACTTCGGCCCGGTTCGACTCGATGAAAGGGTGCGCTATGCAAATCCACTCTGGCTCTTTTAGAGGCATTGCAATTGGTGCCTTCACTGCATTCGCGATTGGGGCGGTGGCCTGGTCCGGCCACTTCTTTATGCTTCTTGGACTGCTTGCTCTGCCCATCGTCTTCAGAAATGCCAAGGGGACGCCGCAGCGCCTCACAACGCTTGCCTGTTACTACGCCGGATCGATCTGGCCGATCATGCCGGGAGCAACTCAATTCTTCGGCAATGAGGCGCTCCTGCATCCTTTTTCTATTGTTATTCTGTGGCTCGCATCCACGGCGGTTCTCACGCTCCCGTGGATATGGCTGTTCGCTACGCCACGATGCAAGGCGGAATGGGCGCTGCCCATTGGCCTCTCTATTACCGCTCTCTTGCCGACTGGCGTCGTCAATCCGCTCACCGTCGCCGGCGTGCTCTTTCCAGGATTGGGATGGGCTGGACTGGTTGCCACCGTCATTCTTTTCGGTACGCTCGCACGGTTCCGGTTGTACGCCGTCGCGCTGGCGGCGATGCTCTCGGCAATATGCTACGTCTCTCATCCGGGAATGCCTGCCGTGCCACCAACATGGCAAGGCCATGACACCGAACTTGGAAGTTCCGAACTCTCCAAAGAAACGCCAATGGCGCTCTATAAGGCGGTCGTTTACGTTCAAGAGACCGCATTCGATTCAAACGCCCAAACCCAGGTCTTTCCCGAAGGAATCATCAATCACTGGACACCCTCCGCCGAGGGATTCTGGCAATCGACCTATTCCGAATTGCAACAGAGCCATCAGTCGATACTCTTCGGGGTGGAAGAGTACGGACCTCACGGCGGTCAATACCGCAACGAACTTCTCCTGCGTGGCCAGTACACAGCAACATTCCAACAGCGAATCCCGATCCCATACGCAATGTGGAGACCGTTGGACAACAGAGGCGTCCCAATTCACTACTTCGGTCCCGCCACGCTTGCAGTCGGTCAACGACGCGCGGCGCCCATCATCTGCTACGAGCAACTGCTGATTGCTCCCGTACTTCTGTCGATTCGAGAAAGACCGGATGTGTTGCTCGGAATTGCCAACGATTACTGGGCCTCTGGCACCTACATCCCCGAAATTCAAAACGCGGCAATCACGGCATGGTCCCGCCTTTTCTGGATTCCCTTGGTGACGGCAACAAACAAATGACACACAGAACATCCATCTCAGCGATTCTCCTCGGCGTGGCCGTGGCCTCTGCCCAAGCACAGACCGCAGCGGCCATATCCCAAGACGCCAACCTGCGTTACACCACACCCCAGATGATTGCGCTCATTCAAAGCTGCGCTCCTCAAGCGGCCCCTAGCACCATGCTTGCTGTCGCAAGAACCGAGTCTGCGCTGCATCCCTACGCAATCAGCATCAACCGGCCCACGCAAGTTGCGAAAGCTATAGGCTTGCCAAACCTCGAAATTCAACTTGCCCGGCAGCCGCGCTCCAAACAGGAAGCTATTCAATGGATGCGCTGGTTGCTGAGTCACAGAGTCACCGTCTCCGCCGGACTGCTCCAGATCAATACCGAAAACGCTGGACGCTTTCACCTGCATCCCGAACAACTCTTCGAACCTTGCACCAATATCGCTGTCGGTAGCGCACTTCTCGCGCAATCCTATGCGACAGAAATACGGCTCGCTCCGAATGATCCAGATGCGCTGCTGCGCGCGCTGTCGCTCTACAACAGCGGAACCTACGATCTTGGATTTGACAACGGCTATGTCGCTACAGTGCTGAGAAACGCTCAACCGTAAGAGGCGGGCTCATGAAGAGCCCTTGGCGCGGCACGAGAATTGGCAACCAACCAAACCGTGCGCAGGAGCGGGAAAAGAAAGCTGGGCGGGATCAAGCTGAGCGTCAGAGCAACGATCCAGTTGCTGCGCTGAAAAATGTCGCGAAACCAGAACGAAGGGCTTGCGGCTGTTTGTTTATTGGTAACCAATCGCCGACGCGCTGCAAAAACAAAGTAACACCCTCTGTACACGAAAAGATGTAATACGTCCCGAAGTGCGCGGAACAAAGTGTATCAAAACTGTACAACGCAAGGATGGGCAATTTCAGGATGCGATATGCCCAAATCGAAAACTTGCTGATGCGGCTCAATTCTCTCGTCCTTACTTATCCAAAGGGTACTGGTTCTACAGTAGCAGCGAGTGCGGCGACCGGAGTTATCGTTCCCTCCAATATGCCCCTCAAAAGCGTCTCATCCTAAAGGAATTGCGGGCGCTGGCGCTAATCTGGCCGCTTAATCTTCATTTGATGATCTGGACAAGTTCGCATCTCATTACATCAGGTACAGCATGAATGTATTACTTCAATCGAGCCGATTCGGATTATTGCCAAAGTAGATTCCCCTTCCTCGAAGCGCGACTGCTCTAGTACCGAAGGGTTGAAACTAAAGACTAGAACTGAACCGAAGTTACCGCGTATTTTTGAATTTAGTTCGTGGTCACCGCTACTTAGTGGTGGCGTCAATTTGAATATCGAGGTTTCGGGATACATCGACCCTGATCTCCTCGTAACCTTTTGTAGCGCTGATGTTGTCCTTGGTCAGATCAGACGATAAGGAAAGGATGGGGGATGACAGTCGCAGAAGCCCAAGAAAAACTCGAAACGATCACGCGAAACCTCGCTGACAGCGGGATTTCAATAGAGCAGCGGCATAGGTATGAGACACAAATAGCTCGTTGCAATCGAACCATTCAAAAAGCAAGACAACAAGCTCACAGGTCTCTGGCCTCCTTTGCCGAGACCCTTCTCAACATGATCGGTGACACGGTCTTCGATCAGGATCAAAATATTGCACTCGTAACCGCGGCACATCTCATCCGCTGCGCATCTATCGAACAACTAGCCGTTGCGGTTCCCGCAGCCATCCGCGAGACCCCGACACGCGCCATAGCGTCCACACGCATCAACTGCCCTCAATTCACGGAGACTGTTATCTGCCTGATTAGGCTTAACAGCACAAGATTCACATCCGAACGGAACATAGCTATTCGGACGGCATTGCATCTAAGCAACATCGTTGGGCGGCCACAAATCTATCGATCGGTGCGCCGAGCACAGGCTGACACCCGCGAATCTAGTTCCAAGGACGTGGAGGATAGGCTCCCAACGAGATGTTCTGCTTGCGCGCCAAGACGCCAAGACATCCATCACAAGCCGCTGGAGCCAGGAGAACCACTACACTAAAGCCGCCATTGACTGCGGAAGGATAAGGTTGGTACGGCACGGGGAAGCACCCAAGATGCTCCCCGTGCAATAAACCCACAATCTCCCCCGCCAGTTGCCTCACTGGAAGCACTTTAATTCCTTTCGGTTAGCGCCTGCATTTCCCCCATTTCTGTACAGATGTGCTATATAATACATCACAGAAAGGTAGATATATGACCCCTCCAAAGAAGGCAGCAACCCGGCAGAAGCGGAGAATTGTTGCTCCGGCAGAGAAACGCACCCAGGTTCGTCTCACGGTCGATACCAAATTCACCAAGACCCATTTCACACAACTTTTTGCGGTCCTGAAAATCCGTAACAAGAACGCCCTGGCTGAACACCTCATCATGAGCTTCAAAACCAAAACTGCCCAGGCGCAGCTGGTTGCGTTCTATAACGGCCCTTGGCTGAATATACCTTTTCAGACCATTGATACGGCTTTCGTCTTCCCGTTGACCTACGAGATCGCCGATGAGCTGGAAAGGGTTGGAGGAGAAATTCTTGGCGGTGTGAATAAGTCCAAGACATTTCGCGTGATGGTCGCCTACTTTGCCTCCATCCACAAACTCAAGACTCCGACTCAAACCTTTGTATAGCTCTTTCGGAAGATTGAGCAAGAGGCATCCGCATGAAGCTGATGATCGTCGAGAGTCCAAACAAGATCAAGAAGATCAAGGCGATTCTCGGCAGCGGTTGGGATGTTGCGGCAAGCATAGGACACATTCGGGATCTCCCGGTGAAGAGCTTGGGCATTGAGCCGAACACATACCAGCTTGAATACCAGATCCTTGAACGAAGCGAATCCGTCGTTGCGCAGTTGCGGCAGCGCGCAGCTCGGTCCGAGCAGGTATATCTCGCCACGGACCCCGACCGTGAGGGAGAAGCGATTGCATGGCACCTGCAACAGGTTCTCCATCTTCGCCGGTACGTACGCGTCACCTTCGATGCAATCACTGAAAACGTGATTCTTGCCGCGCTGAAAACACCGCGGCAGCTCAACACCAACCTTGTTCACGCGCAGGAGGCCAGGCGTGGAGCGGATCGTCTAGTCGGCTATCAAGTGTCGCCTGCTCTCTCGAACCAAACGGGCATTGCGCGCCTCAGTGCCGGCCGCGTTCAAAGCGTTGCTCTCCGGCTTGTTGTCGATCGGCAACGCGAGATCGAGGCATTCAAGGAGACCAAGCACTTCAGCGCCGAAGCGATCTTCGACAATGGAAAGTGGCGCGCCCAGTGGGACACGTCCCCCTTTCTCAAGGACGGCGAGGAATATATCCTCGACGCCGCGCTGGCGGAAGAGGCCGCGAAATGCAGGCTTTTTGCAGTCACCGCAGCGGCTACCAAGCCGGCTACAAAGGCTCCGCCACCGCCCTTTACAACGGCCACGTTGCTTCAGGCGGCGAGCGTGACGCTCGGATATAAGCCGGAGCAGACCGCCCAGGTTGCCCAGCGACTATTTGAAGAGGGATTGATTACCTACCACCGCACCGACAGCCAGAACTTCTCCGCCGAGGCCCTGGCCGAGATTCGAGCCTACGCGGCCAGCAACAACCTGCCGTTGCCGCCCAAGGCGCGTATCTGGAAGTCCAAAGAGAGCGCCCAGGAGGCGCACGAGGCCATTCGCCCCACCCGTCTCGAACAACGCAATGCTGCTGCGGACGACGACCAGAAGAAGCTCTATGACCTCATCTGGACCCGCGCTGTAGCCTCTCAACTTGCGGATGCCGAATACAGCGTGAACACTATCACGCTGGCCGCTCAGGATGGCTCGCAGCCTTTCGTCTTCAAAGCGATGGGGCGAACCCTCATCAAGCCCGGCTGGCGTACTCTGACGGCCAAGGATGCCACCGAGGAACTCGATCCGAACGACACTGAAGACTCTGAGAAGCAATCGGACGAGAATGGCCGCGTTCCCGCGCTTGGACGCGGCACCAATCTCCACGCCGACAGCGCCCGCGTGCTGAACAAGCAGACGCGCCCGCCCAACGGCTACACACAGGCGAGCCTCATCAAGAAGCTGGAGCATGAAGGCATCGGACGGCCTTCGACCTATCCGGCCATCCTAAAGAACATCATCACCCGCAATTACATCAGTGATTCCAAAAAGATATTACGGGCTACGGACCTTGGCATCCTGCTCATCGACGCGCTCAAAGGCCACTTCGCCTTTCTTGAGTACGACTACACGCGCTCCCTTGAGCAGCAGCTCGACGATATTGCCGAAGGTAAGGCACAGTATCTCAGTGTGGTTTCCAGCATCGACGGCCAGCTCAAGAAGGAACTGGCGCAACTGCACATCACACCACAGCGTGCCTTGGCGTCGCCTCTAACATCGAATGGCCCAACGCCGGCAAAGACGGGCGCTGCTCTGCCACCCGGCTCTCTCGTGTGCCCGAAATGCAAGCAAGGTATCGTCAAGAAGCCGAATGGACAAAACTTTTACGGATGCAGCCGCTACCGCGAGGGCTGCAACTTCAGCATCAACGAGACCATTGCGAAGAAGACCCTCACACCGAAACAGATCGAGACGCTATGCGCGAAGGGTAAGACCGGTCCGCTCAAGGGCTTCATCTCCAAACAAGGAAAACCGTTCGAGGCGTATCTAACCCTGGGCGAAAAAACAGACTGGAAAGCGCAACTCCTCTTTGAGCCCGGCAGGTGACATAGTCCACCTTCAATTGAATGCTCCGATGCGCAGCGTAGAGCGAGCACTCAACTCATGAATCGTTTACATTGGCAACAAGCTCCATGTGGGACTCGACATGAGAAAGGGCCGGATAGAGGAATAGGTATAGCCGTTTCAATCCACGCGCCCGCGTGGGGCGCGACGACGATGCGACGCCTACTCTGCATCTTGAGGGCGTAGTTTCAATCCACGCGCCCCGCGTGGGGCGCGACGAAACACACCGGTAATGCCATGTTTCTCAGTCACTGTTTCAATCCACGCGCCCCGCGTGGGGCGCGACGGGGTACCGCTTGCCTTTGATGTTCTAATATCGCATGTTTCAATCCACGCGCCCCGCGTGGGGCGCGACACGCGTTGATTATGCAGATCGTTCAACCGTGGTGGTTTCAATCCACGCGCCCCGCGTGGGGCGCGACAGCGCTGAAAACTGCGGCGAGCCGTGGACGATTGTTTCAATCCACGCGCCCCGCGTGGGGCGCGACTCCGGTTGATTCACCATTCCCAATCTCTCGGATGTTTCAATCCACGCGCCCCGCGTGGGGCGCGACGCGGTTACGACTGGCATTGATTCAAGCGGCAACATGTTTCAATCCACGCGCCCCGCGTGGGGCGCGACGAAAATATTTTCAGCCAGTCTTCTTTGCCTTAGGTTTCAATCCACGCGCCCCGCGTGGGGCGCGACATGTCATGCGCTAGTTTCTACTACTCCACAGTCGTTGTTTCAATCCACGCGCCCCGCGTGGGGCGCGACCCACTCAGCCAAAGGGTCCGGAGGGCTGTGTACTGTTTCAATCCACGCGCCCCGCGTGGGGCGCGACGTGAGGCAACATGGCAACATTGTACAAATTAACCGTTTCAATCCACGCGCCCCGCGTGGGGCGCGACACACGCCATCACGCACTGACTAGGACAGCGACATGTTTCAATCCACGCGCCCCGCGTGGGGCGCGACGCGTTGAAATCTCTTTGATGCTGTGGATTGTTTTGTTTCAATCCACGCGCCCCGCGTGGGGCGCGACAACATCTATCTTGATCCTAAGTACATCGCTGCGTTGTTTCAATCCACGCGCCCCGCGTGGGGCGCGACCAGTGCGAGCAGCTTGTCGGTGGGCTTCACAGCGTTTCAATCCACGCGCCCCGCGTGGGGCGCGACAGGGCAACTGGCCGGTGCCATGTATGTTGGGCGCGTTTCAATCCACGCGCCCCGCGTGGGGCGCGACGAGCCGCGGGCTTGGACGGCTTCCCGAAGATTCACAGTTTCAATCCACGCGCCCCGCGTGGGGCGCGACCAAAGCAGCCAGGGAAGCGCAGCAGGTAATCTGTGTTTCAATCCACGCGCCCCGCGTGGGGCGCGACGATGTCTGAACCAGAAAAGCATGGAATTTGCGAGGTTTCAATCCACGCGCCCCGCGTGGGGCGCGACGAGTTGATTCGGTCGAGAAGCAGCAAGGGGAGTTTGTTTCAATCCACGCGCCCCGCGTGGGGCGCGACGCGGAATTGCGGGCCACGATGGGCGCTCCGAAAGGTTTCAATCCACGCGCCCCGCGTGGGGCGCGACTCGGGCTTCTCTTTCTTCTTTTTGCCTTTGATTTTGTTTCAATCCACGCGCCCCGCGTGGGGCGCGACGCCTGCACGGCCTCTCAGCATCGCATCTGATACGTTTCAATCCACGCGCCCCGCGTGGGGCGCGACCACCCTTCAATAACCTAGAATACTGCCCCGTGCGTGTTTCAATCCACGCGCCCCGCGTGGGGCGCGACGGAGGTGGATGTCAGAACAATTCAACGGGAAGAAAGGTTTCAATCCACGCGCCCCGCGTGGGGCGCGACCGAATCCGATTCCAGTCCCATCACAGATCGGCATGTTTCAATCCACGCGCCCCGCGTGGGGCGCGACAGATGATTCCAACGCAATTACTGCGCTTACTGGAGTTTCAATCCACGCGCCCCGCGTGGGGCGCGACATGTTCATCCCGTCGTAGGATAGCCCAATGCTGAGTTTCAATCCACGCGCCCCGCGTGGGGCGCGACGTAGAGTCAACGGAAGGGTTGTGGTGAATCCATGTTTCAATCCACGCGCCCCGCGTGGGGCGCGACTCGTTGCTGCGAGCGAGAAAGATGCAACGCCTAGTTTCAATCCACGCGCCCCGCGTGGGGCGCGACAGCTTAAGCGCACTAATATCCCCAACTTCCACGCAGTTTCAATCCACGCGCCCCGCGTGGGGCGCGACATCAACGGCGCGGGCGGGACGTCTTGGGTATTCCAGTTTCAATCCACGCGCCCCGCGTGGGGCGCGACCCCGTTGCCCAGCGTGACCCCGTCGCCCAGCTTGTTTCAATCCACGCGCCCCGCGTGGGGCGCGACAGCCGGTCGTGGAACTTCCCTCGAATGGAAAAGCTGTTTCAATCCACGCGCCCCGCGTGGGGCGCGACTTGAACCGCAGATCGGCTTTCGGTACCCATTCGTTTCAATCCACGCGCCCCGCGTGGGGCGCGACGCTGGACAGGTCGGCGCTGTACAGGTCGGCGCTGGTTTCAATCCACGCGCCCCGCGTGGGGCGCGACATGCAAGAGGAGCGGAGGCCAGAGCATTGGGAATGTTTCAATCCACGCGCCCCGCGTGGGGCGCGACGGTATTCGACTTTTCGGG